>Ga0126306_10001269_pt1 | contig 13309 bp, 10 predicted proteins | sample Plot27_FD_92592 | JGI IMG/M metagenome (GOLD analysis project Ga0126306, IMG submission 92592) | Serpentine soil microbial communities from UC McLaughlin Reserve, CA, USA - Plot27 | ecosystem: Environmental > Terrestrial > Soil > Grasslands | place: USA: UC McLaughlin Reserve, Lake County...
CAGCGGATAACCGGGTCCCCCACGACTCCCAGTAGAGCCGCGTGTACTCCTCAAAGTCGGCGACCTCCTCACCGGGAGCCTCGGTCGTGTCTCGCTTCGAGCGAATGAACTCCTCGGCCTGTGGCGAGACCTCGTCCGCGTAGACCTGGTCTCCGAGTAGGAGCACTAGCTCCAGCCAACGATCGGGCTCCGACTCCAGCATCGAGAGGGCCAGGGTGTGAAGGGCATCGGGGGCCGCGCCCGCGCTCGTCCTTGTCCTTGGTCAGCGTGTACGGCGGGTGATGCGGGAGGGCAACCCGGCAGGAGCCGAAGATCAGGTCGACCCGGCCGTCCGGATCAACCGTGCGGATGATGCTGGCCGGGAACCCCGAGTCGGGCTCGGGCCAGTGGACCTCGCCATCGAGCGAGACGCCGTACTCGTAACTCGTCCCGGGCTCGAGCCCGCCCACGCAGACGAGCGCGTAGTGATGACCCTCGACGCCAAAGGTGCGCGCGCGGTGGTCGAGCACCTCCACCTCGCAGGCGTCGTCGGTCTCGACCCAGACGACCGCCTCCGTGTCGGAGACGTATCGAAGCAGGGGGCCTAGGACCAGCTCGGACACCTCTGCTTCATATCCGATCCCAGCGGGCTGCCCGAGCCCCTCAACTTGTCCTTAACCGGCCGCAAGTTTCGTCAGCGTCCGACTTGGAAGACAGACGCACACCCGTCACGTTGATGGCAAGGAAAGGAATCCGAGGTGGGACCGATAAGGATGCGCAGGGACGAGGCCCGTCGCATCGAGGAGGCGGAAGCCCGAAACCTCGACCGCTTCCTCGAGCGCCTGAAGCGCAGCGCAGCTACGTACCGCACCAGTCATGGGCGAAAGCTGACAGCCCAAGAGAAATCCCCGCGGCGGTTCGCCTAGTCCGATCGAGAGGCTGTCGCTCGGCGTTTAGCGCCTGCGCGGTCTCAGCTCCGCTGGTTGCGTCTTGGCGTCCACCTTCACGGGAAGCAAGAACATCTCCGCGGCAGTTGCGCGGCCTAGGGGCCCAGCGCGGCGAAGGCGACGAAGCCGGCGAACAGGGCGCTCCAGGCGGCCACCACCGGTAGCCCCAGCCTGTCCTTGGGGAGCCGCCACAGCGCCAGGGCGCCGCCGGCAAAGCCGGCGACCCCGGCGGCGACTGCGTACTGGTCGAGCTCCCAGTCGGTCGCCGCGAGGCCGAAGGCGATCGCCACGGTGGACTGAAACGTCATCGCCCCGGTGATGTTGCCGACCGCCAGGGTGTCCTTGTCGCCTCGTATCCAGAGCACGCTGTTGAGCTTCTCCGGGAGCTCGGTCGCCAGAGGGGCGAGGACGAGAGTGAGCACCAATACGGAGATGCCGAGCGCCTCGGCGACCGTCACGATCTCCTCGACGAAGAGCTCGGCGCCGCCGACAATCATCAGCAGTCCGACAATGACCTGGGCGACGATCGCGATGGGGCGGGGTTGGTCCTCGCTGCTGGGGTCGAACTTGAGCGACTCGAGCTCGTCCAAGTCCTCGCCCTCGCCGCTGTGCCGGACCGTTCGCCGCGCATAGGCTGCATAGGCGATCAGCAACCCGACCGCCCCGGCGATGTGTAGGGACGTCGAGTCGATCAGCCCCAGGCCGATGCCGACGGCGAAGCAGGGCAGAAAGAGGCCGAGGTCGCGACGCAACGAGCGGTCGTCGGGGGTCATCTCCGAGCCGCTGCTTCGCCGTCGGCGGAAAGCCATGGCGCTGGCGCCGACCACCAGCATGGCGACCGTGCCCAGCATGAAGGGGGCGCCGACGATGGCGCCGATCGCGACCTGCTCGGACTCGCCTCCCGAGAGGACAGCGACCACTGGAATCAGCGACTCCGGCAGCGCCGTACCGACCGCGGCCAGCAGGCTGCCCACGGCTCCTTCACCGAGGTCGAGACGCTTGCCGGACCACTCGATCGCGTTCGTGAACAGGATCGCTCCGCCGATGATCAGCGCAAATGCCGCCGCTAGCAGGAGCCCCGTCATGCGGAGGCTCCTACCCGCCGCGGCGCGGAGATCACACGAGGCACTGGCTCGGGGGCTCGATGACTGCCCCATCGTCGGCGCGAAGCCCGACACCCTCCCCGCCCTGGACACAACGTCGAGGACTACGAAGCGCGGAGGAAGGTATACGAAGGGTCCGGTCAGGCAACGCCAGTGGATAGTTCGTCCGGCGATGCGCTGGTCCCGGCGAACGAAATGGAGAGGAGCTGAAGAGCGTGACTGACATCACAAGCATCCGCATGGAGGACATCGATGTCGTCGTGGAGCGCGTCAAACGCCATTACGAGGTGACCGCGAAGCACCGCCCCACTGGCGCCTCTGTGACGAGAAGCGGTATCGCGCTCAACGTCACGCGCAAGGACGCACTGGAGTCCCTCGAAAAGCACGTCGCCGAGCTGGAGGACGGCGACGAAGACGACGGTGACGAGCGCAAGCCGGACTGATGAGCGAGTCGAACTAGCTCGATCTCAGGGCTATCACCGCCCGATCCGCCGCAGGTCCTCCGGCTCCACCACGTTCCCTTTGCCGTCCATGACCGCGAGCTAGACGCAGCTCGACCCGTTCATCGGACGGATAAGGCTGGGACCTCGATGCCGGAGCGAGGGCGAGTACAGCGAGGACTCGGCGCGGCGCTAGCCTGAGGACGCCTAGAAACCGCTGAGGGCAACCCGCACCGTCGATCTCATAACCTGAAGGTCGCGGGTTCGAATCCCGCCCCCCGCTACTAGCCAAGGGCCTCGAGGAGGGCCCTTGCTGTTTTGGGACTGAGATCTGTGCCCGCTTCTATGCCCGCCCCACCTGGTCGTTAGCGCCGGGGACGACGCTTCCAGACCTCGGTGAGGAGGTCAGGCGGAAGCGCGGTCACGAGGGACCTCCCCACCTCGTTCCAACTGGAGTCGCTCTCGCCGGTCGCGGACTTCTTTACGAGTGCAATAAGCCGACGCCGTTCCTTCTCGTCCAGGTTCCAGGGTCGGCCCCGTCTCTGCCGAACGATGGCGGCGAAATCCTGGCGCTCCTTCGGACTGAGGTTCTCATTCACTCGGTCACGCGAGTTGAACCAGAGGGACCTTCCGACCTCCCAGACCGCAGCCCACGGAATAGCTCTCGCTCGTGTCCAAAGCTTTTTCATGGAAGCACGCCTTCCCCTTTGCTCCCCTAATCATGCTTCCTCCTTCTCCGGCGTCTTGACCGGACCGCTGCCCCTAAGCCCGAACGCTGCCTCGGCCCACCGCGCACCCTGCGAGGGGGGCCCGGCGCATAGTCGGCGTAGATCTCGGTGGTCTTGTGGTCCTTGTGGCCGAGCCATTCCTGTAGCGGCCGGAGCGGCGCTCCGGCCGCAGCCATCGCGGTGCCCTAGCTATGCCGCAGATCGTGAAATCGCACCGGGCGAATCCCAGCGGTCTTCAACGCGGCCTTGAAGCGCTTCCGCATCTTGGAGGTGTCATAGGGGCCGCCCGTGTCGGGGTGACCGATGAAGGCTCCCGGCCACAGTAGTCCGGTTTCGTCACCGCTTCCTTCGGCGGCCCCGCGGGGGCTCCCCGGCAACCTGACCAGCTCGGGCTCCACTGGTTTTAGCCACCCCAACCAGGGGTACTTCGGCTTCACCCCCTAGCGAAAGGACTTGCTCGTGGGCATCATCGGCTGGATTATTCTCGGGTTTCTCGCCGGCGCCATCGCGAAACTGATCCTGCCCGGTGACGATCCCGGCGGATTCATCGTTACGACGCTCATTGGGATCGCTGGAGCGCTGGTGGGCGGGTTCATCGCCAGTGCACTAGACATCGGCGATCTGGATGAGTTCTTCGATATCGGGACTTGGCTTATCGCTATCGGCGGCGCCCTGCTCTTGCTGGTCATTTACCGCGCCTTCACCGGCGGCACGGCGGCCCGCAGAGGCACCCCCTACTGAGAACGCGAGCGGGACCCGGTTGACCGCGTCGGCAATATTCCTCTGCCTCGGCCTGCTGCTGGCCATCGGAATCATCCTCCCCGTCATTACCAGCGAGAAGGCCCACAGGTCATTGGAGGAGTCTCGGGACGCAGATAAGAGCAACTCGGAGGATCTCGACACCACGGTGCGCTCCAGGTGAGCGAGTTCGCCCAGCCCCCCTCCGGCTCGCGGGAGGACCGCATCGCCCACAACGAGGATCTGTGCCGGGACCTCAATGAGCGCAAGGCCGAGTGGATTGAGAGTGGCCATCTAGCCGCCGGGTTCCGATGTGAGTGCTGGAACCTCGGCTGCAGTGACCGCATCAAGGTGTCCGGAAGGCAGTGGAAAGAGGCCCGATCGCGAGGAAATCGGTTTGTGGTGGCACCCGGGCACGTTGTCACCGAATTCGAAACGGTGGTCAAGGAGTACCCGCACTTCTGGCTCATCGAGAAACACGGCGAGGCCGGACAGGAGGCAGAGGCGTCGGCCTGACCCCACCTCACAGTCTGCTGCGGCCCCGATCCGAGGATGTAGTCCTGAACGACGAAAGCCCCGCGTCAGCAGGGGCTTCGTGGAGTAGCGGGTGCGGGATTCGAACCCGCGACCTTCGGGTTATGAGATCCCCTGAACTAGTTCGGTGAGCTCATGCTGAGTGATGCCAGGCACGCTGAGATGAGCTGAGATCAGCTCAGGTTCTCTCAGTTCGGTACCTCCTGTGGTACCTCGGCACCACGCCGGTGATGCGTGTGCTCGCGTTCCAGCGCGTCGGGATCGGGCTTGACCTTGTGTGTCTACATAACCACCTTCTGCGTCCGTAGGCGGGGCTGCTGTGTCAGACGCGTTCACCGGCCTGACGTGGCCGACCCGCAGCCCGAACGGGCCGACAGCGCGTTACGCGCCTGAAACTGCGCTGTAACGCCGGCTCCTTACAAGGACCCCCGAGTCGTCTTATCGTTCTGCAGAGTCCCGAAAGCGAGGATGCGCACGTGCAAGTGGGCGATCACCGGCGGGTCGGCACCAAGCTCGCCGGCTACCGGATCGAGTCGCTGCTCGGCTCGGGTGGCATGAGCGTCGTCTACCTGGCCGACGATCTGCGGCTCAAGCGGAGGGTGGCGCTGAAGCTGCTAGCTGCGGAGCTCGCCGAGGACGAATCGTTCCGTGACCGCTTCCTGCGTGAGTCGGAGCTGGCCGCGTCGATCGACCATCCGAACATCGTCCCGATCTACGAGGCCGGGACGACCGAGGACATCCTCTTCATCGCCATGCGCTACGTCGAGGGGAGTGACCTGAAAGAGCGCCTCCAACGCGGCCGTCTGGACCCGGGGGACTCGGCAGGCATCCTCGCGCAGGTCGCGAGCGCCCTCGATGCGGCCCACGCTCGCGGCCTCGTGCATCGCGACGTGAAGCCCTCCAACGTGCTTCTCGACACGGGCGCCCGCCCCGACGGCTCCGACCACGTCTACCTGGCGGACTTCGGCCTCACGAAGCGGGGCTCCGAGGAGACCGGAATCGCTGACGACGGCCACCTGATGGGCACCATCGACTATGTCGCCCCCGAGCAGATCGCCGGTGGGGAGATCGACGGGCGGGCAGACGTCTACTCGCTCGGCTGCGTGCTATACGAATGTCTCGTCGGGCAGCCGCCGTTTCGGCGGGACTCGGACATCGCGGTCGTGTTCGCCCACCTCGAAGCGGAGCCGCCGCGGCCGAGCACACAACGGCCGGAGTTGCCGGCCGCGCTCGACGCGGTGATCGCCAGGGCGTTGGCGAAGGATCCAGAGCGGCGCCACCCGAGCTGCCGAGAGCTCGCCCGGGCGGCGCTCGCGGTCGCGGTCGACGAGGAGAGCCGGCTGCTCGTCCATATCGCCTCCCGTGCCGCTGCTGGCAGGAGTGACCTGAGCGAGGTCGAGGCCGAGTTGGCCGGCAAGGTGACCGACCTCCAGCTCGTGCGCGAGCGGGCCCGGGCCCTCGCGGGCCCGGCCACCCCGACCCGCGTGTCGACTGAGGGGATATGCCCGTTCAAGGGTCTCGCTAGCTTCGAGCCGGCCGATGCCGAGTATTTCTTCGGCCGCGAGCGGCTCGTCGCCGAGCTCGTCGCCCGCCTCGTCGGCGTCCGCTTCATCGGCATCGTCGGCCCGTCGGGCAGCGGCAAGTCCTCGGTCGTCCGCGCCGGTCTTCTACCGGCCCTCGCCGAAGGAGTCCTGCCGGGCAGCGAGGGCTGGCGCCGTATGCTGCTGCGTCCCGGCGAGCGGCCGCTGGACGAGCTTCGCCGCGCGATCGTCTCGGGAGCGAGGGATCCTCTCGTCGAGGCCCTCGAGGCGCTGCCCGCCAACGAGCGCCTCCTTCTCGTCGTCGACCAGCTCGAGGAGCTGTTCACCGCCTGCCGCTCCGAAGCCGAGCGCGCCGCGTTCGCCGACACCCTTGCTCGTGCGGCCGCTGATCCGGAGGGTCGAGCAGTCGTCGTGGTCGCGCTGCGCGCCGACTTCTACGGGCGGTTCGCCGCCTACCCGGGACTTGCCGAGCTGCTGGGTGCCAACCATGCGCTGGTCGGGCCGATGCAGGCCTCGGAGCTGCGACGTGTCGTCGAGCTGCCCGCCGGCCGAGTGGGGTTGCGGGTGGAGCCGGAGCTGGCCGACGCGCTGGTCGACGACGTGGAGGGCGAGCCGGGCGCCCTGCCGTTGCTGTCCACCGCCCTGCTCGAGCTCTGGCAGAAGCGGCAAGACAACGCGCTCCCCCTCGCTGCCTATCGCGAGTCCGGCGGCGTTCACGGCGCCGTCGCGCGGCTGGCTGAGGGCACCTACGCTCGCATCCCTGAGGGGCGCAAGCAGCTCGTCCGCGCCATCATGCTGCGCCTGGTCGGCGAGGGCGAGGGCGACGCGCCGGTGCGCCGCCGCGCTCCACTCGCCGAGCTCGACCTGGAGCGCAACGGGGATGTGGCCGACGTGCTCGCGACGCTTGCCGACAGCCGCCTCGTCACCGTCGGCGAGGGCTCCGTCGAGGTCGCCCACGAGGCGCTGCTGCGCGAATGGCCGCGCCTGCGCGAGTGGATCGAGGAGGATGCTGAAGGGAGCCGGCTTCGCCGTCACATCACCGAGGCGGCGGCCGAATGGGACGCAGCAGGGCGCGATCGGGGCGAGCTCTACCGCGGCGCTCGCCTTGCTGCGGCCCTCGAATGGACCGCCGATCACGCACTCGACCTCAACGAGCTCGAGCGCGAGTTCGTCACCGAGAGCGGCGAGGTCTCCGAACGGGAGACGAAACGGGCCCGCCGCACGAACCGGCGCCTTCGCGCGCTGCTCGCCGGGGTTGCGGTCCTGCTCGCCGCGGCCCTCGCGGGAGGCATCTTCGCCCTGGTCCAGCGCCACAAGGCGCGGAACGCGGAGACGGCCCAAGTCGCCCAGCGCCTCGGCGCCCAAGCGCTCGTCGAGGAGGACCTCGACCGTTCCCTCCTGCTCGCCCGCCAAGCGGTCGCGATCGATGACTCACCGCAGACGCGCAGCTACCTGCTCTCCGACCTCATACGCGCACCCGCAGTGACGGGAGTCATGCACGGCGAGTCCGACGTGCTCCGCGCGATCGCGGTCAGCCCCGACGGGAAGACGCTTGCGGTCGGCGATTACAACACCGGGCTGCTCTTCTTCGACGCCCGGACCTACGAGCGGGTCGGCGAGCCGCTGCCGGTGCGGGGCGGGGTGGAGAGCGTCGCATACAGTCCCAATGGCCAGACGGTTGCGTTCGGCGGAGACGGATACATACGCCTGATCGACGCGCGAACGCATGAGCAGCTGGCAGAGACGGCCGTCGGCGGATTCGCCATGCGTATGGCTTTCACGATGGTCGGGTCACAGCTCGTCGTCCTCGTCGCGCCCGGCGAAGCAGGGGGCCTCGGCGAAGCCGACGCGCAGATCACTATCCGAGATGCCGCCACCCTGGCGGCGACCGGTTCTCCGATTGAGCCGGAGGGCTTCGCCGGCGCCTACGTCGGTTCCTACTTTGAACCGCCTGGTTTCGCGCTCGCGCCCGACGGCCGCTCGGTCGTCGTAGCGACGGACGGAGACGAGCTCGTATGGTGGAACCTCCGGAGGCGCACGGCGACCAGGCGGCTTGCAATCGGCAGGGGTAAGCATGCGCTCGCGGTAAGCCCGGACGGGGACACGATTGCCATCGGCATGGACCGGGGCATCCGGCTGGTCGACACGCGGGTCGACGTCGATACCGCGGCCGAGCTTGCCGATGCCCTCCGGACGCCGGAGCAGCTTCTGCGAGGTGACCGGAGCGGAGCGGTGCGGACGGCCGCTGGCGCGCTCGCCGGGCCCCCGAGCTGGCTGCTCTTCAGCCCGGACGGCAAGACCGTGGTCTCGACCAGCCTCGACGGGACGGTCACGCTCTGGGATGCGAAGTCAGCGACGCGGCGCGAAACGCTGCGCGGCCACTCGGGCGCCGTCCAGCAGCCGGTCTTCAGCCCGGACGGGGAGACCCTCTACACGGTGGGCCACGACGGGACGGCGATCGCCTGGGACATCGGCGGCGGTCAGGTACATGGCGATTTGGCGGGCGCGAGCGGCAAAGAGCGCGGCCTTGGGCGGCGCTTCACCTTCACGCGTGACCGGGATCCCTGGGGTTATGACGGGCGCCCCGGGAGCTTCAGCCCCGACGGCCGGCTTATCGCGCTCGGTCTCAAGGTGCGGGGTATCAGGCTCTGGGATGCGACGGACCTGACCCCGGTGGGCCCGCCCCTCTACAAGACCGGCGGTGAGGTCAAATCGCTTGCCTTCGCCCCGGACGGGCGAACGCTCGCAGCCGTCACGCTCGACGGTGAGGCAACGCTCTGGGACGTCGAGAGCCGATCACTCCTCCGAGGGCCGTTCTCGGCCAGGGTGAGGAACGACGTCCTGGGCTCCAGCATCAGCGCCGACGGCGCGATCCTCGCCACGCCCGCCCCCGAGGACTGGGTGGGCGCATACTACGACCGCAACGAGGGCGGCGTGAACCTCTGGCAGGTCGCGACCGGAGAAGCACTCGACACGATCGCGCTCGGCGTGCCCGTAGGAGACGTCGCTTTCAGCCCGGCTGGGTCGACGCTTGCGTTCGTCCACGAGCGGGGAGGCACCGCGGAGGTCTGGGACGTCGCCCGGCGCTCACGGATCACAATGCTGCCGGTGGACAGTGACTCGCAGTTCTACTACGCGATCGCGTTCAGCCCCGACGGCCGAACTCTCGCGGCGGGCGGGTTGGAGGACCCGATCGTGCGCGTCTGGGACGTCCCCACCGGGAAGCTCATCCGTGAGCTCGACCAGGGCACCGCTGGCACGAAGACGCTCGACTTCAGCCCCGACGGCCGAACCCTTGCCGTCTCGGGCTACGCGCCCGTCGCCTCGCTCTGGGACGTTGCCACCGGAGCCCGGATCGGGCCGACGCTCAGGGCCGGGAGTCGCCGGGCGGACATCGACTTCTCCCCGGACGGACGCGAGCTGTTGATGACCGCCGCCGACGGCCGTGGAGTGCTCTGGGACGTCGACCCGGTGTCGTGGGCGCAGCGTGCCTGCAGGCTCGCGAACCGGACGCTCACCCCCGAGGAGTGGGAGGAGTTCCTCCCAGGGCGGCAGTACGAGCCGGCCTGCGCGACCTGAGCCCGACTCAGGGGCGAATCGACCAGGTGAAGCGCGTGAGCGCGGGCGGCGGAGCGAGCCCGCCGGGGCGCAGACCCCGGCGGACGAGCAGCGTGGGCGGCAGGGCCTCTCTGGCGAGTCTGAGGCGGGCCGGGCCGAGGCCCTCGCGGTGCCACCTCGTCGACAGCCCGACGACGAGCAGACCGGAGTCTCGGCTCGCTTCCAGCATGCCCTCTTCGCCCGGCGGAGCCAAGAGCGGCTCGGCCGAGATGCCCAGGACCCGCTGGACCGCGAGCGCGCCGTGCGAAAGCAGGCGGCTCGCGTCGCGCCTGCCGTACTCCGGCACTGCGGCGGCACCTGCGAGCCGGAGCGGCGCATCGCCGGCGCGCGCGAGCCACGCGCCGAGCTCGACGGCCGCCCAGTCGTGCTCGGCCCCTCCGAACGGGACCAGGACTGGGCCCTCAGGGGTCGCGTCCCGAGGAGCGAGCAGCGCCACGTCGCAGGGCGCCTCCGCAAGTACGGCAGTGAGCCGCTCGTCGGGAACTCCCTCGGCCAGGAGCTCGCCGGGGGCGTCGGCGAGCAGGAGATCGACGTCGAGCTCGGTGGCGAGCCGAGCGAGCTCCTCTCCCGGCGCCGTTGAGGTGAACGAGGCCGCACGGGCTGCGACACCGCGCGCTTCGAGTGCAGACCGGCGCTCTTCGAGCCAGGCCGACGCGGACCGAAGCTCGGCTGCGTCCGACACGAGCCTGGCCAGGATCATGATGCGAGGCGGGTCTCGCACAAGCGGCTCGGCCACCGCGAGCAGCGCGTCGACGCGCGTCTCGTGCGTGATCGCGACGAGAATCGACCGCTCCGCGGCCTCGCCGACGGACGCGGGCACCGTCGCCGGGAGGTTCAACGCCGGCTCCTGCCGAAGGATCGCCCGCTCCAGCTCCTGGAGCGCAGTACTCGGTTCGATCCCGAGCTCGTCGACGAGGGCCCGGCGCGCATCCCTGTAGGCGTCCAGTGCCTCCGCCTGCCGACCCGACCGGTACAGCGCCGTCATCAGATACCTCCGAAGCTGCTCGCGGAGCGGGTGCTCGGCGACGAGGGCCTCGAGCTCGCCGACCAGCTCGTCGTGGCGCCCGAGTGCGAGGTCGGCGTCGATCCGGAGCTCGACTGCCGCCAGCCTGATCTCCTCGAGCCGGGCGATCGCCGTCTGGGCGAAGCTCTCGTAGGCGAAGTCCGCGAGCGGCGGGCCTCTCCACAGCGACAGCGCCACGCGTAGCCGCTCCGAGGCGTCGGCCGGCAGGCCGCGGGCGAGCAAGCTCCTCCCCTCGTCCACCAGCCGCTCGAAACTGTGGAGATCGAGCTCTTCGGGCTCGACCCGGATCACGTAGCCGGGCGATTTGGTCGCCAGCACGTCCTGCGGAAGTGCCTTGCGAAGTCGCGAGACGTTGACACGCAGTGCGGCGGCGGCGCGCTCGGGTGAGTCCTCGCCCCAGAGCTCGTCGATCAGCCGGTCAGTGGAAACGACCTCGTTGGGGTGGAGGAGGAGCACAGCGAGAAGCGCACGCGGCTTGCCTCCGCCCAGGAAAACCTGGCCACTTCCGTCCGACACCTCGAGCGGGCCCAGGATCCGGAACTTCATCTGCCTGGCCTCCTGGCGCGGGACGGTACCAGCTGTTGCACGTCTGAAACGGGTCTGAAACACCCGGAGCGCATCCTTCGCGTCAAGAGATCACGCGCTGCACGCCAATGAGAGGAGCCCATCCATGAGGAGTAACACCCACCAATTCGTGCGCGCTATTCGCACGCCCCACGGCACGACACCGACGAAGGGGCGTCTGAAGGTGATCCAACCCGCACGAATCGCACGACTCACGGCGACGGCCCTGGTCGCCGTCGCCGTCGGTGGGCTCCCCGCTTCCGCGCGTGCGCAGGGCACAGAAAACCCTGCGATCGAGTGGAACGCGATCGCGTCGACAGCCATCATGGCGGCGGCGCCACAGGGCGCCGGGCAGCCGCCCCACGCCGCAGCGCTCAGCTTGGGGATGGTGCAGGGCGCCGTCTACGACGCGGTGAATGCGATCGACGGGGGGCACCAGCCGTATCTGGTCGCGCCGCCGGTGGACCCGGGCGCCTCGAAGGAGGCCGCGGCCGCGAGCGCTGCCTTCCGCGTGCTCGTGGGCTTCCCTCAGCTATGTGATCCTGATCCCTCAATTCCGTGCGAACTTCGGGGCCTGTTCCCGGGACAGATTTCGACGCTGCAGCCTCTCTACGGTGCGTCGCTGGCAAGCGTCCCCGATGGGGCTGCAAAGGTTGGTGGGATCGCGGCCGGCGAGGCAGCCGCTAAGGCGATGCTCACCGCCCGCTCGAACGACGGCCGCTTCGGCCCCTTCACGTTCCCCGAAGGCTTCGATCCTGGGGAGTGGCGGCTTGCGCCCCCGCAGGGGCCCACGGGAATCGTCGCGAAGGACCCGGCCCCGTGGGTCGGCTTCGTGAAGCCGTTCCTCGTTCCGAGCGTGGAGATGCTTCGCAGCGACGGTCCGAACGCGCTCACGAGCGCCGCCTATGCGGACGACTTCAACGAGGTGAAGAAGCTCGGCTCGCTGACGAGCACGAAACGCACCGCAGACGAGACGGCCGCCGCGATCTTCTGGCAGGACAGCGGGCCCGCGATCTGGAACCGCGTCTACCGCTCCCTGGCGACGAGCCGGAGGCTCGACATCGCCGATAGCGCCCGCCTCTTCGCGACGACGAACCTCGCCGCGGCTGACGGCTCGATCGGCTGCTGGAACGACAAGGCCTACTGGAGCTTCTGGCGGCCGATCACCGCGATCCGGGAGGCAGCGAGCGACGGTAATTCTGCGACCGAGGCCGACTCGACCTGGCTGCCGCTCTTCGACCCGTCCGTTCCCGTGTCGGGACCGCCGCTCGTGACGCCCGGGTTCCCCGACCACCCTGGGGGTCACACCTGCGTCAGCGGTGCGACCGTGCACGCGCTGCAGGCCTTCTTCCGCACCGACAAGGTCTCCTTCACGGCGACCAGCAACAAGTGCCTTCCGTCGCCCTGTCCGGCCAGGAGCTTCGATCGGTTCTCAGACGCGCTCATGGAGATCATCGACGCCCGCGTCTGGAGCGGCATCCACTTCCGCACAGCCGACGTGCAGGGAGCCGTGCTGGGCAAGAAGGTCGCCCGCTATCTGCGGGATCACTACTTCCAGCCTGTGGATCCGCCAGCAGCGGCCCCGACGGGCCCGACCGGACAGCGCGCTGCGGCTCTAAAGAAGTGCAAGAGGAAGTTCCCGAGCAAGGCGAAGGCCAAGAAGCGTAAGAAGTGCACCAAGAACGCCAAGAAGCTGCCCGTCTGAGCTGGCCCGTGGTCGAGATCTCCGGGGTCCGGCATCTAGCGATCGCGACCGAGCCGCTCGCTGTCCCCAACGCGCTCTTGGAGCTAGAAGGTGCGTTGGCGGCGTGAGATACGACGCTTCTGGTCCTCGCGCCGAGCGGAAGGGACCCAGCGGCGACCCACAGACACCTTGAGTGGGAGAGCCGCGATCAATGCCCGATGAGCCACAGCGTGTCCTTGGACGGTGTTGCGCGGGATCTGGCCGCGCAGCGTCCCCCACCGGCTCACCACTACGAGCCGGGCTGTCCGTCGGCCGGTTGGAACAGCTCGATCGGGTTGCCGGACGGGTCATCGAGCAGGATCTGCTGGCCGCCCGGTCCGGAGGCGATGTCGTTGCGGAAGGAGAGCCC
>Ga0126306_10001270_pt1 | contig 13308 bp, 5 predicted proteins | sample Plot27_FD_92592 | JGI IMG/M metagenome (GOLD analysis project Ga0126306, IMG submission 92592) | Serpentine soil microbial communities from UC McLaughlin Reserve, CA, USA - Plot27 | ecosystem: Environmental > Terrestrial > Soil > Grasslands | place: USA: UC McLaughlin Reserve, Lake County...
CAGCCGGGGGCAGATGGCGTCGGCCCCGTAGCCGAGCAGGGCGGCCGCCTGGTGGGAGTCGACCGGCTCCCCGGTGTCGGCGACCAGGCTGGTCGTGGTGGCCAGGCCCTCCCGGAGCAGGCGCTGCTGCACCGCCCCCACGGCCAGCAGCGACGGCACCGGCACGCGGGTCCCGTCCCGATCCACCGGGGCATCCTGGGCCCCGTCGCCCAGTACAGAACCGGACGCCCTACCGGCTGGGCCTTCGTGGGGTTCCCCGGACCCCTCCGGGTCGGCGGCGGCGTCGGAGACGACCAGCAGGCAGGTCCCGTCGCCGAGGGCGGCCACGGCCTCCTCGCCCAGGCGCAGGCAGGCGGCGCGCAGCCCCCCCGGCCCCTCGGCCGCCGGCCAGGTGGCGTCGAGCACCCGGGCGCACAGCCCGGACCCCTCCGGGTCGGCGAGCGCGGCCAGCCCGTCCGGGGTGAGGGCGAAGCCGGCCAGCTCGACCATGTCGGCCGCCTCCGGCTCCTCGCCCAGCAGCGGGTGGCGGCAGCCGAGCAGAGTCCGGCTCGACAGCACGTGGCGCTCGCGCAGGTGGTCGATGGGCGGGTTGGTGACCTGGGCGAACCGCTGGCGCAGGAAGTGGCCGACCGGCCGGTTGGTGAGCCCGAGCACGGCCGGCGGGGTGTCGTCGCCCATGGAGGCGGTCGGCTCCTTGCCGGCGGTGGCCATCGGCCGCAGCACGGTGGTGACCAGCTCCCGGGTGAAGCCGAAGGTGGCCTGGGCGGCGACCAGGGCGCGCTCGTCGGCCGGCGGGTCGACCGGCCGGCCGGCCTCGACCCGCCGCAGGTGCTCGGCCACCCACTGGCTCCAGGGCCGGCTGGCGGCCAGCTCGCCCTTGATCTGGTCGTCGGTGAGCAGCCCGCGCTCGGGGTCGACGCAGAGCATCTGCCCGGGCCCCAGCCGCCCCCGCCGCACCCGGCCCCGCCCGCCGGTGTCGACCGCCCCGGCCTCCGACGCGCAGACGACCAGGCCGTCCTCGCAGGCCTCCCAGCGCATCGGCCGTAGCCCGTTGCGGTCCAGGGCCGCCCCGACCAGGCGGCCGTCGGTGAAGACGAGGCCGGCCGGGCCGTCCCAGGGCTCGGTCAGGCAGGCGTGGTAGCGGTAGAAGTCGCGCAGGTCCTGACGCCGGTGGTCGTCGGCGTCGGGCTCGACCGCCGGGACCAGCATGGCCAGGGCGTGGCGGAGGTCGCGGCCGCCCCGGACCAGCAGCTCCACGGCGTTGTCGAGCTTGGCCGAGTCGGAGCCGCCGGGGTCGAGCACCGGCCGCAGCAGGTCCTCGTCCAGCTCGCCCGCCCCCAGGTGCCCCTCCCGGGCCCGCATCCAGGCCACGTTGCCGTCGAGGGTGTTGATCTCGCCGTTGTGGCAGAGGAAGCGGAACGGCTGGGCCCGCTCCCAGGAGGGCGTGGTGTTGGTCGAGTAGCGCTGGTGGAACACGGCGAAGGCCACGGCCAGGCGCGGGTCGGCCAGATCGGGATAGAAGGCGGCCAGCTGGTCGGCCGCGCACAGCGCCTTGTAGGTCACGGTCCGGGTCGAGCAGGAGGCCAGGTAGAGCGGGACCCCGGCGGCCAGGGTGGCCCGCCGCCCGGCCCGGAAGCAGCGCCGCTCGGCTTCCTCCATGTCGGCATCGACCCAGAACACCGCCTGCTCGATGGCGGGGGCGGTCGCCATGGCCAGCTCGCCGAGGGCGGCGTGGTCGACCGGGACCGGCCGCCAGCGCAGCAGCTCCAGCCGCTCGGCGACCAGCGCCTGCTCGACCAGCCGGCGGGCCTCCTTGGCCGCCTCCGGGTCGCGGGGCAGGAAGGCCATGGCCAGCCCCAGCCGGCCGGGGCGCTCGGTGGCGTCGGGGCCGGCGAAGAACTCCTGGGACAGCGGGAGCAGGACGCCCGCGCCGTCGCCGGTCTTGGCGTCGGCGGCGACCGCGCCGCGGTGCCGGAGGCGCTCCAGCCCACCGAGGGCCGCGTCGAGCACGGCCCGGCTGGCCCGGCCGCGGACGTCGGCCACGAAGCCGATGCCGCAGGCGTCGCGCTCGTCGCGGCGCCGGTCGTACAGGAGGTGGTCCGCCATCTCGCCTCCGAACGCATTGCTGGGGGCGGCGGCCGGACCCCGGAGGACATCGATGTCCAGGGACACGGAAAACGGCGCCGCCTGGGGCGAGCGCCGTTGCTCTCGAGCTATGAGCGTACGGAGGTGGCTCCGGGGCGTCAACACTCGCCGTGACCGGCGGCTTCAGCGTCCGGTACGGGTAGTTTCAGCGTCCGGTACGGGTGGTTTCGGCCCGGCCGCCCCGGGTCCGGCGGGCGGCCACGACCCCGGCCGCCGCGGCTACGGCCAGCAGGGCCAGCGCGACCCCGAGCGGCCGCAGCAGCGGGCTCGGGTCGAGCCGGACCTCGGCCGGCCGGGCGGGCAGGCCGGGCACGGGCTCCGGCCGCATGGCCTGCCTGGGGACCAGGCCGAGGCGCACGGCCAGGCGGCCCAGGGCGGCCGGCCGGACCGGGCCGCCGTCGGCCGGCAGCTCCAGCACCGCCCGCTCGAACGGCTGGCGGACCGCCCCGTCCGGCATCGTCTGGGCCCGCCCCAGCGGCCGGCCGAACCGCTCGCGGGCCCGCCGCCAGTCCTCGGCGGAGGCCGACCCCGGGCTGGTGCCCAGGTAGGCGCGGGCGATCAGCCGGTCGTCGAGCATGGCCCGGCCCTGGCGGTCGGTGACCGGCGGCCGGGCCGAGGGCAGCGGGATGTCGGCCTCGGCCACCGCCTCCACGTCCAGCTTGGCCAGCAGCGGCGGCAGCTCGATGGGCTTCACGTCCGGGGGGCCGCTGGCCGACGGGGTCGCCCCCAGGACCATCGTGTCGAACGCCTGCAGCGCCGGGCCGTCGCTGGTCCAGACGGTGCCGAGCGGGCGGCCGAGGACGGCCTTGCCGCCGGCGGCCCGGTAGCCGGTGTGGAATGCCCCCAGCTGGCTGTCCACCACCCGGTAGCCGCCGCAGGCCGAGCCGGTGACGTTGGAGAAGATGCCGCCCGGAATGGGCACGATGTCGGCCACCGGGTCGAGCGGGGCGGCCTCCACGCGCCACAGCTCGATGCCGGACAGGCTCGGCGAGGGCAGGTCGGCGAGCCGGCTGCCGTGCTGGCGGACCCAGGCGGCCAGTGACCGGGTCTGGGGCCCGCTCTGGGCGGTGGCCCCGGTCAGCGCGAAGTAGCGCACGCCGGCGGCGTGGGCGGCCGGCCCGCTGGAGTACTCGGTCACGGTGACCCCGGCGGCCAGCAGCCGGGCCCGGTCGTCGGGGCCGGCGGCGTTGACCGCCGAGCAGGCCGGCACCTGGGCGGCGACCGTGGCCACCAGCCGCCCCAGGCCGTCGTCGGCCGGCTGGCCGTAGCGGGATCCCCAGCTCAGGCCCTGGGCGACCAGCAGCCCGGCCAGGGCGACCCCGGTCACGGCGGCGATCCACCGGGGGGCCCGCGTGGCTCCGGTCGCCGCCGCCAGGCAGGCCACTGCCAGGGAGACCGCCGCGGCGGGGATGGCGAACGCCAGGGCCTGGGAGGCCGGGTACCCGAGGGCGATCGCCACCACGGCCCCGGCCGCGGTCGTGGCCGCCCAGGCGGGCATCCGGGCCGCCCCGGGGGCGGCGGCTGGCCTGGCGCCGGACCGGAGGCGCCAGGTCGGGAAGGCGGCGGCCAGGCCGGCGGCGACCAGCAGCCAGCTCAGCGGTTCACCGGCCAGCGAGGCGGCGAGCGGCCCGCGTCCGGGAGGCCGGCCCAGCAGCCAGCCGACCTGCCCGGGGTCCAGCCCCTGGCCGGCCACCCAGATGGGCAGGAGCAGCCAGAGGCCGACGGCCAGCCCGAGGGCGGCCATGCCCCGCCAGGCCTCGCGGTGCCGGCCCTCGAGCAGCTCGGCCACCACCGGCACGGCCAGCACCGGCAGGGCCAGCGGGCTGACCAGCAGGGCGAGCCCACCCACGGCCCCGACCAGCGGCACCCAGCGCAGCGACGGCCGCGCCGGCAGGCCCCAGGCCAGCGCCAGCGCCCCCAGGGCGAGGGCCACGGCGAGGACCGTCCCGGTCGCCGCCCGGCCGTTCCGGACCAGCAGCGGGTCGAGCGCCACCAGCGCCCCGGCCAGCGCCGCCCCGCCCAGCCGCCAACCCCGGCGCCGCCCTTGCGGCGGGGTCGGACCCGGCCCGGCCGCCGCACCGGAACCGGGTCCGACCCGCATGAGAAGCAGAAAGAGCAGCGCCGCCAGCCCAACCACACCCGCCAGCACCACCCGGCTCGGCCCCCTGGCCTCCCGAATGACTCCCTCCAGCGACCCCCCGGCCTCCGTCACCCGCACCCAAGCCCCCACCACCAGCGCATGCAGCGGCGCGATCGGCCCCATCCGCGGGTCCTGCGCCACCAACCCGCCCTCGCTCCCCCCGGCGGCCCGCACCACCGCCACCTCACCCGCCACCGTGTCCGGCCCCCCACCCCCACGCCACCCCGCCGCCGCCAACCCCACCGCCGCCATGACCAGGACGACGAGGCTGGGTCGCGCCACCGCGAGGAGGCGAGCGGTGCGGGGGGTCGTTCCGAGGGTGGCGGGGCGATGGGTCGCCCGGAGCCTGGCCTGTCCCTGGATCACCCAGGGCCTGCCCGGGGCGTGGGTCGCCCCGGCCCAGGTCCCTTGCCGAGGCACTTGCCGAGCCTCAGGCCACGTCCCCTGTCGTGCCCCTTGGCCAGCCTCAGGCGACGTCCCTTGCCGCGTCTCAGATCGGGCCTCGTGCCGAGCCTGAGCCCGCTCCGCCCTCGCCCGCTCGGCATCGGCGCGGCCCTCCCGACGCTCCTCCGCCCTGGCCAGACGCGCCCGCCGAGCCTCCTCCCGGGCAACCCTCCGCGCCTCCGCGCGAGCCACCCGCTGCCGGGCCGCCTCGGCGTGCGCCTCCTTGCGAGCCTCGGCCCGCGCCGCCCTGGCCTGCAGCGCCTCCTCCCGGCGGACCTGGGCCTGGGCGGCCCGTTCCCGCCCCGCCTCGGCCCGAGCGGCCCGCCGCTGCTCCGCCTGGGCGGCACGGACCTGCGCCGCCTCGGCCTTTGCCGCCCGCCGCTGCTCAGCTTGCTCGGCGCGGGCCGCATCCCGGGCCTCCGCGCGGGCCGCATTGGCCTGGCGTGCCTCGTCGCGGGCGACGGTTCGCGCCTCGGCCCGAGCGGCGCGCTGCCTGGCGGCCTCGGCACGGGCCTCCTCGCGCGCCTCGGCCCGGGCCGCCCGGGCCCACTGCGTCTCCTCCCGGCGGACCTCGGCGGCGGCCGCCTTGGCCTCCGCGGCCGCTTCCCGAGCGGTCCGCCGCTCCTCGGCCCGCATGGCCCGTTCCTGTCTGGACTGCTCGCGGCGGGCCTGGGTCCTGGCCGCCCGCTCCTGCCGAGCCTGCGCGCGAGCCGCCCGCCGCTCCTCCGCCTTGGCCGTGCGGACCCGCTTCGACTCCTCCCGCCGGGTCGCCCTGGCCTGAGCCGCCTCCGCCCGGGCCGCCCGCCGGACCTCCGCCTGCGTCGCCCTCGCCTGGCGGGACTCCTCACGCGCCACTCGCCGCGCCTCGGCCCGCTCGGCGCGCCGCGCCTCCGCCGCGGCCTGCCGCTGCCGACGCGCCTCGTCCCGAGCCACCCGCCGCGCCTCCGCTTCCTCCGCCCGGGCCACCCGCCGCGCCTCCCGAGCGGCCGCCAGCTCCGCCTCACGAGCCTTCTTGGCTTCCCGCGCTGCCTCGGCGGCCGCCGCCTTCTCCGCCGCCTCGGCCGCCCTCGCCTGCCGCGCCGCCTCCCGGGCGGCCGCCTTCTCGGCCTCCTGCGCCGCCTTGGCTTGACGCGCCGCCTCACGAGCCGCGGCCTGCTCCGCCTCGCGAGCAGCTTTCGCCTCGCGCGCTGCCTCTCGGGCTGCTGCCTGCTCCGCTTCCCGGGCCTGCTCGGCTTCCCGGGCGGCTTCAGCGGCAGCCGCCTGCTCGGCCTGCCGGGCCTGACGGGCCTGCTCCCGAGCGGCCGCCTGCTCCGCCGCCCGGGCCTCTTTGGCCTGGCGAGCTGTTTCGCGGGCCGCTGTTCGCTCCGCCGCCTCGGTCGCCTTGGCCTGACGCGCCTGCTCACGGGCGGCAGCTTGCTCAGTTGCCCTTGCCTCCTTGGCCTGCCGCGCCGCCTCGCGGGCGGCGGTCCGCTCGGCCGCCCGGGCCTCCTTCGCATGCTGAGACGCTTCGGCTGCGCCTCGGCGGGCTTCGCCCTGGGCCTGGCGGGCCTGCTCGCGGGCGGCTTGCCGCTCCCTCGCCTGGGCTTCCTTCGCCTGGCGGGCCTGCTCCCGGGCGGCGGTTCGCGCCTCGGCCCGGGCCGCCCGCACCCGAGCGGCGTCCGCCCGCGCCGCCTGGCGGGCCTCGGTCCTGGACTGGCGGGACTGCTCGCGGCGGGCCTCGGCCGCCTTGGCCCGACCCACCGTGGTACGGGCGGCGCGGCCTGCTTCGGTGCTGCCCGTGGGGGCGCGGCCCTTCCCTGCTGCGACGCCCGACCTGCCGGTGGCAGGCTGGCGGCCCCGGTTCCTCCACCGACGCAGCCGCTCAAGGGTTTCCTCGTCCATCCCCGGTGCGACCTGCCCAGGCCCGATCACCGGTTCCAGCTCCTGCCCACTCGGCCCGATCAGCCGCCCCGACTCGGCCACCGGCAGCCCCCGGCCCTCCACCACCGGCGCCTGATCGATGGCCGCCGCCACCCCAGGGCCCGCGGGACCGGGGTCGGCGGGATCGGAGTCCGGGAGGCCGGTGTCCGCGGGGCGGAGCCCTGGGACCTCGATCCCGGGCGACGGCGCATCCTCCTCGGGAGCCTCGACCTCCGGCTCCTCCGCTCCCGCCTCGGCGACCTCCGGGTCGTCGGGGATCGGTGGGGCGGAGGGTGGGGCGCCGGTGACGGCGCCCCAGAGCTCGCCGATCTGGAGGGGACGGTAGAGGATGGCGCGGGCCGGACCCGGAGGGACGGCTTCGGGGTGCTCGCCCTCCTGGAGAAGGACGACGGTGCGACCCAGGAAGCGGCCGTCGATGACGTCGAACGTCCGCTGGTGGAGGCTGGGGGGCATGTCGACGACGACCACGTCGGCGTGGCGGATGGCGCTGTCGAGCTCGTCGCTGTGCCAGTCGAGCATGCGCACGCCGCCGGGGGCCTCGATCAGGGAACGGAGGGCGCCGGCGAGCATGTTGTCGCGGGACACCAGCACCACGCGCAGGGCAGGGCCCGTGGGCGCGGGAGCGGGTGGACGGGCCCGGGCACCGGAGCCCGGTCCCGCAGCCGAGGACGGCTCCGGCCCGGTGGAGAGGACCGGACCGCCGAACCCCGGCGCCTCGGTGCTCGAGGGGGCACGGACACCCGTCACGGGGGCGTCGATGTCGCGGCGGGTGCTCATCGGCCGGCCGCGGTCGGGGTGGTCGCCCCGGCGACCGCGGAGCGGCTGGCCGGCGGAGCGGCTCGCGACACCCGCTCCGCCGACCGGCCAGCGGCGCAGCCGGCCGCTCTCGCGACCACCACACTCAGTACGACCACCCCCCGGCGGACCTTCGCTCCCCTGGTCATGGCATCCGAATGGCCTACCCGGTCGACCGCCGCTGCTGGACGACGAACCCGGCGGCCGCGGCCAGGCCGCCGCCGATGAGCAGGAGCAGGGCGAACCGGCGCCCGCCGGTGCTGGGACTGGTGCTGGTGCCGCCGGCGCCGGTGGCGACCCCGCCGGCGGCCGAGACCGCCGTGGCGGCGTCGCTGATGTCGAGCAGCTCGAGCTTCTCGCCGATGCCGCCCACCGCGACCAGCGACGAGATGGAGCCGCTGGCCAGCTTCACGTTGTTGGCCTTGGCCAGGACCTCGCCGCTGCCGGCCTTGCGGACCTCGAGGTCGGCCGACCCCGCCGGGACCTCCTGGTAGTCGCTGGCCGACGGGAAGCGGGCGTTGGTGACGAGCACGTCGCCGCCGCTGACCAGGTCCACCGCCTCCTCGCCGGGGATGGCCTGGATGAGCCGGACCTTGCTCTCGCCGTTGCCGGGCCGCGACATGTCGTCGGTCAGCAGCGCCGCCTTGACGGAGGTGAGCTGGCCGAACACGGCCACGGTGTAGGCCTTGCCGGCCTCCAGGCTGACCGTGGCCGCGATCACCGGCGGCGAGTCGGCCGGCTCGCCGGCCTCGCGCACCTCGACCTTGAACTTGCCCGGCTTGACCTTGAGGTAGTCCGAGACCGTCTTGAACGGCACGCCCTTGAGCTGGAGCCGCCCGTCGACGTAGACGATGTAGACGTCGCCCTTGAGCAGGCCCGGCGCGAAGTGGGCCACCCGGACCAGCGCCTGGTCGCCGGTCTGGGCACCGGCGGCCACACCGGGCAGGATGAGGAGGGCCGCGGTCAAGGCGGCCAGGGCCGCGGCGGCCAGTCGTCGGCGAAGCATCGCCTCTCCTCGCTCGTCGTTCGTCCGGGGGGACGCGAACGACGACGAGTGGTACGCCCCCCGCGATCCCGCCACGTATGCCGTCACGAGCCGATTCGGTCGACATTATCGTGGGCGCCCCCTCCGGCCGGCGCCCCCAATTCTGCGTAGTTCCGATCAGAAGAGCAGGTGAACGCGGTAGTATGCCGGGCCGCCACTAAGGGGGAATCGCGGCGCGCCTCCGAACGCCCGTCTCGGGGTGTTCGCGGTTTTCTGCGGAGGCGCCGTCCGGGGCGCGGGACGGCTAGGCTGATCCCATGACCGAGGTTGTCCCGCCGGTGCGCCGCCGGCTCTCCGACGACGCGATCGAGCACCTGCACAACCTGATGGCGGGCTGGCAGCTGATCGCCGACCTGGCCTTCGCCGACCTGCTGCTGTTCCTGGCCGTGGAGGGCAGCGAGAGCTTCCGCATCGTCGGCCAGCTGCGGCCCTACACGGCCCGCACCCTCTATCCGGCCGACCTGGTCGGTCAGGTGGTGGAGCCGACCTGGCACCCGTACGTGGAGCGGGCCTGGCGGGAGGGGCGGCGCCAGCGCTCGCTGGAGCCGATCCTGATCGACGCCGAGCCGGTGCGGGTCGAGACCGTGCCCGTCCGCCACGGGGGCGAGATCGTGGCCGTGCTCAGCGTGGAGTCGCCCGAGACCCCGGCTCGCCCCACGGGCCGGCTGGAGGCGTCGTACCTGGGCGCGGCCGGGGCCCTGCTGGAGATGGTGGCCGCCGGCACCTTCCCGTTCGTGGAGGCCCACGACCCGACGGCGTCGCCGCGGGTCGGCGATGGCCTGGTCGTGCTCGACGCCAGCGGCCGGGTCGAGTTCGCCAGCCCCAACGCCACCTCGGCCTTCCGGCGGATGGGGACCAACGCCCTGCCCTTCGGCCAGCCGCTCCCCCACCGGGCGGCCATCCTGGTCGCCGAGGCGATGGCCGGCGGGCGCCCGGTCGAGTCCGAGATCGAGGACGCCGGGGCGGTCACCGACGTCCGGGTGGTCCCCCTGCTGCGCGACTCCGGGAACCGGGGCGCGCTGGTGCTGGTCCGCGAGGCGACCGAGCTGCGCCGCCTCGGCAGGGTCATCTCGCGGCGCGAGGCGACCATCCGCGAGGTCCACCACCGGGTCAAGAACAACCTCCAGACGGTGGCGTCGCTGCTGCGGCTGCAGGCCCGCCGGCTCGGAGACCATCCCCAGGCGGTGGCCGCCCTGGAGGACTCGGTGCGCCGGATCACCTCGATCGCGCTGGTCCACGAGACCCTCACCGAGGAGTTCGAGGGCGCGGTCGACATGGCGGACGTGGCCCGGCGGGTGGTCAGGATGCTGGAGGGCTCGCTGGGCCGGGAGGACGTCCACATCGAGCTGCACACGGCCTCGGTGCGGGTGGATGCGGCCGTGGCCACCCCGCTGGCGGTGGTCCTGAACGAGCTGATCCAGAACGCCGTCGAGCATGGCCTGGGCGACGGGCCGGGAACGGTCAGCGTGGAGCTGCGCGGCGGCGACGACCGACCGGTCGAGCTCCAGGTCCACGACGACGGCGACGGGGCGCCGGACCCAGCTGGTCCGGGCGTGTCTGAACCCCACCCCCCGGAGGCTGGGGCCCCCGGACGGGAGGGTAGCCGAGCCGCGGATCGAGGGCGACCGGCTGTCCACAGCCCCGGGGGAACCGGGTTCTCGGGTGTCCACAGCCTCGAGGGGGGGCTCGGGCTGCGGCTGGTCAGGGCCCTGGTCGAGGAGGAGCTGCGGGGCCAGTTCACCCTCACCCACCCGGCCGGGCGGGGCAGCATCGCCACCGCCACCATCCCTCCGGTCGAGCGGGCGGGCTGACCGCCATGGCCCGCACCCAGGTGCTGATCGCCTCGCCGCTGGAGGCCGAGCTGGTGGCCAGGATCCAGGCGGCCGAGCCCCGGGCCGAGGTGCGCTACGAGCCCGATCTGCTCCCGCCGGCCCGGTACCCGGCCGACCACCTCGGCGACCCGGCGTTCCGCCGCGACCCCGAGGGCGAGGCCCGCTGGCGGGCCCTGCTGGAGGAGGCCGAGGTGCTGTTCGGCATCCCCGGGGACTCGGCCGAGGGGCTGGCCGAGGTCGTCACCGGCCTGCCCCGGCTGCGCTGGGTCCACGCCACCAGCGCCGGGGCCGGCGAGGTGGTCCGCAAGGCCGCCCTGCCGGCCGAGGCCCTGGAGCGGCTCGTCATCACCACCTCCAGCGGGGTGCACGCCGTGCCCCTGGCCGAGTTCGCCATCCTCGGGCTGCTGGCGCTGGCCAAGGAGCTGCCCCGGTTCGTCGAGGACCAACGGGCCAGGGCCTGGCCCGAGGTCCGCCGGCCCCTGCGGGAGCTGCGGGGCGAGACCCTGTTCCTGGTCGGCCTGGGCGACATCGGGCTCGAGGTGGCCAGGCTGGGCAAGGCCCTGGGCATGCGGACGGTCGGCTTCCGGCGCACCGAGGGCCCGCCCCCCGCCGACGTCGACGAGGTCCACGGCCCCGCGCGCCTGGCCGAGCTGGCCGACCGGGCCGGCGCCATGGTGGTGAGCCTGCCCCTGACCGACCAGACGGCCGGCCTGATCGACCGGGCCACCATCGAGGCCCTCCCCCCGACCTGCATCTTCGTCAACGTCGGCCGGGGCGGGGTGGTCGACGAGCCGGCCCTGATCGAGGCCCTGCGCGACCGGCGCATCGCCGGCGCCGTCCTGGACGTGTTCGCGACCGAGCCCCTGCCCCCCGACTCCCCCCTCTGGGCCCTGGACAACGTGCTCGTCACCCCGCACGCGGTCGCCCTGTCGGCCCGCGAGAACGAGCGCATCGTGGAGCTGTTCGTGGACAACCTGCGCCGCTACCTCGACGGCCAGCCGCTGGTCAACGTGGTCGAGCCGGGCGTGTACTACTAGCTGCCGGAAGTACCCAGGCGCACCTAGGGACACCGTGCCCTCGAATTGAGGCCGAGCCCCGATGCCCCGGCGGCGGTCAGGCCTCGGGCTCGGCGCCGCCGGGGACGTGGCCGGCGGCGAACCGCAGCAGGACCTCCATCTGGCGGATGCGCTCGTTGACGACCAGGGCGCCGTGGCCGGCGTCGAAGCGGTCCAGCTCGAACGGCTTGCCCAGCTCGCGCAGACGCTCGGCGTAGTTCAGCACCTGCTGGAGGGGGCAGCGGGTGTCGTTGTCGCCCACCATCAGCAGCACCGGGGTCTTGACCTTGTCGACGTGGGTGATGGGCGAGCGCTCGACGTAGAGGTCGCGCTTCTCCTCCGGGCCGCCGCCGAACAGGCTGCGGTCGAAGGCCTGCAGGGCCTCGGACTCGTCGGCGTAGGCGGACAGGTAGTCGGCCACCGGGACCACGGCCATGGCCGCCCGCCAGCCCTCGGGGACGGTGCCGATGGCCTGCAGGGTCACGTACCCGCCCCAGGAGGCGCCGCTGATCACCACCTGGTCGGGGTCGGCCAGGCCGCGGGCGACCAGGTCGTCGCGGCCGGCGGTCACGTCCTCGACCTCGGGCCGGCCCGGGTCGCCCTCGAGCACGTCCTGCCAGGCCTTGCCGTAGCCGGTGGAGCCGCGGTAGTTGACCAGCCCGACCGCGTAGCCGTGGTCGACGAACGCCTGCACCTCGGGGTCCCAGCTGTCGCTGTCGTGGTGGGTCGGGCCGCCGTGGACGATCAGCACGGTCGGGTGGGGGCCCGATGCGCCCGCCGGCGCGGCCAGGAACCCGTGGACCTGGTCGCCCTCGGGGTTGGGGAAAGTCCAGCTCTCGTAGGCCACGCCGGCGGGGGCCCGCGGCCCCGGCGGGCGCAGCACGGCCTCGTCGGCGCCGGCGGCCCGGATCTCGGGCGGGGTCGCCCCCGAGGACAGCCGGTACCAGACGGTCCCGTCGGGCCGTACCGCCGCCCGCTGGATGGAGCCGGTCGGGTGCTCCAGCCGCTCCAGGGCGCCGCTGCCCAGGTCGAGGCGGTGCAGCTCGTCGCGGCCCATGTAGGTGTGGACGACCAGCAGGGCCGAGGCGTCGGGCCACCAGTCGGCCACGTCGACCTCGCCCGGCAGCTCCAGCTCGAGGTCGACCCGCTCGCCGCCGGCCGGGTCCCAGATGGCCGGGCGGAGCTGCCCGGTGCGGTCGGCCAGCACGGCCACGCGGCCGTCGCCGGCCAGCGGCGAGAACCCGGCCGCGGCCACGAACAGGCCGAAGCCCTCGCCGTCCCACAGGTCGGCCACCGCGGTCATGCCCTCCAGGTCGAAGGCCCGCAGGGCCGGGTGGAGGTTGTCGCCGTGCTCGGCGTGGTGGACGACCAGCAGGCGGCCGTCGCGGCTGAGGCCGGCCACGTCGACCATCTCGTCGTGGCGGTACAGCTCCTCGCTGCCCCCGCCGACCTCGCCGACCCGCACCGAGAAGCCGTCCCGGCTGGCCAGCCCGACCGCCACCCGGCCCTTGGGACCGAGGGCCAGGCCGGCGCTCCAGGCCGGCTCGGCGTCGGCGACCAGCGGGGCCGCCTCCCCGCCCTCGAACGGCTGCTGGAGCCAGCGGCCGACCTCGTCACCCTTGGAGTCCTCGAACCAGACCACCTTGGCGCCGTCCGGGGTCAGGCCGCCAGCGACCACGCCCGTGGGATGGTCCGACACCTGGCGGTGGCGGTCGGCCGCCCGGTCCCAGGCGTGGACCTGCCAGGACCCGGACAGGTTGGACGCGTAGACGAGGTGGGCGGGGTCGTCAGGGGCCCACCTGGGCAGGGTCAGCGAGGGGGCGCGGTAGCGCTGCTTCCAGCGAGGCTCGGTCATGACAGCATCGTACCCATGGCCCCTGGACAGAGCATCCTGATCACCGGCGCGACCTCGGGCATCGGCCGGGACGCGGC
>Ga0126306_10001271_pt1 | contig 13306 bp, 15 predicted proteins | sample Plot27_FD_92592 | JGI IMG/M metagenome (GOLD analysis project Ga0126306, IMG submission 92592) | Serpentine soil microbial communities from UC McLaughlin Reserve, CA, USA - Plot27 | ecosystem: Environmental > Terrestrial > Soil > Grasslands | place: USA: UC McLaughlin Reserve, Lake County...
ACTCCTCGTAGGCGAGCTTGAACGTCGCCACGTCGAATGAAGTGATGGTCTCGACGGTCATGGCTATCTCCTTTGGTGGTTGTGCAATTGACCGTGCGCGACCTACCATGGGCGTTGAAGTGCGGTTCAAGTCAAGGGGCTGGCCCGTGATGGATGAGCTGCCGGAGCTGACGATCGGAGAAGTGGCGCGGCGCGCCGGCGTCGCCACCTCGTCGATCCGCTACTACGAGCGCATCAAGCTGCTGCCCGAGCCGGGGCGCGTGAGCGGCCAACGCCGCTACGGGACCGACGTGCTCGGCAAGCTCGGTTTCATCGGCGTCGCCCAGAGCGCCGGCTTCAAGCTCAGCGAGATCAAGGAGCTGATCGAGGGCGTCGATTCCGACAGCGGGATGGGCGAGCAGATGCGCACGCTCTCGTCGAAGAAGCTGGATGAGGTCGAGGCGCTGCTCGAGCGCACGAGGGCGATGAAGGGCTGGCTCGAGGTCGCACAGGAGTGCGGCTGCGCCACGCCCGCCGAGTGCGCGCTGTTCGACGCGCCGGAGGAAGCGCTTACCGACCCCGATCTCGCGCTCCGTCTCGTCGAGGTGGCCGGCAAGGACTGCCGCCGGCGGGCGTAGCATCCCCGCGCCGGCTCCGCTCAGCGCGCCGGCGCGGACAGCCGCTCCGTCCCGACGATGAGGTTCCAGGGCTCAATGCGCGCGATCGCGAGCCGCTCCGTGTGCACCCACGGGTCGTCGGCGAGGCGCTCCCGAATCTCACCTTCTGTCTTCGCGTCCATGATCACGAGGGCGCGCAGGCGTGCAGACTCGGTTCCTGCGAGCGGCCCGGCGAAGACGACCAGGCCTTCGTCGGCGAGGTTGTTCATGAAAGCGGCGTGGTCCGCCAGGTCGGGCTGGGCGGCGATCCCGCCGTCGGTCCAGCCCGGGCCCGCTTCGCGGATGACGGCGTAGTAGCTCATCGTGCGCGGGCGATCAGAGAATGGAAGGTGTTCTGGAGCCGGTAGCTGCCGTCGGCGGTGCGGTGGGTGGCGAGTCCGTTCACGATCGCGTCCTTGACGTCGTCCTCGCGGTCGGGGCCGACGAGGGCGGCGATCCCGGCGGGCGCGACGAGCGCGCGGCGGACGGTTTCCTCGTCCCCGAACTCGTATGACCAGGTGCTCTCGAACGTGCTCCCCGGGTCGAGCCCGGCCTCGGTGGCCATGTGCTCGAGCACACCGGGCTCGGAGTAGTCGGGCTCGGCTGGCGCGTCCGCCGGGCGCGGCGGGAAGAAGCGCCGGACGATCGCCTTCATCGCCTCGAGGTCGTTGCGCTCGTGCGGTCCCCATACCTGGATAACCACCGGCGCCCCCGGCTTGGCCACACGGCCCGCCTCCCGAAGCGCGGCCACCATGTCGTTCGCGAAGAAGAACGACTCGAAGCCGGTGACCAGGTCGAAGGTGTCGTCCTCGTACGGGAGCGACTCCATGTCGCCCACGCGCAGGTCGGCGTGGGGGAGCCGCTCCCGCGCGGCGGCGATCAGCGACTCGGATGCGTCGAGCCCGAATGGCTGCGCGCCGCGGTCCGCCACTAGGTGCAGAAACACCCCGACGCCACAGCCGATGTCAAGCACACACTGCCCCGGCCCGATCTGGACGCGCTCCAAGGCGGCCTGGTAGGTCGGAACCTGCTGCTCCTCGCTCTGCGCCCAGTCGCCCGGCCGGGAGCCCCAGAGCGGTCCCCACCGCGCCGCGCTCCCTCGCAGCTCCACACCGTCCGTCGTGGAAGCCATGTCTGCTCCTTTCGTTAGCCTATGGTTCATAGGCTAATGACCTATGTTACATAGGTTTGTCAAGACCGAGAGCCGACCCTTACATGGCACGACCTGAGCTCAGCCTCTTCTCCTACGAGATCCTCGCCCTGGTGGGACGCGAGGGCGCCGGCGCGCACGACCTGCTGCGCCTGGCGAAGCGCGGCCGCATGCTCGCCTGGGCCGGTGAGAGCCAGTACTACACCGAGCCGAAGCGGCTCGCGAAGCTCGGCTACCTCAGCGCGCGCAAGGCGCCCGGCAAGACGCGCGAGCGCACCGTGTACACCCTGACCGAGGCCGGGCTCGAGGTGCTGCGCGAGCACGCGCGCACGCCTGTCCGCTTCCCGCCCGTGAAGAGCGATCCGCTGCTCCGGCTCCTGATGTGTGACCTCGTCGGAGAGGACGTCACGCGCGAAAGCCTGGCGACGCTCCGTGACGACATCGCCGACATGTGGTGGCGGCTCGACGCCGCCGAAGAGAGCGCTCACCAGCTCCCGCACCGCGAGAGCTACCTGCTGCTAGTGATCGCCTTCCTGCGCCGGCTCCTCCAGCTCCACCTCGACCTCGTCGACGAGGTCGAGCGCGAGCTCGCTCCTACTGATCCAGGCCGGCCGCGGCGAGCCCCTCGGCGACATCGCGGTAGGACCGCAGCTCGATAAGAGCGCCGTCGCGCAGCCGGTAGGTGCACGCAAGTCTTGCCCTCGACGTCGACCCCGCTCCCCCTCCCGCGGAACCTCTGCCTCAGGATCACGAACGCTGTCGCCCAGGTCACGGATCTCCTCGGGCACGAACTCGACCGACTCCCAGATCTCGGCGATGTCGCGGAAGTACTCGCGCACGCCCGCCGGGCCCACGTACCGCACCGGCTCACCCGCGACCCCTCGCATGTGCATCTCGACACCGGGATCGCAGTGCGCGATGAGCCAGTCCAGATCGCGCCGGTTAATCGCCTCGAACGCCTGTTGCGTCAGCTCGAGATTCCGTGTCGACACGTCGCCCAGTATCGCCCGTGACGACCGTACACGGGCGGCGCGGACACCAAAGTCGACCGGCGAGCATCGTCGTGCGGCTAGGGCCCTGCCCCAAGTCACAAGCCGGCCCGCCCACCCGGGCGGCCGGGGCGTCTTCTATGCCCGAAACGAGTCCGGGACTGTCCAGCGCGGCCTGCGTAGCAGCTGCAGCCGGACGCCGCCTCACCCGAACGACGCTAGACCCCGTATCGAACGTGAAATAGGCTGGTTCGAGGTGACGTCTGGCCCGAGCGTCATCCCGGCAACCAAGTTCCACATCCCGAGCGTTCGGGCTGGAATCGTCCCGCGCGAGGAACTGGTCGACCTGCTCGTGCGCGGCCGGCAGCAGAAGCTAACCCTGCTGGACGCTCCTGCCGGGTTTGGGTGGGAAGACGACGCTGCTGGCGGAGTGGTGTGCCTCGCCGTTAGAGGAGGGCGCCTTCGCGTGGGTCACACTCGACCCGGCTGACAACGATCCCGTGCGATTTTGGACCTGTGCGATCGACGCGCTCGAGAGCCTCGAGCCCGGGACCGGAGCGCGAGCGCGCGAAGCGCTGCAGGCGAGCCCTGCGGCACTGCTGGATGTCGCCCTCCCGCTGCTACTCAACGACCTCGCTCTGTTCGAGCGGCGCGTGGTCTTGGTGTTCGACGACTACCACCTGGTCCGCGACGAGCGGGTGCACGACTCGGTCGATTATCTGCTCCAGCAACTCCCGGAGTCCGTGCATATCGCGATCGCGACTCGCTCGGACCCCCCGCTCCCGCTTGGACGCCTCCGCGCGAGCGGCGAGATGACAGAGCTGCGGGCCGCTGAGCTACGAATGTCGAACGATGAGGCTGCCGTTCTTCTCCGCGCGGCGGTCGGTGTGGACCTCGACTCCGCCGACGTTGCGCGGTTGGTGAGTCGCACGGAGGGGTGGGCCGCGGGGCTTTATCTCGCCGCACTCTCGCTTCGGGGACGCGCCGACGCGACCCAGTTCATCGGTTCGTTCACCGGCGATGATCGCCACATCGTCGACTATCTGTCGAGCGAGGTGCTTGCGGGACAGTCGCCCGAGACGCGCGACTTCCTGCTGCGGACGGCCGTCCTTCAGCGGCTATGCGGTCCGCTCTGCGACGCGCTGACTGAGCGCGACGACTCCGGGCAGGTGCTGGAGCGCATCGAGCGCGACAACCTATTCCTGCTTCCGCTCGACACCACGCGGGAGTGGTATCGCTACCACCTGCTGTTCGGTGAGTTGCTGAGGTACGAGCTGCAGCGTTCGCATCCGGAGTGGGTTACGGATCTCCATCGGCGCGCTCACGACTGGTACCGGGCGCAGGGCGCGATTCCCGACGCCATCGAGCACGCGGCGGCAGCTGGGGACGTCGACGATGCAGTGGAGCTGATCGCGACGCACTGGAACGATTACTTCAACCGTGGTCACCTCGGAACTGTCGACGGCTGGCTGTCGGCGCTTCCGCCGGAGACGCTGAGTGCGGATCCGCGCCTCTGTCTCGCTCGCTCATGGCTGGCGCTCGATCGCGGCGAAATCGCCGATGCTGACCGCTGGATCGACGCGGCCGAGGCGTGCATCGACGCGGATCGCGATAACGCGTGGGACGCGGACGTCCGTGCCGACGCCGCCGTGCTTCGCAGCACGCATAGCTTCAAGGCCGGCGACTTGGGAAGAGCGCAGGAGGCTGCGCGCCGCGTTCTGCTCGAGCCTGCGAGTGCACCGTTTCCAAAGTTCGTGGCGCAGTGCATGCTCGGCGTGACCGCATTCTGGAACGGCGACCACAGCGAGGCGGTCGGCACCCTCGAGCGCGCGCTGAGGGTTGCCGAGAGCGAGGGAAACGAGCTAGGGCAGAGCTATGCGACGGGCTACCTGGCGCTCGCCCGCACCGCCCTCGGGGACATGGAAGACGCGAGTGCGCTCTCGACCGCCGCAATCAGCCTGAGCGAGGCGGGTGGCTTCAGCGAGCACTTTGTGGCAATGATCGGCCACCTCGCCGCCGGCCGTCTCCAGGGTGGGCGAGCTGAGATGGAATCGGCCGAGGACACACTCAGCCGCGCGCTCGCCCTGGCGCGACGCGGCGCGGGTGCGCTCGAGCTCGCTGCGGCGCTGATCGCTCTCGCGCAGGTGCGCCAGTCGCGAGGGGACCGCGCGGGGGCTGGGGCGCTGCTTGTGGACGCTCGCGAAATCATCGATACCTGCTCCGACGCCGGCGATCTGGACCGGAGCCTTGTCGCCGCGGAGCACGCCGTGCGCGCCCGGCGGCGCGGTCCCAGCCGCCCAACCACCGAGCGGGACGAACTCACCGACCGCGAAATTGCTGTTCTTCGGCTACTCGCCGGCGAGCTCTCTCGTCGAGAAATCGCGGACGCGCTCTTTGTCTCGCTCGACACCGTGAAGACTCATATCCGCGGCATTTACCGAAAGCTCGGCGCGGGCACTCGCGAGGACGCTGTTGCGGGGGCGCGCCGGCGCGGGCTGATCTGACCTCTACGCCTCGAGCGCGCTTAGCACGCCGACGCCCACGACGATGAGCGCGACGCCCGCGACCTGCACGCGCGCGAGTCGCTCGCCAAACAGGAAGTAGGCGGCCACAGCCGCGATCGCAGCGAACTGCGAGGCCAGCACTGCGCTCACCGCTATCCCATGGCGGGCTCCGAGCGCGAACAACGCGAAGCCGAGCACCTCGGACACGCCGGCGACTGCCACGAGCGGCAGCGCCGGTCGGGTCATACGCAGCCCAGAGCGCAGCGCAAGCGGCAACGTGACGGCGACCACCCCGATGACACGCGAGGGGAGAAGGGCCCACACCACAGGCAGGTCGATGCTCGCGCGCGCAGTCGCGTAGAGACTGCAGCCGATCGCAAAGGCGGCCCCGAGCGCTAAGGACAGGGCGCGCCGCTCGCGGCCAGGATGGGCTTCGCGGCCGGGCTCGGCCGGCTCGCCGCTCCCGGTCGACAGCCCGGCGAGGACGACGCCGACGGCGATCACGGCGAGCGCGAGGCCGGTGCCTGCGCCGATGCTCTCGCCGGCGACGACCGCGAGCAGGGCGGCGACCGCACCCTGCGTTGCGACCACCGGCGCGACGACCCCGACCTTCCCCAGGCGAAGAGCCGCTTAGGCGAGCAGCAGGCCCACCACGTTCCCGATCCCTGCAACTGCCAGCCAGGTGCCCGATTCGGCGTCAAGTTCGTCCGGCACCCCCTCGAGCGCGACGAGCGGCGCCACGATCGCCAGACCGATCAGCATGACCCACGCGAGCAGTTGCGTCGGGCCGATCATGCGGCTAGAGCGCGAATTGCAGAGTGTGACGGTCGCGAACACGAGCGCCGCGCCGAGGCCGCCCACGATCGCCACCATGGAAGCCACGCTAAGGCGGGACGGCCTCCGCTACAAGCCGAATCACCCGGGTGAACTTCGCCTTCGGGTGAAGACAAGGCAGCACCCGCAACGGAAGCTGTAGCCCGTGGAGACGACTTGCTACCGGATCGTCGTCAGGGGTCGGCTCACCCCGACGTTCGGGGCGGCATTCGAGGGCATCACGCTCGAACTGCTGCCGGGCAAGACGGCGCTGGAGGGCAGCTTCACCGATCAGGCGCAGCTTTACGGGATCCTCGACCGCCTGCGGAACCTCGGCATCGAGCTGGTGAGCGTCAATGCTCTCGGCTGAGGCACCGCTCCCAGTCGCGGGCGACGCCGACACAATCGCGCGCCTCAGGCGAGGCGACGAGAGTGCCTTTGGGGAGCTGATCTCGGCCTATACCCCCGCACTGCTGGGCGTGGCGCTGGCACATGTCAGGACGCGTGCGGTGGCCGAGGAGGTCGTGCAGGAGACTTGGCTCGGCGTACTCAAGGGACTCGACCGTTTCGAGGCCCGCTCGTCGCTCAAGACGTGGATCTTCAAGATCCTCACGAACATCGCGATTACGCGCGGGGTGCGTGAGAGCCGCTGTCTCTCGTTCTCGAGCGTGGCGCAACGGGAGGCCGACGCATTCGACGAGCCGGTGGACTCGAGCCGCTTTTTTCCGGCGGACCACGATCGCTGGCCGGGCCACTGGGCGCTAGCGCCGACGCGCTGGGAGACTCCCGAGGGGGCGCTGCTCGCCGGGGAGACGCGCAACTGCATCCTGCGCGCCGTTGACGAGCTGCCGCCCGCGCAGCGCACGATCATTACGCTGCGAGACATCGAGGGTTGGCCGCCCCAAGAGGTGTGCGACGTGCTTGGCGTCTCCGACGGGAACCAGCGTGTGTTGCTCCACCGCGCGCGGAGCAAGGTACGTTCCGCCTTCGAGCAGTACTTCGGTGCGGTGGGGGTAACGGTGGCGTAACGGCTCGCCCGCCGCGCCGACTACCGCGCATGAACCGTCAGCAACGGCTAGGCCACTTGATGGAGCGACGCGGCGTGGACGCGGTCGTCCTGCGGCGCCCCGCGAACTTTGCGTGGTACACCGGTGGCGCCGATAGCAAGGTCGACCACGTGGCGCCGGACGGCGTCGCCGACCTGATCGTGCGCGCCGATTCGCAGCTTGTCCTTACGAGCACGATCGAGGCTCCGCGCATGCGAGCGGAGCAGACGCCGGACATCGAGGTCGTCGAGTACCCCTGGCATGGGGACCGCGCCGGCGCGCTCCGCCACGTGCTCGGTGACAGCCGCGCGGGAAGTGATCTCGGCCTCTCGGGCACCGTGGATCTCTCCGGTGAGATCGTCCGGCTGCGCCGGACGCTCGACCGGGACGCGGTGGAGAGCCTCCGCGCGGTCGGCCGTGATACCACCGCCGCCATGGCGGACGCCGCCGCGACGGTCGAGGCCGGGATGACCGAGCACGAGGCGGCGGCGGCGCTCGCAGCCGCATGCCGGCGCCGGGGGCTGACGGCGACCGTGCTGCTCGCCGCCGCGGATGAGCGCATTGCTCTGCACCGTCACCCGGTACCGGTGGGTGCGACGATCGAACGCCGGGCGATGCTGGTCGCGTCGGCCGAGCGCGGCGGTCTGTACGCCAACCTGACGCGGATAGTCGAGCTCGAGGAGCCCGACCCCGAGCTCGCGCGCCGCCTGCGCGCCTGCGAGGAGATCCTTGCCCGCCTGCGCGAGGAAGCCACGCGGCCCGGCCGCACGCTGGCCGAGGCTTTTGCCGATTGCCGGCGCTTCTATGCCGACGCGGCGTTCCCGGACGAGTGGCGCCTCCACCACCAGGGCGGGCTCACGGGCTACGGATCGCGCGAGCTGATCGCCACGCCCAGCACGGATCACGTGATCGAGCCCGGCCAGGCCTTCGCATGGAACCCGTCGGTTACGGGCGCAAAGGCGGAGGAGACGTTTGTCCTCACCGAAGCCGGGCCCGAGGTCGTAGCCGGGCCGGCACTCGCGGCCGTGCCGTCGCTGCGTTGATGCGCATGCAGCGCGCTCGGCGTAACGCATCGCCGACCCGCTGGACCTGAGGGCATGCCGTCTTTCAGCGATCTCCTCATCGTCGTCGTGGTGGCCTTCGCGGCCCCCTTCCTTCTCGGTCTGTTTCCGCGCGTCCGGTTGCCGTCGGTGGTGCTCGAGATCGTCGCCGGCATCGTTGTGGGTCCGTCGGTGCTCGGGATCGTCGAGGTCGATCAGGCGATCGAGGTCCTGGCGTTGATCGGCCTTGGCTTCGTGCTGTTCCTCGCCGGCCTTGAGATTGAATTCGAGAAGCTGCGCGGACAGGTCCTCCGCCTAACGGCGCTCGCGTTCGTCGTCTCCTTTGCGGTCGCCGTGGTGGTCGGCTTTGGGCTGTCGGCCGCGGGCCTGGTCGAGACCCCACTGCTGGTGGCGATCATCCTCTGCGCCACCTCGCTCGGAGTGATCGTGCCCGTGCTGAAGGACACGGGGGAGATCTCGTCGCCCTTCGGCCAGCTCATCGTGGCAGCCGCGTCGATCGCGGACTTCGGCGCCATCATCCTGCTGACCCTGTTCTTCTCGGGCGAGGGTGGAGTCGGGTCGACGCTCTTGCTCCTCGGCGCTCTGGCGGTGCTTGCCGTCGTGGTCTTCGGCGCGGTGCGAGGCGCGGAGCATTCGGTGCGCATCAGAGGCGACCTGCTCAGGCTCCAGGACACCACTGCCCAGATACGTGTGCGAGCCGCGATTGTCCTGTTCGTTGGGTTTGCAGCGATCGCCGATGAACTCGGCTTCGAGGTGATTCTCGGCACGTTCATCGCCGGCGCGATCATCTCCCTGCTGGACCGCGATGAAGTGATGACACACCCGGACTTCCGCCGGAAGCTCGAGGCGATCGGCTTCGGCTTCTTCATTCCCATCTTCTTTGTGACGAGTGGAGTGCGCTTCGACCTCGACGCGCTCGTGGCCGACGCTTCGAATGTCGCGATGGTGCCGATCTTCCTCGCGGCGCTGCTGCTCGTGCGCGGTCTTCCGGCGCTGCTCTACCGTCGCCTGCTCGATAGCAGGCGCACGCTGGTCGCCGGCATCCTCCAGGCCACGTCGCTTCCCTTCATCGTTGCCGCAAGCGCGATCGGGCTCGAACTTGGCCTGATCGATGCGGCCGAGGGTGCGGCACTGATTGGCGCGGGCCTGCTGTCGGTGCTCGTCTTCCCGGTGCTCGGGCTCGCGCTGCTGCGCGGCGGCGCCGAAGCTGCTCGTTCAGACGCTCCTCCCGAGCCGGCGCCCGAGCCAGCCTCGCTCATGGCGATGTAGACGGTGGCGCCCGAGCCCGGCTTCTTCGATCGACGGGCTTGGGCGGCCGAGGCCCTCGGCACGGGGCTCCTCGTGCTGGCGATCGTTCTGGCGGTCGGGCTGTCGGTCGCGAAAGGCTCTCCACTCGCCGATGCCCTTCCCGGACCAGGCGCTCGCTTCCTGGCGGTCGGCGTCCTGGTTGCGCCTTTCGTCGCCCTGCTGGCGACTTCGCCACTGGGGCGGGCCTCGGGCGCCCACCTGAACCCGGCCGTGACACTTGCGTTCTGGATCGGTGGCCGATTGAGCCCTCGCGACCTGACCGGCTACATCGCCGCACAGCTCGTCGGCGGTCTGGCGGGCGCCGCCACCGGACGGGCGCTGCTTCCGCGTGCCGCCTGGGAGTCGATCGGCGGCACGGTCACCCATCCGGGCGTCCCGGCAGCGGCGGCATTCGTGCTCGAGGCGGGCATGACGGCGTTGCTTCTCGTGGTGATCCTGACCTTCAGTTCCAGCAAGCGACTGGCGCGACTGACGCCGTTGGCGATCGTCCCCGTCCTGACAGCGATCATCTGGCTGGGGTCTCCGTGGACGGGAGCGAGCATCAACCCGGCGCGGAGCGAGGGCCCGGCGCTCGCTTTCGGGGATTTCTCGGATCTCTGGCTCTATCTCCTCGCCCCTAGCGTCGCGGGCCTGGCGGTCGGGCTCGCCTGGCGTGTAACGCACACGCCCCTGCGCGCACTACTCCGAGACACCTAGTCCAGGAGGAAGCGAGAAATGGCAAACGCACAGGCGACCGCCGCACCGCGAACCAAGGGCCTGCAGGGGATCGAGGGCAAGAACGTGCTCGTTACCGGGGGGAGTTCAGGCATCGGGCAGGCGATCGCCGTGCGCTTCGCCGAGTACGGCGCGAACGTCGCGATCAACTACCTGCGCCAGCCGGAGGAGGCTGCGGAGACCGAGGAGCAGGTACAGGCCTGCGTCGGCAAGGTCCAGCGTGAGGGCGTCAAGGACGTGCTCGTCCGGGGCGACGTGTCGAACGAGGACGACGTCGTGCGCATGGTCGCGGACGCGGTGGAGGGGCTCGGCGGGATCGACATCCTCGTCAACAACGCCGGCATCCAGATCTCGCGGCCGACCGAGGAGCTCTCGAGCGGCGACTTTGACCGCGTGCTCGCGGTGAATCTGCGCGGCTCTTTCCTGTGCGCGCGGGAGGCGATCCGCCACTTCCTCGCCGAGGACAAGCCGGGCTCGATCGTGAACATCTCGAGCGTCCATCAGCTGATCCCGAAGCCCGGCTACCTCGGCTACTCGGCCAGCAAGGGCGGGATGCAGAACCTCACCCGCACGCTCGCGCTCGAGTACGCCGGCCGCGGCATCCGTGTGAACGGCATCGGACCGGGCGCGACGGTCACACCGATCAACCGCGCCTGGATCGACGATCCCGAGAAGCGCCGCCAGGTCGAGGAGCACATCCCGATGCAGCGGGCCGGCGACGCCGACGAGATGGCCGGCGTCACCGCCTTCCTCGCATCCGAGGACGCCACGTACATCACGGGCCAGACGATCTTCGTCGACGGCGGCCTGACGCTCTACCCGAGCTTCCTCACGCCATGGTCGTCGGAATGACGTCCGCGTTCGGGGCCGAGGATCAGCTCGGCATGCTCAACCACGTAGACGAGGCGAAGCGGCTCGAGGCGCTCTCCCTCGTCCGCGAGGGCCGGATGTTCGACCTCGGCCGCGTCCTTGACGAGAACGTTCCCGTGTTTCCGGGCCGGTTTTTCCGGCAGACACTCGTGACGACGGCCCATCACGCCAACGGCAACGGCGGCGTGGGAGAGGCGCATGTCAACTGGATCACGGAGCAGGTCGTCGGCACGATGCAGCTCGGCACGCACCTCGACGCGCTCAGTCATCTCCAGATGGACGACCGCGGCTACAACGGCTGGACGGTGGCGGAGCTCGCGGGCACGGCCGGTGTGAAGAAGCTCGGCGTCGAGACCGTCCCGCAGATTCTCACCCGCGGGTGGCTTGTCGACGCCTCACGGGCGGGACACGTGATCGAGATCGCCGACCTCGACGGCATCGATCCGGCACCGGGGGACGCGGTGCTGTTCCACACCGGCTGGGGCGCGCACTGGGATGACTCCGAGCGCTACCTGTCGGAGCAGCCCGGCCCCGGGTGCGCGGTCGCCTCATGGCTCGCGCAGCGCGGGGTGGCGCTTACGGGTTGCGACACCTGGAGCTACGGCCCGGTGCCCGCCGAGGATCCCGAGCGCCCCTTCGAGGTGCCTCAGATCCTGAACGTGGAGCACGGCGTCTTCATCGTCGAGAACCTCGACACCTCCGAGCTCGCCGCGGCCGGCGTGCGCGAGTTCTGCCTCGTCCTGACTCACCCGAAGCTGCGCGGCGCCACCGGCGCCTGGACGTCCCCGATCGCCCTCGTCTAGGAGGACTCGAAAAATGGCCTCTGAGCACTACGACGTGATCATCATTGGAACCGGTGCCGGCGGCGGCACGATGGCCCACAGGCTGGCGCCGTCCGGCAAGCGGATCCTCGTGCTCGAACGTGGTGGATATCTGCCGCGCGAGCCGGAGAACTGGAGCAGCGAGGAGGTGTTCGGCAAGGGCCGCTACCTGCCGGACGAGGACTGGATCGACGACCACGACGGTGAGCCGTTCAAGCCGCACCAGCAGTACTTCGTGGGCGGCAACACGAAGTTCTACGGCTCCATCCTGTTCCGACTGCGCGAGCGCGACTTCGATCAAGTGAACCACTACGGCGGCAGCTCGCCGGCATGGCCGCTCTCATACGCCGACCTCGAGCCCTACTACGCCGAGGCGGAGCGACTGTACCTCGTGCACGGGCAAGCGGGCGAGGACCCCACCGAGCCGTTTCGCTCGGGGCCCTTCCCGCATCCCCCGGTCTCACACGAGCCGCGGATCCAGCGGCTCGCCGACGACTTCGCGCGCACCGGTCACACCCCGTTCCACCTGCCCGTCGGGATCGACCTCGACGAGGAGAACCCCGAGGCCGGCAATTGCGTGCGCTGCGACCGGTTCGACGGCTTCCCCTGTCTCGCCGACGGCAAGGCCGACGCCCACGTGCTGTGCATCCGGCCGGCGATCAAGAACGAGAACGTCACCCTGATGACGCACGCGCGCGTCGAGCGGCTCGTGACCGACGCCGGCGGCGGCTCGGTGAGCGAGGTCGTGGTTGACCGCCGCGGCGCCCGTGAGAGCTACAGCGCGGACATCGTCGTGGTCTCATGCGGCGCGATCAACTCGGCCGCGCTGCTGCTCCACTCGGCCTCCGAGCAGCACCCGAACGGGCTGGCCAACTCGTCCGACCTCGTGGGCCGCAACTACATGGCGCACATCAACTCTGGCGTGATCGCGATCTCGCAGACGCCGAACACGACCAAGTTCCAGAAGACGCTCGGCGTGAACGACTACTACTGGGGCGCCGACGACTCCGAGCTCCCGCTCGGGCACATCCAGATGCTGGCGAAGTCGGACCGGCACATCCTGCGCGAGGGCGCACCCTGGTTCGCGCCGAAGCTGGCGCTCGACTACCTGGCGAAGCACGCGATCGACTTCTGGCTCACGAGCGAGGACCTGCCGAACCCGACCAACCGCGTGACGGTCGACCGCTCCGGCCAGATCCACGTCTACAAGCAGTACTACAACCTCGAGGCGCACAAGCGGCTCCTGCGGAAACTGAAGGGGCTGCTCGGCGAGCTCGGCTGCCAGGAGAGCCCGATCCCCGGCCGCTTCGTGCTCGACCAGCGAATCCCGCTGGCCGGCGTGGCGCACCAGAGCGGAACCGTCCGCTTCGGCGACGACCCCGCGAGCTCGGCCCT
>Ga0126306_10001273_pt1 | contig 13297 bp, 16 predicted proteins | sample Plot27_FD_92592 | JGI IMG/M metagenome (GOLD analysis project Ga0126306, IMG submission 92592) | Serpentine soil microbial communities from UC McLaughlin Reserve, CA, USA - Plot27 | ecosystem: Environmental > Terrestrial > Soil > Grasslands | place: USA: UC McLaughlin Reserve, Lake County...
GCTGTTGGCCGACATGCCGAGAGCCATGGAGTTGTGCCACCCGGAGGTCGAGTGGAGCCAGCGCGAGGAGGGGAGGACCCTCCGAGGCCGCGAGGGGGTTCGGGAGGCGCTCGAACGATGGCTCGACAGCTTCGACGAGTACAGGTTCGAGGTGCTGCGGATCATCGACTCTGGTTTCGATGAGGTGTTGGTCGTCGGGCTTGAAGTGGGCAGGGGAGCAATCAGCGGAGCTGAGGTCCGGTCGCATACCTACGAGCTGCTCACCTTCCGGGACGGCAAGATCGTGCGCTTCCGCGACTTCCACGACGAGAGAGATGCGTTCGAGGCCGCGGAGCTGCGGGAGTAGGCGATGTCGCATGCGGCACGGAAACGAGAAGGGCGCCCCTGAGGACGCCCTTCGTGCCACCTACTCCGGTGCCTAGGGAGGGTCACGCCAGGCGGTTGGAGCGGAGCAGGCGCGTCTAAGAAAACGAAACTACCGGCACAAGCCGTTCTCGCCCGGAGCGGGATGGCCATTGCCGTGGCAGTCACTGCCGCCAGGCCGGTCGTTTCCTCCCGGCAGTGCATAGCTCGTGCCCGCTAGCGCAAAGAAACACGCGAGCGTGATTGCGGTGGCCTTACGACGCATTTGAACCTCCTCGGTTCCGGATGCGGACTTATCTGGGCGGTGGCCGGTAGTTCGGCCTACTGGGCCCAGCGCCGATTTCGGGGTTCAGAGGCCAGTCTGAAACCCCCCGGCGAGTAGACGCACACGCCCGAATTTATGGCAAGGAAGTTTGCGACGAAAAGTCCGCTATTTGCGACTTTCGAGGCCGCAGTTTGCATAATTATTGAGAGCCTAGCCGTGCAAAGCTGCACGTTTCCAAGGGGACGGCGGCGAGCCACAACCGGGCCTGACCCTGTACGAAAACTCGCCGATCTCGAACGTGTCGGCGCCGCACTCAAGGCACCGCGTCGGGCCGTCGTGGTCGATTCGGCACGGCCGCGGCGCTAGCAACCGGGGGCACTCACACTCGCCCCTCGCGCCACGCCATCTCCCAATGACGCCGCAGGATCTCGGGATGCTCATGCAAGAACGCCCAATCGAGCTCGTAGAACGGGTCGCCGGGCTCATGCGGATACCAGCCGTCGGGCATCGGCGGCATCGGCTGGCGGCGCCGCTCCCTGGCCAACCGCTCCAGCGTCCTGATCTCACTCGCCTTAGCGACCGACTGACGCCCCGACCGTGGCCGCGAACGCGCCAGCCGCCGCAACTCCTCCAGCGTGGCCGAATCCATCACCGGGCCGCCGCTCATGGGATCGGAAGGGGCCGGTTGGGGTCGGAAGTTTCAAAGATTCCTACGCGCTGACCCACGTGGCGGTCTTTCAGGGAGCGGCCCCGTGCTGGAAAACCCTCCCTTTTCCCCCTCATGCTGTCCGGTTCCGGTCTGCGCGTGCGAATAGGTCAAGCATGTCGCCCTGTGCCTTGGTCTTGATCCGCTCTGAGCGGGTGAGGGGGATGTCGATGCCGTACTCGGCGGCTTGGCGGCGCAGCTCCGTTTCGGTCGGCGCCTTGGTCTCGGGCTCGCGTGCCGCCTTGATGGCGTCCAGGTCCAGGTCTCCCCCCGCAAGGTCGAACCTAAGCCTGTCCCACTCGCGGCGCAGCTCCTGCGGGCTAGGGGTCTGTTTGCGGATCGCGGCGCGGCCGTCCGACGTTGGCTTGAGCGTCAGGCTCGCCACGTCCAGCTCTTGCAGCGTGCGGCGCCCGTCGTCCTCATCGTTGGCTAGCAGCGCGTAGTCGAACTCCAGCTCGACCCCGTCGTCGGCCTTGACCGCGATCAAGGCGCGCCGCGCATCGGCGGGGTGCTCGCAGTCCAGGTCGATGCTGCCCTTGAAGAACGGCCCGAAGGCGTCCTGGTAGCGGAAGCTGGCGGGGTCCACCGACCCGACCAGCTCCCGGGTGCTCGGCAGGTCCGACCAGTACAGGGGGATCTGTTCGCCGCTGTCCTGCCACCGCTTGAAGGTCTGGTCGAACGCCCCGCTGTCGAAGCGGTCTCCGCCGCGGGTGTGTACATCGGTGAGCGCTGCGAAGCGGCCATCGTCGCCCGCTTTCGTGCAGGCGTGAACGGTCTTGGTTTCCTGGCGGGTGATTTCTCGCACCCGCTCGAGCGTGTCCGGGCCGACGACGTGCCCCTGCGCGAGAAGGTGCGAGATCCCGACCTCGAGCCTGCGGAAGTCGCGGCGTTTCACCAGCTCGCGCGCCTCTTGAACAAGGATCTCGTAGCCGATTTCGTCGAGGCCGAGCGCGTCGATTGCCTTCCACAGCCGGGCGCCGTCGTTGTTTGGCTGCGTCGGCACCTTGCCCTTCATCGACGGGTGCGAAGGGTGCGGCGGGGGCCAATCGTCCAGGTCTCCCATCAAACCAGCGAGCGTCACCAGGGCGCGGTTGCGGACGTCCTCGTACTCCCGGCGCTCGGGTCCGAGCTCAACATGCCCAAGGTCCGCCAACTCGCCCGCCTTGAGCCGCGGTAGCGCGCTGGCCTCTACCACTGGAACGCCGAGCAGCAACGCCGCCGCGACGTGCCGTGCCTCATGCGCGGCGGCGCCGCCGGCTTCGGCCAAGCGCTTACGTGTAGTGGCGCTGTTCACGACGACGTGGCCCGCCTGGCGGCGTTCGCCCGTTCCCGCCTCAGGGCCTCACGGACCTCGGCGCGGATCACCGGCCGCAACTTGGCGACGGTCGCCTGCGCGATCACTTCGGCCTGCGCGAGCAGCCATGCCGGCGGCTCGGGTGGGCCTGTCGCTGGCGGCGGGCAGATCCGTTCGACCAGGTCGTCCGGGAAGGCACGAACGCCCGCATCGGGCACCTGAACAACGGGGCCGCCGGGCTGGATCTCGCCTCTGTCGAGCCCGGCGATCGCGTCGGCCATGTGGAGCACACGGCTGCCATCGGGCGCCACCCACCACTCGAGCTGGCGGGTGAACCCGGCGGCGTACAGGCGCGACTCCGGGCTCTCTGTCGCGGCGGTCATGTCGGTGTCCCCTCCCATCCCCTCCCATCCCCCCTGGAACCGTCAGCCAGCGCGGGTCCCGAGCACAGTTGGCGCACGATGGCGCGCTCGTTGTCGGCAAGACGAGGGCGGCCTTGGCCACGTCAACCAGGGAGTCGGATCTGCCCCAGTGGGGGAGATCACCAGCTCATGCAGGTACCCGCGAGCGCTCGGCAACCTGCTCGGCGACTTTCCGCTCGGTCGTCGAGAAGCGATGCCCGCAGTTCTCGCACTCGCGGCGGCGACGGATTGAGTTGTTCGGGCGGGGCCGGGAGTCGATCACCTTCGTAGGTCCTGAGCACGCCGGACAATCCATGGCCGAAACTACGCATACGTCGCCAGATCGTGAGGTCCGGGGCGAAGCGGGATACAAGATGCTGTGGTTTTTCTTTCGTCGCGACCGCTGCGAGCATCGAAAGCTCCGCATCCGACGGCTTCGTGACCGCTACCCGGAGGTGGTTCTAGGAAGGCGGCTGATCCCTCCCCGGAACCGTGGACGCAGGCACCTAGACCCGCTCAGTGGAATCCGGTTAGGCTGCGCGAACCGATGGCGCTAGCCCAGACATCAGGTTGGTGCAACGTCTGCCAGCAGCAGCGGATGATGACCAAGCCGAAGATCAACCATGTCCTGCACCTCGTTCTCACGATCGTCACGTTCGGCCCTCTGGGGCTTGGTCTGGCTGATCCTCGGCATCATCAGCTCCGACAAGGCGTTCAGGTGCTCCCAGTGCGGCACCAAGATGGGCCACGCCGCCCCCCGGGCCGATGGTGCAACAGGCCGCGCCGGTTCAGCCGGCCGAGCCCGTCACAGACGTGCGCGGGCCCGTCGAGATGCCCGAGATACCGGGCCCGGAACCACAACCCCTAGTAGTCCAGAGCGACCGTAGAACTCTCGACCCCCTGACTGCCGGAACCAGGGAACACGGGAGCGGACCGTACTGGGAGGACCTCGGTGTTAGGCGAACGCTGGCTGATTCCCCCGCCTGCTAGTCCCGCAGGTCCGCCTCTTGAACCCAGCGGAGCAGGTCCCGCGCGAATTGGGCCGCGTCGTTCCGGGTGAATGGGGCAGCCATCACGGTGCCATCCGAACTGTGCAGCGAATAGCTGCCAGCTTGATCGGGCTCGACGTAGAGCCTTGTGCCGCCGAGCTTGAGTATGCGCATCGGCTCCTCGAGCTCGTCGTTCACTTCGGATTCCTCCGCGTGCGGACCACCAGCCGAAGCTACGTCAGTTCTCAGGCCTCCACCACTCCACATTGGTCCAGGTCTGTGGCAACAGGGACGGATGGCCTAGGTCTCCATCGCGGACACAAGCCGCCCGTCCATGTGACGGGCGGCGAATGCGGCTTGCTCACGCTTCTTACTGCGCCGCCCGCTGCTTGCGCTCCCACCGGATCGACGGGCGGTAGCCCTTCGACTCCGGGTCACGCTCGGCGCACCGAACGCACCGAAAAGCGCGGGACTCATGGCGGTAGACGATTTCGGCGCCACGCTCGAAGCCGCCACCGCAGCATGAGAACTTGCCGGACTTCTTCGCCAGCGTCAGGAACCACCGCTTGGCCGACTCCGATGAGCGGCGCTGACTGGCCTTCGTCTCGACCCGCTTGTGCCTGCGCTTCTTCTGTCTCGCCTCGTAGCTCATAACGTCCTCCCTTGGGATGGGGCCGTGAAGGTGGGTCAGCCCACGGCACTCCGACCTGCATGAAGTCGCACTCCCTTCGACCACCGACCGGGAAGCAAATCCGGTCAGGTTCTCCCTCCCTACCTAGCGGCCCCTGATGTTGCGCGGGGCGGCTTGGCGGGCCTCATCAGTTCACAACGTCAGCGTGTGTCGCCCTGCCCTGCTCATCCGGGCACCGGGGGCCGACTTGTGGCCTGAGAGTGCGGTTCTCGCCCCGCCCGTTTCCTAGATCAAGCGGCGGCCTCCAGCGGCATTCGGCGCCCCGCTCCGCAGTCGCACGCCCACACCCGCACGGGGCCTACCGCCTATGTCCTGCACGCCCTTGTAGCGGCGCCCTGCGAGCTGCGAACCGCAAGCCCGGCAATGCCGGGGAACCTCGCGGTTGCGGGGAAGGGTGCTGGTCCGACCCGCGAAGGGGCTATCGTCCAGCTTGATCGTTCGCATCGATCGTCCTTGGGTCGGCGCCCGGCTCCCACCGGGCGTCGGTCGTTCATGGCCCCGCGGTATGTCCTGGGCTCGCGGGGTGGGTGACTCTTGGTTGGCGCCCCTGCGGCGCTCAAGTGCGCTTACGATTCGCCTATGGCAACCGTTGTGGTCGGGCTCGTCATCCACTCCGACAGCGAGGAGGCACGCAGCCCCGCGAAGTGCATGGTGCGTCGACTCACTGGCGACCCGGAGGCGGACCCCCCAAGGCTCGACCCCGGCCCAGCCGGTCCGTTCCGGGTCCTGGTGGACCCCGGGGCCGATGACCCATGGGAATTCGCGGAACGGCAGCGGGACGAGTGCGCCAACGAGCTTGGAATCAGTGAGCCGTGGGAGCTTCTGAGCGTCCCCCGGCCGTAGCCGCGTTGACCGATCCGTTGACCAGCCGGTGTGGGAAGCGGGACCGGCTAGACGGAATCCCGCACGGGGAGCGAAGCGGGCGACGGGGATCGAACCCGTACTAAGAGCTTGGAAGGCTCTTGTGCAGCCATTACACCACGCCCGCGGGGCGACCTAGGCTAGTCGAGCGGAAGCGCGCTCGGTAGTCGGACGGTCCTACGCCGAGGACGCGCAGGAAGGCGCGGCGCATCGTCTCGGGGCTGCCGAAGCCGCATGCCGTCGCGACCGTCTCGAGGGGCGTCGTACTGCCCTCGAGCTGCTCGCGTGCTGCCTCGACCCGGATGCGCTCGACGAAGCGAGCTGGGGTCGTTCCCGTCTGGTCGGCGAACAGGCGTCGCAGGTGCCGTTCCGATACGGCGGCGCGCTTGGCGAGACGTGTTAGGCGGTGGTCGGCGGCGGGCTCGGCCACGATGGCGTCGAGGACGTGGCGGATAGGCGATGCGATCGTGCCCGGGAGCGCCAGGCGCTCTGAGAACTGGGATTGCCCACCGGGCCGCTGCAGGAACATGACGGTCCAGCGCGCCACGGTGCGCGCCAGGTCGGGTCCGTGGTCCTCCTCGATGAGCGCCAGGGCGAGATCCATGCCCGCGGTGGAGCCGGCGGAGCTCATCACTGGACCGTCGCGAACGAAGATCCGGTCCGGCTCCACACGAACGCGCGGATGGCGGCGGGCGAGGTCGCCGCAGAATGCCCAGTGGGTTGTCGCGGCTCTGCCGTCGAGGAGGCCCGCGCCGGCGAGCAGGAAGGCACCCGTGCATACGGAGCATGTCCGTCGCGCGCCGCTGGAGATGCGCTGCAGGCCGGACCTGAGCCGCGGGTCGTCGACCACCGCGCCGACGCGCATGCCACCGCCGACGATCAGCGTGTCGACGGTGCGCGGGCGGATGTGACCGAGCGACCTGTCGGCGCCCAGCCTCATGCCCGCTGATCCGCGAACGGGCTTGCCGTCGGCGGAGGCGATCACCACCCGGTAGCCGCGGCCGTCGCCCAGCACCTGAGTGGCGGCGTCCAGCAGCTCGGCCGGGCCGATGAGATTTAGAAGCTGCACGCCGTCGAAGCCGACCAGCACGACCTGACGTTGGGGCGGCGGCACGAGGGGGATGATGAACCGCTCGGCGGATGTCCGCAAGGCCGCATATCCCTCGGATCCGGCCAAGCCGCGGCCGCGCCTCGCAGAGCGCTGGTAGCCATCCCTGTCATGAAGATCGAGATGTTCAACGTCGGGTGGTTCACGGCGCCTTCAGGGCTGCTGCGCGCGGGCGACGACATGGATGAGCCGATGCGCTATCCGGTTCCGGCCTACCTGATCGAGACCGGCAGCGAGCGCATCCTCATCGACACCGGCCTGCACCCCGAGAGCCCGCAGGCGATCGAGCCGTTCGTGCTGGAGCACGAGCTGAGCATCGCCGACCAGGTCGACCTGACGACGCTCACCAAGGTCGTGCTCACCCACCTGCACTTCGACCACGCCGGCGCGCTCGCGCTGGTCCCCGAGAAGGTGCCGCTCGTGGTGCAACGCGCCGAGTGGACAGCCGGCCACGACGACGCCCAGGTCGAGCGCAACTTCTACCGCCCACCCGACTACGGCGGCACCGACCGGCCGGTCGAGCTCGTGGAAGGCGACCACGATCTCCTCGGCGACGGCTCGGTCCTCCTGCTGCTCACGCCCGGCCACACGCCGGGGCACCAGTCCGTCCAGATCGGTGATCTCGTGCTAGGCATCGACGTCGCCCACTTCGCCAGCGGGCTGGACGACCACCGCTTCCCTCTCTTCGGCGACGACCACTCCGCGCAGGGTCGCTCCGCGGAGCGCCTCAAGGCGCTACGGGATGACGGACACACGGTTCTGCCGGGGCACGATCCGGAGGTCCTGCGTCCCGGGCGGTTACCGACCTAGACGAGCCAATGCTTCGGGTTCTCGACCATCATCTGGTCGAGCTGCTCATCGGTCATGCCGCGCTCCTTCAACTCCGGAATGACTTGCTCGAAGAGGAACGTCATCGACCAGTTCGGCGCCGCGGTCGGCACGAGTTGCTCCTCGATCTCGGGTGTGAAGTAGTCGAGCGTGGAGCACCAGTCCTGCGAGAGGAACATCCGGTTGGCGTGGCCCTTCTCCAGAAGCGCGAGCACCGTCTTCTGACGCTGCTCCGTCGGCAGGAAGATGTCGAGCCCGTAGCGGTCCATGCCGATCCAGCAGCCGGTGTCGAGCAGGCGCTCGATGTAGTCGAGGTCATCCGTGTCGCCGGTGTGGGCGATCTGGATCTTGGCGGGGTCGATGCCCTCTTCCTCGAAGACCCGCATCTGCTCGAGGCCGGTGCCGCTCTTCGGATGTGAGTGGGCGATGATCGGGCGACCGGTCTGCTTCGAGGCCCGCCCGGCGGCGCGGTGGATCTTCTCGATATTGGGTGTCACGCCGGGCTCGTCCGCCGCGCACTTGATGAAGGCCGCCTTGATGTCGGTGCCCTGGATGCCGTTCTCGATGTCGTGGACGAAGATCTCCGCGAGCTGGTCCTCGTTGCGGTTCAGGAGGACCTGTGGGAGGTGGTCGTAGGTGTAGACGCCGGTGGCGAGGATCACCTGAAGCCCGCTCTCGTCCGCGACGCGCTTGCTGAAGCGCGCGTCGCGCTGCAGGAACATCGCGCTCGGCTCGACGACCGTCGTGATGCCGTGGTCCTTGACCGCGTTCGCGTCGGAGAGGGCCGCGTCCCACTCGGCCTGCTCGTCGTACATGTGCGGGAACTGGAAGCGCGTGGCCTCGTCGGTCACGCGGAAGTGCTCGTGGATGAGCGTGCGCCCGAGCTCCTCCAGGTCGATGGGGCCGTTGACGCTCTCGACTGTGGCCACTGCCGTCTCCTCCGGTCGCTATCCGGAGGGGAACCTAGCCGCCCGCGGGTCGCCTAGGCGTAGCGGGGGTGATCACTCGCGCGCTCGGCCCGAGACTCGATCATCATGCCGACGAAGACGCCGAGCGCTGTCACGACGAGCGCGACGATCAGCCGCACGACGATCGCGCCGTCGAGCCCGTGGGTCAGGACCGCCCCGAGAGCGAGCGCAATCGGGAACAGCACCGGAAGCCACTTCCAGCGCGTCGGCGCGGCGTAGCCGAAGCCGATGCCGGCGAGGAAGAACAGCACGTAGGCGGTGATCCCCACGGGGGAGCCATTCCCCGTCGGGCGACACTCAAATCACTGGAACTAGGCGGGGCAGCCAGGACTCGAACCTGGAATCACCGGTTTTGGAGACCGGGGCGTTGTCCAATTCTGCTACTGCCCCCTGGGCGTGATCGTAGCGGCGACGCTGCGCCTGCGACATCCGCACTCGGTGGGAACATATGTTCGTATGCGGAGCCTTGCCAATCGTCAAGAGGTAGAGAAACTCATCGCGCGGGGTGCCAGCGATTACGCGATCGCAGGGATCACCAGGGTGCCCCGAAGCACGGTGGGACATTGGCGCCGCCACCCTGAGCGCGGACCTCGCGCAGCCGAGCCGCCCGAAAACTGGTGCCCAACAGACCCAGCGGCCTACGCCTATCTACTCGGCCTCTACTTGGGCGACGGTTGCCTCGGTTCGGCAGGCTCACGGCTCATGATCGCCCTCGACGCGCGCTACCCCGGCATCGTCGACTCCGCGCACGACGCCATCGAGCGCGTCGTCCCTGGGATTTCGGTTCATCGATACCACCCGATCGAGAATCTCGTGAGGGTTGTCGCTTCGAGTCGTCTATGGCCTGTCGTCTTCCCGCAGCACGGCCCAGGCAGGAAACACACACGGAAAATCGAGCTTGTCGATTGGCAGGTCGAGATCACCCGTGTGTATCCGAGGGACCTGCTGCGCGGGCTGATCCATTCCGATGGCTGCAGAACGACGAATCGTTTCACGGTCAACCTTCCGAGCGGACGCGTCGCGCTCTACGCGTATCCGCGCTACTTCTTCTCGAATCTCTCCGAGGACATCCGGCGAATCTTCTGCGACCACTGCGAGCTGCTTGGGATTCGCTGGACCCAGTCGAATCCGCGGAACATCTCGATCTCGCACCGCAAGTCGGTCGCGGGGCTCGACGAGTTCATCGGGCCGAAGTGGTGAGCGGTATACAGGACGCTTGTGAATGCACTCTCGGCTGAGGTCGCAGTCGTTGGCGGTGGGATCACCGGGCTATCGACGGCGTATGCGCTCAAGCGGCGTGGCATGGAGTTCGTCTGCTTCGAGGCGGCCGCTCCGGGGTCGGGCCAGTCGGCCGGGCGCACTCGGGTGTTTCGGCATGGGCACGACGACGAGCGGCTCGTTCGGCTCGCTGTTCGTGCGCGGGCTGAGTGGGAGCGGCTCGAGGGCGAGCTCGGGGTCCAGTTGCTCGGGCGCGAGGGTGTTCTCATCTGTGGTCCGAACGTCCGGGAGCGCGCGGCCGTGTTCGAGGCGGCGGGTGTGCCCGCGCGGCTCGTCGGTCGTGACGAGCAGGCGAGCGTGCTCCCGGTCTTCGAGCCGCCGGAGGACGAGGCGCTGCTCGATGAGCTCGGCGGCTCGATCGACGTTCGGGCCGTCATCGACGGGCTCGCCGCCGCACTGGGTGACGGGCTCGTCTCCGCGCGCGTCTTCGAGGTGCGGCAACGCGGCGACGGTGTCGAGCTGCACACCTCCGAGGGCATCTGGTCGGTCGAGCGGGCGATCCTGTGTCCCGGCGCCGAGCTGCACGACCTGACCGCCGGCCTCGACCTCGAGATCCCGGTCACGGTCGAGCTCCACACGCGCGCGTCATTCCCCGTGCGCGAGCCGGGCGCGCCGCTCGCCTGCCTCCAGGACCGATCCGGGATGCACGGCGAGACGGTCTATGCCGCGCCGATGCCCGATGGCCGCGAGTACGCGATCGGGCTCGGTGGCGAGCTCGAGCCGCCGGTGGACGAGGCGCTCGACCGGCTGAGGCGATACGTCGAGCGTGGGATGCCCGGGCTCGACCCGGCGCCTGCCAGCGTCCGGCTATGTCAGACGAGCGTCCTGCCCTGGGGAGCGGACGCGTTCGCGGTCTGGCGAGCGGGCAGCATCGACGTGCTCGCCGGCGCCAACCTCTTCAAGTTCGGCCCGCTGCTCGGCGAGCTGCTCGCGGACGGGACGGACGAGCTCAGGACGCTTGCGCCGGCCGCTGTCCGAGCAGGAACGTGAAGGAGAGATGCAGGACAACGAGCACGCCGAAGCCGAACGCCAGCGTGTGTGAGTCCGCCACCCACAGGGCCACCACCCCCGGGCCGAAGACCGCGAGCTCGAGCAGCAGCCGGACCGGGTCTGTGGTCGGCCACGAGGCCTTCGGCGCCACGAACGCGCCCCACACGACGGCTGCGAGAAGCGGCGCGCCCAGACCGAGGAGCCACTGGACCGCGCCGTCATGTTCTGAGAAACCCCAGTAAGCGAGCGCCGTGAGCGCCGCAAGCTCGAGCGTGAACCTGAGACCGTCATTCGCCCACCCCATGGATGCGGGCGGAGGGACTCGAACCCCCAAGACCTTTCGGTCACGAGCACCTAAAGCTCGCGCGTAGACCATTCCGCCACGCCCGCAGAAACCGGCGCTAAATCGCCGGGCTCAGGGTATTGTGCCTCGCGATGGCCGAAACGGTCCTGCATCACCCCAACCGGGACAAGGCTGAGTCGAAGGCCACCCGGGCCGTTGTGATTCTGCTGTTGCTCACGAGCGCGCTGCTGATCGCGGTTGTCACGTTCGGTGGCTGGTCGGAGCTCCAGGGCGCGCAGCCGATTTCGATCGGGTACGTGATCGTCTACCTGGTGATGGCCTACTTCGTGACGAAGTGGAACCGCGGTGTGCTGCCGGTCGCGGCCGGCCTGGCGATCCTGTTCGCCGTCGTGGCGGCCGTTGCCGGGCCCGCGTGGTTCGAGCGCGACAAGGCCGGCTTCGACGACCCGGCCCTCGAGCCCTCGATCCTCGGTCTCTTGACGATCATTCTCGTGCCGGTGCAGCTGCTCCTCGTGGCCTTCGCGATGCGCGGCTTCCAGCAGCAGTGGAGCGTCGAGGTCGAGGTCAGGCCCGACGATGCCGAGCGCCACCGCCGGGGCGACGACGCATCGGGCGGCGCGGTCCAGCCTGCGTAGCCATCGCCGGACGCGAGCCTAGGATTAGCTGTGCTGCTCGCCCGGGTGGTGGAACGGCATACACGATCGACTCAAAATCGATTGCCCGAAAGGGCGTGTGGGTTCGAATCCCACCCCGGGCATGACGCAGATCGACACCTTCGCTGAGGCCGAGGCGCTTGTTGACGGCGTTGGGCCCCGGCCCGCTGGGTCGGATGCTGAGCGACGGGCGGCTCGGCATCTTGCCGAGCGGCTCGAGGGTCTTGGGCGGGAGGTCGTGGTCGAGCCGTTCCCGGTGTGGCCGGCCTGGCCGGTGGGCTACACGATCAACGCGATCGTCGCGATCGTGGGCAGTGTGCTCTCTGTCTCGAGCGCGATGCTCGGCATCGGGCTCGTGCTGCTCGCCACGGTGCTCACCTTCCTCGACCTCGCCGGCATCTCGCCCACCACGCGGCGGCTGCTCGGGCGGCGCGCCTCGCAGAACGTGGTCTCCTGGGGCGAGCGCGAGCGGCCCGGCGCGCTGCTGCTCGTGGCGCATTACGACAGCGGCCCCACGCGAGCCTGGCCCCTGCGGCCGATGTTCTGGGCGCTCCTCCTCCTGCTCGCGTGCTGCGTTGTACGCGTGGGCGGCATGAGCGGCACCGCGCTCACCGCTCTCCAGTTCCTGCCCACGGTGGTCCTGATCCTCTACGTGCCCCTTCTGCTCGACATCTCCCTCTCCCCCGCCGCTCCGGGCGAGAACGACAACGCGTCCGGGGTGGCCCTGGTGCTGCGGCTCGCCGAACGGCTCGACTTCCTCGAGGGCTTCGGCGTGCACGTGCTCTTCACCGGCTCGCAGAAGGCGATGGCTCAGGGCAGCCGCTCCTTCCTGAAGTCACATCGAAAGCAGTTCGCGCGCGACCGGACGGTGGTGCTGAACGTGGACAGGGTCGGCAGCGGCGAGATCCAGCTCACCAAGAAGGAGGGCCCCCTCCTCTCGGCCAAGTCGCACCCGCAGCTGCTGGGCCTCGTCGAGGCGCCGACAATCGCGAACCGCGAGCCAAGCGACGGGTACGCGGCCGCCTCGGCCCAGCTTCCAGCGATCACGATCACGTGCAGCGGCGAGCGGCTCGAGGAGGACACCCTGGCCGAGGTGGAGGAGTTCTGCGTCGAGTTCGCCGAGCGGCTCGACGAGGAGCTCAGCCCGCCCGAAGGCTGAAGTCGGAGAAGAAGTCGAGGGCGGCGGGGTTCGCGAGCGAGTCGCGGCTCGCCGCGCTCTCGGGCGCGGCCCCGAGCAGGATCTTCTTCACCGGCACCTCGAGCTTCTTGTTCGAGAGCGTGCGCGGCACCTCGTCGATCTGGACGATCCGATCCGGCACGTGACGAGGCGAGCAGTGCTCGCGCACCCGGCGCCGAATCTCGGCGACCAGCTCGTCGCTGAGCGACTCGCGCATCACCACGAACAGGATCATCTGGTCCTTCACGTCCACCACCAGACTGTCGAGCACCTCGGGCACGCCCTCCACCGCGCTGTAGATCTCGCTGGTTCCCATGCGCACCCCGCCGCGGTTGATCGTCGAGTCCGAGCGGCCGTAGATCACCGCAGTGCCGCGCTCGGTGAGCTTGATCCAGTCGCCGTGGCGCCAGATCCCGGGGAA
>Ga0126306_10001274_pt1 | contig 13292 bp, 11 predicted proteins | sample Plot27_FD_92592 | JGI IMG/M metagenome (GOLD analysis project Ga0126306, IMG submission 92592) | Serpentine soil microbial communities from UC McLaughlin Reserve, CA, USA - Plot27 | ecosystem: Environmental > Terrestrial > Soil > Grasslands | place: USA: UC McLaughlin Reserve, Lake County...
CGCTGCCTTCACGACCGAGACCCGAACGAACGGTGTCGGCGCCGATCCCTTTGCTGCGTCGCGTGGACGTGAGGACTCAGGACTGGGACGGCCGGTTCTGTCTACTTTGGAAGTCGGTGACCGCGGAGCTCGTCCCGCCGGCGTGGGACCGTGGGACACGACGGCTCAGGCGCGCCGCCTCGACGAGGCGCTGAATCTCAGGAGTCGTCACTCGCGTCTGCGCTGCTGGCCTGGTTCCGCGCTCACTACTTAAACCTCACGGTCAACAGCGGGTACTTCGACGGCTACACCACCCGCTGGCGCAGCGGCAACGGCATCGCGCGCGGCAACCTGCCGCGCATGTACGCGATCCCACCGCCGCTCAAACTCGGATCCTGCCACCAGCTGATCATTCACGTCCGCTGGGGCGCTGGGAACGACGTCGCGGTCGACGTATGGCACCGCCTGCGGAATAAGCGCCGCTGGAAGCGAACGGTTCGTTTGCGGGGGAAGCCGACCGTGCAGTGGTCGGCATCCAAGCCGGCGATGAGTGAGATGCGGAACGTGGGACAAGTTCGGTGGGTACCGCGGCGAGTCTTCCTCGCCTGCCTCCGTCTGGCACGACACCTACTGCCGGGCGACCAACCTGATAGCGGCGAAGTCATGCCTATACACATGGGGCCTGTCGCGGCGGATTCGAACCAGCGACCTCTGGCCCGTCCCTCAGCAGCCACTCAGTCGAAAACGAGCGTGAGGCATCCTGAGCGACGAGTCGCAGAAGCGCTCGAACGTGTCGGGCGACGGCGACTCGCCGACTGCGCGCTCGGAACACGGGAGTCGGTCACCACGCCCTGTAGCTGTGGCAGGCTCAGCGCTGATGCCGAGGCGAGTCATGCTCACCGGGGGAGCCGGATTCATCGGCAGCCATCTCGTCGAGCGGCTCGACGCGGCCGGAGAGCGGGTCGCGGTTGTCGACGACCTGTCGCGAGGTCGTAGCGAATGGCTCCACCCCGACGCTGAGCTTCACGAGGTCGACGTGCGCGACGGCGACGCGCTCGCACGTGCGATCGCCCGCGCCTCACCCGACGTCGTCGTGCACCTGGCGGCGTTGCACTTCATCCCTGCCGTCGACGGAGCGCCAGAGCTTGCGTGGGCCATCAACGTCGACGCGACACGGACACTGCTCGACGCGCTCGCGCCGCAACCACCGGAGCAGCTGTTGTTCGCATCGACGGCCGCCGTGTACCCGGATCGCGAAGGCCCGATCGACGAGAGCTGCCCACCGCGACCATTCGATCACTACGGAAGAACGAAGCTCGAGGGAGAGAGGCTCGTCCGAGATTTCGAGTCGACAACCGGGACGCGATGCGTCGTCGCACGCATCTTCAACGTGATCGGCAAGCGCGAGACGAACCCGCACGTGGTTCCGGAGCTCGTGGCGCAGCTTCGTCGGCGGAGCCGGCCCGTGCGGCTAGGAAATCTGGATTCGCGGCGGGACTACACCGATGTCGTCGATGTCGCGGTCGCCCTGGAGCGACTGCTGTTTCTCCCGCGCGACAGTGCTCGAACGTTCAATCTCGGCTCCGGCCGGTCGGTCTCGGTCGCGGAGCTCGTGCAGGCGTGCGAGCACGTCCTGGGTCGCCCGATCGAGGTCGATGTCGAGTCGCGGCGTCGACGCGCGCTCGATCGTACGGAGCTGATCGCGGACCCGCGTCTCCTTCGTGAGGCCACCGGCTGGCAACCCGCGCGGTCGCTGACGGAGACGCTTGCCGAACTCCTCACGTAGCGAGACTCGGACCAGGTTGCGTCCACGACCGAAGCTTCGACGGCACGCGGCGATATCTGGAGGAAGGCGCGGCGCCGGCTTGCTGGGGTTCGCGCGTCCCTACGCCACGACCGGAGGTTCAAGCGTGACTTCGTCGGGCTCGCCGCCGACGCGGACGAGACCGTATTCGACGTCGCCTTTCCCGAGATCGCGCGAGCGCCACCATTTGGCGACGTCCCGCGGCAGCGCCCTCCATACGTGGGGCCGTTCCGCCATTGAACGGAGGAACTCTGCGTACATTGCCCGCTCACGAGCGTTGCCCAGGTAACCGCGATCCGGGTGCGTAAGACACTCGATCAGCCCGTAGTCCTCCTCGATCCGAGTGGCCTGCTCGATCCACAGATCCGGCGTCCGATGGCCGAGAAGCGTGAAGAGCGTGTGATCCTGCGGCAGGGTGTACGGAAGCTCGACCACGGGCCCGATGAAGAAAGGCCAGACGCTGCAGCATCCACCTGGTTGCGGCTCGAACGGATCGGAATGCGGCATCGAGCAGTCGTAGTCGACTGGGAGCTCGCCGATCCATTCGAAGACTCGATGGGTTGCCGGCGAGCGGAAGCCGACGGCGCCGAATTGCTTTATGAGGTCACGGAGCGGCCGCTGCTGCGCCTCGAACGACGCTCGGTTCGCAAAGAGCGACCGATCGTGGCGGAGGCCGTGCACGCCGATCTCGAAGCCGCGGCGAGTGAGCTCGCGCACGAGACCCGGATCGGGCCGGTACCACCCACCCAGATTGAACGACGAGCGGAAGCCGAGCTCCTCCTCGAGATCGGCAATGCCGAGCGCGAGTCGCAGGCCTTCCTCACCCTCAACGTCATGGGTGAGGGTGATCGCAGCACGATGATGTCGCGGCCAAAACCAGCGAAAGGGTGCCTCCGACTTGTCCTGCGCCCGGAGGACGCAGAACGCATATAGGTGAAGCAGACGCACGACGCTGCGGTCGAGCGGCCACGCGGGGAACGTAGGGACACCCTGCCAAAGCACGAGGAGACGCCGAATTGCAAGCTGCAAGGGCCGCGGAATAAATCGCTTGAGGGCGTAGAAAGCGTTGAGTTGCCGTGCCGAGAGCTTTCGCTGGCGGATCGCCGCGGCCCAACTCTCGGACACATACAAGTCGTACGCTACAGCGAGATCGAAGGGGGCGTAGAGCCTCCCCGACGAGGGGTCGTAAGAGAGCGTCGCTTCGTCGCCGTTCTCCAACCGGAACGCTCCGTTAGGCCTGCGGATTGCTTCTTCGGCCACGATCTGCGGTGAGAACACCCGCCATTCATTGCGCTGAAACCAGCGCGGTGACCCGCCGCCGTGCTCGACCAGCAGGGGCGCCGCAGGCTCAGCGAGTGCGAGGAGCCGCTGAAGACCGTGGCGCGGCGACCCACCCCACGTCCGGTTAAGAGTACGGCTCGCTGGCGCGTGCGGCTCGTCGACTACCTCGTCAGCGTGGCCTGCGCGCTGAGAATGATCCCCTTCCACGTGCTTCAGCATATTGACGCCGAACTGCCGGATGAGGGGCTTCGTCCTCTGGATTCCCACCGCGATTTCGTCACCGCCGGGCGAGCGTCCCACGGGCAATCCGCCTCATGAGTCGCCGTCGCGGCGAATTCGCAGATTGAGGCCCCCGGCCCCGAGGCGAGCGCGCTGCCGGCCCGCAGGAGGCGAGGGATCGAGATGAGCCTTCGACTATCGTCACCGCATGCCAGCGGAATCCGTGATTCGAGCTCACTCCACCAACTTCGCCCGGCTTCTCCTGGAGACGGCCTCGCGGAGCGCAAGCCACGTGGCGGTCGTGGAGCGCGGGGCGGGATGGACCTATGACCAGCTTGCCGGCCGAGCCTTGGCGTTTGGCGAGGCCCTCGAGGCGGCAGGCGTTCGCCCTGGCGATCGCGTGGCGGTGCTGCTGCGCCGCGGAGCCGACAGTGCGGCCGCGTTTTTCGGCACGCTCGCCTGCGGCGCTGCGGCGGTGTTCGTCGACGACACTCTGCGGCCACGGCAAGTCGAACACATCGTCACTCATTCCGGCGCCAAAGTGCTGATTGCTTCCGACGATCTTCTCGCGCGGCTGTCCCGGTCCCTCGAAGTCACCGCCGAGACGTTGGATGCGGGAACCGTGCCTGCCCGAGGTTCTCTCGCTCCGCACCCGAGGATGGAGCAGGACGTCGCCCAAATCATCTACACGTCGGGGTCCACAGGACTCCCGAAGGGAGTGACGCTCTCGCACCGCAACCTCTGGGCGGGAACGGCGGCGGTCGTCGAGTACGTCGAGATTCGGGCAGGAGAGCGGATTGCGAGTCTCCTTCCGTTCAGCTTCGATTACGGGCTCAACCAGCTCTTCTGCTCGGTGGCAGCAGGCGCGACCCTGGTCGTGGAACGCTCACCCATTCCGCAACGGATCGTCGAGACGGTGAGGCGGGAAGAAGTGACGGTCCTCCCCGGCGTCCCGCCGCTATGGCTGCAGCTGTTGACCGTCGCGAGCTTTACGACCGATCCGCTTCCCGCGCTCCGCAAATTGACGAATACGGGCGGGAGGCTGCCGGGCGAGGCCGTGCGCAAGCTTCGTCAGTGCCAACCGCAGGCGAATCTCTTTCTCATGTACGGCCTTACCGAAGCGTTCCGGAGCACCTACCTCCCACCCGAACGCGTAGACCGAAAGCCGGATTCGATCGGGCGGGCAATTCCCGGCGCCGAGGTCGTGGTCGTCGACGACGAGCTGAACCCATGCGAGCCTGGCGCCGTGGGCGAGCTGATCCACCGCGGCCCGACCGTAGCTCTTGGTTATTGGAACGATCCCGATGCCACGGCGAAGGTATTCCGTTCCAATCCTCTACGTGTCGAGGGAACACCGGATACTGAGCGAGTTGTCTTCTCGGGAGACCTCGCTCACGTGGACGCGGAAGGGGATCTGTTCTTCGTCGGACGCCGTGACAGGATGATCAAGAGCCTTGGGCATCGCGTCAGCCCGGACGAAGTCGCGAACGTAATTTATGCGTCAGGAGAAGTTCTCGAGGCGATCGTCACGGCCGAGGAAGATGAGCTCCGAGGGTCCTCGATCGTCGCCCAAGTCGTGCTCGCCGAGGGTGGCGATCCAGACCGACTCGAAAGCTTCTGCGCGGCCGAGCTGCCACGTTACATGCAACCTTCGCGAATCGACGTCCGGCGGTCACTTCCGAGGACGAACAGCGGAAAGTTCGACATCGGCTCGGCCGGAAATGATCGAGGCTGATCTTGCGTCACAGCTCGCGCCGCTGGAGCGCTTCGAACGCATCCGCCGACGTGCGAGTCGACTCGGAAATCGACTGGCTGACCTTTCGTACGCGAATCCATACCCTGGAGCGCAGGGCGCTGCGAGGGCCGCCATCGCCGACGCACTCAAGGCAGAGCGGCTCCTGGATCTTCAATACTCGCCGTTCGGTGGTCAGACCGTGGCGCGGCGGACCGTCGCGGATGCCCTCCGGCAGAGCCACGGACTCCCATTCACCTTCAAGGATGTCGTGCTTACGCCGGGTGCGATGGCGGCGCTCCACGTCGCCCTGCGAACGGCCGCCGAAGGCGACGGTGAAGTCGTCATTCCAACACCCTGCTGGCTCGACTATCCGCTGTATGCACGCCACGTCGGCCTTCAGGCGAAGCTCGTCGAACTCGAGCCTCCCGAATTCGCGCTCGATCCCGAAGCACTCGCCGCGGCGCTCACGCCGAGAACCTGCGCTGTGCTCCTCAGCCACCCCGCGAACCCGACGGGGCGAAGCTACCGTGCCGATGAGTTTTCCGCCTTGAGTGGGGTTCTCGAGGCGGCGGAGAGCCAGTTTGGGTGCCGGCCCACACTGATCGCCGACGAGACCCATCGCGACTTCGTTGCCCCCGGCCGCTACGTCAGCGCCGCTTCGTTCGTCGATCGCACCATCCTTGTTTACTCCTTCGGGAAATACCACTTCATCCAGGGTCAACGCCTGGGCTACGCGACGGTGTCGCCCCACCATCCGGAGCGCAGACAGGCTTCTGACGAGATGGTTCGGTGGACGAGGATTACCGGCCTGTGCACCCCGACGGCTCTCATGCAGCGGGCCGTCGGTCGGTTGCTCTCCCTTCGGTACGAGCAGCGGTGGCTGGACGAGTGGCGCGGGCGCTTTTTTGACGATCTGAAGCAAGCCGGATACGACGTCGTCCGTCCCGATGGAACCCTCTTCCTCTACGTCCGAACGCCGGCCGCGGCCGACGACTTTACGTTCATCGAGGGCCTCGCTTCATGTGGCGTACTCGCCTTACCGGCGCCGGTGTTCCACCACTCCGGTTACTTTCGTCTCTCGCTTACCGGCTCCGAGGACATGCTCGAGCACGGCCTCGCGACGTTGACCCGTTTGGCTCTTCGATGACATCGGTCCGCGTCATCGGCGGCCTGGATGCGAACTTTGCGTGGAACGGCGAGCGCCTGTACGAAGCTCGCGACTTCGCTCCGGCCGGGAGGGTCCCAATCGAGCTCCGTGGGGCGGCGGCATCAGTGCGCTTCGAATCGCCGTCTTCGTGGCGCATCGTCCGCGATCCACTCGGTATCAACAAACTTTTTTGGGTATCCGAACCCGGAACCGGATTCGCACTCGCCTCGCGCCCTAAGGCGCTGGTGCAGCAGGGTTTCGCCTTCGATGCTATTCGCGCGATTCCGCGCGGCTCCGTGATTGACCTATCAGGGGGTCGCTCGGAGGGCGATGTCCATCGCATAACCATCCCAGCCGAGCACGCCGCGCGCAACTCGCTACCCCGGCTCGCCGGAGAGATTCGATCCGTACTCGATAGATACCTTCGGGCCATCGCCGACGCTCATCGAGAATCCCGCTTCTTCGTTTGTCTGTCCGGCGGTCTAGACAGCTCGGGAATCGCGGCGCTCGCGCGCGATCGTATTCCCGGCATAACCGCAGTGAGCTTCGACCTCGAACGGCGGGGTGGAGAAAGCGAAGACCGTCAGATTGCTCGACGGCTCGCACGTGACCTCGATCTACCGTTGATGTGCGTCACTCCGTCTCCGGCATCCGTCCTCGACAAGCTCGACATCGTTCTCGAGGAGGGTGTCGACTGGCGCGACTTCAACGTCCATGCGGGTCTGGTCAATGCCGCCATCGCCGAGGCTATCGCTGCCTCGGACGGGAAGGCACGAAAGATAGTGATGACCGGCGACCTCGCGAATGAGTTCCTCGCCGATTATGTTGGCGAGCGATACCGCGGAGCGACTTACTACGATCTGCCGCGTCTCCGGGGACGGGCACTCCGAGACGCACTCGTCCGGGGACTCGATACGTCAAACCGCGAAGTTGGAATGTTCGCAGCCTGGGAAGTGGAGGTGGTGCAACCGTATGCAGTACCAGTCGACTTCTACCTCTCGCTCCCGCCAGGCGTGCTGGAGTCCCCGGAGGGAAAGCAGAGTTTGGGCCGCGCGATCTTCGGCGATCTGGTGCCTGACTACGTTTACGCGCGCCCGAAGGTCCGCGCGCAGGTCGGCAGCTCCCAGGGAGATCGCGGCGTGCTCGGCGTGTGCATCGATCACGGCGTCGACGCCCAGTATCTGCGCGACCGATTCGCTCATCTTCACGGCGTACGCAGCGACGCCGTCGACCACTTGATTCGCGGCGGTACATATCGTTCGGGAACGCCCACGCTCTCAGAGGTCGCGCCGCTGTGATGGAGCAGGACGTCGCCGGCGCCGTCGAGCAGTTCGTTCGGCGCGAGTTCAGTATCAGCGCAACCGACGACAACTTCGATCACAACGTCGATCTCTTTGAGGACGGCTACGTCGATTCCGTCGGTGTGACCGAGCTGCTGGCGTTCCTCGAGAGCGCGTTCGCCGTTGCAATCCCGGAGGAGGATCTGTTCTCTTCCGAGTTTTCGACAATTCAGGGGATCGCCAGGATCGTCGCCCGCAATCGGCCGCCGAGAACGTGATCCGCCAAGCCGTGACCGTTGGAGGGACGAGCACTGAAACTGGGCGGGCGGGAACGTGCAGCTAGATGCTGCGACTATTCCCGCCGTGGTGGCAGCGTCTGAGCCGGCCGATCGGCGTGGCGCCCGGGCACCGGCCGCAGTCCCGAGAGAAACGACTCATATCTGTCTTTCGCTGTGAGGGGCGTGTGCACTTCCGCGAGCGCCTCCGCGGGCGGCGCACCCCACATTGTGTGGGGGGGCACGTTCCGCGACACCACTGTTCCGGCGCGGATGACGGCGCCTCGGCCGATTCGAACGTTGCCTAGGATCACGCAATGAGGACCTATGTACACCTCGTCCTCGATCTCAACCGGTGCGGCGTGCTCGGCCGGGCGCTTGGGGCCCCAGTAGAAGTGCGAGAAGATCGAGGTCCGCATGCCAATCGTGCAGTCGTCGCCGATCGTCACCGCATCGGGATGGACGTCGTCGATGTAGACCTGCTGCCCAATCCAAACTCGGGCGCCTATTCGGACGCCTCGAAGCCGGTGGATCGCGGGTCGCACGCTGCCGCCGCCAGGAGCCACGTAGGCGACCTGGTGCAGAAGTCTCTGAGCGAGGCTCGTCACGAGCACGGCCCGGCGAACGATACGCCATCGGATCCCATGACGTTCGTTCCGGTCGGCCTGTGAGAATTCTGCTCGTCGGAGAGGAATCGGCCGGCCTGAACGTCTTGCGCTCGTTGCTCACCACCGAGCATGTGGTGGTCGCGGTCCTCGCTGGCGACGCGAGCGGAAAGCCTTCAACGGTCGCGAGTGCGGCCGAGCGACTCGGTCTTGCGGTGCATTCGGCCGAACTCGTGCGGGAGGAGGGCTTCGCCGACTGGCTCGACAGCGAACGTGTCGATGTCCTCCTCAACGTTCACTCGCTCTTCCTCATCCGCCCCGACGCTCTGCTCGCGCCGACGATCGGATGCTTCAATCTGCATCCGGGGCCGCTACCCCACTACGCAGGCCTGAACGCGCCAAGCTGGGCCATCTACCACGGGGAAGCCCAACACGGCACGACCGTCCACTGGATGACTGAAGAGATCGACGCTGGTCCGATTGCGTACCAGGCGTTTTTCGAGATCACGCCGGACGACACCGGGCTCTCGGTCTCCATGAAGTGCGTCCGGCTCGGGGTTCTCCTCGTTTCCAAGGTGGTCGAGGCAGCGGCATCTGGCCAGGGGGCTATTCCCCGGATCGAGCAGGATCGCCGCGAGCGGACGTATCTCCCGCCCGGACCGCCCGACGGCGGCCGGGTGTCGTGGTCGGCTCCGGCCCGCCGGATCGTTGACTTCGTGCGGGCCGCGGACTATCTCCCTTTTCCTTCTCCATGGGGCCATCCGCGCACAGCCATCCGAAAGTACGAACTCGAGATTACGAAGGCATCGTCGACGGGGAAGGCCACGGACGGCGTCCCGCCGGGCACGATCGGTGGGATGCGTGAACGCGGCGTGTTCGCCGCTGCAGGCGACGAATGGGTGCTGGTTGAGCGCCTGCGGGTTGACGGCGCGGCGACTTCGGCGAGTGACGTCCTTCGGCCAGGGTTGCGACTCGGAACCTAGATGTCGGTTGGAGCCATCGTTATCCTTGGCATTGGGGAAGGAGGCAAGCCGCCGTCATGCTGTTCTCGACCTGCCCACAGTCGAAGGATGTCGCACAGGCTGAATACCTGCGGCGAGTCGAGGCCGTCGCCCAATGGAGCGAGGACGCGGGTTGTACCGGAGTGCTGGTGTTCACCGACAACGGGCTTCTCGATCCATGGGTCGTTTCACACGCGATTCTCCGCGAGACGTCGACGCTCTGTCCGCTGATTGCGCTTCAGCCGGCCTACATGCACCCATACGCGGCCGCGAAGATGGTGACCTCATTGGCGTATCTCTATGGACGGCGCGTCTTCCTGAACATGGTCGCCGGTGGTTTTCGGAACGACCTGCGCGCACTGACGGATGAGACGCCTCACGACGAGCGCTACGAGCGGCTTGTCGAGTACGTCCAGGTCATGATGCACCTGCTCACGAATGAAAAACCGATCACGTTCGAGGGCCGTTACTACCGCGTGAAGAACCTCAGGCTCGTTCCCCCGATGCCTCCGAATCTCCTGCCTGGGCTCATGGTCTCCGGTTCATCCGCGGCGGGACTCGCCGCGGCGAGGGCAATCGGTGCGATCGCCGTGAAGTACCCACGTCCTCCGGAGGACGAGCAGGAGACCGCTGACATGGCCGGCAAGTCCGGCGTCCGTGTGGGCATCATCGCGCGGCCGCGCGCCGACGAGGCATGGCGAGTAGCCCGCGAGCGCTTTCCGGAGGATCGGAAGGGCCGAATCACCCACGAGCTCGCGATCAAAGTTTCCGATTCCAGCTGGCACCATCAACTTTCCGTCCGACGCCCTGAGGAGGGCGGCGACGGCGACCCGTACTGGCTCGGGCCCTTCCAGCACTACCGCACGTTCTGTCCGTACCTCGTGGGAAGTTACGATCGAGTCGCGACCGACGTCGCGGGCTACCTCCGCGCAGGCTTCACCACGTTCATCCTTGATATTCCACCCTCGCGTGCAGAGCTCGATCACAGCAACGAGGTGTTCAGGCGCGCAAGGGCGTTGGTCCGGCAGCCGTCATAAGGTGAAGCTTCTCCAAGAGTTCCTGACGCGGCGGGCGTCTGACCACCCCACCGCGCCGGCCGTCCGGATGGGCGCCGAATGCCTCGAGTACGGAGAGCTCGAGGGAATCAGTAACCGAATCGCGCGGTTGCTGCGTGAGCTCGGCGCAAATCGCCACGACCGCGTCTGTCTGTTCTTGCCCAAGAGCCCCCTGACCGTCGCAGGGATGCTCGGTGTGCTCAAGGCAGACTGCATCTACGTTCCGATGGATCTCGCCAGTCCGCCGCTCCGAACGGGGAAGATCGTCGCGGCTGCGGATCCAGCGTTCGCGTTCGTGAAGGGCGACACTGGGTCGAAACAGGTGCAAGCGCTCCATGAGGCCCTTCGGGATGTCGACGTCATCTCCCTCGAGGAGATCGACGTGTCGGCAACCGACTCGGATCCTCTCGTGTATCGAAACTCTCCCGAGGATCCCGCGCACATCCTCTTCACCTCTGGTTCGACCGGCGATCCCAAGGGCGTCGTCGTGACACACCGGAACATTACGTCGTTTGTGGCGTGGGCTATTTCATATTTTGGGATCACGGAATCAGACAAGCTCTCAGGTCATCCTCCGTTGCACTTCGATCTCTCCACGTTCGACATCTATGGGTCGCTTGCCACTGGTGCCGAACTCCACCTCGTTCCCCCGGAGGCCAATCTGATCCCACATGAGCTCGCGAGCTTCATCCGACGATCGGGACTCACGCAGTGGTTCTCCGTGCCGTCGACGATGGCGTATATGGCGAAGCTCGGGGCGGTCCCTGCCGCAGGATTTGAAACGCTCGAGCGAGTGATCTGGTGCGGAGAGGTGCTGCCCACGCCGGTCCTCGTCCATTGGATGCAAAGGCTGCCAAACGCCCGGTTCACCAACCTTTACGGGCCGACGGAGACGACAATTGCGAGTAGCTACTACACCGTCGCTGAATGCCCCTCTGATGAAACGGAGGTCATTCCGATTGGGAAAGCGTGCGCGGGAGAAGAGCTGCTCATCCTCGACGAACATCTCAGGCCGCTGGGCCGAGGTGAGATCGGCGAGCTCTACATCGGAGGGGTAGGGTTGACTCGCGGCTACTGGCGAGACGAGGAAAAGACAATGGCCGCCTTCGTTCCCGACCCGCGCGCGCCCGACTCCGCCCGCGGCGTTTACAAAACCGGCGATCTGTGCCGGTTGGGGGAGGACGATCTCGTCTACTTCCTGGGACGAAAAGACACCCAAGTGAAGAGCCGCGGGTACCGTATCGAGCTCGGCGAGATCGAAGCGGCGCTCGCGACTCTCGAAGACATCCGAGAAGGCGCTGTCGTGGGCGTTGAGACGGAGCGGTTCGAAGGCGTCGCGATCTGCTGCGCGTTCGTGCCCGCCGGCGAGCAAAATGGAAACGACGTGCGACAGCAACTGCGCCACCTCCTTCCGCCTTACATGCTTCCGTCGCGGTGGCGCGTGATGAGCTCACTGCCGAAGAACGCGAACGGCAAGATCGATCGGCGAGCGCTTCGCGAGTTCTTCGCAGCAGAGGGAGACAGGAACCACACGGTCTCGAGGTAGACGAATAACGATGGCTACAGAAATGAACGCGGCTGCGGACGAATCGGTGAAGCGCGTTGAGCGCTTGATGAGAGGCGTGCTCGCGATCACCCCGGACGGGGTCGACCAGGACCTCATAGAGTCGGGGCTGCTGGACTCGATGGCGCTGGTCGAGCTCCTGCACGCGATCGAGCAAGAGTTCAGTATCGAACTGCCTCTCGAAGATCTCGATGTTGACCTCTTAAGATCAATCAGAGGCATCGCTTCGTATGTCAGCAAGCTGCGGCCCAATTGACGATGTTGAGCCTTACGCTCCAGCCAAGGGCTTGAAGCGTCCGGCCGGAATCATGTCGCGGCTCAGGCTACGAAGGCAGTTCATGGGAATACCCCGCCAGCTCACTCTGGCCTCCAGCGGAGGCCGGGTGACTCGCAGGCCCCGGTTTCCCTCATGAGCCCGTGGAGTCCTTACGCGAGCATCACCTGAGACACGACTGGGCTGCCCTGAAGCTTGTGGCCCGGCAGAAGGCGTCGTGCCAGGCGAACGCCGGCGAGGAAGACACGACGCGGGTAGCCACCGAACTTGTCCCAGGTCGGCATCTCACCCTTCGCTGGCTTCGAAGCCGTCCACTGCACGGTCGGCTTCCCGCGAAGACCAACGGTTTGCCTCCAGCGGCGCTTACTCCGCAGGCGGTCCCACACATCGACTCGTGACGGCGAGCCCGGAGCCGCTCGTGAAGAAGAGGGGCTGGAGAATGGCGCGCCGTACCGGTAGTGCTTCTGTGGCCGGCCCCCACCGCAGCCGTGGTCCGCGTGCTCGAAAGACAGCCGCTTCCGGCCAGCGTTGTACACTGAGCGTGACGGACCGCTGCGGAGCCGACATTGATTGCGAGTCGAGACCGGTTCGAGATCACAAGCACGCTCGTTCAAAGCCTGGATCGGCTCGAGGCTCATCTTGAGGCGGAGCGTTTGCGGGGGTATGACCCGTACGATGCACTTTCTTCACCGCTGTTTCGGTTGCCCGTCCTTCGCTCGTCGAAGTGGCTTCGAATAGCAGCCGAGCAAGGGCTCAAGCGCTCACAGGTCAACCTCCGCCCGTTCCTCCGGATTCCGAAGGGGTACAACCCTGTCACCCTCGCGTTCGTCCTCCAGGCGTCCGCGTACCGCGCGCACGTCGACCCACAGCGTGCGGATGCGTATCGAGCCCGCGCGGCCGAGTGCGTAGCGGAACTGGCGCGACTGCGAACCGGCGGCTACAGCGGCGATTGTTGGGGCTACCCCTTCGACTGGGAAGCGCGGTACGGGCGCCTTCCCGCCGGAACCCCGACGATCGTCGCGACGGGGATCGTCACGAACTCGCTTTTCACTGCATACCGACTACTTCAGCTC
>Ga0126306_10001276_pt1 | contig 13290 bp, 10 predicted proteins | sample Plot27_FD_92592 | JGI IMG/M metagenome (GOLD analysis project Ga0126306, IMG submission 92592) | Serpentine soil microbial communities from UC McLaughlin Reserve, CA, USA - Plot27 | ecosystem: Environmental > Terrestrial > Soil > Grasslands | place: USA: UC McLaughlin Reserve, Lake County...
GGTTACGGGCGGGCCGCTGGCCGGACTTGTCCGCTGGCACGCGCTTGGCCTGCGGCTTGCGCGGTTCGGCGATGCGGCCGGTGGCGGCGGTCGGGATGTCCAGCACTTCGTAGAGATGCGGTGAGTTGGAGTACGTCTCGGCGGGGTCGGGGCAATTCAGCCCGAGCGCCTTGTCGATCATCTCCCACCTTGCGAGCTCGTCCCAGTCGACCAACGTGACCGCGATACCCGTCTTGCCTGCCCGGCCGGTGCGTCCGATGCGGTGCACGTAGGCCTGCTCGTCTTCGGGAATCTGGTAGTTGATGACGTGGGTGATGTCGTCGATGTCGATGCCGCGCGCGGCCACATCGGTGGCGACAAGCACGTCGACGTCGCCGGAGCGGAAGGCCTTCAGCGACTTCTCGCGGGCGCCCTGACCGAGGTCGCCATGCACGGCACCGACCTCGAAGCCGCGCTCGGCCAGCTCGTCGGAGACCTTCTGCGCGGTGCGCTTGGTGCGGGTGAAGATCATCGTCGCGCCGCGGCCGCGGGCCTGCAGCAACCGGCTGCACAGCTCCACCTTGTCCAGCGCATGTGCGCGATAGGCGAACTGCTCGGTGGTGGCATGCACGGCCGAGGAATGCGGCGCCTCCGCCCGGATGTGGGTGGGCTGGTTCATGAATGTGCGGGCCAGCGTGATGATCGGATCCGGCATCGTCGCCGAAAACAGCATCGACTGCCGGGTCTCGGGGATCTGGCGCAGGATGCGCTCGATGTCGGGCAGGAAGCCGAGGTCGAGCATTTCGTCGGCCTCGTCGAGCACGAGCATCGACAGCCCGCCGAGTCGCAGGTGGCCCTGCTGGGCGAGGTCGAGCAGTCGACCTGGCGTGCCGACCACGACATCGACGCCCTTTTGCAATGCCTCGATCTGCGGCTCGTAGGGCCGGCCGCCGTAGATCGACGTGACGGTCAGCTTGCGATGACCTGTGTCCGATGTCGGCGCCGGTGCGCCTCCGGTGGTCAGGTACTTGGCCGCCGTCGCCAAGTCGCTGGAGACCTGCAGGCAGAGTTCGCGAGTCGGGACGACGACGAGCGCCCGCGGGATCCCGCTCAGTTCACGTTCGGGGTCCGTGGTGATGCGCTGCAGCATTGGTACGCCAAACGCATACGTCTTGCCCATTCCGGTGCGGGCCTGCCCGATCAGGTCGTCGCCCGCCAACGCCAGCGGCAAGGTCAGTTCCTGGATGGCAAACGGGTGTTCTATGTTCTGCTCGGCGAGCGCGCGGACAATTTCGTCGCGAACTCCGAGTTCAGCAAATGTTGGATTGAGATGCGTCATACGCGGCCAAGTAGCCTTTCGATTGTCATTCCTCATGGCGTCCACGCGCGCACGAGTTCGACGAAGCTACGGCCGGGGGCCCTGCGCTGAGGTAGGCGGGCCGACTGGTGCACGCACATTTCTTCGGTAGCGGCGGGTCACTTTCGTTCACTTCGGTGCCGCTGCCTACGACCATGATAGCTGGTCGGCTTTGCCGGGCCGTCGCTGCGGCCAGCGAACCCAGCCAGCCGTCTAGAGTTGGACCATGAATTCGACGCCGCCCGCGCCCTCCCCCGAGCAGACCACCACAGGCGCGTCGGCCGACCATCCCGGCGTCAACGAGCTGTTCGCCCTGCTGGCTTACGGCGAGGTTGCGGCGTTCTATCGGCTGACCGACGAGGCGCGGATGGCGCCGAATCTGCGGGGCCGAATCAGCATGGCCTGCATGGCCGCCGCGGAGATGAACCACTACGAGGTACTGCGGGTTGCGTTGGAGCGCAGGGGAGTCGACGTGGTGCCCGCGATGACGAAGTACGCCTCCGCGCTGGAGAACTACCACCGACTGACCACACCCAGCACGTGGCTGGAAGCACTCGTGAAGACCTACGTCGGTGACGCGCTCGCCGCCGACTTCTATCTGGAGATCGCCGACTCGATGCCTGCCGAGGTCGCCGATGTGGTGCGCGAAGTGCTATCGGAAACCGGGCACTCACAGTTCGTCATCGGCGAAGTGCAGGCCGCCGTCACCGCCAGTGAGAAGCAGCGCCACCGGCTGGCCCTGTGGTCGCGCCGGCTGCTCGGCGAGGCCATCACCCAAGCCCAGTACGTGCTCGCCGATCACGATGAACTCGTCGACCTGGTGATGAGCAGCGGCGAGGGCCTCACCCAGATGACCGAGTTCTTCGACCGGCTGCAGAACACGCACAGCACCCGCATGCGCGAGCTGGGCCTGGCCTGATCCGACGGTCGGCTCTGGCCTCGCTCCGCTCCTCGGCGCCTGGCGGCGCCTACTTCATGCAGGTTGCGATCATCGTGTTGTTGTTCTGCGCGGCGAGCGCGGTGCCCAACGCGTCCGTGATGCTGCAGTTGAGCTGACCGCCGACGCTGGTCGCGGTGACCGAACTGAGCTCGACTCCCGGGTCCAGCACCACGGTCTTCGACCAGGGCAGCGCAACGTTCACATCCGTTTGCAGTGCTCCCTGAGCATCGGTGTAGATCACCGTCACCAGATCGATTAGCTGACGATTGCCCGTGACGCGGTAGGTGATTGTGCTCGGTGACGGAGCCACCTCGGTCGGCGCTTCGGTGGGCGGCGCGCTCTCCGTCGGTGTCAGCGTGGTGACCGTCTCCGGCGGCAGTGCCGCGGGCGGAGGAGCCGGCGGTGTGGTCGGAGACGGCGGTGTTGTCGGAGACGGCGCCGTCGACGTGGAGGCCCGCGCTGAAGTGGTCGCTGGCGCAGCGACGGTCGCCGACACCGAGCCGCTGTCGCCGCCACCAAGGATGACCACCGTGCAGATCACCGCGACGAGCAGAATCGCGCCGGCCACACCGGCGATCCAGATCCACCGGCGATCGATCGGATCATCGTCGTAGGCGTCGTAGTCCTCGTAGTCCTCATAGTCCTCGACCGTCCCGTACTCCTTCTCGGAGCCGAGGACGACGGTTTCGTCGCTGTCCTCCCGAGGGGAGTGGATACGTTCGGTCGGGGTCAACGAGTACGGCGAATGTGCGGTATATGGCCTGTTCATCCAGCTATCCCGGTCGATTTTCTGCGCTGTCGGGCCCGATGCTATCGAGACTGAAGTGACGAATGAGGTTGACGCGGCTGGGGGTTCGGTCACGGTCCGGACTCGGTTCGGTCGAGATTTCCGCCCGCGCTTCGCGACCGCGTAACGGCCGCCTCGGCCCCGACCCCGGGGCATCCACTAGCCTTCTTGGCGAGAAGCATCGAACGAAAGGGTCCAGCGTGGAGGTCAAGATCGGTGTCACGGACAGCCCGCGCGAGCTCATCTTCAACAGCGCGCAGACACCCAGCGAAGTGGAGAAGTTGATCACCGACGCGCTGAGCAAGGACGCAGGCGTGCTTACCCTGACGGACGAGAAGGGCCGGCGCTTCCTGGTGCAGACGGCGAAGATCAGCTACGTCGAGATCGGTGCCGCCGACGTGCGCCGGGTCGGCTTCGGCGTCGGCGCGGTCGGCTCGGAAGCCGTTAAGACCGGGTGAGCGGCACGTGGGAGAGGCCGCGCCAGATGAACGCGACCGTGCCTTCCACGGCGTCGTCCTTGGAGATCGGCCGGTCGGCGTTCAGCCAGTAGCGGGCTGAGTCGACGCTGATGCTCACCAGCCCGACCGCGATCATCCTGGCCCGGTGCGGTTCCAGCCCGGAGTCGTGGCTGATCAGATCGAACACGGCGTCGGTGCATGCCTCGGTGGCCACCTTGACCTGCGCGGACACCTGAGGTTCGGTCACGTAGTCGTTCTCAAAGATTAGCCGGTACCCCTGGCCGTCGTGCTCGATGAAGTCGAAGAACGCGTGGACCGCAGCCCGCACCCGCTGCCGGTTGTCGGTGGTGGTGCGCAGCGCCTGGCGCACACCCGAGACGAGATTGTCGACGTGCTGCGCCAGCACGGCCAGGTACAGCTCGAGCTTGGACGTAAAGTGTTGGTAGAGAACGGGTTTGCTCACGCCTGCGCGGTCGGCGATCTCGTCCATGCCTGCAGCGTGGTACCCGCGGTCGACGAAAACCTCGCTGGCAGCAGTGAGTAACTGCCCGCGGCGTTCGTCGCGGGGCAGCCTGTTTCCGCGGCGACCCGCGCCGGAGCCGACGCGGGTCGGCGCGCCGCCGTTGGCCGGCTGCCCGCTTCGCCTCGCGCCGGTGTTGGCGAGATCGCTCATTACGTCCTTCATCCGGATTGGTTCGCACCGACACTACTACCGTTGCCACAGCGAGTGCGGATGTACGCCGTCGTGCGGTGCCGTGCGGTGCCGGTGGCGTGCCGGAAGTGCAAGTGCAGCAGACTGTGCCATCCTGTTTCGGTGACCTACGACCCGGGGCGTCGCGGGGGCGGTCGCGTCCCAGTGCTGCGCAACGAGTGGCGAGAGCCGCTGCGTGCGCAGCGCGACCCGCTGGCGGAGGGCTCGGGCCGCGTCAGGTCCAATCGCGACGAGCACCGCCGGGTCCGAAAGCAGACCTGGCTGGGCCGCTTCATATCCACGTATGGCTGGCGGGCTTACGCACTACCCGTGCTCATCGTGCTCACGGCAGTCATTGTCTACCAGACCATCACCGGCACCAGCCCGCCTGCATCGAAGCAGGTGGAGGGCCCGGTGCAGGAGCGGGCCGTCGGGGCGCCCAGGACCGCGATCATCGGCGCGCCGCCCAAGGGCTTGACCCAATTCGACGCCAGCCTGCCCACAGGCATCCTGCCCGAGGGCGGACAGTTCACCGAGGCCGGGGCCAATACATGGCACATCGTGCCGGGCACCACCCCGAAGGTGGGTGAGGGCACCACCAAGACGTTCACCTACACCGTCGAGATCGAGGACGGCGTCGACACGACGACATTCGGCGGCGACGACGGCTTTGCCCGGATGGTCAGCGAAACACTGGCCAATCCCAAGAGCTGGACCCACAATCCGCAATTCGCCTTCGTTCGCATCGACAGCGGCGAGCCCGACTTCCGGGTATCGCTGACCTCACCGATGACCGTACGTGCAGGCTGCGGCTACGACATCCAGCTCGAAGCGTCCTGCTACAACCCGGCCTACCTCGACGGGCAGCCCCGGGTCTTTATCAACGAGGCGCGGTGGGTGCGCGGCGCGGTCCCGTTCCAGGGTGATGTCGGCTCGTATCGGCAGTACCTGGTCAACCATGAAGTGGGCCACGCCATGGGCTACCAGCAGCACGAGGGGTGCCCCGAAAACGGCGAGCTGGCGCCGATCATGATGCAGCAGACGTTCTCCACCAACAGCAACGACGCAGCCAAATTCGACCCGGGAACCGTCAGGCCCGACAGGAAGACCTGCCGGTTCAATCCCTGGCCGTATCCGATCGCCTGAGCGGGCGGCGGGAAGCAAGGCGCGCTCGTTGCTGTTCATTGCAGTACCTGCTGTGATGGACAGCGGAAGCCAATCAAGGAGTCATCGGTGTCGACACCGTTACCGCCGCTGGTAGAACCCGCGGCCGACCTGACACGCGAAGAAGTCGCGCGCTACAGCCGCCACCTCATCATCCCGGACCTGGGGGTGGATGGGCAGAAACGGCTCAAGAACGCCAAGGTGCTGGTCATCGGCGCCGGCGGGCTGGGCTCGCCGACGCTGCTGTACCTGGCGGCCGCCGGGGTTGGCACCATCGGCATCGTCGAGTTCGACGTGGTCGACGAGTCCAACCTGCAGCGCCAGATCATCCACGGCCAGTCCGATATCGGTCGGTCGAAGGCGCAGAGCGCACGGGATTCGATCCGCGAGATCAACCCGCTCGTCGAGGTGCGGCTGCACGAGATTCGGCTCGAACCGGACAACGCCGTCAACCTGTTCAAGCAGTACGACCTGATCCTCGACGGCACCGACAACTTCGCGACGCGCTACCTGGTTAACGATGCCGCCGTGCTCGCGGGCAAGCCGTATGTGTGGGGGTCGATCTATCGCTTCGAGGGCCAGGTGTCGGTGTTCTGGGAAGACGCGCCAAACGGCGCAGCCGGGGAAAAACGGGGCCTGAATTACCGCGACCTGTACCCGGAGCCGCCGCCACCCGGCATGGTGCCGTCGTGCGCCGAGGGTGGCGTGCTGGGCATCCTGTGCGCGTCCATCGCGTCGGTGATGGGCACCGAAGCCATCAAGCTGATCACCGGCATCGGTGATCCCCTGCTCGGTCGGCTGATGGTGTACGACGCGCTCGACATGACGTATCGCACCATCAAGATCCGCAAGGATCCGTCCACGCCGAAGATCACGGCGCTGATCGACTACGAGGAGTTCTGCGGCGTGGTGTCCGACGCCGCCGCAGAAGCCGCGGCCGATTCCACGATCACTCCCCGCGAGCTGCGCGAGCTGCTGGACTCCGGCAAGCCGTTGTCGCTGATCGACGTCCGTGAACCGGTCGAGTGGGACATCAACCACATCGAGGGCGCCGAGCTGATCCCGAAAGCCGCCTTCGAATCGGGCGAGGCGCTGGCCAAATTGCAGGTCGACCGCACACCGGTGTTCTACTGCAAGACGGGGGTGCGCTCGGCCGAAGTGTTGGCCATCGTGAAGAACGCGGGCTTCTCCGACGCGATGCACGTGCAGGGCGGAATCGTCGCGTGGGGAAAGCAACTCGAACCCGACATGGTGATGTACTAACCGCTCGTTTGCCGGAGCTCCGCTTAGGCTGAGGTGGTGAGTGTCGAACGGCCGCCGGATCATGTGCTGGCGGCGTTCGGTTTGACCGGTGTGCGCCCGGTGCCGCTCGGCTCGAGTTGGGAGGGCGGTTGGCGCTGCGGCGAAGTCGTGCTGTCGATGGTGGCCGACCATGCCCGCGCCGCATGGTCGGCCAAGGTTCGCGAGACGTTGTTCGTCGACGGTGTGCGGCTGGCCCGGCCCGTCCGCTCGACCGACGGCCGTTATGTGGTTGCGGGCTGGCGGGCCGACACATACGTGGCAGGGACGCCCGAGCCACGCCATGACGAGGTGGTCTCCGCGGCGGTGCGGCTGCACGAAGCGACGGCCAGACTGGAGCGGCCCCGTTTCCTGACCCAACCACCGGTTGCGCCGTGGGCCGACGTCGACGTGTTCATCGCCGCCGACCGCGCCGCGTGGGAGGAGCGACCGCTGCATTCCCTGCCGCCGGCCGCGAGGGTGTCGCCGGGCTCGGCGGACGGGCAGCGGTCGATCGAGCTGATCAATCAGCTGGCGACCTTGCGCCGACCGACCAAGAGCCCCAACCAGCTGGTGCACGGCGATCTTTACGGCACAGTGCTTTTCGCGGGCACCGCGGCCCCCGGCATCACCGACATCACCCCGTATTGGCGGCCGGCGTCGTGGGCCGCGGGTGTGGTGGTGGTCGACGCGCTGTCATGGGGCGAGGCCGACGACGGGTTGATCGAGCGCTGGAGCCCGCTGCCCGAGTGGCCGCAGATGTTGTTGCGCGCCTTGATGTTCCGCCTCGCCGTGCACGCCCTGCATCCGCGGTCGACGGCCGCGGCCTTCCCTGGGCTTGCCCGCACGGCGGCGCTGGTTCGCCTGGTGCTTTGAATTTGCATCCACGGTTGTGGATTCGGCCGATCAACGACCATGCGCGCAATTTCGATGGGAATGCACCTTGCTAGCCTTACCCCTTGGGCCCCCTCATCGGAATTGCTGAGTCCCGGGCAGCAATATTGTCGACGGCGACTTTGATTCCGCGAGACTGCAGCTGCTGCGTGGCCCACTCGCACTTTCACGCACCAACTGCAGTTTCGCGGAAGTTTTGGCCCGTGCCGGGAGCTGAGCACTTTGGTAAGTGGACCAGGGCCCATCAGAACTCGTGGCGCACTTCGGTCAGCTTGACCCGGCCGTCGTTTGCGAGCACTCCTTCGGCACGCAACAGCTCTAGTTGTCGCGTCGTCAGGTGCGGCGCGGGCCGCCCGGACGCCCTGATGACCCGATGCCAGGGAAGATCCGACGAATCCGTGCGCATGATCCAGCCGACGATGCGGGGACTGGAAAGCCCTGCCGCCTCTGCGATGTCGCCGTAGGTCGACACCCGTCCGGCCGGAATTGCGGCGACAAGTGCGCGCACCGTTTCGACCTGCTCGTCGGTGACCGCAGCCATCTCAGCCCCGCTCCAGCTGCTTGCGGATCACCGCCGCGGTGTCGGCCGGTCGCGCGTGGGGCAGCATGTGGTCGCAGTCGAACTCCAGCAGTGTGAAGTCGGGACGATCGCCCAGCCCTGCGAGCAATTCATCGGAGACATACGGCGGGTCCGTCCTCGTGGCGCGCACCAACGTCACTGATATCTCATTCCGCGGCAATAGAATTGGCCGCGCAAGCTCGCTCCAGTAGGACAGCATCGCCGGAATGCTGACCCGCCATCCCGCCCGCCCGCCGGGCAGGTCCACCAGGTGCTCGTCGAGCTCGCGATCCAGCTCCTCCGGGTCGACCTCGCCCCACGAGCCGTTCGCCTTATCGGCGCGGGCCTCCTCGCGGTCGGTGTAGTCCGGCGAGGCGAACATCTCGTCCGCGATGTCGCGCATCCACCCGCCGTCCAGCCCAACGGCCGGATCGAGCAGCACCAGCGCCGCGACCAGATCCGGGCGCGCGGCAGCCAGGTTCAGCGCCACGGCGCCGCCGAACGAATGTCCGACCACTACAACGGAGCCGTCCGCGTCGGCGTCCAGCAGGCCGGCCAGCGCGTCGACATTCGCGTCGATGCTCCACGGCGCCGCCCAGGGCGACCGTCCGTGCCCTATCAGGTCCGGTGCGATGACCGCGAATTCAGGCAGATGCCGCGTCACGAGTGTGTGCCAGCGCCGGCCGTGTCCGGTCAAGCCGTGGACGGCCAGGATCTGGGGTGGGCGAGTCGGCCCGTAGCGATGCACATGCAGGAGATCGGTCACGGCCTGAATGCTGCCAGATCCTTCCGGCGTGCGATGACCGCCACTTGTCGGACCCCCGTGGTGTCATGCCCTCATGTCCGCACCGCAGACCGAACTGAGCCCGACCACGCTCACCGAACCCGGTATGCGCGGTGTGGTTCGGGTGCTGGGCGGCGCTGGCACGGGAAAGAGCAGCCTGCTGATCAAGACTGCGACGGCCCACATCGCCGCGGGCTGTGATCCGGAATCGGTTCTGCTGCTGACGGGTTCGGCCCGGCTCGGCAGCCAGGCGCGCGTGGCCATCACGTCGGCCTTGTTGTCCGCTGGCACACGCGCGGTGGTCCGTGAACCATTGGTGCGCACCGTGCACTCGTACGCGTTTGCGGTACTGCGGTTGGCGGCACAGCGCAACGGCGAGCCACCACCACGGCTGATCACCAGCGCCGAGCAGGACGGCATCATCCGTGAACTGCTGGCAGGTGACCTGGAGGACGGTGACGCGTCTGCTGTGGCGTGGCCCACGCAACTCCGGCCTGCGCTGAGCACGGTCGGGTTCGCCAACGAATTGCGTGACCTGCTGGCACGCTGCACCGAACGCGGCGTGGATCCCCTTGCACTGCAACGCATCGGGCGAAGCTGCAGCCGCCCCGAATGGTTGGCCGCCGGCCAGTTCGCGCAGGCCTACGAGCAGATCATGCTCCTGCGCTCCGCCGTCGGGATGGCGGCGCCGCAGGCCACCGTGCCCGCGCTGGGCGCAGCAGAACTCGTCGGTGCGGCGCTCGAAGCGTTCGCCAGCGATCCGGAGCTGTTGGCGGCCGAGCGCAGCCGGATCAAGCTGCTCCTCGTTGACGACGCGCAACACCTCGACCCGCAGGCGGCTCGGCTGGTTCGCGTGCTGGCGGCCGGTGCCGAGCTGACCGTCATCGCCGGAGACGCCAACCAGGCGGTGTTCGGCTACCGCGGCGCCGACCCGTCGCTGTTGCGCGGTGACGAGCCGGCGATCGCCCTCACCCGGTCGCTGCGTTGCGCGGCTGTCATCGCCGACGCCATCACCGCGGTTGCGCGGCGGCTACCGGGCGCCGACGCAGGACGCCACCTCGGCGGTGCCGAGGGCCGGTCGGGCTCGCTGGCCGTGCGGATCGGCGCGACGCCGCACGCCGAATCGGCGTTGATCGCCGACGCGCTGCGGCGCGCACACCTGGTCGACGGTGGGCCATGGTCGGAGATGACAGTGATCGTGCGGTCGGTGCCCCGCCTTGGTGCGGCGCTGGCGCGTGCCCTGGTCGCCTCCGGGGTGCCGGTGGAGTCTGCGGTGAACGCTCCGCTGGCCGATCAGCCCGCGGTGCGGGCGCTACTGACGGTGCTGGAGGCGACGGCGTACGGGCTCGACGGCGACAGGGCGCTGTCGCTGCTGACCGGGCCGATCGGCCGGGTCGACCCGGTGTCGCTACGTCAGTTGCGACGGGCGCTGCGCCGCGCCGACGGCTGCGAGCCGCCGCGCGAGTTCACGGAGTTGCTTGTCGAGGCGCTCGACAGCGAATCCGACACACTGTCAACCCATCAGGCCCGCCCGTTGCGGCGGGTGCGTGCTGTCCTCGCGGCGGCGCGCCGCAGCGCCGCCGACGGACAAGACCCGCGCTACACGCTGTGGCAGGCCTGGCATCGTTCCGGCCTGCAGCGGCGCTGGCTGGCCGCCAGCGAGCGCGGCGGCCTCACCGGTGCGCAGGCCGACCGGGACCTCGACGCGGTAACCGCGCTGTTCGACGAGGCCGAGCAGTATGTGGCGCGCACCGCGGGCGCATCGCTGCGCGGCCTCGTCGACCACGTCGAGTCGATGGGACTGCGCGCGACACCCCGCGACCAACGACCGGGGCCGGATGCCGTCGCAATCCTCAGTGCCCACGCGGCTCTGGGCCGGGAATGGGACTTCGTCGTCATCGCTGGCCTACAGGAGGGGCTGTGGCCCAACACGATTCCGCGCGGAGGCGTGCTGGGCACCCAGCAGCTCGTCGATGTGATGGACGGCGTCGCGACGGAGACCGAACGTGGCTTGTCAAGCAGGGCACCGCTGCTGGCCGAGGAGCGCAGGCTGTTGATCGCCGCGATGGGCCGCGCCCGCAGCCGCCTGCTGGTGACCGCGGTCGACAGCGACAGCGGCGACGAGTCCATGCTGCCGTCGCCGTTCTGCTATGAGTTGGCCGCCCTGTCGACCGATCCCGAGCCGGACCCGACCGAACCGATACACGCGCCTCGCGTGCTGGCTGGGCCGGCGTTGGTGGGTCGGCTGCGCGCGGTGGCGTGCGCGGCACCGGATGCCGTCGACGTCGCGGTTCGGATCTGCGCGGCAACACAACTGGCGCGGCTCGCACAGGCCGGTGTCGCAGGCGCCGATCCCGCCCAGTGGTACGGCATGACGCCGCTGTCCAGCGACGAGCCGCTGTGGAACGGCGACGACCACGTCGTCACGTTGTCACCGTCGACGCTGCAGACGCTGACCGACTGCCCGCTGCGTTGGCTCCTCGAACGCCATGGCGGCAGCGACGGACGCGACGTGCGCTCCGCGGTCGGCTCACTGGTGCACGCCGTGGTCGCCGAGTCCGGTAAGACCGAGAGCCAGATGGTCAACGAGCTCGAAAAGCTCTGGAGCAAGCTGCCGTTCGATTCGCAGTGGTATTCGGACAACGAGCTGGAGCGGCACCGCGCGATGCTGTCGACGTTGGCGCAGTGGCGTGCGCAGACCCGCAACGAACTCACCGAGGTGGGTACGGAGGTCGACGTCGACGGCACGGTCGGCCCCGGGGTGCGGGTACGCGGCCGCCTCGACCGGCTCGAGCGCGACGGTGCGGACCGGTTGGTGGTCGTCGACATCAAGACCGGCAAGACGCCGGTCAGCAAGGACGACGCGCAACACCACGCCCAGCTGGCGATGTACCAGCTCGCCGTCGCGGAAGGCCTACTGCCGCAGGGTGATACGCCAGGGGGTGGCCGACTCGTCTATCTCGGGAAGCCCGGGGCGAGCGGTGCCACCGAACGCGAGCAGGACCCGCAGACCGCGAACACCCGTGCGGAATGGCTCAAGCTGGTGCGGCAAGCGGCGTCCGCCACCCAGGGGCCGGACTTCCTGGCGCGGATCAACGACGGCTGTGCGCACTGCCCGGTGCGGGCCATGTGCCCGGCCCAGGCCGCCACCGGTGGACGACCATGACGCCGCGCTACAGCCCGACCGAACTAGCCTCAGCCCTCGGACTTTTCGCGCCCACCGAGGAGCAAGCGGCGGTGATTGCAGCGCCACCCGGACCCCTTGTGGTCATCGCGGGCGCGGGCGCAGGCAAGACGGAAACGATGGCAGCGCGGGTGGTGTGGCTGGTCGCCAATGGTTACGCCGGGCCCGGCGAGGTGCTCGGGCTGACGTTCACCCGTAAGGCCGCGGGCCAGTTGCTGCGCCGGGTCCGCACCCGGCTGGCGCGGCTGGCAGGCGCCGGCCTGGTTCCCGGCGGCTCGGATTTCGCGGACATCGCCGACGAACCGGCCACCGTCAGCACCTACCACGCGTTCGCCGGAAACCTGCTGCGCGAGCACGGCCTGCTGCTACCGGTCGAGCCCAACACCCGGTTGCTCAGCGAAACGGAGTTGTGGCAGTTGGCGTTTCGCGTCGTGTGCGAATATCCCGAGCACCTCGAAACCGACAAGACCCCGGCCGCGGTGACCGCCATGGTGCTGCGGCTTGCGGGCCAGCTGGCCGAACACCTCGTGGACACCACCCAGCTGCGTGACAGCCACGTCGAACTGGAACGGCTGGTGCATACCCTGCCCGCGGGCCCCTACCAGCGAGACCGCGGACCCAGCCAGTGGTTGCTGCGCATGCTGGCCAACCAGACCGAACGCACGCAACTCGTTCCGCTGATCGACGCGCTGCACGCACGCATGCGCGCCGAGAAAGTCATGGACTTCGGCATGCAGATGGCCTCCGCCGCCCGGCTGGCGTCGACGGTGCCCCAAGTCGGCCACCAGCTACGCCAGCGGTACCGGGTAGTGCTGCTCGATGAGTACCAGGACACCGGGCACGCGCAGCGCGTAGCGCTGTCGTCACTGTTTGGCCGCGGCGTCGACGACGATCTCGCGCTGACCGCCGTCGGTGATCCGATCCAGTCGATCTACGGCTGGCGTGGCGCGTCGGCCACCAACCTGCCGCGGTTCGCCACCGACTTCCCGCAGGCGGACGGAACGCCCGCACCCACGCTGGAGCTGCGCACCAGTTGGCGCAATCCGCCACGGGCGCTGCATCTGGCCAACGCGGTGTCCGCCGAGGCGCGGCGTCGTTCCGTCGCGGTGCGGGCCCTGCGGCCGCGGCCCGATGCAGCTCCGGGTGTCATCCGCTGCGCCCTGCTGACCGATGTGGCGTCCGAACGGGATTGGGTCGCAGAACATCTGGCGCGGA
>Ga0126306_10001277_pt1 | contig 13283 bp, 11 predicted proteins | sample Plot27_FD_92592 | JGI IMG/M metagenome (GOLD analysis project Ga0126306, IMG submission 92592) | Serpentine soil microbial communities from UC McLaughlin Reserve, CA, USA - Plot27 | ecosystem: Environmental > Terrestrial > Soil > Grasslands | place: USA: UC McLaughlin Reserve, Lake County...
TCTCGAGCAGGAACAGCAGCGCGAACAGGAACTCGTTCCAGGCGATCATGAACACGAACAGGCTGGTGGCCATGATCGCCGGCATGGCCAGGGGCAGCGACACCTTGCGGATGATGGTCAGCCGGCTGGCCCCGTCCAGGGCGGCCGCCTCCTCCAGGCTCTCGGGCACCGTCTCGAAGTAGTTGCGCAGCATGTGGATGGTGACCGGCACGATCTGGGAGGCGTAGACCAGGACCAGGCCGAACAGCGAGCCGCGCAGCCCGATGCGGGTGAAGAACACGAACAGCGGGATGGCCAGCAGGATGGCCGGGAACAGGTAGACGGACAGGAACAGGAAGTTGACCTGGCGGCGGCCGAAGAACTGCAGCCGGGCGATCGCGTAGCTGCCCAGGATCGACACCAGCAGCGTGAGGACCACGCTGGCCAGGGCGATCAGGCCGCTGTTGCGCAGGAAGATCAGGAAGCCCTGGCCGCCGTCGTCGACGCTGCGCAGCACCTCGCCGAAGGCGCCCAGGGAGATGCCCCGGGGCGGCCACAGCGCCCCCGGGTCGAGGGCCAGGTCCTCGATCGCCCGGACGCTCAGCATGAGCATGTAGTAGAAGGGGAACAGGGTCGCGATCAGGAAGAAGGCGATCGTGATCCACTTCAGGACCCCGAGGATGCGGGTCTCGACGATCTCGCGGCTGAGCGGCGGGCGCGGGCGGGACGGCCGCCGGGCCGGCGCCCGGGGGGCCTCGGGCCGCCCGGCGACGCCGGTGTCGACGTCGGTCCGGCTCATACCGCCTTCGCCTCCTCGCGGTTGACGAAGAAGCGGAAGTACAGGAACAGCAGCACCACCAGCAGCAGGGCGAGCACCAGCGAGAGGGCGGCGGCGGCGCCGATGTCACCGCGGCCGGTCAGGTAGCGGTAGACCCGCACCGACACCACCTCGGTGCCGGCGCCGCCCTGGGTGAGCAGGAAGATGTCGTCGAACTCGTTGAAAGTCCAGATGAAGCGGAGGACCGCCAGCAGGGCGATGACCCCCTGCAGCTGGGGCAGGGTGATGCGCCAGAACCGCTGCAGGGGCGTGGCCCCGTCGACCCTGGCCGCCTCGTCGAGCTCGGTGGGCAGGGCCTGGAGGCGGGCCAGGATGAACAGGAACGAGAAGGGGAAGTAGCGCCAGGCCTGGTAGAGGATGACCACGATCAGGGCCAGCGGCACCCCCAGGTCGAAGCCGAAGATGCTGATGGTGCCCGTGCGCTGCTCCAGGAACGGGATGCGGTCCTGCCAGCCGAGCAGGTCGGCGCCGATGGCGTTCACGATGCCGAGCTCGGGGTTGAGCATGATCTGCCAAAGGAAGGTCACCGCCACCACCGGGGCGATGTACGGCAGCAGCATGGAGGCGCGGACGAAGGTGCGGCCCTTGAACGGCTTGCGCACGACCAGGGCGGCGACCAGTCCCAGGGCGATCGACAGGAAGGTCCCGACGATGCTGTAGATCAAGGTGATCTTGAGGGCCTCGAGGAACCCGGGCGCGGTCAGCACCGTCTCGAAGTTGTCCAGGGTGAACTGGAAGTCGAACAGCCGGGTGCGGAGGTTGCGCAGGCGCAGCTCCTGGAAGGCGATGACGATCGTCCACAGGATCGGCAGGACGACCATGACCAGCACCACGATCAGGGTCGGCGAGAGCAGGGTGATCCCGGCCCGGGCCTCCTGCTGGGCCAGGGTCCCCCGCGGCCGACGGCCCCCGAACCGCCTGCCCCCGCCGTCCCGGCCGCTGGCGCCCGCCCCTACGCCCCCGGCGCCCTCGCCGGGGTCTTCCTCGGCTCCGACGACCGGTCCCTCGCGCATGGGTCTCCCCTTCCGGCCCCGGCCGCTACTCGATGGACTGGGCGATCTCCTCCACGTCGGCCTGGGCCTGCTGGGCGGCCGCGTCAGGGGTCAGCTGCCCGTCGAGCATGTCGGCCAGCGCCTTGGGGATCGGCTGCTCGGCCGCCAGGGCGCCCACGATCTTGCCCTGGCCCTGCTGGAAGCCCCAGCGGCTCATGGTGTCGGTGCTCTTGGTCAGGGCCTCCAGGACCTCGGGCGAGTACAGCTCCGACAGCGGCGCCTTGGAGTCGACCCCGACCTCCATCTTGCTCCAGGCCTCGGTGTACTCCTGGGGGTTGTCCTTGGTGCCGGAGCGGGTCGGGAACCGGCCCTCGGGGGTGATGGCCAGCCAGTCGGTGTACCCGTCGCTCATCATGAACTCGACGAACCGCTTGGCCGCGTCGATGTTGCCGTCCTTGATGATGGCGTAGCTGGAGATCTCGCCGAACTGGGTCGGCTGGCCGCCGCCGGTGCCGGAGATGGAGGTGACCACGCCGCTGTTGTCGGACAGGAACTGCTTGTCCGAGCGGCACTCCGAGCAGGTCGGCAGGGCGTCGTTGCGCAGCCCGGCCAGCTCGTCGAGCAGGAACGACGACCACACGATCATGGCCGCCTTGCCGGCGAAGTAGGCGGCCCGGGTGGTGTCGACGTCCTGGCCGCCCTTGGTCGAGCCCTGGGTGATCAGGTCGTTGTAGAACTTGAAGGTGCCGACGCACTGGGGCGTGGCCAGGGTGATCCCGCCCTGGTCGTCGGTGAGCTGACAGCCGTTGGCGAGGGCGAAGTACTCGAAGGTCTGCTCGGTGAAGGACTCGCCGGCCTTGGTGGCGGCCACGATCCCGGCCTGGCCCGACTGGTTCAGCTTGGTCGCCGCGGCCAGGATCTTGTCGTAGGTGTCCGGGGTCTCCAGGCCGGCCTTCTCGAACAGGTCCTTGCGGTAGACCAGCAGCTGGGTCCAGGTGTCGCTGGGGACCCCCATGGGCTTGCCGTCCACGGTGACCAGGCTGAGGGCCCGCTCCGAGAAGGTGTCGCGGCCCAGGCTCTCGACCACGTCGTTGGCGGCGTCGGCGTCGGCCAGGTCGTCGGTGGCCAGGTTCTGGACGAACCCGAGCGACAGCGGGCCCATCACGTCCGGCAGGGTGCCGCCGGCGCTGGCCGACTGGATCTGGCTGGCCAGCTGGTCCTCGCCGATCGCGACCGTGTTCACCTGGATGCCGCTCTGCTCCGTGAAGCGGCCGACGATCGTCTTGATGGCGGCGACCCGCTGGGCGACGTCCTCGGCGACCCAGAAGGTGATCGACTGGTCGCCGCCGTCGCCGCCCTCGTCGCCGCCGCCGCCGCAGCCCGCGGCGGCCAGCAGGACGCAGAGGATCAGCACGGAAAGCAGGCGTCGGGATTTCATCTGCGCTCCTCCCAGCCTCGATCACCAGGAACTGGTTCCCACCACGACAACGGAGCACGAGCCGGGTAGAACGCTCGTTCGGCGAACGGTAACAGGCGCCCTCGACCGAGCACAAGGCATCGATCCACAGGCCACCGGCCATGCCGGGAGCCGCGCAGGGGAGTAGTTTGCTTGCGCAACCAAGCCGCCGACCTTCGAGGAGGAGCAGGATGGCGACCAAGCTGTGGCATGTCCCGGTGCGGCTGGCGACCGGCGCCATCATCCTGGACCAGGGGCTGTTGAAGCTGGGGGCCGACGAGGACACCGTCAAGTGGCTGCACGGCCAGGCCTCCAACGCCTTCCCCCAGTTCGCCGACATGGACCCCAAGGACTTCGTGCAGCTCCTCTCGACCAGCGAGATCGCCCTCGGCATCGCGCTGCTGGGCATCGGCTTCGTCCCCTCCAGCGTGGCCGGGCTGGGGCTGGGCATCTTCGGCGGCTCCCTGACCCGCCTGTACCTGAAGTCGCCGGGGACGCGCCGCGAGGGCTCGATCGCCCCCAGCCAGCAGGGCGTCGGGCTGGCCAAGGACTCCTGGATGCTGGCCATCGGCACCGCCCTGGTCCTGGACGCGCTGTTCGGGTCGGGCAGGCGCCGCAAGCACAAGAAGAAGTAGTGGCCTGGGCGCCGCCGCGGCGGAGCGGGGGGCCGCTGGCCGGCGGGGCGGACGTGCTGCGGGGCATCGGGCTGTTCCTGGGCACGCCCGGGGTGCGGCTGCTCGGCATCCTGCCCGTGCTGCTGGCCGCCCTGGTGGTGCTGTCCCTGCTCGGCCTGCTGGTCGTCTACGTGGACGAGCTGGCCGAGGCCCTCACCCCCTTCGCCGACCGCTGGGACGAGAGCAGCCGCACCCTGGTCCGGGTCGGGGCCGGGCTGGCCGTGCTGCTGGGCTCGTCGGTCGTGCTGGTGGTGTCGTTCACGGTCATCGCCCAGATCATCGGCCAGCCGTTCTACGAGCGGATCTCGGACCGGATCGAGCACCAGCTGGGGGCGCCCCCGGCCGGCGCCGGCGCCCCCTGGTGGCGGACCTTCCCCCGGGCCTCGCTGGAGTCGGCCCTGCTGCTGGCCATGACCCTGGCCTGCACGGCGCCGCTGTTCGTCCTGGGGCTGTTCCCGGTGCTCGGCCAGACCGTGGTGCCGGTCCTCCAGGCCCTGGTGGCCGGGTTCTTCCTGGCCGTGGAGCTGCTGGCCATCCCCCTGGAGCGGCGCGGCCTGCACCTGGCCGGTCGGCTGCGGTTCGTGTGGCGGCACCGCGCCCAGACCCTCGGCTTCGGGGTCACCGCCTTCCTGCTGTTCCTGGTCCCGCTGATGAACGTGCTGGTCATGCCGGGCGCGGTGGTCGGGGCGACCCTGCTGGCGCGGCGCCTCAGCGGCGAGGTGGCCGGGCCGCCCGCACCACAGTGAGCCGGGACGCCCGGAAGATGCGGCGGCGGCCGCTGACGACGTTGGTCAGGTCGTAGGCGGGGTCGTCGGGCCCGGAGTTGGCCACCTCGCCCGTCACCCGCCAGACGCCCCGCTCCCCCTGCCCCGGCTTGCGGACCTTGACCTCGCTTCCCTTCTGGATGTCCTGCATTCCAGGGATCTGGACCTCCATTCCGATCCAGCCTCCTTCCCGTTGCAGATCGAACACATGTTCGAGTGTACCCCCAGGGTGGGTCAGCGGGCGACAGCCGCCGTCCGCCGGCCGCGCGCTCATCCGAAGTCGAGATCGACGCCGCCGCGGCCTCCGCTGCCATGGCTGTGCGGGGCCACGCCCTGGCCCTCGCTGGCCTGGACGACCACGAACCCGGACCCGGCGAAGGCCAGCTGCACGGCCTCGCCACTGCCCCGGCCGATCAGGGCGCCGGCCTTCATCGTCCGGTTGATGCTGGTCTGGAGGTTGGCGCTCCAGGCGATCGCGGCCTGGGCGTCAACGAAGGTCGGGGCATCGGTCTGGAGGACCACCGGGGTGCCGTGGGCGGTGATGGCCAGCCAGCCGGTGCCCTGGAGAAGGGTGTTGAACAGGCCGCCGGCGAACATCGAGGCGCCCTCGATGCGACGGATGTCCCAGGACAGCGTCGGCTCGAAGGCCAGGATGTTCTGCCCGCTGATGCTGAGGGCGTCGCCCTCGAGCCGGATCAGGTGGACCTCGGCGGCGTAGTTGGCGAAGAAGACGTCGCCCTTGCCGCGACAGCGCATCAGCGGCACGCCCTCGCCGGTCACCGCCTTCTTGAGCATGCGGCCCAGGCCGCCCGATCCCTGGTACTCGAAGTCGACCTGGCCTTGGAAGGCGACCATCGAGCCCTGGCGGGCCATCACCTCGCCATCGAGGGCGACCCGGAGCATGCGCGAGTTCTGCAGGGCGAACGCGTCGCCCGAGGCGGCCTCCAGGTTCCTGCCGAACAGCTCGCTTCGCACCGGAGGATCTCCTTGCGTTCGGGATGGACCCGGCACTCGTACCCGAAGCGGGCGGCGATGTCCAGCACCCTCGCGAGCTTGCCCGCTGCCGTTGCGCGGCCACCGGCGGGCACCTAGATTCGGGCCATGAGCGGTGAGCCAGCGACCGAGCCGACCTTCGACCTCGATCTCTACCTGAGCCTTCCCCGGGTGGCCGGCCTGGCCCTGTCGCCCGACGGCGGCCGGCTGGTGACCTCGGTGGCCCTGCCGGGGCCGGACGGCAAGAAGTTCGCCAGCACCCTCTGGGAGCTGGACCCGGCCGGCCGGGCGGCCCCGCGGCGGCTCACCCGCTCGGCCCCCGGCGAGGCCAACGCCGCCTTCCTGCCCGACGGGTCGCTGCTGTTCACCTCGGCCCGCGACGACCCCGAGGCCGCGCCCGCCGACAAGCCCGACGGCGAGGTCGCCGGCCTGTGGCTGCTGCCCGCCGGCGGCGGCGAGGCCCGCCAGGTCGCCGCCACCCCGGCCGGGATCGACCGGCTGCGGGTGGCCCGCGACGCCGGCGCGGTCGTCTACGCCACCGGCGTCCACCCCGGGGCCGACGACCTGGCCGCCGACGAGCGCCGTGACAAGGCCCGCGGCGACGCCGGGGTCAGCGCCCTGTTGTTCGAGACCTACCCGGTCCGCTACTGGGACCACTACCTGGGGCCGCGGCAGCCGCGGCTGTACGCGGCCGCCCCGCCGGCGGCCGACGACGGCCGCATGGCCCCGGGCCGGCCCCTGACCCCGGCCGCCGGCCGGGCCCTGGACGAGGTCGACGTGGCCGTCACCCCCGACGGCGGCACGGTGGTCTGCGGCTGGGACACCGGCGAGGTCGGCAACCCCCGCACCCGGCTGGTGGCCATCGACGTGGCCGGCGCCGACCGGCGGGTCCTGCTGGACGACCCGGAGTCCTCGGTGGGCCACATCGCCTGCTCCCCCGACGGCCGCCTGGTGGTGTGCGAGCGGATCCGCCACGGCGACCCCGACCACGCCCCGCGGGTCGGCCTGTGGCTGGTCGACCTGGCCAGCGGCGAGGGCCGCGACCTGACCGCCGGCCTCGACCTATGGCCCGAGCAGCCGGTGTGGGCGGCCGACAGCCGGGCCGTGTTCTTCGTCGCCGACGAGAACGGGCGGACGCCGGTGTTCCGGGTCGAGGTCGGCGGGGCCGACGACGGCCGGGTGACCCGGCTCAGCGCCGACGGCGCCTTCTCGGACCTGTGCCCGGCCCCCGACGGGCGGCGGCTCTACGCCCTCCGGGCCACCATGGCCGCCCCGGCCGAGGCCGTCGCCCTCGACGCCGCCGCCGCCGACCAGCGGCCGGCGCCGCTGCCCACCCCCGGCCTGCCCCTGGCCGTGCCCGGCGCCCTGACCGAGGTCGAGACCCGGGCCGGCGACGGCACCCGGCTGCGCGGCTGGCTGGTCCTGCCCGCCGGGGCCTCGCCCGAGCGGCCGGCGGCGCTGGTGGTGTTCATCCACGGCGGGCCGCTGTCGTCCTGGTCGTCGTGGAGCTGGCGCTGGAACCCGTGGCTGCTGGCCGCCCGCGGCTACGCGGTGCTCCTTCCCGACCCGGCCCTGTCCACCGGCTACGGGCAGACGTTCGTGGAGCGGGGGCGGGGCCGCTGGGGAGCCGAGCCCTTCACCGACCTGCTGGCCCTGGTCGACGCGGCCGTGGCCCGGCCCGAGATCGACCGGCGGCGGACCGCGGCCATGGGCGGCTCCTTCGGCGGCTACATGGCCAACTGGGTCGCCGGCCAGACCGACCGCTTCCGCTGCATCGTCACCCACGCCAGCATCTGGTCGCTGGAGCAGTTCCACGGCACCACCGACCACGCCGCCTGGTGGGAGCGGGAGTTCGGCTCGCCGGAGGCCCTGCCCGAGCGCTACCGGGACCACTCCCCCGACCGCAGCCTGACCCGGATCCGCGCGCCCATGCTGGTCATCCACGGCGAGCGCGACCACCGGGTGCCGGTCTCAGAGGCCCTGCGGCTCTGGACCGACCTGACCCGCCGCGGGGTCGAGGCCAAGTTCCTCTACTTCCCCGACGAGAACCACTGGATCCTCACCCCACCCCATGTCCGGATCTGGTACGAGACGGTGCTGGCCTTCCTCGACCAGCACGTGCTCGGCAAGGACTGGGTCCGGCCCGAGCTGCTCTGACCCCGGGAGGCCGCGTGCTCGACCCGTCCAAGCCCGCCCACGCCCGCGCCCGCCGGCGCCTGGCCTCCGAGCGGGTCGTCTGGCTGACCACCGTCCGGGCCGACGGACAGGCCCAGAGCTCGCCGGTGTGGTTCCTGTGGGACGGCGAGACCTTCCTCATCTACAGCCAGCCCGACGCCCAGAAGGTGCGCAACGTGACCGGCAACGCCAAGGTGTCGCTGCACCTGTCCGACGGCGGGTCCGGGGAGGACATCGTCACCGTCGAGGGCACGGCCGCGGTCGACCCCGACACCCCGCGGGCCGACCGCCTGGACGGCTACCTGGCCAAGTACGAGGCGGCGATCGAGGCCCTGGGGTACGAGCCGGGGCCGTTCGCCCGCACCTACTCCACCCCCATCCGGGTCCGCCCGACCCGCGTCCGGGCCTGGTAGCGCCGTGGCCCTCCGGCCCGAGATCCGGGCGCTGCTCGACCAGCAGGCGGCGTCGGGCCGGCCGCCGCTGCACCGCCAGTCGGTCACCCAGGCCCGGGCCTTCCACACCGAGGACGCGGCGCCGCTGAACGGCGAGCCGGTTCCGGTGGCCGCGGTCGCCGACCAGGCGGTCCCCGGCCCTGGTGGAGACCTGCCGGTGCGGGTCTACACCCCCGAGGGCGAGCCGCCGTTCCCGATCGTGGTCTTCTTCCACGGCGGCGGCTGGGTGGTCGGCACCCTGGACACCTACGACCCGCTGTGCCGGGCCCTGGCCGCGGCCGTCCCGGCGGTGGTGGTCTCGGTCGACTACCGGCTGGCGCCCGAGCACCGCTGGCCGGCCGCGGTCGAGGACGCCTATGCGGCCACCCTGTGGGCGTCGCGCCACGCCGCCGAGCTGGGCGGCGCCCAGCACCGGCTGGCCGTGGCCGGCGACAGCGCCGGCGGCAACCTGGCCGCGGTGGTCGCCCTCGGCGCCCGCGATCGCGGCGGGCCCGCGATCGCCTTCCAGCTGCTGGTCTACCCGGCCCTGGACGCGGCCGGCGACACCGGGTCCTGGCGCGAGTACGCCGACGGCTTCTACCTGACCGCGGCCGGGATGCGCTGGTACTGGGACCACTACCTGGGCGGGGCCGACGGCGCGGCCCCGGACGCCTCGCCGCGGCGGGCCGCCTTCCTCGGCGGCCTGCCGCCCGCCCTGGTGGTCACCGCCGACCACGACGTGCTCCGCGACGAGGGCGAGGCGTATGCGGCCCGGCTCCGCGAGGCCGGGGTCGCCGCCGACGTCCGCCGCGTCGAGGGCGTGGTCCACGGCTTCTTCCGCTGGCGGGCCGTGACCGGCGCCGCCGACGCCGCCCTCCAGGAGGCCGCCGCCGCCCTCCGCTCGGCCCTCGCCCCCTAGCGAGGACAGCCCGGCTCGCTCGCGTCGCCCGAATTGGACGGTCGACGGCCCGGGTGTCATCGTGACGCCGGTTGCCTAGCTGCCGCGCGCTGTGAGGTGTCGATGACCACCCAACGGGACGAGACGCCGACCGGGACCGCCGGCGCCACCGACCAGGTCGAGCCGGAGGCGAAGGACGCCGAGGCGCCCGAGCGGCGCCGGTTCCGCTACACGCTCCCCGGCGCGTGGGTGGCGCTGGCCTTCACGTGCCTGGCCTTCACCCCGTCGCTGCTGCCCCGCAGCGCCCTGCTGCAGGGGGTGGTGTGCGGCATCAGCGCCGCCATCGGCTATGGGGTCGGGGTGGCCGGGGCCTGGACCTGGCGGGCGTTCGCCGACCGCGACCCGCGGCCGCCGCGGCCGGGGGCCTGGCGGGCCTTCTTCATCTCGGCCGCGGCCGCGCTGGTCCTGGCCCTGGGCCTGGGGCAGTGGTGGCAGGCCCAGCTCCGCGACCTGATGGACGCGCCCACGCCCAATCCCCTGCTCCTGGTGCTGCTGCCGCTGGTCGCGGCGGCGCTGTTCACCGGGCTGGTCGCCCTGTCCCGGTCGCTGCGCGGGGCCTACCACCGGGCCGCCATCCGGCTGCGGCGGTGGATGGGACCGCGGGCCGCGCGGGCCCTCGGCTGGGTGACCGTGGTGGTCGTCACCTGGCTGGTGACCAGCGGGCTGCTGCTGAACGGGCTGGCCGGCGCCGCCGACCGCAGCTTCTCGGTCCGCAACACCACCACCGCCGAGGGCGTCGAGCCGACCACCAGCTCGCTGCGGTCGGGGGGTCCGGGGTCGCTGGTCTCCTGGGACTCCCTCGGCCGCCAGGGGCGCACCATCGCCGGCACCGGCCCGACGGCCACCGAGATCGCCGCGTTCACCGGGGCGCCGGCGACCGAGCCGATCCGCGCCTATGCCGGCACCCTCTCGGCCGCCGACGTGGAGGAGCGCGCCGAGCTGGCCGTCACCGACCTGGAGCGAGCCGGCGGCTTCGACCGCGCCAACCTGCTGGTGGCCACGACCACCGGCAGCGGCTGGCTGGACTCGGGCGCGATCGACAGCTTCGAGTACCTTGCCGGCGGCGACTCGGCCCTGGTGGCCATGCAGTACTCCTACCTGCCGTCCTGGCTGTCGTACCTGGTCGACCAGAAGAAGGCTCGGGAGGCGGGCCGCGAGCTGTTCGACGCCGTCTATGACCGCTGGTCCAGGCGGCCACCGGCTCAGCGGCCGCGGTTGTTCGTGTTCGGCCTGAGCCTGGGCTCCTTCGGCGGCGAGACCGCCTTCAGCGGCGAGTACGACCTGCGCAACCGGACCGCCGGGGCGCTGTTCGCCGGCCCGCCCAACTTCAACACCCTCTACCGGGAGTTCACCGACCACCGGGATGCGGGCACCCTTGAGGTGGAGCCGACCTACAAGGATGGCCGGACCGTCCGCTTCACCAACGACGTGGTCGCCGAAGTCCCGCCGGCCTCGGTCCCGTGGGACGGGACGCGGGTGCTGTACCTGCAGCACCCCTCGGACCCGATCGTCTGGTGGGGCCCGAGCCTGATCTGGGACCAGCCGGACTGGCTGGGCGAGCCCCGCGGCCGCGACGTGCTCGACCAGATGTTCTGGATCCCGCTGGTCACCTTCTGGCAGGTGACCGCCGACCTCCCCCTGGCCACCGGCGTCCCCGACGGCCACGGCCACACCTACACGGCTGAGTTCGTCGACGGCTGGGCCGAGATCCTCCAGCCCCCCGGCTGGACCGACGCCAAGGCCGAGCAGCTCCGGGAGATCGTCACGACCAGCGGGTGACCCCGCTCAGTCGGGGACGCTGACGTCCTCCAGACCCTTCTCGGCCGCGGGGAACTCGGGGCTCATGGCCTCCAGGGTGTCGGCGATGGTCCGGGCCACGACCAGGTTGCGGTACCACTTCTTGTTGGCCGGGACCACGTACCAGGGGGCGTACGCGGTCGAGCACTCGTTGACCGCGTCCTCGAACGCCGCCTGGTAGTCCTCCCACCAGGCGCGCTCCTTGAGGTCGTTGGAGGAGAACTTCCAGCGCTTGTCCGGGTCCTGGAGGCGGCTCTCGAGGCGGCGCTTCTGCTCGTCCCTGGAGATGTGCAGGAAGAACTTGAGCACGGTCACGCCGTCGGCGGTGAGGGCGTACTCGAACTGGTTGATGGCCTCGTAGCGGGGGCGCCAGACCGATTCGGGGACCAGGTCCTTGACCCGGACGATGAGCACGTCCTCGTAGTGGGAGCGGTTGAAGATGTGGATCATGCCCTTGGGCGGCGCCTTCTGGTGGTAGCGCCACAGGAAGTCGTGGGCCGCCTCCTCGTTGGACGGGGCCTTGAACGACCAGACCTGGCAACCCTGGGGGTTGACGCCCTGGAACACCCCTTTGATGGTGCCGTCCTTGCCGCCGGTGTCCATGGCCTGGAGGACGATCAGCAGGCTGCGCTGCTGCTCGCCGTACAGCCGGGCCTGGAGGTCGGCGATGCGGTCCCGGTGCCGCTTGAGCTCCTCGGCCACGTCCTTCTTGCGCTGGTAGCCCTCGGACTCGTCGGGGTCGACGTCGGCCAGGCGCAGCCGCTCGCCCGGCTCGACCCGGTAGCGCGGGTAGTCGGGCGCCGGCGGCGGGTCCTTGACCACTGTCCGCTCGGGCCGGGTGACCTGGCTGGCCCTGGCCGCCACCCGGTCGGTCGCCGCGGCCGTTGCCCGGCGCGCGCTGGCGCGGCGCTTGGTGGTTCCCCGGCTGCCGCCGGCCGTTGCCCGCTCTGCCACTGAACGCCCCTTTCCCCGCAGGTGACCTTCGTCCCTTACCCGTCGAACCGCGACTCGAACGTTCCAGTCCCCTCGCCTACGAGGTCGGCTTCTCGGCCGGGCCCGCGTCGGCGGGGTCGGAGGCGGCCTGGTCGGGCTCGGACGGCGGGTGCCAGCGGGCGACCAGCTGGCGGGCGGCGCGGGCCTCGTCCAGCCGCCCGACCGGTGCCGTGACCGGCGCCTGGTGCAGCGGGTGGGGGTCGGCCTCGGCCTGAGCGGCGATCTCCAGCATGGCGTCGGCGAAGCTGTCCAGGGTCTCGAGGCTCTCGGTCTCGGTCGGCTCGACCATCAGGGCCTCCTCGACGATCAGCGGGAAGTAGACCGTCGGCGGGTGGAAGCCGCGGTCGATCAGCCCCTTGGCGATGTCGAGGCCGCGCGCCCCCTGGCCCTTCTGCCGCCGGGCCGAGAGCACGAACTCGTGCATCACCGGCCGCGACGGGTAGCCGAGCTGGTAGGCCACCGACAGCCGCTCCAGGAGGTAGTTGGCGTTGAGCACGGCCCGCTCGGCCACCCCGCGCAGACCCTCGCCCCCGTTGGCCAGCAGGTAGGCGAAGGCCCGGACGAGGATGCCGAAGTTGCCGTTCCAGCCGTGCACCCGCCCGATCGACCTGGGCCGGTCGGTGTCCCAGCGGTACCCGTCGCCCTCCCTGACCACCACCGGGGCGGGCAGGAAGTCGACCAGGTGCTCGGCCACCACCAGCGGCCCGGCCCCGGGCCCGCCGCCGCCGTGGGGGGTGGCGAACGTCTTGTGGAGGTTGAGGTGGACGACGTCGAAGCCCATGTCGCCCGGGCGGACCTTGCCGAGGATGGCGTTGAAGTTGGCCCCGTCGTAGTAGAGCTGGCCACCGACCCCGTGGACGAGCTCGGCCACGCGGGCGATGTTGCGCTCGAACAGGCCGAGGGTGTTGGGGTTGGTGATCATGAAGCCGGCCACGTCGGTGTCCAGCACCCTCTCGAGGGCCTCGAGGTCGACCAGGCCCTCGGGGCTGCTGGCCACGGTGGTGACCTCGAACCCGGCCAGGCGTACCGAGGCCGGGTTGGTGCCGTGGGCGGCGTCGGGGATGACCACCCGGCGCCGTGGGTCGTTGCGGGCCTCGTGGTAGGCCCGGATGATCAGCAGCCCGGTCAGCTCCCCGTGAGCTCCGGCGGCCGGCTGGAAGGTGGCCGCGGCCAGCCCGGTCAGCTCGCACAGGGCGTGCTCGAGGCGGGCCAGCAGCTCCAGCGACCCCTGCA
>Ga0126306_10001278_pt1 | contig 13278 bp, 16 predicted proteins | sample Plot27_FD_92592 | JGI IMG/M metagenome (GOLD analysis project Ga0126306, IMG submission 92592) | Serpentine soil microbial communities from UC McLaughlin Reserve, CA, USA - Plot27 | ecosystem: Environmental > Terrestrial > Soil > Grasslands | place: USA: UC McLaughlin Reserve, Lake County...
GAGCGATTGAGTGCGCGCGGGCAATCGTCGGCGACGTCCGTAAGCTCGGTCTCGACATCAAGGCCGGTCTTCACACTGGTGAATGCGAGGTCATCGACAAGAAGCTCGCCGGCGTCGCCGTGCCGATCGGAGCGAGAGTTGCAGCGAATGCCCAGCCGGGCGAGGTGCTCGTATCCAGCACAGTCAAGGATCTCGTCGCCGGCTCGGAGATTGAGTTCGAAGACCGCGGTACACGCGAGCTGAAGGGCGTTCCCGGCGAGTGGACGCTCTATGCCGTCCGCGACTCCTGAGACGCGCTACGCAAAGAGCGGCGACGTCAAGGATGGACGACGTCCGCGCCGTCATGGACGCGAAGCGGATCTGGAGCCCTGATTACCCGTGGGCGCCGACACAGGAGGCGCGCGCCACTGAGATCGATTACATAGAGCGGGCGTGGGGCGGCGAGATGGACATCTCCAATCTCGTGCCGAGCGCCGACGAGGCGTTCAAGCGGCGCGCCGTTGCCTCCCTCCGCCGCAGCACGAGCTAGGTGCTGCCCTGGCTCTCTTGCGCATGAATACGCAGATCGACGTCCGCGACGTGCTGCCGACGATCCGCGTTCCCACGCTCGTCCTCCAACGAGTCGGCGACCACGACGTCAACGTGGAGGAAGGGCGGTGGATCGCAGCACAGATCCCGGAAGCGAAATACGTGGAACTGCCGGGCGACGAGCATTTGATCTGGGCAGGTGGCGTCGACGTGGTCGTCGATGAGGTAGAAGAGTTCCTGACGGGTGAACGACCTCTTCCGGAAGCCAACCGCGTCCTCTCCACGGTGCTCTTCACCGACGTCGTCGATTCCACGGCGCGCGTGGCGGAGCTCGGCGACAGGCGGTGACGCGGGGTGATCGGCGAGCATCATGAGCGCGTCCGGCGGCAGCTCGACCGCTTCCGCGGCCGCGAGATCGACACCGCGGGCGACGGCTTCTTCGCGACCTTCGACGGGCCCGCGCGTGCCGTCCGTGCAGCCTGGACGATCCGGGAGAGTGTGCGCGAGCTCGGGATCGAGATCCGCGCGGGCCTCCACACCGGCGAGTGCGAGCTGATGGCGGAGAAGGTGGGCGGGATCGCGGTGCACACAGGAGCTCGTGTGGCGGGCGCGGCCGGTCCCGGCGAAGTGCTCGTATCGAGCACTGTTCGCGACCCCGTGGCGGGCTCCGGAATCGCGTTCGAAGACCGGGGAGAGCACGAGCTCAAGGGCGTGGGGTCGTGGCGGCTTTACTCTGTAGTGGATGCCTGATGCGCTGATCATCGACGCCGTCCGCAGCCCGATCGGGAAGCGTGACGGGACGCTGTCGAAGATCCGCGGCGACGAGCTCGCGGGCCAGATCCTGAACGGGCTCCTGGAGCGCAACGACCTCGATCCCGCCGAGGTCGAGGACGTCCAGATGGGCTGTGTGACCCAGATCGGGGAGCAGGGCTGGAACATCGGCCGGATGGCCCCTCTCGTCGCCGGGTGGCCCGAGACTGTCTGCGGGACGACCGTCGACCGCCAGTGCGGCTCGTCGATGCAAACCAACTTCAACGCCGCCGCGGCGATCTGGTCCGGCCAGCTCGACGTGGTCGTCTCGGCCGGCGTCGAGATGATGTCCCGCGTGCCGATGGGGTCGAACGGCGGCGACCTCTCGGACAAGCTCACCGACCGGTGGCAGATCGTCCCGCAGGGGATCTCGGCCGAGGTGATCGCCGAGGAATGGGGCCTCTCGCGCGCGGAGCTCGACGAGTACTCGCTCGAGTCGCACCGCCGCGCGATCGCGGCAATCGACGAGGGACGGTTCGAGCGCGAGATCGTTCCCGTCGAGCTGATGAACCCGCATGTCGGCGTGCTCTTCGGCGTCGACGAGACGCCGCGGCGCGACACGTCGGTCGAGAAGCTCGCCTCGCTGTCGCCGGCGTTCATCCCGGACGGCAAGGTGACGGCGGGCAACTCGAGCCAGATCTGCGACGGCGCCGCGGCGGTGCTGATCACGTCGGAGTCGGCGGCCTCGCGGCTCGGCCTCGAACCGCGCGCACGCTTCGTGTCGTTCGGGCTGTCGGGTGTCGAGCCGTACCGCATGCTGCACGGTAATCCCGAGGCTTGCGCCAGGGCACTTGCGCGCGCCGGACTCACGTGGGACGACATCGCCGTGATCGAGGTCAACGAGGCCTTCGCGTCCGTCGTGCTCCAGTTCCTGAAGGACACGGGGCTCGAGGACCGCCGGGCGGATGTGAACCCCAACGGCGGTGGCATCTCGCTCGGCCATCCCCTCGGCGCCACGGGCGCCCGGGTGACCGCGACCCTGCTCGGAGAGCTCGAACGGCGGAACAAACGCTACGGCGTGGCGTGCATGTGCATCGGCTTCGGCCAGGCGATCGCCGGCGTCGTCGAGCGCCTCTCCTGAGTTGCGCAACTTGTCGCTTCATCTGGGTCGACCCGTCATTTCAGACGCACGAGCGGGCAAAGCCCGCTCGTGCTGAAGGAGGCACCGCAAGCGGTGCCTCAATGGCTTCTTGTCCGAGGTCGCGGCGAGAGCCCGCTCGATCCACTTATCGATCGCGATTCGATCCGGGCCCACTCCTCGTCGAAGCGCCCGTCCGTCGAGGTCGGAGAGTTCGCAATCCTCTACGCCGCGGTGTGGCAAGCGGTGTTTGCGATCGTCCAGATTGCCGGCCCTCCTGAGCATGATCCGCAACGCGAGCGGTGGTCTTGGCGATTTCCGATCCGGCCGCTCGTCGCCGTGAGCGATCTCCACGATGCGCCCCCGGTCGAGGCTGCCGGTGTCTTCCCACAGAGCCTGTGGCGGCACTCCCACATCCGCCTGACAGACGAGCAGTTCGCGGCAGCGCGCGAGCTGATCGAGGCTGCGGCTTGAGGCGCGTCGAACTCACCGGCGAACGGGAGATCGATCGGTTCGAAAGCGTCGCCGCACGGGTCAGGCGGCTGGCTCCGGAGGCGCACGTCGTCGTGATCGAGGTGGGCGCGGGTGGACGAGTCGGAACGCATCCTGCGGCCGCCCAGCAGCTGTTCGCCGTCGTCCGGGGCTCTGGGTGGGTCGCCGGCGCAGACGGCGAGCGTCATCAGATCGAGATGGGAGAGGCCGTAGTGTGGGATGCGGGTGAGGAGCACGAGTCCGGCTCCGACGACGGCCTGACCGCGCTTATTGTGGAGGCGGATGTAATCGGCGTTTAGGAGCTAAGCCGCCACCAGCACCGGCCGCTCGCCGCGGACGAGCTGGAGGGCCGCACCTACGAGCGCGACCGCGACGAGCGCCACAAGGGCCAGTGCCAAGATGATCCGTCTCCGCCACATTCGACTCCAGACGGGCGAAATGATCCATTTCTTCCGTAGGATCGCCGCCCATGGAGATTCGTACGGTCGGCGTGGTCGGTTTGGGAACGATGGGTGCCGGGATCGCACAGGTCAGCGCGCAGTCGGGACACGAAACGGTCGGCCGCGAGATCTCGGACGACCTGAACGAGCGTGCCCGCACGACGATCGAACGCTACCTCGAGCGTGCCGTCGAGAAGGGACGCATGTCCGATACCGACAAGGATGCGGCCCTGCGCCGGCTCACGCTGACCACGGAGCTCGACGAGCTGGCCGACTGCGATCTCGTGATCGAGGCGATCGTCGAAGAGCTCGGCCCGAAGCGGGAGCTGTTCGCCGAGCTCGAGCGCATCTGCCGTCCCGACGCCATCCTCGCCACGAACACCTCGGCGCTCTCGGTCTCGAAGATCGCCGAGGCGACGCAGCGTCCTGAGCGCGTGATCGGCATGCACTTCTTCAACCCGGCGCCGGTTCTGCCCTTGGTCGAGATCGTTCGCACCGAGCGGAGTTCGGACGAGGCCGTCCACGACGCGTATGTCTGGGCCGAGCGCGCCGGGAAGCAACCCGCGCGCTGCAACGACACGCCGGGCTTCATCGTCAACCGGATCTTGATTCCGCTGCTCAACGACTGCGTTCGCGTCCTCGACGAGGCACGTGTGTCGCCCGAGGATCTCGACAAAGCGATGACGAACGGCGCGGGCTGGCCGATGGGACCCTGCGCACTGGTCGATCTGGTTGGCATTGACATCCACGTGCATGCCTCGGAGGCGTTGCATACTGCGCTCGGCGAGGACCGGATGGCGCCGCCGGAACGCCTCGTGCAGATGCAGCGCGAGGGCAAGCTCGGCCGCAAGAGCGGCGAGGGCTTCTTCAGGTACTAGCGCGCATCGGGATCCCGAGCCTTCTCGCGGCGAAGGGGATGCTGGTCCCCTGGACGATGACCGAGAAGGCGACGACGACGAAGACGATGTCGTAGACGCGCTGGGCGTCTTCGACCGCTGCGAGAAGTGCGAAGGCGGCGAGCAGAATCGGCACCGCGCCGCGGAGGCCGCTCCAGATCACGAAGAGACGCTCCTTACGTCGCATCCGGATCGGCAACAGCAAAACGCCCACGGTCAGCGGGCGCACGATCAGCGCGAGGATCATGGCGAGGGCCAGGCCCTCGAGCAGCCTCGTACTGCTCAAGATCTCCGTCAGGTCGACGGTGAGCCCCAGCGCCACGAACACGACGACCTCGGCCAGGCTTGCAAGCGAGGTGTGAAAGCGCTCGATCGACTCGCGTAGCGGCACGTCCGCGTCCCCCAGCGCGACCCCGGCGACGAAAACCGCGAGGAATCCCGACCCGTGCACGGCGGACGCCGCGCCGTAGATCACGCCCGCCGCCGCAAGGGTACGAAGTGGATAGAGACCGGGGTTGGGGAGCGAGAAGCGCAGCAGCGGACGCATCGCCAGCGCACCGACCACGCCGGCGAGCAGCCCGATGCTCATCTCGACCGAGAATTCCTCGACGACGACCCAGAACGAGGCGTCCGCTTCCTGCGCCAGCTCGATCATGCCGATCATCAGCGCGATCCCTACGGGGTCGTTGACGCCCGATTCGCCTTCGAGAATCGTCCCCGCGCGGCCGCGAATCTCCTTCTGTCCGAGCACCGAGAACATCACCGCCGGGTCGGTGGGTGCGAGCGCTGCGCCGAGAATGCCGGCGATCGTCCACGAGAAGTCGAAGAGGAAGTGCGCAGCGACCGCGATCACCGCCGCGGTCGCGAACGTTCCGAACACGCCGAGCGAGAAGATCGGTACTGCAGCGACGCGGAAGCGACGCCAGCCGACCAGAGTGCCGCCGTTGAAGAGGATCACGATCAGCGCTACGACCCCGATCCGCTCGACCTCCTTAATCGAGAGACGTTCGGAGAGTTCGGGGAAGACGTCTGAGGCGATCGCCGCCAGGAGCAAGAAAAGCGCCGGTTCGGGCACCGGAAACCGCTCGCTCAGCTTTGTCGCTGTCAGCGCAAGGAGGAGACCGCCCGCGACGACGAGCACGATCGTCCCGAATACGGTGACCTCGTCCACCTAAACCCTTTCCTTACAAATCACTCAATCAAGCAATACGGGGGCAGGCGATACTGAAGCCGTGCGCCTCGCAAAGGCATTGACTCTGCTTGCTCTGGGCATCGGCTTGCTGGCCGCAGCCGCAACCGCGAGCGCGGTGCGTCCGCCCGTCGAGGACGGGACGCTCTCGGTCCGTGACGGCCGTGCGACGGTGACCCTCCGCATGAAGGGGAGCGTAATCGGGCGTCTCACGAAAGGTCGCCTGACCGTCACCGACTCTCCCGACGGCGCGACGATCATCGTTCGCGGCGCGGAGGACCAGGTTCCGATCAGCGGCAGGACCACCGGCTACAGCGGAAAGAACATCCGCTTTCGGATCGCAGACGACAAGCGCTTCGTCGTCAAGGTGGCCGCAAAGGGCTTGAACTTCTCCGCCGTCGGCCGAGGGGACGGCTGGATGGACGGTTGGGGCGATCCCGCGAGCGGGGTCTTCTTCGACGGCTCCTACTCGCTGAACGGCACGGATTACCCGACCCTGCCGAACGAGCGGACGCGGTTTGAGCTTTCCGCGCCCGCCGGCTAATGGCGCTCGCTTTCGACGCCGACCAGAACAGGGCCATGCCGGCTTTGCTGGCGTGGCCGTTGAAGAGTCTGGCATCCTGAAAGGCGCGATGGCAGGAGCCGACGCGCAAACCGTATTGGTCGTCGAGGATGAGGCGTCGATTGCGTCGTTCGTCGCGATGTACCTGCGGAACGCCGGGTACGACGTCCAGGTAGCGCCGAACGGGCGCGACGCGCTCGCCAAGGCCAAGGCCGCGTCACCGTCGCTGATCGTGCTTGACCTGATGCTCCCGGACATCGACGGGATTGAGGTCTGCCGTCGGGTCCGACAGAACTCCGACGTCCCCATCTTGATGCTGACCGCTCGTGACGAGGATGTCGACAAGATCGTCGGGCTCGAGGTCGGCGCGGACGACTACCTGACGAAGCCGTTCAATCCACGGGAGCTGGTCGCTCGCGTGAAGTCGATCCTCCGCCGCGCCGCGCCCGAGCGCCGCGAGGTGAAGACGACGCAGATCCGCCACGGCGACCTGCTCGTCGACGCCGGCCGCCGCGAGGTGAAGGTGAACGGCGACGACGTTCAGCTCGCACCGAAGGAATTCGACCTGCTCTGGGAGCTGCTCGACCACAACGGACTCGTCCTTACCCGCGACCAACTGCTCGAGCGGGTCTGGGGCTATACGTTCGCGGGAGATACGCGGACCGTCGACGTCCATATCCGCCAGCTTCGTCGGAAGCTCGGCGACGCTTCTCCGATCGTCACGGTGTGGGGTGTCGGGTACAAGGCCTCTCCGGCCAAGGACGCCTCGAAGGACACGGTCAGCGCCTAGGGAAGGGCGCGACATGTTCAGGTCGCTGCGCTTCCGCCTGCCGGCCCTCTTCCTCGCAGGCGCGGCGCTGGCCGGGGTCGTCTCGACGATCATCTCGATCGGCCTCTTCCAGGACTACACGGAGGACCGCCTGCGGGCCGAGCTGCGTCGCGAGGCCCGGGGCCTGACGATCCTCTATGCGGAGGAAGCCGAGCGCGCGATCGGCGCTGGTGGCACCGCACTGCGCCTGTCGCGCGCGACGCGCCGATTCGAACAGGCCAGCGGTAGCCAGATCTACTACGTGGGCCTGCGGATCTTCTTCAGTCAGGGTTCCGGGCTTCGGGCGCTCCCCGAGGACACGGTCCAGTGGAAGGACGGGGGAATCAGGACCTTCGAGTTCACGCCGCCGGGCGCCAAGCGGAGGTTCCTGGCGGTCTCGTCGCCGCTTCGGCTCGGGCCGCGAGAGGCGTATCTCGGCGCGATCGTCGTCGCCAAGCCGACGGCCGAGCTGCGAGACCGCTGGCAGACGTTGATCGAACGGCTTCTGCTGGCGGGCCTCGTCGGCATCGCGGTGGCCGCGGCGCTCGCCTGGTACCTGAGCCGTCGGATCACCAAGCCTGTGGAGGCGCTTGCTGAGGCTGCCAACAAGATCGCGGACGGGCGGTACGACATCGAGGTGCCCCGCGTCTCGAGCCGCGACGAGATCGGTCACCTGTCGGCTCGCTTCGGCGAGATGGCCGCCCGGCTGCAGGAGGCGGAGGAGCTCGAGCGGAACTTCCTGATGACGGTGTCGCACGAGCTGCGGACGCCGTTGACGGCAATCCGCGGGCATGTCGAGGCACTGCGCGAGGGGGTCGCCCGTGACGAGGCCTCGCGCAACGAGTCGCTCGGCGTCATCGCCGCCGAAGCGGCAAGGCTCGAGCGGCTCGTCGGCGACGTTCTCGACCTGGCGAAGCTCGACAGCCGGCGTTTCACCCTCCGCCGCGAGGAGGTCGACATGGGCCGGCTCCTCGAGAATGCGTACTCGACGTTCGCCGAAGAGGCTCGACGGCGTCGGATCGACTACCGGCAGGTGATCGAGGCGCGGCCCGTGATCGTCGCCGACGGCGACAGGGTGCTCCAGATCATTTCCAACCTGCTCTCGAACGCCTTCCGCTGGACTCCCGATGGCGGCCGCGTCGAGCTCGCGCTGGGGCAGGAGAACGGAACGATCTCGGTGGCAGTCCAAGACTCCGGGCCCGGAATCCCCAAGGACGACGTCGACCGGATCTTCCGCCCCTTCTGGTCCCGTGACGGCCTCGGCACCGGGCTCGGCCTCGCGATCGCGCGGGAGCTGGCGACCGCTCACGGCGGACACATCCTGCTCGAGTCGGAGCCCGGCCGCGGCGCACGGTTCCAGCTCGTGCTGCCGGCGATGCCGGTCGATGGCGGAAGCTGAGCCGGCCGTCGCCGTCCCGGCCCGGGAGCGGGCGGGACGAGCGATTGTCGCGGCGCTGCGGCCACGGCAGTGGCCCAAGAACCTTCTCGTCTTCGCCGGGATCCTCTTCGCGGCCGAGTACGACGAGCCGGGAAAGTGGGCTGCCGCCGTCGCCGCCTTCGCGGCGTACTGCGCGGCGTCGAGTGCTGCGTATCTCTTCAACGACGTCTTGGACGCTAAGGAGGATCGGCTCCACCCGCTAAAGCGAAACCGTCCAGTGGCGAGCGGCGCCCTCTCGGCAGAACGGGCGATGGGGGTCGCGGCGCTGCTTGCAGTCCTCGCCGTCGCGGTCCTGGCCTGGTTCGGCTGGGCGTCGGTCGCCTACGTGACCGGTTTCCTGGCGCTTCAGGCCGTCTACAGCTACCGGCTCAAGCAGGTGGTCTTGATCGACGTGATGGCAATCGCGGCGCTGTTCGTGGTCAGGGCGGCGGCCGGCGCGGAGGTTGTCGACGTCCGCATCTCACCGTGGCTGATCGTCTGCACCGCGCTGCTCGCACTCTTCCTGGCGCTCGCGAAACGCCGCGGCGAGCTCGTCTCGAGGGCCGGAAACGGCGGCGGACGCGCGGTGCTCGAGGGCTACTCGTTCCCGCTCCTCGACCAGCTCGTCTCGATCGTCGCGGCATGCACGATCGTCGCGTACTCGCTGTACACCTTCGAGGCGCGCGAGGGCTCGGCGATGATGGCGACGATCCCGTTCGTCGTCTTCGGCCTCTTCCGCTACCTGATATTGATGCACCGAGAGGATCTCGGCGAGGAGCCCGAGAGTGTGCTGCTCAGCGACGTGCCGATCCTCGCGACGATCGCGCTCTGGGCGCTCACGTCCGCGGTGATTCTCGGGTTGACCTAGGAGCGCTTGGGGAAACGCCGCTCGCACCCTGCGGCACAGACTGTGTTTCGCCAAGCCTCCTGGTTAACCGGTGGAGGTGCGGCGGTCTTGCGCATCCTCGATGCGGTAGACCATCGCGCCGCCGTTCTCCGTAAGACCTCGCTCGATGTGGGCGAGCCGCTCGTCGACGCCCTTCCAGCCTGAGCTGATCAGGTCGACGAGGAGGGAGAGATCGTCGACGCGCGCATGGCGCTCGGCGAGGTTGTCACCTTCAATCCGCTCCAACCGGCGGATCGTCTGAGCGGCGAGCCCGCGGACCTCGGCGAGCTGGCGGGCGACCGGCATCGCCTCGGCGCGAATGCCTTCCTGGACGGCCTCGCCGACCTTGACCGGGATCGTGGCTTCGAGCTGGACGGCGACCTCTGCCAGCTCCTCGATCTGCCTGCGCGCCCGGTCGAGTGCGGCATCGATGTCGCCGGGTTGGGTCCTGTTCTGCGCCGCCGCCTCCAGCCGCTCTCTAGCCCGTTCTACGGCGCTGTAATCCACGGCGGAAATGTACCGTTGCCCTCGGATGGACACGGTCCAGCTCGAGTACGAGCTGCCGCCCGAGTTGATCGCCCAGCGGCCGGCGGAACGGCGGGACGAGTCGCGGTTGCTGGTCTACGAACGGGCGTCCGGCGAGGTGCGGCACCGCCGCTTCTCCGAGCTTCCGGACGAGCTCTCGGAGGAGCTCGTCGTCGTCAACGAAACCCGGGTGATCCCGGCGCGGCTGCGGTTGCAGCGCGCGAGCGGGGGAGAGGCGGAAGTGCTGCTCCTGGAGCGCGTCGGCCCTGACGGTGTCTGGGAGGGACTGGCCCGGCCGTCGCGGCGACTGCGGCCGGGAGAGCGGCTTGGGCCCGTAGAGCTGCTCGAGTCGCTCGGCGACGGCCGCTGGCGGCTGCGGCTGGAGGGTGCGCCGGCGGGAGAGACGCCGCTGCCGCCGTACATCACCGAGCCGCTCGACGATCCGGAGCGCTACCAGACCGTCTACGCGCGCGAAGAAGGGTCGGCGGCGGCGCCGACGGCGGGCCTCCACTTCACGCCGGAGCTGGTCGCCGGGCTCGACGTCGCGCGAGTGACGCTCCACGTCGGTCTCGACACGTTCCGGCCGGTCGAGACCGGGACGCTGGCCGAGCACCCGATCCACAGCGAGCGTTACGAGGTTGATCCGCACGAGTGGGAGAGGATTCGTGCCGCGGAGCGCGTGCTGGCCGTTGGCACGACGACCGTCCGGGTGCTCGAAACGGTGTCAAGTAACAACTTGTTACAAGGAAGGACACGGCTGTTCATCACACCCGGCTATGAGTTCAAGCGAGTGGACGCGCTGCTGACGAACTTCCACCTGCCGCGCTCGACACTGCTCGCGCTCGTGATGGCCTTCGCCGGCGTCGAGGAGGTCCGCCGCCTGTACCAACTCGCGATCGAGAAGCGCTACCGCTTCTACTCGTTCGGCGATGCCATGCTGATTCGGTGAGCTTCCGGGTCACCGCCACCGATGGGGCGGCGCGCGCCGGCGTTCTCCGGACCGAGCACGGCGAGGTGCCGACGCCGGCGTTCATGCCGGTCGGGACGAAGGCGTCCGTCAAGACGCTCCACCCGGACGAGGTGCGCGCGCTCGGCGCCAACATCGTGCTCGGCAATACGTACCACCTGCATTTCCGTCCCGGCGACGAGGTGATCGCCGAGCTCGGCGGCCTCCATGCGTTCATGGGCTGGGACGGTCCGATCCTCACGGATTCCGGCGGCTTCCAGGTCTTCTCGCTGCTCGACACGATCCTTGCTGTGGACGACGACGGCGTCACCTTCCGCTCGGTCTACGACGGCTCGCCGGCCCGCTTCACGCCGGAGTCGGTCGCACGCATCCAGGCCAATCTCCGGTCCGACGTCGCCATGTGCCTGGACGTCTGCCCGCCTGCCGGCGTCGCGCGCGACGAGCTCGCGGAGGCGGTCCGCCGCACGACGCATTGGGCGCAACGGCAACGGGCGGAACCCCGCGCCCTGGGCCAGCTCCTGTTCGGGATCACCCAGGGCGCATCGGACCCCGATCTCCGCCGCCGCTCGATGGACGAGATCACGGCGCTCGACTTCGACGGCTACGCACTCGGCGGCCTGTCCGTCGGCGAGCCTCGGCACCTGACGCTGGATGCAACCGCCTGGGCGGCACCGCTGCTGCCCGACGACCGGCCGCGCTACTTCATGGGCATTGGCGACGCCGAAGGGATTCTCGAAGTGATCGAGCGCGGGATCGACATGTTCGACTGCGTGCTTCCGACGCGGACCGCACGCACCGGGTCGGCGCTCACCTGGGAGGGGCGGCTCAACCTCCGCAACGCCCGCTTCGCCCGCGATCCCGATCCGCTCGACAAGGCCTGCGGGTGCCCAGCCTGCGTGCGCTTCACCCGGGCCTACATCCGGCACCTGATCAACCAGGAGGAGCTACTCGGCCTTCGCCTGCTAACGCTGCACAACCTGCATTTCGTCCTCGACGTCACCGCCCGGGCGAGGGAAGCGATCGCAGCCGGCGAACTGGCATCCTTCAAGCTCCGCGCGCTCCATCGCCTGGCACCTGTGACATGAACCCCGGCCCGCTGATCTTTCTTGCCGCGATCATCGCGGTGATGTGGTTCCTCTTGATCCGCCCCCAGCGGCAGCGTCAGGCTGCCCATCGCGCCCTGATCGCCGAGCTCGCCCCGGACGACGAGGTTGTGACGGCGGGCGGGATGTTCGGAACGGTGCGGTCGATCGCCGATGACCACGTGCGGCTCGAGATCGCTCCCGGAACCGAGGTACGCGTTGCGAAGGAGGCAGTCACCGGAATGCGGCGGGTAAACCAGGAACCGCCGCTAAATTAGTTCGGCACAAATGACGTCTCGTCGCTCCAATCTCACGCTGCTGGGCCTAACCCTGGCCGGCGTCTTCGCGATCCTCGCGCTCGCGCTTCCGGTGTCGCCGGTCTACCAGGCGCCCAAGCTCGGCCTCGACCTCCAGGGCGGACTCGAGATCGTCCTCCGCGCCGTGCCGCCGAAGAACCACACGCTCACAGAAGAGGACATGGACCGCTCCGTCGAGATCATGCGGTCCCGCGTCGACAAACTCGGCGTCGGCGAGCCCGAGATCCGCAAGCAGGGCACGGATCAGATCTCGGTCCAGCTGCCCGGGATCAGTGATCCCCAGCAGGCCGCCGCCCTCATCGGCAAGACGGCCCAGCTCTGGCTCTTCGACCTCCAGGCGGACATCCTCGAGCCGACGGCGGGCGTCCAGGGCTTCCTGACCTATCCCCAGCCGAATCCGAACCTGTTCCAGCTGCTTAAGCAGATCCAGCCGCAGGTAAAGCCGAAGACAGCCGAGGAGTTCTACCTCGTCGATCCGAAGGCGAAGAAGGTGATCCTCGGTCCCGAGGACACGCCGCAACGACTTCGGGTGCGGTGGCTCGGGCTCGAGCGGAACGCCGGCAAGAAATTCCCGAAGCGCTTCGAGTCGTACGGGGTGCCGGCCAAGAAGATCATCCTCAACTGCGGTATCGGCGAGCGGTACTGCCCCGGCGCCGCCGAGCCGGATCCGACGCGGAACTACTACTACCTCTTCAAGTTCGAGCCCGACAACAGGGAACACCCGGTGCCCGAGATGACCGGCGCCGACCTCAAGCTCGACGGGACACGCCAGGACTTCCGGCAGCCCGAGGGCGCGGTCGTCCTGATGGAGTTCACCGACGCAGGCGGCGACAAGTTCCACGAGATCACTCGGGAGCTCGCCGTTCGTGGACAGCAGATCGAGAACCAGGGCATCCCGAAGGAGCAGGCTCTTCAGAGCTTCGCAATCGTCCTCGACCGGGAGATCAAGTCGGCGCCGACGATCGACTGGAACGACAACCCGGATGGAATCGCCGGCGGCAGCGCCGAGATCACCGGGATCGGCGACGTGTCTGAGGCGAAGGACCTCGCCCTCGTGCTCCAGACCGGCGCGCTGCCGGTCGAGTTCGAGCAGATCGATCTGACCGAGGTCTCGGCGACGCTCGGGAAAGACTCGCTGCGCCAGGCGATCACGGCCTCGCTCATCGGCCTGGCCGTCGTCGCTCTCTTCCTGCTCCTGATCTACCGCTTCCTCGGCGTGGTCGCGATCGTCGGGCTCGGGCTCAACGCGGCCTTCCTGTACGCGGTCATCCTGCTCTTCGA
>Ga0126306_10001279_pt1 | contig 13277 bp, 10 predicted proteins | sample Plot27_FD_92592 | JGI IMG/M metagenome (GOLD analysis project Ga0126306, IMG submission 92592) | Serpentine soil microbial communities from UC McLaughlin Reserve, CA, USA - Plot27 | ecosystem: Environmental > Terrestrial > Soil > Grasslands | place: USA: UC McLaughlin Reserve, Lake County...
CACCCACCTCACTGAACAGCAGGGCGATGCGACCGCCGCCGCGCTCGCCGAGACCCTGGCCGTGCTGGTCGGCCGGTCGGCCCGTGAGCACGGCGGGGTGCCGGTGAAGTGGCTGGGCGACGGGGTGATGATCCATTTCCGGGAGCCGGCGGGGGCGGTGCTGTCGGCGCTGGGCCTGGTGGACCAGCTCCCCGAGGCCGGCCTGCCGCCGGCCCATGTCGGGGTGGCGGCCGGCCCGGTGGTCGCCCAGGGCGGCGACTACTTCGGTCGCACCGTCAACCTCGCCGCCCGGATCGCCGCCCACGCCACCGCCGGCCAGGTCCTGGTCAGCCAGCGCGTCGCCGAGGCGGCCCCGCCCGGCGGCGTGGTCTTCACGGACGCCGGCGAGGTCGAGCTCAAGGGGTTCGCCCATCCGGTGCAGCTGCTAGAGGCACGCCGGGCCTGAACATCTGACCCCTCGGCTCCGCCTCGCGGGCTGGCGCGGCCGCTGCGGCATGGGGCGGATGACGACCTCGTCGGCGGCCGGCCGGGGGTCCCGTCGGTCGACCAGCTCCGGGTCCCTGCTCGGGCTGAGGGCGACGCCTTCGTCGACGGCTCTTCTTTCGGCTCAGCGCGCCGCGTCGTAGCGCACCCCGAGCTGGCCGCCGACCTCGTCCAGCGCCCGCAGCCCGGTGACCACGTCGGCCGTCGGGCGCAGGGGCGACTGCAGCTCCCCCGCCGTCACCCGCAACGCCACCTCCACGGCGGAGTGGTACAGGCCACCGTGGCCGATGGGCTCGGGCTCGGCCCAGGCCACGGTCCGGCCGCCGTCGGCGGAGGTAACGACCACGTCGCCGGGCATGAAGAACGGGCCGGGCAGCGTCAGGGTCGCCGCCGTGCCCGCCATGACCGCCGCGGTCGGGGTCCGGGTGAGCAGGGTCGTGTGCAGCACACTGCGGGCGCCGCCGCCGTGGGTCAGAACCATCGCCGCCTGACCGTTGACGCCACTGGGGGTGGTCTCGCCGGTGGCGTACACGTCCTGGGCCGGGCCCAGCGTCCAGGTCGCCAGCGCGGTGAGGTAGGAGCCGAGGTCGAGCAGGGACCCGCCCGCCATCGCCGGGTCGAGGATCCGGTGGGGCGGGTCGAACCGCTCGCCGTGGTCGGCCAGCACCGTCCGGACGTCGCCGAGCACCCCTGCTCCAGTACCTGCCGGACAACGTCGAAGCGCGGCAGGAACAGCGTCCACATCGCCTCCATGCAGAACACGCTGGCGGTCGCCGCGGCGGCCGCCACCTCATCGGCCTGGGCGGCGTCCAGGCCCATGGGCTTCTCCACCAGCACGTGCTTACCGGCGTCGATCGCCAGCAGGGCACTCGAGCGGTGGGCCTGGTGCGGCGTCGCGACATAGACGACGTCGACGCCGGGGTCGGCGACCAGCGCCTCGGGCGACCCGTGGGCGGTCTCGACGCCCGCGGCGCTGGCGAACCGTTCCGCGGAGGCCTGGGTCCGGGAGCCGACGGCGACGACCTGCTGGGTCGTCGAGGTCCGCAGCGCGCGGACGAACCGTTCGGCGATCCATCCTGTGCCCAGGACCCCCCAGCGCAGCGCGGGCACGTCCAGGGGGTCGGGCCGGCGTGGGGCCGGAAGCGTGGCGGGGAAGCCCGTCGGCGTCATCGAATGCAGTATGGCGGATGCCGCGTCAGGTGAACTGGCTCGTGGCGACCTGGCCGAACAGCTACGCCGGCAGGAACCGGTCGCTGTAACAGCCTTGGCCAGGATGGCACCGGTCGGACCACGAAGTGTGACAGCGCTGTGGACCGGCTACGGCGCCAGGCGGATCAGGTCGGACCAGCTGAAGATCTCGTAGCCGGGCGGGGTTCGCCTGGCGACGAACGCCAGCCCGATCGCCACCGCGTTCCCCTCGCTGAGGGTTCCCTGGCCCGCGGGCGCGGTCCCGGTCCAGATGCCGGCCGACCCTCGTCCCTTGCCCTGGACGACGACGTCGCCCTGCACGAGCAGGAACCGGAACTCGACGTCCGACAGCATGGCGGCGGGATCGTTGTCGAGGCTTCCCTCCACCGCCACGCTGCCGTCCGGCAACAGGGTCGCCGGGCTGTTGAACTGCGATGCCGCCATCGTCCCCCCTCCGCAAGATCACGAAATCCGACCGCCAACTGCGCAAGCGCGATGGCCTGCGGATCTTGTCACGGGTTGGGGAGCCGTTCCAGCTGCTGGCGCGCCCGCGCCGAGGCGATGAGGTTGCCCTTGCGCTCGTAGAGGCCGAGCGCCTCGTCGACCGCGGCCCGGGCCTCCCGCGTCCGCCCGACCTCGGCGAGCACGCCGGCCAGCTCCAGCAGGGCGTCGCCGTGCTGGTTGAGGAAGTCGGTACGCGCCGCCAGCGTGACCGCGGCGCGGGACAACTCCTCGGCTTCGGCGAGTTGTCCCCGGGCCGCCAGGATCCTGGCCAGGAGTCCCTGAGTGATCACCTGAGCCAGGAAGTCCTCACCCGCCCCGGCGTCCCGGCTCACGGCGATGAAGCGCTCGGCCTCGTCGTGGCGTCCCTGGGCCGCGACCGCCTGGGCCAGGAAGGCCGCGGTCGTCGCGAGGTAGTTGTGCTCGCCCATCTGTTCGAGACGCCGGTAGTCGCGGCGTAGATGTGCCTCGGCCGTGGCCATGTCACCGGCCAGCATGGCCACGAAACTCGCCGGGTGGGTGACCGACGAGGTCATGGTCGCACCCAGCTCCTCGAAGGCGGCCAGGCCCCTGGCGAGCACCTGCCGCGCCTCCTCGGCCCGACCCTGCATGGCGTACAGGCCGGCCAGATGGTTGAGGATCACCGCCTCGCCGGTCTGGTGGCTTCCGACCTCGGTGAGGAACCGCTCGCAGCGCCGGATGCCCTCCGGAGCTGGCGTCGGGCCCCACAGCGCAGCCGACGCCAGCCAGCCGAGGACCTCGGTCAGCTGTCGCTCGTCCTCCGCCCGGCGGGCGTGGACCGCCGCCTGTCGCCAGGCGTCCTCGGCGGCGGCGGAGCTGGCCTGTGTCCAGCGGACGAACGCCCGGAGCCGCCAGGACTGGCAGAGCCCGACCTCGTCGGCGTCGCGTTCGAACACACCCAGCAGCTCCGGCAGCGCGTCACCGATCTCGCGCTGCGCGCGCCCGATGTCCACTTGCAGGCCCAGCAGCAGCCGCTGGACCCGGGCGCGGGCGGCCAGCAGCTCGTCACCCGCCGTCCGGGCGATCCGTCCAGCGTCCTCCAGCGCGCGGTCGGCCTCGTCGAGCCGGCCAGCCTCCATTAGGACCGCGCCCAGGCCCGTCTGGGTCCGGGCGCGGGCGGGATCGTCCGGTGGGAGGAGAGCCGCCGCCCGCTGGAGCAGGCGGACGGCGGCCGGGACGTCGCCGCGGACGTGCGCTCTCGACCCGGCCGCCTCCAGGTGGCCGGCGGCGCGGCGGGCCAGCGCCCTGACCTCCCCGTCGACCGGCCCCAGCTCGTCCCGGTATCGGACCGCCTGCTCCAGGTGGTAGCCGACGATCTCCTCCTCGCCGGCCTGGTGCTCGATGACGCCGGCGAAGCGCTCGTGCAGCTCGGCGCGGTGCAGCTTCGGGATGGTCCGGTAGGCCGCCTGCTGGACCAGGAGATGACGGAACGTGAAGTCGCCCTGGGCGTCGGGCCGTGACGGCGACGCTTCGATCAGCCCCTTGGCGGCCAGCGCCCGCAGGTGGCGCCCGAGCGGGCCGCGGGCCTCCTGGGGCAGCAGCTCGGCGACGGCGTCACGGGTGAAGTCCCGACCGACGACGGCGGCCTGCCACAGCACGGCGCGCTCGCCGGGGCCGAGCAGCTCGAGGCGGGCGGCGAGCAGGGCCTGGATCGTCGCCGGCAGCTCCAGCTCGCTCTCACCCCAGGGCTGCTCGCCGAGGGAGGCGGCCAGCTGCTCGAGGAACAGCGGGTTGCCGGCGGCGACCTCGAGCAGCCGCTCGCGTGCCTCGGGGGGCGTTCCCGCCAGCACGTTCAACAGCGCGTCGGCGGCGTCCTCGGGCAGCGGCCCCAGCTCGACCCGGATCGTCGCCGCCACCCCAGCCGCCCAGGCCGGGCGCCGCTCCAGCAGCTCCGGGCGGGCCAGGCAGAGCATCTGCAGCCCCTGCCTGGCCTGGCCGGCCACGGCCTCGGCCAGGTCGAGGAAGGTAGGCTCGGCCCAGTGCAAGTCCTCCAGGATGACCACCAGCGGCCGCCGCCGAGCCAGCGTCTCCAGCAGCCGCCGGGTCGCCCAGAAGATCTCGGGGGCGGCCAGCGTCCCGGGCCCGCCCAGTCCGAGCGCCCCGGCCAGCCATTCGGCGATCCGGGCCCCGTCCGCCTCGCCGTCGAGCAACGCCTCCAGCTCCTCGCGCGTCCCATGCGGCGCGCCCGCCTGGGCCAGCAGCTCGCGCAGCGGCCAAAGGGTGATGCCGTCGCCATAGGGCAGGCATCGGCCGGTGAGCACCGTCGCCTCGGTGGCGGCCCGCGCCGCCAGCTCGTGCGCCAGCCGAGTCTTGCCGATGCCGGCCTCGCCGAGCACGGTCGCCAGCACGGGCTCGCCTTCCCGCACCGCCCGCGCCAGCCCCTCTCGCAGCTGGTCCAGCTCCTCGACCCGGTCGACCAGCGGTGCATCCAGGCGGACCGGCAGCGGCCGGGCGCCGATCGGCGCCGCCAGCAACCGGAACCGGTTGCCACCGGCCGGCTCAACCTCCAGCGCCCCGGCGGCCAGCGCACGGGTCTGGTCGCTGACGAGAATCTCACCGACTGTGGCCTGTTCGGCCAGCTCGACCGCCTGGCCGACGGCGTCGCCGGCGAAGCCTGACGGGTCGGGACCGCCGACCAGCGCCTCGCCCGTGGCCAGGCCGACGCGCATCCGCAGCGCAAGGCCGCGCTCCTGTTCCAGGACGGTTGCCTCGGCCTCGACCGCGGCCTGGGCGGCGAGCGCCGCCTGGGCCGCGCGCAGGGCGTCGTCCTCGTGCAGGGCAGGGACGCCGAAGACCCCGACGATGCGCTGGCCGACGGCCGCCGACAGCTTGCCTCCATGACGTTCCAGGGTCGCGCCGAGGATGGCCTGGGCCCGTTCGAGGATGACCCGGAGCGCCTCGGGGTCCAGCCCCGCCCCCGACCTGGACCCGACCCGGAGCTCCGCGCACAGCACCGTCACCGGCTTGCGCGCGGGCACCACGGCGACAGCCTGGGCGGGGGTCTGCGCGGTCCGCAGCGCTGGGTCGTGGCGGAGGATCGCCGCCTCCAGCTCGCCCAAGGCCGGCGCCGGCTCCAGGCCGAGCTCCTCCAGGAGCAGTTCCCGCACCTCCCGGTAGGCCTCGAGTGCCTCGGCCTGGCGGCCGCTGCGGTACAGGGCGAGCATGAGCTGGCCGCGGAGCCGCTCGCGCAGCGGTTGCTCGCTGACCAGGCGCTGCAGCTCACCGACCAGCTCGCCGCCGGCGCCGAGGGCCAGGTCGGCCTCGATCCGCTCCTCCAGGCAGACCAGGCGCAGCTCGTCCAGCCGCGCGATCTCGGCCTGGGCGAAGGGCTCGTAGCGAAAGTCGGCCAGCGCTGGTCCCCGCCACAGCGACAGCGCGAGGGCCAGCTGCTCGGCGGCGTCGGCGGCGGCGCCCTCGGCAAGGGCCTGGCGTCCCTGGGCGAGCAGGCGCTCGAACCGGCCCAGGTCGATCTCGTCGGGGAAGGCGCGGAACAGGTACCCCGGTGGCCGCGTGACCAGCCGCCCCGCCGGCAGCGCCCGGCGCAGCCGTGAGACGGCCGCCTGCAGCGCGTTGGCCGCTCCCGGCGGGGCGTCCTCTCCCCACAGCTCCACCAGGACGCGCTCGCTCGCCACGACCTGGTTGGCATGCAGCACCAACAGGGCGAGCACTGCCCGCTGGCGGGCTCCCCCGTACGCGATCGACCGCCCACCGTCCGCCAGCTCGAGCGGACCCAGGAGGCGAACCTCCATCGCTCCTCCAGGGCGCCTTGGTGGCCGTGCGCATTCTCCCGCCCGGGGCATGGATGCGACAACCACCGCCGGCCTGGCAACTGTCAGCCGGCTGTCAGCGCACGGGCGCAGGCTCCGGTTCGACAACAGGAGGGGGTCACCCCTAGAGCGAGGAGGGATCATGCCGAAGCTCACACGAGGGCTCGTGCTTGGCGCCATGCTGGCGGTCCTGAGCTCGGCGACGGCCGCCGTCGCCCAGCAGCCCCCCGACAGCTGGAGCGAAGCCGTCGCCCAGTATCGGGCGGGCGAGCGGGCGTCGGTGGGTCAGCCCGTCAGCCGGGACGAGGCTGTCCAGCGGTTCCGGGCGGGCGAGCGGGCCTCGATGGACCAGTCCGGCACCGGCGATGAGGCTGTCCTGCGGTTCCGGGCGGGTGAGCGGGCCTCGACGGACCGACCCATCTCGGACAAGGCCACCGAGCAGGCGATGGCGCAGCAGCGTCGCTGGTACTACCAGTCGACCCATCCGCTCGGTGCTCCCGGGACCCCTGCCGCGTCGAGCGAGCAGCCCGACCAGCCAGTGGCCCTTGTCGCCGCCCTGATCGCCGCCGCCGTGCTGGCCAGGACGCTGGACGCCATGTACGAGAGGCGCAAGGCCCGCAAGGCGGCTCACCCGGCGATCTGACCAACCGGCCCAGCACCGACCGATGGGGCCGCCGTTCCCACCCGGCGGCCCCATCGCCATGTGCGCCGCCGCCGCTCCGCGAGGTCTGGAGGCGCCTTGACTTGGAGGACTCGATGGGAGCTCTTGTGTCCGCCTCGGGTGAAGCGCACAGTTGGCGCTGACGCAGCCCGACAAGTGTCGTGGCGGGGAGGGGCGTCATGCTGCAGGCAAGCAGCGGCATTCACTCAGTGGACCGGCCATCGCGTCCTTGCACTGGCTGGACATCGCCAGCAGGCCCTACAGCTGGAGGGAGGCCTCGCTGGGCCCGGCTGCTGGTTGCCGGCCTGGCGTGTGTGCTGGCGGCCGCCTGCACCGGCACCGACGGGCAGGAGACGACCGAGACCAGCCATGCATCGGCGGCGCCAATCCAGCGGGACTACTGGCCCACGGCCGGCTGGCAGACCGCTGCCCCCGACGAGCAGGGCATGGACCCGGCGGTCCTGGACGACCTGGACACCATGGTCCCCGACCTCTACCCGCAGGTGCGCAGCGTCCTGGTGGTGCGCCACGGCTACCTGGTGTACGAGCGCTACTGGCACGGCGTCGACGCCCGCGACGGCCAGAGCAGCTTCTCGGTGACCAAGAGCTTCATCTCGGCGCTGGTCGGCATCGCCCTGGTCGACGGGCACCTGCGGAGCCTGGACCAGACCGTCGAGGAGCTCCTGGCCCCCCATCTCCCTCCCGACGCCGACCCGCGGCTGCGCCGGGTCACGGTCGCGCAGCTGCTGGCCATGACCTCCGGGCTGGCCGGGGACGACTCGTCGTTGGGCGGCGACGACCGCATCTGGGACCGCATGTTCCAGAGCCGCGACTGGGTCCGTCACATCCTCGGCCGGCGGCCGGAGTCCACTCCGGGCGAGAGCTTCGCCTACAGCGGCGCCAACTCGCACCTGCTGTCGGCCATCGTGGCCGACACGACCGGCGAGTCCACCCTGGCCTACGCCCGTGGCAAGCTCTTCGGACCCCTCGGCATCGGCACCGACAACGGGCTCGAGCAGGTGCTGCGCCGCTGGCCGCCCACCCGGGCCGAGGTGGCGGCCTACGAGCGGGCGCCGGTGGCCTGGCCCAGGGACCCCCAGGGCTACCACCTGGGCGACAGCCTCCTGCGGCTGCCCGCCCGCGACCTGGCCAAGCTCGGCTATCTGTACCTCAACGGCGGCCGCTGGGATGGCACCCAGGTGGTCCCGGCCGACTACGTGCGCGCCTCGACCCGGCCGCAGAGCGACCCAACAGTGGGTCCCGGGGACTACGGCTACCACTGGTGGGTGACCAACGAGACCGGCCACGCCAGCTTCCGCGCCATGGGCTTCGGTGGCCAGCTCATCCAGGTCATCCCCGACCTGGACCTGGTCGTGGTCATCACCAGTGACTACACCCAGGAGCGCCACGACGCCGCGAACCTGGTCGGGGCGACGATCGCCCCGGCCGTCACCAGCTAGCTGCTCTCGCGCGGTGGTCAGCGGGTGCGGCAGCGCCGTGACCCTGGCCGTCTGGCCCCTGACGCTCATCCAGGGCCGTCAACGGTGGGTCCGCCAGGCTGCTGTGGTTTACTTCCGTCGCTTGGCTCGCTTGGCTGCGGCAGCGCCCACGGCCGCCGCGACGACCGCGACAAGGAGTTGCCATGGCCGAGGACCAGCCCGGCCCGCCCGGGAGCAGCGACCAACCCGGCCAACGACCCACCGAGCCCCTGGGCAGGCCCGCCCCGCACCCGCCGGCCTTCGCGGTGGCCGGGCCACCTCGCGAGGCCCTGGCGGGCTTCTGGCGGCGGCTGGCCGCCGCGTTCCTGGACTGGATCCTGGTCGGCATCCTCGCCGCCGCCATCGGGGAGCTGTTCGGCGTCGAGGTCCCCTCAGTGCCCTCGGCCAATGGCGACGCCTACTTCCAGCCCGCGACTGGCCCCTTCATTCTGGTCGGGCTGGCCTACTTCACCTACTTCCACGCCACCACCGCCGGCCAGTCGATCGGCAACAGGATCCTCGGCATCCGGGTGCTGGACGCCGGCACCGGCCGCTCCCTGCCCTATCCCCGGGCGTTCACCCGGGCGCTGGTGAGCAACCTGTCTGCCCTGGCGCTGTTCCTCGGGTTCCTGTGGATGCTGTGGGAACCCCGTAAGCGGACCTGGCACGACATCGTCGCCGACAGCCTGGTCGTCAGCGCCAACGTCTACCCCCCGGGCGAGTTCGGCCGCCGCCCCGGGCCCTAGCCAGCCTCCTCGTCGACCCCTCGTACACGGAACCGGCGCCACCGGGCGTTCATGCCCTGCCCGTCGAGCGAGCGACTGCGACCGTCCCGGATCGGCAGCATCGTCCAGATCCCGAACCCAATCTGCACGCGGTCGGGGATGACGGTGCCGTGGGTCTCGTACACCGCGCGGCCGTCGACGCGCCAGGTCGCGGTCGATCTGCTCCGGTCGAGCGTGATCTCGCAGGCGCGAAGCCGGGTGAAGTCGTCGTCGAAGTCCTCGTACGGCGACTCGACGACGTGGTAGAACGGCTCGTCTGCGCCCCACGCGCCCAGCTGCTCGTCCAACGCGAACACGCGGGTGGAGGTGCCGAAGACGGAGAACACGCGCTTGCTCACGTCGAAGTCGAACACCTGGAAGGCGGCCATTCCCAGGCGGTAGTCCCCAGGATCCCCGCCGATGTTCTCGACCGCGAGGTCGACGGCGAACGTCGCGGGCCGATCGGGCGGCAACTTGAACTCGCCCGTGGAGAAGATGAGGTACTTGGCGCTGTCGGCGGGCTGGAACGTGTCGTGCGACAGCGAGAAGCGCGGGATCGTCACTCGCACCTCGCCATCGCCGACGGCCAGCTCCGCGTCGGGGTCCAGCGGGATGTGCTCGCCGCCCGTCGGGAGCGGCAGGCGCGCCGGGCTCCAGCGCGCAGGGTCGAGGTCCGGCCCCCTGAGCTCGTCGTAGGTGACGAAGCCGTCGCGGGCGGCGGCTGCGGCTTGCGTCTCAGGCGTCACGGCTTCCACCCCTTGACCAGATCGGGCGCGATACGTCGCCCGACGATGACGGGAGCTGACCGGCGTTAGCCAGCCTCGGCCGGAACTACGGCGATGGCATCGATCGATATGAGTAGACCGCGGGGGAGCTTGACGTTGGCCGGGGCAGATCGCGCCGGCGGCGGGTCGGGCATGTGCCTGGCATAGACCTCGTTGAGACTCGCGAAGTCATCGACGTCATCGTAGAAGATCGTGACCTTGACCAGGTCGGCCATTGACGCTCCGGCGGCCTCGAGGACGGCGGCGAGGTTCTGGAGGGCCTGTTCGGTCTGGGCCTCGATCCCGTCGCCCACGGCACCTGTCGCAGGGTCGATTCCAGCGGTCCCTGAGCAGAACACGAAACCTCCTGCAACGATCGCCTGGCTATAGGGACCGAGCGCGGCCGGAGCCCGATCGCTGGATACTGCTCGCCGGGTCATGGGTCGCCTTTCGCGATGTGCCCTGTCGGCCGTGCGTTGTCTTCGTCCAGCCTCCATGGCCGTCAACCGGGCAGCGGCGATCGATGGGCCGGCCGGATCGGACCCGATGCTAATCCACCACAACTGCCTGCATCCCACGCAATCGGCTCGCCTTTCAGCGCATGAAGTCCAACACCGTCGTAGCGGTCTGGGTGGGCTGCCCGAGCCAGGGCCCGTGCCCGGTGGGCAGCACCTTCAGTCGGGCGTCGGGGATCAGCTCGGTCACCGCCCGGGCGACCGGGACGCTGCCGACCCGGTCCCGCTCGCCCCACAGGACCAGGGTGGGCATGGCCAGCTGGCGGAGCTCGTCGGGGCGCACGCGGCCGCGACGCCGCCACCCGGACGGCGACAGCACGGCGAACGGTGAGATCAACGCGCCGAGCTCCGCCTTGGAGGCCCGGTCGGTCAACGGGTCCCGGCCGGCGGCGACCAGCAGGTCGACCAGGTCCGGGTGGCGGGCGAGGGTCGCCCTCTCTCGGGCCACGTGGTGCGCGAACCGTAGCGTTGATCTGGGGGTGGGTGGCGCCAGCCGTGACAGCAGCTGACCCAGCCCGGGGGTGGCGGCCAGCCGGACGGGGAGCGGGCAGCGGGTCTTCGGCAACGTGGGCACACCGAGCAGCACCAACCGCTCGACCCGGTCCGGGTGGGCCAGCGCGTACCACAGCGCCCACACCCCACCCCCCGAGTGGCCGAGCAGCGTGGTGGCGTCCAGCTCGAGGGTGTCGAGCAGGCGGTCCAGCCAGGCGACCGCGGCCTCGCGGTAGCGGCCTGCCGGGAGGTCGATCGGGTCGCTCAGCCCCACCCCGGGCCGGTCGGGGGCGACCGCGCGGACCCCGTGGAGCTCGCGCAGCAACGGCAGCAGGAACCCCGCCGGGTTCGCGGCGCCGTGGAGGAGCACGACCGGCGGCCCGGCGCCCTGCTCGAGGAGGTGGACCCGATGGCCGGCCACCTCGACATGGCGGCTGCGGACCGGGGATCCGGCCAGCAGGCGCTCGTACATCTGGCGGATCTCGGCGGAATGGAGTTGCTGGGAGCGCGTCTGCGGCCGGCTGCTCATCGGTGCCTCCTCCAGAGGGTGCGTCTGAGCTGGACGCTAGGGACCGGCCGGCCGCGCGGCGTCGGGGAAACCCCCCAAACCCAGGGTCCGCGGGACGTGGGGAGTTCCCCGCGGCCGCAGCTAGAGAAGCTGGTGCTGGTAGGCGTAGGCGGTGGCGGCGGCGCGCGAGGACACACCCAGCTTGGTGTAGATGTTGCTCACATGCCGGTCGACCGTCTTCTCGGCCAGGACCAGATCGGTGGCGATCGCATGGTTGGTCCTGCCGGCCGCCACCAGCCGCAGCACCTGGAGCTCCCGCGCGGTCAACCCGTGCCGCGTGGCGGCGGCGTCCCGCCCATCGAGCCGCTCCAGGCGGGCGTGATCGGGCACGGCGCCGAGCTGCGCGAACACGCCACGGGCGGCGTCCAGCTCCATCGCCGCGGCCTCCTCGTCCCCCAGCGCCCGGCAGCCGAGCCCGACCAGCACCCGCACCCGCGCCGCCTCGTAGGGCGCCTCCAGCTCCCGCCACATCTGCCAGGCGCCTCGCAGCGCGACCACGGCGGCGCGGGCATCGCCCTCGGCGAGCAGCACAGCACCCTGGGCGTGGCCGGCCATGGCGCGCAGGGCCGGGGTGCCATAGCCCTTGGCGATCCCGCCCAGCTCATCGGCGGCGTGGCGTGCCGCCGGCACATCGCCGACCGCCAGCAGGATCTCGACCTGAGCGTGCAGCAGCTTGGCCCGCCGGAACCGCTCGGAGGTCACGGCGACGATCCGGCGGATCGCCGCCGCGGCCGCGTCGGTCCTGCCCTGAGCCAGCCGCAGCAGGGCCAGCCCCGGCTGCGGCTCCAGGCCCCAACGGCTGGCCTGCCGGTAGGCGTCCTCCGCCGCCGTGAAGTCCCCCAGGGCCCGGTAGAGCTCCGCCTGCTGGTAGAAGGCGGCGCCGGTGGCATAGCTGTCGGCACCTTGCGCGAGTCGCTCAGCTGCCCGTCTGGCCTCCTCGGCCGCGTGCGGCCAGGCCCCGTGCAGGTGCAGGATCTCGGCCCGGTGAACCAGGCACTGGCCGGTGAAGGTGACCAGGTCCGGCTGCTTGTCGCACCAGGTCGCCAGCGCGGCAGTCCATTCGTGGGCGCGGCGCCACTCCAGGACCTCCTGGCAGGCATCGATCACCGAGCAGTACACCGCCCCGGCGACGGGGGCCGACAGCTCGCCGGCCACGACCGCCACCATCGCCTCGTCCAGCAGCACCAGGCCCTCACCCACCCGGGCCGCTCGCACCGTGGCGCGGCCCTGGATGCTCAGCGCGAACGCGACCAGGTCACCATCGGCAACGCGCCGGCCGATCGCGACGGCACGGGCCGCTGTCTGGCGCGCGCCCACAGGATCACCGGCCACCGCCTGCCGCAGGGCGACCGGCAGCAGGAGATAGCCGTGCTCGGCGCACTCCTGCTCGTGCTCCAGGAGGCGGTCGGCGCGGGCGAGCCAGCCACTGGCCTGCGCCAGCTCCCCCTGGTTGATCAGGTGAAAGGCCAGCCAGAATCCGCACCGCGCGGCCCGCCGCCGATCGCCGCGCTCGGCGTGGAGCTGCTGGGCGCGCTGCAACGCCCGCAGGCAGTCCTCGACCCGGCCGAGGAGATAGGCGGCGGTCGCCAGCAGCTCCAGATCCTCCCCTGCCAAGGAGGACGATCGGTCGGCCAGCGACAGCGCGGTATAGGCCTCGGCCCACGCCCGCCGCCCAGCAGCCTTGCGCCCCCGCACCAGCTCAGCACCACCGCCCACCGTGCTCTCACCTCCCCAGCCGGCCCCGGATCAGACCTTGGTAGCGTAGCGAGCCCCGTGGCCGAGGCTCATCGGCGCAGTTGGCCACAGACCATGCGCTCAGGCCGGGGAGCTGACACGCGACGCGCCCCTTGACAGTAGCGTTCGTAGCATCTAGGAAGCTGTGGGGGCCGATGACCTGACCGGAACCCAAAGGAGCAGCCTGGGTGGAGCAGCGGCAGTCCTCGCATCCGCAGTGGGACCAGGAGGTTTGTGAGCGCCTGGTGGCTGGTGATGAGGCGGCGCTTGGGGAGTTGTATGAGGAGTTGTCGCCGTTGGTGTATGGGCTGGCCGCTCGGGTGACCCGTGACTGGGCGGCG
>Ga0126306_10001280_pt1 | contig 13275 bp, 13 predicted proteins | sample Plot27_FD_92592 | JGI IMG/M metagenome (GOLD analysis project Ga0126306, IMG submission 92592) | Serpentine soil microbial communities from UC McLaughlin Reserve, CA, USA - Plot27 | ecosystem: Environmental > Terrestrial > Soil > Grasslands | place: USA: UC McLaughlin Reserve, Lake County...
AGGTACGCGGCTACGTTCTCGAGCTGCCTCCGAGAATCCGTCGCCCGGTCGAGATCAACTCCGTGCGCACTGACGGCATCGGGCAGTGAGACTCCATCTCGATCGGCCAGCTGCCTGAGCTCGTCCTGGTCTCGCATCGAGCCGGCGGCGGCGCTCGAACCGAACAGCGAGCGGCCGAACCGCGCCCCTTCTTCGTCGGCCCAGCTGACGAGCCGCACCGTCACCGGCGGCTCGCCGTTCTCGGCGATCCGCCGGAACACCTCCGAGCCGGCGACGACGTTGAGCGCGCCGTCGAGCCAGCCGCCGTTCGGCACGGAGTCGAGGTGGCCGCCGATGACCAGCTCCCGCTCGGAGCGGCCGCGAAGGGTCCACCACTGGTTGCGCGCCTCGTCGAACGCCATCTCGGCCCCGGTGGCCTGGAGCTTCGAAGCCATCCACTCCTGCGCCTGCACCCACGTGTCGGTCCAGGCGACCCGCTGGGCGCCGTCCTCGTTGCCCGTCAGCTCGCGCAACTCTTTCAGCTCGGCGACTGTGCGGGAGGGATCGAGCGTCATGCGACGCAGAACCCGTTGCCTTCGGGATCCTTCATCACCGTCCAGGTTTCCTCGAACGGGCCGATCGCGTGCGACTTCGTCTCGACCACAGCTGCGCCGAACCCGACTAGCCGCTCGACCTCCGTCTCGCGATCCTCCGTCTTCAGATCGAGGTGGATCGGGATGTCTTTCGGCGAGCTCTTCGGCCGGCGCTGGAAAAGCAGCCGCGGGCCTGTTCCATCCGGGTTCACAAGCATCGCCCAGCCCGTCGGATCCAGCTTCCCGCCGGCGATGTCCTCGTCCACGGCTTTTTGAACCTCGGCTGGGACGTCCAGGTGCTCGTAACCGAGAGCAGCGGCCCAGAACTCGGCCAGGCGCACTGGCTCCTTGCAAGCGAAGGTGATGTTGTTCAGGTCCGCCACGGCGTCGAGCCTAACGTGCTAAGGATCGGGCGATGGTCGCAATGGCCCTCAAGCGCGTCGGGATGCTCACGCTCGTCCTCGCCGCGCTCTGTGGGCTGTGGGAGGGGTTCAAGTGGGTCGGCGAGACGACCGGACTAAAGCTCGGCGCATTCGTCGTCAACGACCGGACGCTGCCGCACCTGCACGACATCTTCGGCCAGCTCTTCGAACCCTCCCGCCGGAACGGGCCGATGCTGATCGAGGTGCTCTGGGACGCGGCGCTCTTCACGGCCAAGGAGGCGGCGGTCGGGTTCGCGCTCGGCGCTTCGATCGGCTTCGGGCTCGGCGTCATCCTCGCGCACTCGCGCCTGCTTCAGCGCGGTTTCCTCCCCTACATCGTCGCCTCGCAGACGATCCCGATCCTGGCAATCGCGCCGATGGTCGTGGTCTGGATGGGGGGCCGCGGCTTCCCCGATTGGTTCTCCGTCTCCGTGATCTCGGCCTACCTGACGTTCTTCCCCGTGGCGATCAACACGCTCCGCGGCCTGACTTCGGCCGACCCGCGGGCGCTCGAGCTGATGCGCTCGTACGCGGCCGGGCCCCTGCAGATCCTCTGGAAGGTGAGGATTCCGAGCTCGCTGCCGTTCCTCTTCGCCGCCTTCAAGATCTCGGCGACGGCCAGCGTCGTCGGCGCGATCATCGGCGAGCTGCCGGCATCGATCCAGGACGGCCTCGGCGGCGCGATCCTCAACTTCAACCAGTACTACGCGACCTCGCCGCCGAGCCTGTGGGCGACGAACCTGATCGCGGCGCTGCTCGGAATTGCGTTTTTCCTGATCGTCGTCGTGGCCGAGCGGATCGTCGTCCGCCGCGCGCCGGAACACGTGGCATGAGACGTCGCTTGCGATGTCTCATTCAGGCCCGGCGGGCTTTGCCCGTAGGGCCGTCGGAAATGACCGGTCGCCACGACTGGATAGCGGCGGTGCGGCCATGAGCGTCGTCTCGCTCGAGGGCGTGAGTAAGGAGTTCGGGCAGGGCGGGGTCGTCGCAGTGCAGGCAATCGACCTCGAGATCGGCGAGCGAGAGTTCGTGTCGCTGATCGGGCCCTCGGGCTGCGGCAAGTCGACGCTGCTCCGGATCATCGGCGACCTGATCCAGCCGACGCGCGGAGAGGTGACCGTGAAGGGGAAGACCGCGCACCGGGCCCGCCTGGGCCGCGACTACGGAATCGTCTTCCAGGACGCCGTGCTTTTCGACTGGCGGACGGTCGCGAAGAACATCTCGCTGCCGCTGGAGATGATGGGCTGGGACCGCCGCAAGCGCGCCGAGCGGGTGAAGGAGCTCGTCGACCTCGTCGAGCTGACCGGCTTCGAGGGGCACCACCCCTGGCAGCTCTCCGGCGGCATGCAGCAGCGCGTCTCGATCGCCCGCGCCCTCTCGTTCAACCCCGCGCTCCTGCTGATGGACGAGCCGTTCGGCGCGCTGGACGAGATGACGCGCGAACGCCTCAACCTCGAGCTGCTGCGGATCTGGGAGGCAAGCGGCAGCACCGTCGTCTTCGTCACGCACTCGATCTCGGAGGCGGTCTTCCTCTCGACCCGCGTCGTCGTGATGTCTGCGCGTCCCGGGCGGGTCGTCGGCGTGCTCGACGTCGACCTGGCGCAGCCGCGTACCGCCGACATGCGGGAGGAACCGCGCTTCGCCGAGCTGATCCGCGACGTGCGTCGGCTGCTGCGCCGCGGTGGCGGCTTCGACGTCGAGGAGCCGACGCCCACCGGCGAGGAGGACTACATCGTCGCCGAGGAACGGCTGCGATGAGCACCGTCGTCGAGCCGATCCCACGCGGCACGCTTGCCGGCCGGGTGGGACGGCGTGTCCAGGACTGGGCGCCCGCCGTCGTCGTCTTCGTCGGCGGCATCGGGCTGTGGGAGGGCCTCGTCCAGGGCCTCAACGTCCAGGAGTTCCTGCTGCCGCCGCCCTCTGACATCGCCGAGACGCTCTGGACCGAGCGCGAAACCCTCTGGAGCGCGGGCTGGTTCACCTTCGAGGAGGCGCTCGGCGGCTGGGTGATGGGCTGCTCGGCGGCGATCCTGACCGCCCTCATCCTCGCCCGCTGGCGCACTCTGGCTACGGCGATCATGCCCTTCGCGATCGCAGCAAACGCGATCCCGATCATCGCGTTCGCCCCGATCACCAACAACTGGTTCGGGACGTTGAGCCAGCTCTCGAAGATGGTGATCGCGGCCGTCCTCTGCTACTTCCCGGTCCTCGTCAACACGCTGCGGGGATTGACGTCGGTGCGGCCGCAGCAGATCGAGCTGATGCGCTCGTACGCCGCCAGCGAGCTGGAGGTCTTCCGCCGGGTCCGGATCCCGAACGCGCTCCCCTTCATCTTCACCGGCTTGAAGGTCGCGACAGTTCTCGCGATGATCGGAGCCATCGTGGGTGACTGGTTTGGCGGCTCGCTTGACGCCCTGGGCGTAGAGATCCAGCGTCAGGCAGGCGTCTTCGCGTTCACCGAGGCCTGGGCGGCGATCGTCGTCGCCAGCGTGCTCGGAATCGCGTTCTATGCGGCCGTGTCCGGCGTGGAGCGGCTTACGATGAGCTGGCACCCGTCGACTCGGGGGACGGCGGAGTGACGAAACAACCTGACGGCACGGAAAGGGGAAGTGGATGAGGAAGAGCAGGTGGCTCGTACTCGCCGCGCTACTGAGCGTCGCAGTGCTCGCAGTGACGGCGTGCGGCGGAGACGACGGCGGCGGCGAAGGAGGCGACAAGGACAAGGTCACGTTGCAGTCCAAGTGGGTCGTGCAGGCGCAGTTTGCGGGGTACTACGCCGCCCTCAAACAGGGGTTCTACGACGAGGAGGACCTCGACGTCACAATCCGGCCGGGCGGCCCCGACATCGTCCCGGAACAGGTCGTCCTCGGCGGCCAAGCCGAATTCGGCATCGACTGGCTCGACAGCCTGCTCGCGACTCGCGACCAGGGGCAGAACATCGTCAACATCGCGCAGGTCTTCACGCGCTCCGGGATGACGGAGGTCACGTGGAAGGACTCCGGACTCGACCAGATTACGGATCTCCGCGGCAAGAAGGTCGGCGTCTGGCTCGGCGGCAACGAGCACAAGCTCTTCGCGGCGCTGAACAAGAACGGCATCGACCCGCAGAAGGACACGAAGATCGTCAAGCAGCCCTTCGACATGAACCTCTTCCTAAACGAAGAGATCGACGCGGCTGCGGCGATGACCTACAACGAGCTCGCCCAGGTGCTCGAGACGAAGAACCCGGACACCGGCGAGCTCTACCAGCTCTCGGACCTGAACGTGATGAAGATGTCCGAGCTCGGCACCGGCGCACTCGAGGATGGCGTCTTCGTCCGCAGCGACTGGATCGAGGACGAGGACAACCAGGACATCGCCAAGCGGTTCCTGAAGGCGAGCTTCCGCGGCTGGGTCTACTGCCGGGACAACCCCGAGGACTGTCTGCGGATCGTGCTCGACAACGGCCCGACGCTCGGCGAAGGCCACCAGCGTTGGCAGCTGAACGAGATCAACGCACTGATCTGGCCGGCGCCGAACGGGATCGGCATCATGGAACCCGAGTCATGGGAGATCACGAAGCAGATCGCCCTCGACGGGAAGGTGATCAAGAAGCCGGCGAGCGATGACGCGTATCGCACGGACATCGCCGAAGCGGCAGTCGACGAGCTCAAGGACGACGACGTCGACGTCAACGGCGAGAACTGGCAGAAGGAGACCGTCAAAGTAACGGAGGGCGGAGCCTAAGCGCCTGAAGCCGAAGGAGGGAGATCCGCATGAGTATTCTGATCAAGGGAGGCCGCGTGATCACGGCGGCTGACGACTACGTCGGCGACGTCTTCATCGAAAACGAGCGGATCTCCCTCATCGGCGAGTCGCTCGACGTCGAGGCCGACAAGGTCGTCGACGCGGGCGGGAAGTACCTGCTACCAGGCGGAGTCGACCCGCATACGCACCTGGACATGCCCTTCGGCGGCACGGTGACGATCGACGATGTGGAGTCCGGGCAAACCGCAGCCGCATTCGGCGGAACGACCTGCCACGTCGACTTCGTCATCCAGCCCCAGGGCACGACGTTCGGCGACGCCCTCGACGAGTGGCGCTCCAAGGCCAACGGCAAGCAGATGATCGACATCGGCTACCACATGGCGGTCACCGACCTGCGCGAGGGCGGCACGCTCGAGGAGCTGGCCTCGCTGCCCCACCAGGGTGTCACCTCCTACAAGCTCTTCATGGCCTACAAGGGCGCGCTGATGGTCGACGACGAGACGCTCTTCCGCACTATGGAAGTCGCGGCGGAGACCGGCGCGCTCGTGATGGTCCATGCCGAGAACGGCGACGCGATCGACGTCCTCGTCAAGCAGGCGCTGGCCGAAGGAAAGACGGAGCCGAAGTACCACGCCTTGACGCGCCCGCCGGAGACCGAGGGGGAGGCGACGAACCGCGCGATCCAACTCGCCCGGGTCGCGGGCTCGCCGCTCTACGTCGTCCATGTGTCGTGCCAGGAAGCCGTCGAGCCGATCGCGCTCGCGCGCGAGAAGGGCTGGGACGTCTGGGGCGAAACCTGCACCCAGTACTTCTTCGTCGACTACACCTTTCTCGAGCGGCCGAACTTCGAGGGCGCCAAGTACGTGTACACACCGCCGCCGCGTGACAAGGCGAATCAGGACGTGCTCTGGAACGCCGTGCGCACCGACATCCTGTCGGCAATCTCGACCGACCACTGCGCGTTCAACTGGGACGGCCAGAAGACGCTCGGCAAGGACGACTTCTCGAAGATCCCAAACGGCGGGCCCGGGCTCGAGAATCGGCTGCAGATGATCCACGAGTTCGGCGTCCGCGCCGGGCGGATCTCGCTCAACCGCATGGTCGAGCTGCTCTCGACGAACCCGGCGAAGCTCTTCGGGCTCTATCCGCGCAAGGGAACGATCGCAGTCGGCAGCGACGCCGACATCGTCGTCTTCGACCCCGAGAAGAAGGTCACTATCTCGGCGTCGAGCCACCACTCGCGCGTCGACTACAACCTCTACGAAGGCACCGAGGTGACCGGCTCGCCGGAGGTCGTGCTGCTGCGCGGGAACATACTCGTCGAGAACGACGAGCTCGTCGCCTCGCCGGGGATTGGCCAGTTCGTCGCGCGGGCGAAGTTCGGGCAGGAGCTGAAACCAGAGCCGGCGGTGGCATAGAACGATATGGCCGGTGCCGGGCACCGACCATATCCGTTCGTGTCAGACGCAGATCAGCACTCCACGCTCGGGTTCCACGCGTAGAGGATGCCGCTCGGGTTCGGCTTCCAGATCCACGCGTGGAGCGAGTAGAACGGCGGCAGGCCGTACCGGTTCGGACTGCCGGTGAAGTCGAACGTGCGCCCGAAGAGCGCCGGCGGCGAGGTATGGCCGGCCGCCTCCCAGTCCGCTTGGAACGAGATGTATTCGAGCGCCACCAGCTTGTACGTGCCGTTGTTCCGCTGCTCGTAGACGAGCGCCTCAGGTGCGGCGGCATCGATGACGCCCCCGTCCAGCAGCAGGGCGCCGTTGGCGAAGTGGTCGCCCATGGCGCCGACGGCGCCGTTGGCGATGCAGGTCCCGCCGCTCAGCTCCTGAACGTGGATCGTGTAGCCGGCGGCCTTCGCCTTCTCGAGGTCGTGGAAGCGGGCGGTCGCGGACTTTGCACCGTCGAACGCTCCCGCCGCGATCGCGAGCCCGACTACGACAAGGGGGACCACAACAAACAGTCCCACTGCGAAACGCTTGAACTTCATCTCTCTCCTCCTCTTTCTCACGCTGCGACCTGTTCAGGGTCCGGCCGCACGATCACCGTGTCGCCCACCGGGATGACCTCGTCGGCGGGCAAGCCGGCGCGCTGCGCGTGCGCGAAGATCGCCTGCGGGCTGGTTGCCTGGTAGACGCAGACGGTGCCGAGCGTTTGGTCGCCCTCCGCCAGCACGTAGCTGCGGATCCAGCGAACCTCGTCCGGCGTCTTCTCCCCCTCGAGCGCCGAGCGCTCGGCCGCAATGCGCAGCTCGTCGGCGTCCCGCCAGCCGTCCCGGCGGAGGATTACGTAGGTGTCCATGCGGTCTTCTCCTTTCAGATCGATGACCGCCTGAGCGTGCGCCGCGCGCCGTCAGCCGACCGTCAGAGGATCGTCAAGCGTCCGTTACCGCAGTACGCTGAAGACGATGCTGCGCATCCGCGCCGTGGGCGAGTTCCGCATCGAAGTGGGCGGTCGCGACCGGACGCCACCCGCCTTCGATCGCGCTGCCGCGTTGCTGGCGTGGCTCGCGCTCAATCCCGGTCTGCATCCGCGCTCGGCGGTCGCGGCGCGGTTCTGGCCCGAAGTCCTCGACGAGAGCGCGCGGGCGAGTCTCCGCAGCGCGCTCTGGTCGCTCCGCAAGCAGCTGGGGGAGGAAGCAAACGGCACCCTTGTCGCCACACGCGAACGAGTCGGGCTCGGTGACGATGTCTGGGTCGATGTCCGCGAGCTCGAGCGGCTCCGCGCTGAAGGAAGGCTCGAGGACGCGCTCGTGCTGGCCGAGGGGGAGCTCCTGCCCGGGTTCGAGGACGAGTGGGTCTTCGACGCACGCGAGGAGCACCGCGCCCGAACCGCGGCGCTCCTCGAGGCACTCGCCGCCGCGGCGGACGGGGCCGGCGACCACCGTCGAGCCGTCGAGCTCTCACGGCGTGCTGTCGGCCTCGAGCCACTCTCGGAGGAAACGCATCGCGCGCTCATGCGGCGACTCGCAGCCTTCGGCGACCGAGGCGCGGCTCTCGCCGTCTTCGCGGAGCTAAGGACACGGCTGCTGCAGAAGATCCGCGTCGGCCCGTCGGACGAGACCCGGCGGCTGGCGGAGTCACTGCGCGTCGAGGCGGCGGCACCGACGGTTCCGGCGCGACTCAGGAGGATTGACCGCGCGCTGTTCGTCGGCCGGGACGCCGAGCTCACGCGTCTCCGCCGCCTGAGCGCCTCTGAGGCCGAGACGCCACGGATCGCCCTGATTGCCGGCGAGGCGGGCAGTGGGAAGAGCCGCCTCGCGGCGCGATTCGCGGTCGAGCACGCGCAAGAGGGCGCGACAGTCCTCTACGGCACCTGTGCCGAGCAGGCGCTTGTCCCGTACGAGCCGTTCGCGGAGGCCCTCGACGAGGGCGGCCTGGACGCAGCCGAGATCGCCGAGCGGCTCGCGGCCACCCCCGGCGACCGTGTGCTGCTCGTCCTCGACGATCTCCAATGGGCCGATCCGGCGACGCTTGCGCTGCTGTCTCGGGTGCTCCGGGGACCGCTTTCGAGTCGACTCGCGCTGATCGCCGCCTACCGCGAGGATGAGGCCGAGGCGCATCTGTACGGCGCCCTGGCCGACCTGCGCCGGGATTGCGACGTCGACCGAATCGAGCTCGGCGGCCTCGGCCCCGAGGAGGTCGCCGCGTTGATCGGTAGCGCCTACGAGACGAGCGCCGCCACCGCGCAGGCCAGGGCAATCCACGATCGCACCGCCGGCAACCCCTTCTACGTCCGGGAACTCGCACGGCACGTCGCGGAGCGGCCACGGACGTCGTTCGGCGACGTGCCGGAAGGAATCCGAGATGTCGTGCGAGCGCGAGTCGAGCGCCTGTCGGACGACTGCGCCGACGCCCTCGCACGGGCGTCCGTGCTCGGCGAGGATTTCGACGTCGTCACCCTCGCCGCGGTCTCGGGCTCCGACGAAGAGCCGCTCGCCCCACTCGAGGAAGGAGTGGCGGCAGGTCTTGTCGACGAGGTTGGCGCCGGCCGCTATCGCTTCTCCCATGCACTGACGCGCGACGCGATCTATGCCGGGCTCAGCGCAAGTCGACGCGCCCGGCTCCATCGCACGGCGGCCGAAGTCTTCACTGACCGCCGCGGCGACGAGCCCGGCCCGCGCCTCGCAGAGATTGCGCTGCATCGATGCGAGGGCGCTACTGATGGGACCGACGTGGACGGCGCCGTCGAGCTGGCCGCGCAAGCTGCGGCCTGGGCGTCAGAGCAGGGCGCCTACGGCCAGGCTGTCACCTTGCTGACACGAGCTCTCGCGATCGTCCCGGACGGAGAGGTGAAGCGCCGCCGGCTCCTGGCAGCGCAGCGCGCGGTCGCATTCCAGCGACTCTCGCACGCACTCTCCGACGTCTGGCCCGCCTAAATCTTGGCGGCCTCGGCTCGGCGCCGGATCTCCTCCGGCGTGACGTCGTCGACCAGCTCGTACACGTTCGAGATCATGTGCGAGCCGAAAGCGTCGGCGTGCTCGCGGACCATCTCCTCGCTCGGCGCCTCGTAGATGCAGAACGTCTTCACCGCGCCGTCGTCGTCGAGGACGACGTGACTGTGCTCCCAGGTGATCTCGGGAAATCGCTCGGCCGCGACTCGGTCGGAGCGGACGGATGCGGCGAGCATGTCCTCATCGGAGATCTGGTCGAAGAAGCGTTCGATCACGTAGCGTGGCATGCCCGGAATTTACTCCGCGCGCGCGTCGCGGTCTACGATGAGCGCGTGCCGCGATACCTGATCGTCAGACGCTTCTCGATCAGCGAGGGGGAAATGCCCACGATCGGCCGCCGATCGCGTGAGCTCGTCGACGAGAACTTCCCGGAGATCACCTGGGAGCACAGCCACGTCGTCGTCGACGGCGAGGGGACGGTTCGCACGTACTGCGTCTACGGTGCGCCTGACGAAGACGTGGTGCTGGAGCACTCGAAGCGGCTCGGCGCCCACACCATCGAGGGCCTGCACGAGATCGCAGGCGACGTCTCGCCTGCCGACTTCCCGCCCGCCTAATCGCCGCGCCCGAGGAGGCGCGCGTCGGCGACGTGATAGGTCGCCGTCTCGGCAAGCGCGATGCTCCGCGTCAGCTGTCGCCGACGATCGCGATGCGCTTCCGGCACGAGCTGGAGGGCCTCGCGATACAAAGCAGCCGCCCGCTCCTTCGCCCATCCGTGCTCGGCGATCTCGGCCGCCGCGACGAGATAGTCGACCGCCTTCGCCGAGTCGCCGGCGTCGCGCCAGTGGCGAGCGAGCGCCGCTCCGACCTCGCCGGAGTCACGGCCGACCTCCTCGAAATAAAGTGCCGCCTCGCGATGGCGCTCACGGCGGGCGGCTCGCGGTAGCAGCTCGTAGGCGACATCGCGGACGAGCACGTGGTTGAACGAGTACTGCTGCTGGCCCTCGAACGCGGAGACCGTCTGCCTCGCGATCAACTCTCGCCGCTCGAGTTCCGCGAGGGCGTCGGTGAGCGCCTGCGGCTCTTCGGCCATCCGCTCGAGCGCGCCGCGCCAGAACACGCGTCCGGCGACAGCCGCGTCGAGGAGAACGGCGCGCACGCGAGGCGGAAGCGCGTCGAGACGAGCGGCGATGATCTCTCGAACGGTCGTCGGCAGAGGCGCCGAGGCATCGCCGGACTCTGCCAGGGCCGCCGCAAGCTGCTCGATAAACAGCGGGTTTCCGTCTGCGATCGCCGCCAGATCCGCAGCCCGGTCGAGGCTGTCTGTCGCGCCGCCGTCGGCCAGCCGGTGGGTCGCAAGCCCAGTTGCGTCCGTGACGTCCAGAGCGCCGAGCGGGAGGGCGGTATGGGCGAGGAGTCCGCCGCCCCACCCGGGGCGGAGGTCAAAAAGTTCGGGACGTGCCAGCGCCAGTACGAGGACGGGGAGATCGCGAAGTCTCGCCGCGAGCAGCTCGACAAGGTCGAGCAGCGAGACGTCGGCCCAGTGGATGTCCTCGAAGACCAGCATCGTCGGCTGGTCGGCGGCCACAGCCTCGATGAAGCTTCGAATCGAGAAGAACAGGCTCTCGCGGTCGGCGATCGTCCCCGCCGGGTCGAGGCCGAGGATGATGCCAAGATGCTTCGTGACCGCCTTCGCCTCCGTCGGCGGCAGGAGCGTCGAGACTGCGTCGTCGAGCTTCTTTGATGCCGCGTCGACACTGTCGGTCTCGAAGATCCCGCAGAGTTGCTTGAGCTGGAACGCAAGGGCTGAGTAGGCGGTGCTCTCGCGGTACGGAAGCGTCCGCCCGCGGACGGTTCGGCCGCCACGCTCCCGGACCATCTCGGCGAACTCGCTCGCAAGCCGGGTCTTCCCCACACCGGCGGGACCGATGATCGTGACCAGGTGCGGCCTGCGCTCCGAGGCAACGCGCTCCCACGTCCCGCGCAAGACGTCGAGCTCGTGGCTCCGGCCCACGAGCGGTCCGCGCGCAGGGCGATCACCCGGCAATCGAGCTTCCTGAAGCGCGATCCAGGCGGGCACCAACTGCTCCTTGCCTTTCGCCTCGACCGCGGCTGTCGGGGCGTACAGGATCGCCTCCTTCGTCGCCCTGTAGGTGTCCTCGCCCACGAGAACTGCGCCGACGGGTGCCGCCGTCTGAAGCCGCGCTGCGGTATTGACGACGTCACCGGTGACCATCGCCTCGCCGAGAGCCGGCCGTGCGTTCACGATCACGAGCGCCTCGCCGGTGTTCACCGCGATCCGCACCTTCAGCTCGAGGCGGCGGTCCGCTTCGTCCATCGCGGCGATCGTGTCGCGAACGGTCAGCGCGGCCCTGACCGCACGCTCCGCGTCGTCGCCGTACGCGACTGGAGCGCCGAACATCCCGACGACGGCGTCTCCGATGAACTTCTCAACCACGCCGCCGAAGGACTCGATCTCGGTGCGGACGGCGTCGTGATAGGGCCGAAGCCTTGCTTGCACGTCCTCGGGGTCGAGACGCTCGGCGAGCGAGGTGAACCCGACCATGTCCACGAACACGATGCTGACGAGACGGCGTTCCTCGCGTGGTGGCGTCTCGGCGCGCTCGAGCGGTAGCCCGCAGGCCAGGCAAAACCGAGCGACGTCAGGGTTCTCCTGTCCGCACGAGGCGCAGACGGGCATGGTGCAAGCCTACGGTTGGTTGCGACTACTCCGCTCGGGCGCGCGCGGCGTCTCTGACGTCCTCGGCGGCGTCCTCGACGGTGTCCGCGACCTCCTCGACAACATCCGCGGCGACGGCGACCGTCTGCCACAGGCGCCGCCTCACGATGTACGCAAGGCCGAGCAGACCAGCCGCCGCGACTGCCGCAACCGCGACCTGAACGGCCGTCGGCAAGCCCTTGGCCTCTGCGGCCAAGCGGTCTGTTCTCGTGCGGCGACGAAGCATCAGCGCGTCTGTGGGAAGCCGAGGTCGACCTGGCTCGTCGCCGGATCAGGCCAACGCGAGGTGACGACTTTGCCACGCGTGTAGAAGTCGATCCCCTCGGGACCGTAGATGTGCCGGTCGCCGAAGAGCGACTGCTTCCAGCCTCCAAACGAGTAGTACGCCACGGGAACCGGGATCGGAACGTTGACGCCGACCATCCCCGCCTGCACGTCGAACTCGAACTGGCGGGCGACGCCGCCGTCGCGGGTGAAGATCGCCGTCCCGTTCCCGTACGGATTCTCGTTCACCATCTGGACCGCCTCGTCGTAGGTCTCGACGCGCGTGATCCCGAGCACGGGGCCGAAGATCTCGTCCTTGTAGGCGTCCATCTCCGGCGTGACGTTGTCGAGGAGCGACACACCGAGGAAGAACCCCTCGCCGTCGGGGGAGCTCTCACGCCCGTCGGCGACGAGCGTTGCGCCCTGAGCCGGCCCGGACTCGAGGTACGAAGCCACCTTGTCGCGGTGCTCGCGCGTCACGAGCGGCCCCATCTCGACGTCCGGCTCCATCCCGTCGCCGACCTTGATCTTGGACAGGCGCTCCTTGATCGCCGCGACGAGCTCGTCTCCGGCCTCGCCGACCGCGACGACGTGCGAGATCGCCATGCAGCGCTCGCCCGCGGATCCGTACGCTGCGCTGACCGACGCGTCGGCGGCCATGTCGATGTCGGCGTCCGGCAGGACGATCATGTGATTCTTCGCGCCGCCGAGCGCCTGCACGCGCTTGCCGTGCTTCGTCCCGGTCTCGTAGATGTAGCGCGCGATCGGCGTCGAGCCCACGAAGCTGACCGCGGCGATGTTCGGGTGCTCGAGAATCGCATCGACTGCGACCTTGTCCCCGTGGATGACGTTGAAGACGCCGTCCGGAAGACCGGCGTCCTGGAGCAGCTGCCCGACATAGTTCGCCGCGGACGGGTCCTTCTCGGACGGCTTGAGCACGAACGTGTTGCCGCTGGCGATCGCCGGCGCCCACATCCACATGGGCACCATCGCGGGGAAGTTGAACGGTGTGATTCCGGCAACGACGCCCAGCGGCTGCCGGATGGAATAGACGTCGATTCCCGTCGATGCCTGCTCCGAGAAGCCGCCCTTGAGAAGCGTCGGGATGCCGCAGGCGTACTCGATCACCTCGAG
>Ga0126306_10001281_pt1 | contig 13267 bp, 12 predicted proteins | sample Plot27_FD_92592 | JGI IMG/M metagenome (GOLD analysis project Ga0126306, IMG submission 92592) | Serpentine soil microbial communities from UC McLaughlin Reserve, CA, USA - Plot27 | ecosystem: Environmental > Terrestrial > Soil > Grasslands | place: USA: UC McLaughlin Reserve, Lake County...
ATCTCGGGCCGCAGCTCCGAGGACGGCCTGGGCACTTCCGAGAGGTGCTTCATCGCAATCTCGAGCGGCGTGTCGCCGGTGAACGGAACCTGCCCGGTGAGCATCTCGTAGAGCACGACCCCGACCGAGTAGAGGTCGGAGGTCTGGTCGACGGGCGCCCCGCGCGCCTGCTCGGGCGAGAGGTACTGCGCAGTGCCGATGATCGAGCCGACCTCGGTCATCTGGCTGGCGCCTGAGCGCGCGATGCCGAAGTCCGTCACCTTCAGGCGGCCCTCGGCGCCGATGAGCACGTTGTGCGGCTTGATATCGCGGTGGACGATCCCCTGCTTGTGTGCGGCTGCGAGCGCCGCGAGGATCTCGCGCGCATAGTCGATCGCGACCTTGATCGGGGCCGGCCCTCGCCCGACGATCAGCTCCTTGAGCGAGCGCCCGTCGAGGAACTCCATCGCGATGTAGTAGGTGCCCTCGGCCTCGCCGCGGTCGTAGATCGAGACGATGTTCGGGTGAGAAAGGCCGGCGGCATTCTTCGCCTCGCGCCGGAAGCGCTCGATGAACGAGTCGTCGGCCGCGTGGCGGTCGTTCAAGATCTTGATCGCGACCTGTCTGCCCAGTTCCTGGTCCTCGGCGAGGTAGACGTCCGCCATCCCGCCCGCACCGAGCTTGGAGACGATCCGGTAGCGGCCGTCGAAGACGGTCCCGATCAGCGTGTCTGAGACAGCCATGTCCTCATGAGAGGTTAGGGATTCGACCTTCCGGCCAGGAGCGCCTGCATGACCGAGCGGGCAATGGGAGCGGCCGTGGTGCCTCCGGCACCGGCTTGATTTTGCAAAACGACGGCAATTGCGACCCGAGGCGCGTTGGCCGGAGCGAAGGCGATGAACCACGTGGTGTTCAGGGTTCCCGCTCCCCCGGTCTCGGCCGTTCCGGTCTTGCCGGCGACGCGAATGCCCGGAAGCTGTGCTGCGGTGCCCGTTCCGCCCGCGACGACGGCTTCCATCATCCGGGTCAGGTCGTTTGCGGTGCTGGTGCGCATCGCGCGCCTGTACTTCTCAGGGTGCGTGCGCTTGACGACGCCTCCACCAGGCCCGGTGATGCGTCCGACGATGTAGGGCTTCATCACGACCCCGTGGTTGGCAACCGCCGCGGCCACCATTGCCATCTGGAGGGGCGTCGTCAGCATCCGCTCCTGCCCGAATGCGAGCCGACCCGGATCGACCTGGGTCGACGGGCTATCTGGATAGAAGAGCCGGCCGTGGTCGTAGAGCCCGCTCGGAGCGCGCTCGTTGCCCGGCGTCTCGAGTGGCGGATCGGCGTAGAAGCCGAACTGCTTCGAGGTGCCGAGGACCCTCCCCGCGCCGATCGTCTTGCCGATCTCGCAGAAGACGGCGTTGATCGAGTGCTCGAGCGCCTGCAGGAAGTCGACCGGGCCGAACACCTCGGGCCCGCTCATGTCACCGTAGTTCTTTACCTGCTTGCCATACTCGATGCAGTAGCCGCGGTCGACGAAGCGCGAGTCGATCGTGTAGCGACCCGAATCCAGCGCAGCGGCGCTGGTCACGACCTTGAAGATCGAGCCGGGCACGAATAGCCCGTCGGTTGCGCGATTGAGCAGTGGCGCAGACGGTGAGCAGGAGGCACGGATGTTGTTGATCGCCTCGAAGTTGCCTTCGACCAGGTTGGGGTCGAAGGTCGGCCGCGAGGCGGCAGCGAGCACGGCACCGGTACGCGCATCGAGGGCGACCACCGAGCCGCACTTCCCGGCGAGTTGCTCCATCGCAACACGTTGCGCCCCTGGTCGCAACGTCAGCCAGAGGTCGTTGCCTTTGATCGTCGCGCCGCGGATCCGGTCGAGGGTGGTGTCGAGGACGGTGTGGAGGTTCGCGTTGGAGCCGGTCAGGTAGTCGTTCTCCGAGCCCTCGAGCCCCGAGCGGGAGCGCGACTGGGTCGAGTAGCCGACGATGTGCGCGAACAGCCCGTGCTGCGGGTAGCGGCGGAAGTAGAGCGTCTGCCCGGCGACGCGCCTCTTACGGTTGGTGGCCAGGATGGTGCCGTCGGCGGCGCGGATCAACCCGCGCTTGATCGAAAACTGCGCCACTCGCTGGATCTCGTTGTCCTGCCGGTCGGCGAGCCCGGCTGTCGCCCAGGTCTGCCAGTACGTGGTGGCCACGATCAGCGCAGCGACAAGGCCGAGGCCGACGAGCGCGAGACGGGCGATCTGCCGGTTCATGCGCGCTCCGCGCTGGCGCGGTTGGAGACCAGCAAGAGGCCGGCGAGCAGGACGAAGTTCGCGACGACGCTCGAGCCTCCATAGCTGACGAACGGCAGCGTGATCCCCGTGAGCGGGATGATCCGGAGGATTCCGCCGACGATGATGAACGTCTGCAGGGCGAACGCGAACGTGAGTCCGACCGCGAGCAGCTTCGAGAAGCCGTCCTCGGCGAGCATCGCGATCTTCATCCCGCGCGCGACGAAGAGCATGTAGACGAGCAGCAGTGCCGCCACGCCGACCAACCCGAGCTCCTGGGCGAGGGCCGAGTAGATGAAGTCGGTGTTCAGGTACGGGATCAGTTGGTGCCCCGAGGTGGTCTCGAAGGTGCCCTTGCCGAGGCCAGTGCCGAACCAGTTGCCGTGCGCCACCGAGTAGAGGGACTTCACGAGCTGGTAGCTGGCGCAGTCCTGCCGCGGCAGCATCTTCCCGTTGATGCTGCAGTAGACGGCGTGATCGGTCCACGGGTGCAGCCAGATCGTGATGCGGTCGCGCACGTGGCCGACGAGCTGGTACACACCCGCGGCGCCGGCGATGAACAGGCCGGCACCGAGGCCTACATAGAGCAGCCGGCCGGTCGCCACGTAGAGCATCGCCAGGAAGATCCCGAAGTAGAGGAGTGCGCTGCCGAGGTCGTTGGTCTCGACGAGGACGAGCATTGCGCCGCCCCAGATCACGAGGAGCGGCCCGAAGTCCTTCAGGCGGCCCTGCGCCAGCACCTCCCGCTTCTCGCGCAGGTAGCCGGCGAGGAAGACGATCAGCATGATCTTCGCGAGCTCACCCGGCTGGAACTGGAGCGAGCCGACGTGCACCCAGAGGCGGGCGCCGTTGACGGAGGTGCCGAGGCCCGGCGCGGCGGGCAGGACGAGCAGCCCGATCGCCGTCAGCCCGAAGAGGTACTTGTAGCTCTCGAGCCGTCGGTAATCCCGGTGCAGCACGTACAGCGTGACCGAGAACGCGGTGAGCGCGACCACGATCCAGAGGCCCTGGCGGAATGCGTCGGAGGGCTCGAGCCGGTAGATCTCGGTCAAGCCGATCCCGGTCAGCAGGCCGGCCATGGGCAGCAGGTACGGGTCGGCGAAGGGCACGGCCAGCCGCGCGACGAGGTGCGCCGCGAGGTAGAGCGCGAAGAAGAATCCCGCGTAGGAGAGCGACGCGGTGGAAACGACCTCCTGCCGCGCGATGTAGACGCTGGCGAAGCCGAGCGCGGTCAGAATGCCGACCACGATCAGGTTCGCGAGCTCGCGGTTCCTCGCGCTCATCTGGCCCCGATCTGCTCCTCGTAGCGCCGTACGGCCGCGAGCGCCGAGCCTTCGCTGCGGAGACTGTGGTCGAACAGCTTCCGCCGTTCGGCCTGGCTCAGCTGCGCCGCGAGGAGCGGGCTGACGTAGGTGGCTCGGTAGAGGTGCATGTCCCCGACGATGTTCCACGGGACGCCCTGGTAGACGGCGACGTGGCCGTCTGCCTCCGCCCCCACGAAGTGCGAGCGCCAGAGGCCCCAGACCACGAAGCCGGAGGCGCCCACGAGCAGCGTCAGAGCCAGCGCCGCCACGAGCAGCCGCCTGCCCGGACCGCGCGGCTCGCTGCGGCGCGCGTCGCCGTTCGAGGTCTGGATCGCCGGCACCCTGTCCAGCTCGTCGAGGGTGTCCTCGGCATCCACCCCGTCTTCGCGCGGGGGCAGCGTCACCGTGCGCTCGAGGTCGTCCTCGGCGCCGATCTCGAAGAAGACGACGGTGATGTTGTCCTCGCCGCCGCCCTTGTTCGCGGCGCGCACGAGCGCCTTCGCCGCGCTCTTCAGGTCCTCGCGGTTGCGCGCGACCTCGGCCAGGATGGTCTCGTCGTCCACCATCGTGGTGAGCCCGTCGGAGCAGATCAGGAAGAGGTCGCCCGGCTTCGTCTCGACCGAGTACGTGTCCACGTCGACGTCGGGGTCCGTCCCGAGCGCGCGCGTGATCACCGAGCGCTGCGGATGCCCTTCCGCCTCCTCCGGCGAGAGCTTGCCGCTGCGAACGAGCTCCGCGACCAGCGAATGATCTTCGGTCAGCTGCTCGAGGCGGCCCCCGCGAACGAGGTACGCGCGTGAGTCCCCGACGTGGCCGATCGCCACCCGGCCATCCTCGACGAGCGCAACGGTCATGGTCGTCCCCATTCCAGAGGCGGCGGCGTCCTGCGACTGGCGCTCGTAGACGCGACGGTTCGCCTGCTGGATCAGCTCGTCCACGCGCTCCTCGCCGCCGCCGCCGGGCTCCTGCAAATCCTTGAGCGCGGCGGCCGCCAGGCTCGAGGCGAGCTCGCCGGCCTGCGCACCCCCCATCCCGTCGGCGACGGCGAAGAGCGGCGGCTCGGCGACGAAGGCGTCCTCGTTGTGCCGGCGCTTACGACCCGTGTCGGTCAAGGTCGCCGTCTGTCCGAGGCGCAAGGTCATGCGTCGTACCTCAGCTCGGTCTCGCCGACCCGCACGACGTCGCCGGCGGTCAGCCGCTTCGGGCGAGTCAGGCGGCTACCGTTGAGATAGGTGCCGTTGGTCGAGCCGACGTCTTCGAGCCACACCCCATCCCGCCGCGGCTCGATGCGTGCGTGCTCGGTCGAGGCGTACTCGTCCCGGCCGAGATCGACGTCGTTGCGCGACCCCCGGCCGAGCAAAAGCGTCGAGGAGTCGAGCGTCAGCTCCTCGCCTTCCTCCAGGGCGGGGCTCTTCACCACCACCAGCCGCCCCGCCTCGAACCGCGCCTCCTCGCTGCCAAGGCCGGGCACCGACCCCGGCGCAAGCACGAAGCTCTCCTGCGGCAGGCTCACGTCCCGTGCCGCCGAGCGCACGATTCTCCAGATGAAGAGGTAGAGCAGGACGAGGAACAGGAGCTTGAGCACGAGGAGGGCCTCTTCGACGGCGATCGAGGCGGCCGTCACGACTTCGACTCCGTCTCGCGCCGGAAGACGAGCTCGGTCGACCCGAGCGTGATCCGATCGCCCTGTCGCAGCTTCGCGCGCTTCTGGCGGCGTCCGTTCACCTCCATCCCGTTGGTCGAGCCGAGATCGATCGCCCAGTAGGCGGCGCCCTCCTGCCGAACCTCCGCGTGCTTCCGCGAGACGTTGGGGTCGGCCAGCGAGATGTCGCAATCCTTCGAGCGCCCGATCGTGACCTGGCCCTTGTCGATCTCGTGCTTCGCCCCGTTCACGGTGACGCTGACGGTTTCCCGGTCGAGCCCCAGATCCTCGACCGAGACCGCCTCGGTCTCGACCGGCTTTCGGTAGATCATCGTCGAGCCGGGCGCGGCCTGGGCAAGCGGCTCTCCCGGCTGCGGCGCGGGACCCTGCACCATCCGCGTGGCGATCCCGAACTCCCCCATCTCCAGGTCGGCGTCGGTCTCGAGCTTCACCGCGGGCGGCGAGAGTAGCTCGTAGCGCTCACGCCGCGCGTTCTCGGCGATGTACTCCTGCAGCTCGCTGCAGAGCGATTCCTCGTAGCTCGCGAACTGCTCGCGGTCGGCGGGCGCGAGGTAGACCGTGTACTCGTTCGGCGCATACACGCGCGAGACGGAGACCACGCGGTGATGCTCCATCTCCTTGACGAGTTTGCGCGCGAGCTCGACGGGCTGCACGTGGGTGCGGAAGGCGCGGCCGAAGACTCCCTCGAAAAGGCCTTCGATCTTGTGCTCGATGTTCCTGAGGACGCTCATGCGGGCGGGGTTATGCCCCGCATCGGAACTCTAACCCCGGGGTATCAGGGCCAGGACGGAGCTAGTGGTCCACGCCGCCAGCACCAAGGGGGCCGCGGCGACAGCGGGGGCCGGCAGAAGCGTGACGGCGATCAGTCCGGCACCGAGGCCGGCGATCGCCCAGAGGCCGCGCTCACGCGCGAACGGGAGCACGACGGCGGCAGCGGCGAGGGCGAGCGCCTCCAGCAGCAGCACCGGATGTGCGACTAGGGCGTGCCAGAGCGCGACGGCGACCGCAAAAGGATCCTCGCTGCCGGTGATCCCTAGTCCCCTGGGCGGAGCGCCTCCGGTGAACGGTAACGGCGCGTGGCGGAACCCGGCGACGACCGCTGCGAGCAGAACGGCGGCCCCGACCTGCATGGCTCGACGAGGGTGGCTGCGGACGCTCTGCGCGGCCAGCGGCAGAAGCCCGAGCGCCAGCACCGGGGCAAGCAGCGGGCCGAGCGCCAGGAAGAGCCCCTCCCGTGGCGCGCGCCACGAGAGCGCCAGCCAGCCGCATGCGAGGGCCGCGTACACGAGCGCGAGACCGGAGGAGACGTTTCCGAGCGGGAGCACCGGCACTGCCAGCGCAAAGGCGAGCCCGAGCTTGGGCCGGACGGTTGTGAGCCCGAAGGCGAGCAGCGCGAGGATCGGCGCCACGAGCGGCGGGTAGAAGGGCAGGGCCGCCGCGGTCCAGCCGGCGAAAATGCCGGCGGCCGTGGGTGCAGCGAGACTCACGGGAAGCGCGAGGGGGATCGGAGGAAGCGTCGTGTTCGTCTTGCGGCGCCGGAGCCGCTCGGCAAAGGCGTCGCGCAGGTCGAGAGCAAGCCTTGCCGCCGGCGGCCGCGCGGCGGGATCTAGGGCCAACATGCGGTCGACCAGCGATGTCAGCGGCTTGGGCAGGTCCGGCCGAACCTGCGCTAGCGGCGCCGCGCCGCTCTCGATCCGCTGAGCCGTCTCCAGCAGCGAGCCGTTCCAGAACGGATGCCAGCCGGCAAGCGATTCCCAGAGCAGCGCGCCGACGGCCCAGATGTCGGCCGGCGGACCACCGGATTCGCCGCGCAGCCGCTCGGGCGGGACGTAGGCCAGGGTTCCGGGCACGTCGCCGGTCGCGGTGAGCGACTCCTCCTCGGCGAGCTGGGCCAGTCCGAAGTCGAGCAGCCTGATCGAGAGCCCCTCGCCCTCGGCGACGAGCACGTTCGAGGGCTTCACGTCGCGGTGGACGATCCCGCGTGAGTGCGCGTGCCCGAGGGCTTCGAGGATCTGCGCCGCGGCCTCGACGGCGTCGGCATCGTTCAGCTCGCCCGCGCGCAGAGCCTGACGCAGGGTCTGGCCGGGCACGTACTCGTAGGCGATATAGACGTTGCGGCTGTCGCGCTCGAGGCCGTAGGCGCGCAGGCAGCGCTCGTGCCGCAGACGCGCGGCCGCCAGGGCCTCACGCTCGGCGCGGGTCGCGGCCTTGCCCTCGCGCGGGACGATCTTCAGCGCGACCTCGAGCCCCGTGCGCTCGTCGCGGGCGAGCCAGACCGACCCGGAGCCGCCGCTTCCGAGCGGGCGCAGGGGCCGGTAGTGCTCTGCTACGAGCTCGCTCGGTGAGAGCGCTAGTGCTGCTTCTGCCACAACCACCGTGTTTTCGCGCCTCGGAGAAGACTCCTGCCGCGACCGGTGAAGAGTCCTATCACGACCGGTGAACTAGATAGAGTGGGCCGGATTTTTCCTGCAATTCCTCATGACTGAACGCGACACCGACATCGATTTCGACTTCTTCGAGGAGGAGCCGCCGACCCAGGAGTCGTCGCGAACCGATCGCCTGATGCGGCGGCCGGGCGGGGGCCCGCGCGGGCCTCAGCGCCCGCCGAGAGCGCCGACGAACCTGACCCCGCTCCTGCGCCTGGTCGGCCTGATCGCGTTTGCGATCCTGATCATCGTCCTCTTGGTCTTCTGGGTCCAGAGCTGTCGAGAGGCCGGCAAGACGAAGACCTACAAGAGCTACATGACGAGGGTCTCCGAGGTCGCCGCCTCGTCGCACCAGATTGGACAGGGGCTGAGTCAGGCGCTGCTCGCTCAAGGGCTGAAGCAGGCGGCCGTCGAGCGCCGCATCGCAGGCCTCGCCCGTCAGGAGCAGCTCGACGTCGATCGTGCGCGCGAGATCACGCCGCCCGGCACGCTGCGCGACGAGCACGACGCCCTGATCGAAGCGCTCCAGTTCCGCGTCAGTGGGCTGAACGGGTTGGCCAACGCGCTTGCGGCTACCGTCAGTACGAAGAACACCACCCGCGCCGCAGGCGTGCTCGCGTCGCAGATGCAGCGGTTCCTCGCGAGCGACGTGATCTACGACGACGAGTTCAAGGTTCCCTCCATCGCCGAGCTCAATCGACAGGGCGTCACCGGAACGAATGCGAGGGGGGGGCCGCTGGTGCCCGACTCGAATTTCCTCCAGAGTGCCGACTTCGTCACGACCACGTCGATGGTGAGCGTGCTCACCAAGATTCGCGGCGGCTCGGTCACACCCAGCCAGGGTGGCCTGCACGGGACGAACATCGTCTCCGTCAAGGCACTCCCCGAGGGAACGGAGTTGAGCACGTCCACTCAGACCCGGGTCATCGTCCGGACGAACTTGGCTTTTCAGGTGACGATCGAAGACTCCGGCGACTCGCAGGAGACCAGCATTCCGGTGAAGCTGACGATCGTGCAGTCGGGCAGCGACCCGGTCGTCAAGACCGCGAGGATCAACTTCATCAGCCCGGACGAGACAAAGGTGATCACGTTCAAGAACTTCCCCGCACCCAACTTCCAGACTCCCGCGCAGCTGAAGATCGAGGTGCAGCCGGTGCCGGGCGAGACCAAGACGGACAACAACTCCGCGGACTACCCGATCATCTTCTCGGCCTAGCAACGTGAGCGTCTCGAGCGCGACCGCCGCCTGGATCGCGATCGGAGCAGCGGTCGCAGCCGGGCTCGCGCTGCTCGGCGCATTGTGGGTCCTGCTGAAGGTGCGCCGGCTGCGGGCCGGGCAGGCTGTCCTGCTGGGTGACGGCAAGACCGATCTGGTCGATTTCGCGGTCTCGCTCCAGGGTCGGATCGACGACCTGCACCGAGCAGTGGACGAGATCGCCGCCGGGCTCGTGCGCGTCGACCGTCGCGTCGACCAGTCGGTGACGAACACCTCGATCGTTCGCTACGACGCCTACGAGGACACGGGCGGCCACCAGTCGGCCTCGCTGGCAGTCCTCGACTCGGGTCGAAGTGGCGTGGTCGTGACCGCGATTCAGGGCCGCGACTACGCGCGGATCTACATGAAAGAGCTCGACCGCGGCCGCGCCTCGATTGCCTTGTCGCCCGAGGAGGCCGAGGCAGTCGAGCGAGCGATGTCTCGGTGACCGCGCAGAGCACTCGGGCTATGGCCGAGTGCGGCACGCTGATTGCTAAATTCCGTTTTGTGCAGCAAGTTCTGGTGTTGAACGCGAGCTACGAACCGCTGAACGTGACCACCGTTCGCCGTGCGCACGTGCTCGTGTTCAAGGGCAAGGCGGAGGTGATCGAGGAGCTGCAGCAGCCTCTGAGGTCGGCGACGGACACGTATCCATGGCCGCACGTGATCCGTCTCGTGCAATACGTGCGGGTGCCGAGAACGCTGCAACGGAAGATCTCCCGGCGGGCGCTTTTTGCCCGCGACGGCTGGCGCTGCATGTACTGCGGCACGACCAGCGGCCGGCTCACGCTCGACCACGTCGTTCCACGGAGTCGTGGAGGCGACTCGGTTTGGGAGAACGTCGTCACCTCGTGCGCCCCGTGCAACATGCGCAAGGGCAATCGCCTCCCGGACGAGATGGCGATGACGCTGCGTAAGCCGCCGCGTGCGCCCGCGCCGGTGCTCTTCATCCACCTCGCAACGCCCAGGATCCCGCATGGCTGGCAGCCGTACTTGAACGGCCTGTCCGACGCGGCCACGGCCACCGCCACCGGCTGATGTGACACCCGGCCCTCCCGGCGGCGTACTCCCCGTACGCGACCAGGAGGACTACGATGAAACTCGCTCGGATCGGAGCCGTTGTCGCGCTGATGGCCGCCGCGGTGGCGCTCGGGACGGTGGTGCGCCCGGGTTCTGCCCAAGGCACGGCGGAGCCCCCGACCGGTGGCATCACCGTCAGCGGCACGGCGACCAGCCGCGCTGTGCCGGATCAGGCCACCTTCTCCTTCGGCGTCCAGACTGAGGGCGCCTCGGCGCCGGCGGCGCTGGACGCGAACAGCGCCAAGATGGCGCTCGTGATCGCCGCGTTGAAGCGGGCAGGGATCGCCGAGAAGGACTTGCAGACGCAGGACGTGTTTGTGATGCCGCGGGCAGACGATAAGGGTGAGATCAGCGGCTACTACGCGAATAACTCCGTGCAGGCGCTCGTGCGCAAGATCGGCAGTGCGGGGGCCGTGGTCGACGCGGCCGTTGGAGCGGGGGCGAACCAGAGCTCGGGCCCCTCGTTCGAGCAGTCGGGTCGAGACGCGATCTACCGCAGCGCGCTGCGGGCGGCCCTCGCCGATGCGCGCACGAAGGCAGAGGCACTGGCCGCCGAGTCGAATGCGTCGCTCGGGCGTGTGACTCGGATCGTCGAGGGCTTCGCTGAGGAGCCGGTACCCATGAACGACCGGGCCGTGGCTCAGAGCGCCAAGGCGGAGACCCCGGTGGAGCCGGGCACGCAGGAGCTCCAGGCCACCGTCACGGTGACGTTCGACCTGAGCTAGGACTGGCCGCGCTCGACGGGCAAATCGCGTTGCTCCCACTCGCTCCAGGAGCCGGGGTAGAGCTTCGCGTCGTGCCCGACGAGCGCGAGCCGGTGCAGCACGACGCAAGCGGTGACGCCTGAGCCGCAGTAGGCGACCAGCTCACCGCCCGGGAGGTCGGGCAGGGGCGCGTTCCAGGGCGCGTTGACGGCGCCGGGCACGCGACCCGGGACCCGGTCGATCGCGTTCGGCTCACCACGGAAGCGGCCGGGCTGGCGCGCGTCGACGACGACGAGCTCCTCGAGCCGGGCCGCCAGCTCGTCGGCGCTGATCGTGTCGTCGCTGCGAGGCCGCGCCTCGAACGCTGCGGGCGCGATCTCCTCGTCACCCGCTCGCATGGGACCGAGCCAGCCCTCGAGCTCGAGCACGGCGCAGTCGTCGTGGCCGAAGTGGCGTAGAAGCCACCAGAGTCGCTCCGCACCGCCCATACTCCCGTAGGCGATCGCGAAGACGCCTGCTTCGATCCCGGCTCGTGAGGCAGCCTTGGCGAAGGACGCCGTGTCGGGCAAAGGGTGACGGCCGCCGGCTCCAGGCGGGGCGGCGAGATCCTCGTCCACGTCGAGGAACGCGGCGCCCGGGATGTGACCTGCGAGGTAGAGATCTCGCCCACGCCCGGGGTAGCCGAGCTCCCAGCGACAGTCGACGAACTGGTAGCGCACGACCGGGAACGCTACTGGCCGAACGCGCTGCGGAAGGCCGTCGGGCGCAGGGCGAGCGGAAGCTTGCAGCGTCCGCACCAGCTCTCGCTCGACCCCTTCTGCTCCGACCGCTCCCGGAGGAGCGGCTTCTCGCAGCTGCATCTCTCGAGCTTGCTCATCCAGAGACTTTGCGGCGCGCGCCGGACGTGCTGCACCTGCACCGGGAACGCCACCGGAAAGGTGACGGTCACGCTTACGCGGCTGTAGCCTCGGGTTCCTCCTGAACAGGTAGCTGGCCGGCGGGTCGTTCGTGGTGCGCGTGACCGAGGAGGTGGCCGTGGGTTTCCGTGCCGTAGCCGCCCGGAACGGGGATATAGAACTCGGGATAGCCCCACATGCCGTGCTCGGAGACGTCGAGGCCGGCGGTCTCGGTCTCCTCCTCGACGCGAATCCCCCAGAGGCGCTTCATCGTCCAGAGGCAGCCGAACGAGGCCGAGAACGTGAAGGCACCGACGGCGGCGAGGCCTAGCAGCTGGATCCACACCTGGTGTAGGGAGCCGGTGTAGACGAAGCCGCCTTGGCCGGTCTTGAGCGTCGAGGCGAGCGCCGGCACTGCGAAGAGGCCGGTCGCGATCGTGCCCCAGACTCCGGAGACACCGTGCACGGCGACGGCTCCGATCGGGTCGTCGATCCCGATCCGCTCGACCGCGAGGACGCCAACCACCGCGATCACGCCCGAGACGAGGCCGATCACGACCGCGGCCCACGGGGCGACGAAGCCCGATGCCGCGGTGACCGCGACGAGCGCCGCGAGCACGCCGTTCAGCATCATCGAGATGTCGGGCTTGCGCAGAACGACCCAGGCGGTGATCGCGCCGCTGACCGCGCCCGCGGCGGCCGCGAGGTTCGTCGTCAGCGCTACGTACGCGAAGAAGCCGATCTTGTCGCCGGTGATCACCCCGAGCGTCGAGCCCGGGTTGAAGCCGAACCAGCCGAACCAGAGGATGAGCGTGCCGAGGACGGCATACGGGATGTTGTGTCCGGGAATCGCGTTGCCGCGCCTGCCGTCGAACTTGCCGATGCGCGGCCCGAGCAGGAGCGCGCCCGCGAGCGCGGCCAGGGCGCCCTGGTAGTGCACTACCGTCGAGCCTGCGAAGTCCTGCATCCCGAGCCCGAAGAGCCAGCCGCCGCCCCAGACCCAGTGCGAGGTTACGGAGTAGATGAGCGTGAAGAGCGCGCCGAAGACGAAGTAGACCCACAGCTTCGCGCGTTCGGCCATCGCTCCCCAGACGATCGCGAGCGAGACACCGGCGAAGACGACTTCGAAGAAGTAGCCGGCCGCACCGGGGACGGTGGTGAAGAAGGAGTAAGGCGCGGTTCCAACGGCCAGCAGCGAGTCGACCGAGGGCATGAAGCCGGTCGTTCCGATGAAGCGGTTGCCGTCACCGAACGCGATCCCGAAGCCGACCGCCCAGTACACGAGCGAGCAGACGCCGAAGATGAGGACGTTCTTCCCTGCGATGTGAGCGGCGTTCTTCATCCGCGTCAGGCCTGCCTCCAGGAAGGCGAAGCCGGCCTGCATGAACATCACGAGTATCGCCGCGACTACGACCCAGAGGGTGTTCGCGGCCAGGAGGAGGTCGCCGTTCTTCATGCCGCCTCCTCCTTCGCCTGCGGCTCAGTCGCGTGGGGGCAACCAGGTTTCCCCCACGAGCCCCCTTCTTCTCCTGAAGTCGCCGCGGCGCAGGCGCCGCGGAACCCAAGCCGGGGAACCTCCCGGTTCCCCATGACACCCTCCCCGAGGCCGCTCACGCGCCCCCCTCCGCGTCCTCGAGCGGAAGGCCCGTGCGGTTATGGATGACGTGCTCGACCCGCGTTATCCAGACGAGGCC
>Ga0126306_10001284_pt1 | contig 13264 bp, 16 predicted proteins | sample Plot27_FD_92592 | JGI IMG/M metagenome (GOLD analysis project Ga0126306, IMG submission 92592) | Serpentine soil microbial communities from UC McLaughlin Reserve, CA, USA - Plot27 | ecosystem: Environmental > Terrestrial > Soil > Grasslands | place: USA: UC McLaughlin Reserve, Lake County...
CAACGGCGTTGACGCCCGCTGCCGGCGCCTCGGGGGTCGCGCCGGGGAGTCCGCGCGCCCTTCCGAGGCGGGCTGGTCCGCTCGCGGGCCGGAGCGTCCTCTCAAGTCTCGTTGACATACCCCCTCGGGGTATCTAGGATGCCCGTATGAGTTCGACTAGCGATCTCGCCACGACCGCCGTCCTGCATGTCGGCGGGCTGCACTATGCCACCGAGAAGGCCGTCGTGGAGGGCGTGCTGTCGCGTCGCCCCGGCGTGATCGCTGTCGAGGCCAACCCGGTTGCTCAGACCGCGACCGTCAGCTTCGATCCGGACCGGACGTCGGTCGCCGAGTTGCGGCGCTGGGTCGAGGAGTGCGGGTATCACTGCGCGGGGCAGTCGGCGCCGGGGCATGTGTGCGACCCGCTGGTGGCGCCTGACCATGGCCCGCACGACCCCGCGGCGGTTGAGCGCGCGGACGAGGCGCACGGGCACGGACATGGCGGGCACGCCGGCATGTCGATGGTGGCGATGGTCCGCGACATGCGCAACCGCTTCGTGGTCGCGCTGGTGTTCACGGTGCCGATCGTGCTGTGGTCGATGGTCGGGACCGAGCTGCTCGGGACCGAGCTTGCCACCCCGTTCGGGATCGACCGGGACGTGTGGCTGCTGGCGCTCAGCGTGCCAGTCGTCGGCTACGCGTCGTCGATCTTCTTCACCGGGGCGCTCGCGGCGCTGCGGGCGCGGACGCTGGACATGATGGTGCTGGTCGCGGTGGCGATCGGCACGGCTTGGGTCTATTCGGTCGCGGCGACGTTCTTCATCGAGGGCGACGTGTTCTATGAGGCGGCGGCGATGCTGGCCACGTTCGTGCTGCTCGGGCATTGGTTTGAGATGCGCGCGCGCGGCGGCGCGAACGACGCGATCCGCGCGCTGCTCGACCTCACACCTCCCAGGGCGGTGGTGCTGCGCGACGGCGAGCCGGTTGAGGTCCCCACGGCCGAGGTCGCCGTGAGCGATCTGCTGCTGATTCGCCCGGGCGCGAAGGTGCCCGTCGACGCGGTCGTCGAGGAGGGTGAGAGCGAGGTCGACGAGTCCACGGTGACCGGCGAGAGCCTGCCGGTGCACAAGGTCACTGGCGACCAGCTGATCGGCGCGACGATCAACAGGAACGGCACGCTGCGCGCCCGCGCCAGCGCCGTCGGCTCGGACACCGCGCTGGCGCAGATCGTCAAGCTCGTCCAGGAGGCCCAGAACTCCAAGGCCCCGGGCCAGCGGCTCGCCGACCGGGCCGCGTTCTGGCTCGTGCTGGTCGCGCTGTTCGGCGGCCTCGTGACGTTCGCGGTCTGGTATTTCGTCGTCGGCCGCGACGTCGAGGAGGCGCTGCTGTTCGCGATCACCGTCGTGGTGATCACGTGCCCGGACGCGCTCGGCCTGGCGACGCCGACGGCGATCATGGTCGGCACCGGCCTGGGCGCCAGGCGCGGCAATCTGTTCAAGCACGCGGTCGCGCTTGAGCAGGCCGCCTCGCTCGACACCGTCGTTCTCGACAAGACCGGCACGCTGACGCGCGGCGAGCCCGAGGTCGTCGCCGTCGCCACGGCCGACGGCATCGCCGAGGACGAGCTGCTGCGCCTTGTCGCGGCCGCCGAACGCGAAAGCGAGCACCCGCTCGCGGAGGCGATCGTCAAGGCCGCGCAGGCGCGCGCGATCACGCTGCCCCGGGCCGAGTCGTTCGAGGCCGTTCCTGGTCACGGAGCGCTCGCCGTCGTCGGCGGCCGGCGCCTGGCGATCGGCAACCAGCGCCTGCTCGACCGCGAGAACGTCAGCCTGAACGGGCTGGCCGCGCGCGCCGCCGAGCTCGCCGGCGAGGGCCGCACGACCGTTCAGGTCGCCCTCGACGGCAAGGCCGCCGGCGTCATCGCGATCGCCGACGCGCCGCGCGACACGGCGGCGGAGGCGATCCGCGCGCTCAAGGAGCTCGGCGTGCGGCCGGTCATGCTGTCGGGCGACAGCCGCGCGACCGCGGAGCGGATCGCCGCCGCGGTCGGCATCGAGGAGGTCATCGCCGAGGTGCTGCCGGCCGACAAGGCCGCCAAGGTCTCAGAGCTCCAAGCCCAGGGTCGCAAGGTCGCGATGGTGGGCGACGGCGTCAACGACGCGCCCGCGCTCGCCCAGGCCGACGTCGGGATCGCGATCGGCGCCGGCACCGACGTCGCCGTCGAGACCGCCGACGTCGTGCTGATGCGCTCGGACCCGCTCGACGTCGCGACCGCGATCACGATCAGCCGCGGCACCGTGCGCAAGATGCGCCAGAACCTCGCCTGGGCCGTCGGCTACAACAGCCTCGCGCTGCCGATCGCCGCCGGCGTCTTCGAGCCGCTCGGCTTCGTCCTGCGCCCCGAGGTCGCCGCCATCTCGATGGCCGGTTCGAGCATCATCGTCGCGGTCAACGCCGTTGCCCTGAAGCGACTGCGGCTGCCGGAGCGCGGCGGAGACGCGCAGGCATGACGCGGCTCCTGCTCGCGTCCGGCTGACCCCGGGGTTGATCGGGCCGTAGAGGACCAGTAGTTCGCCGCGCCGGATGTGCGGAAAGGGCCGGACGTCCGGATTACCCGGGAGGGGTATGTTCGGTCCGTAAGTGAGCCACCTCTCCCGAAAGGACTCACGGCGATGCGCGGACATGTGGATGTGCGGCGCGATGGTGCTCGGCGCGCTGGCGGTCGTGCTGCTCACCGGCAGCGCGTTCGCGTTGCTGCCGGTCATCGGCTGCGTGCTGATGATGGTCGTGATGATGCAGATCATGGGCGGCATGGGCGGCCGCGGAAGCGACGGCAAGTAGCCGTGAGCGCGCCCGCCGTCACCGGGCCCCGGGCCGCGGTCAGCTCGCGCGGACCGCAGCGCCTGCGCGCGGCCGTCGCGCCCGTCGGCGCGGCGGTCATGGGTGCCGCACCGCACGTGCTGCACCATGCCGGGCCGCTCGCGGGCGCGGCGATGCTGGCGGGGGCGACCGGCAAGCTGCTGTTCGGCGCGGTCGGATTCGTGCTCGCGATCCCGATGCTGCGCCGGCTGCGGCGCCGCACGGGGTCATGGCGCGTGCCGGGCGGGGCGCTGGCGGTGATGGCGGTCGTCTTCGCGTTCTCGAGCTTCGTCATCGGCCCGGCCTTGACCGGCGACGACGAGCGGGCGGCGCCGGCGAAGACCGTTCCGGGTGCGCCGGCGGGCGTGAGCCCGGCCGAGCACGAGTCCCACCATCGCTAGGACGCCTCGATGCCGCCGATTCTCGCCGAGGGGACGCTGTCACCGTGGACGTCGTCGCACGCTCGCCGGTGCTGACCGTCGACGGCGTGCGCAAGGCCTTCGGCCACGGCCCGCCGTGGCGCCGGCGCCGAGTCGAGGTCCTGCGCGGCGCTTCGCTGGAAGTGGGCCCCGGCGAGCTGGTCGGCCTGGTCGGCGAGAACGGGTCGGGCAAGAGCACGCTGATGCAGGTCATCGTCGGGCTGCTGGCGCGCGACGGCGGGACCATGACGGTGCCCGAGCGGCTGGGCTACTGCCCGCAGCAGCCGCTGCTGTGGGACAAGCTCACCGTCGCCGAGCACTTCGAGCTGTTCGCCACCGCCTACGGCATGGCCGCCGAGCAGGCGGTGGCCGCGCGCGACGGGCTGCTGGACGAGCTCGGCTTCGGCCGCTACCTCGGCTACCGCGTCGAGGAGCTCTCGGGCGGCACGCGCCAGAAGCTCAACCTCGCGCTGGCGCTGATGCACGACCCGCAGCTGCTGCTGCTCGACGAGCCCTACGCCGGCTTTGACTGGGAGACCTACCAACGCTTCTGGGAGATGGCCGAGCGCCGCCGCGCCGACGGCATGGGCGTCCTCATCGTCAGCCACCTGCTGGCCGAGCGCGAGCGCCTGACGCGCATCTACGAGCTGCGAGACGGGAGGTGTGAGGCCCTGTGACCCGGACGGTCGTGTTCGCGCGCGAGCAGCTGCGCGCCTCGTTCACGCTCGCGCTGCTGGTCGCCATTCCCGCGCTGTTCGTCGTCTCCGCCGCCAGGGTGTTGAGCGACTTCGCCTCGGCGCTCGGCGGCTCGCTGGCCGGCGACGCCGCCGTCGCTTTGAGCGCCGGCTGGGCGGCCGCGTTCGTCTCCGGCGCGCTCGGATTCTTCCAGGCCGCCTCCTCGCGTGGCGCCGACCGCCGCCTGGCGCTCGCCGGGCTCGGGCCCGCGCGCGTGGCGGCCTCGCGCATCGCTGCCTCTGTGCTGCTTGCCGTGGTCGCCGCCGCGGCGGCGTTCGCCGCGCTCGTGCTGCGCGTCGAGGTGGCTCACCCGTGGCACGCGGCTGTCGCGGTGATCGCGTTCGCGCTGCTGTACCTGGCCATCGGGGTGCTGGTCGGGGCGGTCATCGCCGCGCCGCTGGAGGGCTCGTTGCTGGTCGTGTTCGTGTTCCTGCTCGACGCGTTCGGCGGCCCCGGGATGTCGGGCGGGTCGGCTCCGCCGTGGGCGATCAGCCAGAAGGCGGCCGACATCCTGATCGCCGCCGGCATGGGCGCCGGCTCGCCGACCGGCGACTGGGTCAAGCTCGCACTCGTGACCGTGGGCGCGCTGGCGGCCTCCTTCTGCGTCTTTGTGGCCTCGGCACGGAGCCGGGCATGAACGCGCGCGTGGGCACCGCGACGCGGCTTGGGTTCCGCGAGCAGGCGCGCCGGCCGCTGCTGCTGGTGCTGCTGGTCGTGGTGCCGTTCTTCTTCATCACGCGCGCGATCGCGCGCACCGAGCCGACGCCGCGGCTGATCGGCCTGCCCGGCGGCGGCGACGTGCTGACGACGATGAAGGACGTCCACGGCGCCTCGATGGTCACCATCACCGTCGCGTTCCTCGCCGCGCTGTGCGGCGCGTTCATCATGCGTTCCGCCCAGAGCGCGGACCGGCGGCTGGTCGTCGCCGGTTTCCGCCCCATCGACGCGGTGCTGCCGCGCCTGGCACTGCTCGCCGCCACCACCGGCGCCGTGCTCACCGTATCGCTGGCGGTCACCGCGCTGAGCTTCACGCCGGCCTCGTGGCCGGCGTTCATCGCCGGCAACCTGCTCGTCGGGCTGACCTACGCCTGCATCGGCGCGCTGGCCGGCGTCCTGCTCGGCCAGCTCGGGGCGACCTACCTGGTCCTGTTCCTGGCGATGCTCGGCATCGGCATCCTGCAGAACCCGATGTTCGGCGACGGCACCCCCGGCGGACTCGCCTACGCGTTCCCGGACTACGGCGCCGGCCGCGTCGTCATCGACGGCGCGTTCTCCGCCGGCTTCCACGCCTGGGGCGAACTCGCGCTCACGGTCGCCTGGCTGGCGGTCCTCGGTCTCGCGGTGACGTGGACGCTGCGACGGCTGCTCGGACGAGCGGTCTGACGCGGCGCGGCGTGACCCCATCGCGATAGCGGCGAACTACGGAACTGCGGCGCACGACTCCGTCCGATGCTGAACACGGTGCTCATCTCGGTTCACAGCCAGCTTCGCCGCCACCGCCGCAAGGTGCTGTGGGCGCTGGCCATGCTCGCCGTCGTCAGCATCGGCCTGACCGCCCGCACGGCGCTGATGAGCGCCCACGGCCACGTCGACATGAGCGACGCGGTCGCCATCTGCATGACCGTCGGTGGCTGCGTGGCCATCGCCGGTGTGGCCGCCTTCGCCGTCCGGCGCCTGGCGCAGCGCCCACTGTGGCGCATCCCCATGCCGCTGGCGCCTGCGTCCGCGTTGGTGTGGGTCGACACGGGCTTTCTGGTCCGCGCAGGTCCGCGCCAGGTGCTGCAGGTCTTTCGGTTTTGAGCCGTTCGCTTCGCGCCCCTTGAGCGCTCCTCTGACCGGGCCGCGCGCGCCCGTCCTCGCGCGCAAGCGAACACCTCAACCCAAACAGGAAGACCAACCATGCGCACCTGGCGCTCTCTGAAGCTCCCCCTCCTCGTCGCCGCGGCGGTCCTCGCCATGGCACTGATCGGCGCAGCCGCGCTCGGCACCAACGCCTCGACGCCGGCTACCTCTGGCGCCGTCGCCGAACGCCCGCACGTCGCCGACGACCACACCGGCGATTCCGCTCACCAGAAGCCCGCCCTGACACGCACGCTCGCGCTCTACACCGATGCCGAGCCGGCGCCGTCGGCGCACGCGGAACGCATGCGCGCGCTGCTCATCAAGGGCAAGCTGCCCGGCGGCGTCCTCGAGGCGACCGTGGTCACCGACGAGGACTGCGCACCGGACGCCAACGGCGTCTCGCACTGCCGCAACAGGCTCAGGCTGCCCAGCGGCCGGACCATCACGGTCCGCCACCCGCACCGGATGGCCGACGTTCCCTGCATGACGCCCGGCGAGACCGTGCGCGTGCGCCGCGCGGTCGACGCGTGAAGCAGCATGGGGTGAGACCAGGCTGGCCGGCGTGCCGGCGTGGCGCGCCGGCGCGCGCTACCCGCGCCGCATCAGCCGTGCAACAGCGGCCATCAGCTCGTCGGTGAGCTCTGCCGGCTCGCCCTCTGCGTGGCCGGCGATGACGCAGTGCCGGGCGTGCTCGTCGAGCAGCCCGAGCGCGACCTTGTCGAGCGCGGCCTGTACCGCGGAAATCTGGGTCAGCACGTCGATGCAGTAGCGGTCCTCGTCGACCATCTTCTCGACACCGCGCACCTGCCCCTCGATACGGCGCAGGCGCTTGCGCAGCTGGTCCTTGGTCGCGCTGTAGCCGCGGGCTGGGGTCGTCTCGATGGCCATGCCGAGACTGTACCCCCTCCCTGTATGGGCGCGTCCGGGTTCTCACGCAGCAAACCTGCGGGAAACTCCGCATGCCAGCATACGGAGCGGGGGTATAGTGAGAGCAGGCCACCCGCGAAAGGACCCGACCATGAGCCAGACCATCGAGCAGTTGACGTACTCCGTTCCCGGCATGAGCTGCGGGCATTGCCGCGCAGCCATCACCTCCGAGGTCGAGCAGGTCGCGGGCGTTTCGTCCGTCGACGTCGACCTCGACGCCAAGCGCGTCACCGTCGCCGGCGAGCGGCTCGACGACGCGGCCGTGCGCGCCGCCATCGACGACGCCGGCTACGACGTCGCCTAGCCCAACCCCGACCACCAGCGCACGCCGTCAGAGCGACACGCCATGAGCACCACGCACCAGGAGCACGTCGAGCTTCCCATCACTGGGATGACGTGCGCCTCGTGCGCGAACCGCATCGAGCGCAAGCTCAACAAGCTTGACGGCGTGTCGGCGACCGTCAACTTCGCGACCGAGAAGGCGACGGTCGACTATGACCCCACGTTCGCCGAGCCCGAGGACCTGCTCGGGGCCGTGAAGGCGGCCGGCTACCAGACCGTGCTGCCTGCCGCAGACGCGGGCCATGATGGCGGCGGGCACGCGCATCACGAGCTCGCGCAGGACGAGGCCGCGGCGCTGCGCCGGCGCCTGGTCATCTCCGCCGTTCTGTCGTTCCCCGTTCTGCTGCTGGCGATGGTCCCGGCGCTGCAGTTCGACAACTGGCAGTGGCTGAGCCTTCAGCTCGCCACGCCGGTGGTGCTGTGGGGCGCGTGGCCGTTCCACCAGGCCGCGTGGGCGAACATCAGGCACGCCGGCGCAACGATGGACACGCTGATCTCGGTCGGTGTGCTGGCCGCCTGGCTGTGGTCGGTCTACGCGCTGTTCCTCGGCGACGCCGGGATGGCGGGGATGCGGATGCCGTTCGAGCTGATTCCCGAGCGCGGCGCCGGTGCCTCGCACATCTACCTCGAGGTCGCCTCGGTCGTCACCACGCTGATCCTGCTCGGGCGCTTCTTTGAGGCGCGCGCCAAGCGCCGCGCCGGCGCCGCGCTGAAGGCGCTGCTGGAGCTCGGCGCCAAGGACGTCAGCGTCCTCGCCGCGGCCGGCCGCGAGCAGCGCATCCCCGTCGAGCGGCTCGCCGTCGGGCAGCGGTTCGTCGTGCGGCCCGGCGAGAAGGTCGCCACCGACGGCGTCGTCGAAGAGGGCGCCTCCGCGGTGGACATGAGCATGCTCACCGGCGAGTCCGTGCCCGTCGAGGTCTCCCCCGGCGCGGAGGTCGCGGGCGCGACCGTCAACGCCGGCGGCCGGCTCGTCGTCCGCGCGACCAAGGTCGGCGCCGACACCGCGCTCGCCCAGATCGCCCGGCTCGTGACCGATGCCCAGACCGGCAAGGCCCCGGTCCAGCGGCTCGCCGACCGCGTCTCCGGCGTGTTCGTGCCGATCGTCATCGGCCTGGCCGTCGCCACGCTCGGCTTCTGGCTGGGCAGCGGCGAGTCCGCCAGCTTCGCGTTCACGGCCGCGGTCGCCGTGCTGATAATCGCCTGCCCGTGCGCGCTCGGGCTGGCGACGCCGACCGCGCTGATGGTCGGCACCGGCCGCGGCGCCCAGCTCGGCCTGCTCATCAAGGGCCCCGAGGTGCTGGAGTCCACGCGTCGCGTCGACACCGTCGTGCTCGACAAGACCGGCACCGTGACCACAGGCAAGATGAGCCTCGCCGACATGACCGTTGCCGACGGCGTCGACCGCGACCAGGCGCTGCGGCTCGTCGGCGCGCTGGAGAACGCCTCCGAGCACCCGATCGCCCAAGCCATCGCAAGGGCCGCGGCCGCCGACGGCGAGCTGACGGCGGTGGAAGGCTTCACCAACCGTGAGGGCCTCGGCGTCGAGGGCATCGTCGACGGCCACGCGCTCGTCGTCGGCCGCCCCGCTCTGCTCACCGACTGGGCGATGCACCCGCCGCCCGGGCTCGACGCCGCGCGCCGCGCCGCCGAGGCCAAGGGCCAGACCGCCATCGCCGCCGGCTGGGACGGCCAGGCGCGCGCCGTCTTCGTGGTCGCCGACACCATCAAGCCCAGCTCGGCCGAGGCGATCGCGTCGCTGAAGGCGCTGGGGCTGCGGCCGGTGCTGCTGACCGGCGACAACGAGGCCACCGCCAGAGCGGTCGCCGGCGAGGTCGGCATCGACGAGGTCATCGCCGAGGTCCTGCCCAACGACAAGGTCGATGTCGTCAAGGCCCTCCAGGAGCAGGGTCGCGTCGTGGCGATGGTGGGCGACGGCGTCAACGACGCGCCCGCGCTGGCCCAGGCCGACCTCGGCCTGGCCATCGGGACCGGCACCGACGTCGCGATCGAGGCCAGCGACCTCACGCTCGTCAGCGGCGACCTGCGCGCCGCCGCCGACGCCATCCGCCTGAGCCGGGCGACGCTGCGGACGATCAAGCAGAACCTCGGCTGGGCGTTCGGCTACAACGTGGCCGCGCTCCCGGTCGCCGCCATGGGGCTGCTGAACCCGGTCATCGCCGGCGCGGCGATGGCGTTCTCCAGCGTGTCCGTGGTCTTCAACGCGCTGCGGCTGCGCCGCTTCCGCGCCCAGCGCACGCACACGACCGCCGCCGCCGTCACTCCGCCGGCGACCGCGTCGCGTCACGAAGTGGCGGCCTGATGCGCGAATACTCGAAACACGCATCCCGCCTGGTGGCCAACCCTAGGGCGAGCGGTGACGGCCCGCGCTGAGTCACGCTACGTGCCGGCGCTGGGTTTGCGGCGGCTGACCGGCCTCTACGACACGGTGCTGGCGCTCACGCTGCGCGAGCGCCGCTGGCGCCCGCGGCTGCGCGACCGGATCGCCGCTCACGTGCCCCACGGCGGCCGGATCGTCGACGTCGGTGCCGGCACCGGCACCCTGGCGATCGCGATCGCCGCGCGGCGTCCCGACGCGCACGTGGTCGCAGTCGACGGTGATCCCGACGTGCTGCGGCTCGCACAGGGCAAGCCCGGCGCCGAGCGCGTGACCTGGCACCACGGGCTCGCCGGCGAACTCGCCCTCGAGGCCGCAAGCGCCGACGCCGTCGTGATGTCGCTGCTGCTGCACCACCTCGCTCCCGACGCCAAGCGCCGCGTGCTGTGCCCGGAAGGGCGGCTGCACGTGGCCGACTGGGGCAGGCCGCACGATCCGGTCATGCGGGCCGCGTTCGCCATGGTGCAGCTCGTCGACGGCCGCGCGGGCACGCGCGATCACGCCGCCGGCCGGCTGCCCGAGTTCCTCGCCCAGGCCGGCTTCCCGCGCGTCGAGCGCTACGGACGGCTGCGCACCGGCTTCGGCGGCCTCGAGCTGATCGAGGCGCAAACGTGAACGCGCACCTGTCAACGCGCCAGGCCGAGACTCCGACGATGACACGCCGGCGCGCCGTGCGGCGAACCGACCCGACAGTACCCTCGGTGGCGATGAGTGCGTTGGCGATCCGCCGCAGCACGCGCCGCTTGCGCGGGCACACCGCCGCGGCACTCGTCGTGTTGGCGCTCGGGGCGCTGATCGCCGTGCACCACAGCGCGCTCGCCGGTGGCGACATGCACCACGCCGGCATGGGCACCGTCATCGAGCTGTGCCTCGGCGTCTTTACCGCCGTCGGCGTCGCCGTCGCGGCGATCGCGCTCGCACTGCGCCGGCTCGGCCGCTGGGACACGTCGGCGCGCCGCCTGCCGGTCGGCGTACGCCTCGTCTCGCGAGAGCTGGCGCTCGAGCCCAGAGCTGGCCCGCCGGGACAGCCGCTGCTCTGCGTCTGGCGGCGTTGACAGACCTGCCGTGCCGCCCGTGCGCGGCGCGGCTACCCGCGCCTGTCAACTATCGACCAAGAACGAGAGGAACCACCCGATGAAGATTCACCGCCTCGCAGGCGGCGCGGCCCTCGCGGCCGTGCTCGTGCTGTCCGCCGTCGGCGTGTCGCCGGCGCTCGCCGCCGGCAACGCCACCGATCGCGCCTTCGTGCGCCAGATGGTCCCGCACCATCAGATGGCCACCGAGATGGCAGAGATGGCCACGACCGACGGCGAGCACGCCAAGATCCGCCGCCTCGCTCGGCAGATCATCAAGGCCCAGAGTGCCGAGATCCGCACGCTGAAGCGGATCGCCAAGGACCTCGGCGTCACGCCCGCCGAGATGCCGATGGACGGCGAGATGAGCGAGCAGACGATGCGCGACCTCGAAACGCTCGGCCTCACCGCGGAGGAGAGCGGGATGGACATGGACATGCACGATCTGCACGGCGCCACGCCGTTCGATCGCATGTTCATCGACATGATGATCGCCCACCACCAGGGCGCCATCCGCATGGCCCGCGCCGAGCGCGCCGACGGCAAGAACCGCCGGCTGCGCCGCATCGCGCGCGACATCGTGCGCGACCAGGCCGAGGAGATCCGCAGAATGAACTCCTGGCGTAAGGCGTGGTACGGCGCGCCCTCGCCCGCCGGCGGCGTTCCAGCGTCCTGAGGTGGCGTTGGCCCGGCCCGCGAGCGCATCGCGGGCCGGGCCGCGGATGCACCGCACCATGACTGTGAACGAAGGCCGTTCGTGAACGCCGTTCCCGCCGTGATCAGGATCGGCATCGACCCGACGATCGAGCTCGGCCCGGTCACGATCGCCTGGCACGGGCTGACGATCGCGATCGGCATCGTGATCGGCGGCGCGGCGGTCGCCCACGACGCCCGCCGCCGCGGCCTGGACCCGGAACGCGTCTACGCGATCGGGCTGATCCTGGTCGTCGGCGCGCTGGTCGGCGGGCGCGCGTTCTACCTGCTCGAGCACGGCGAGATCGACGACCCCGGCGCCTGGTTCGGCACCACCGGCTTCACCTTCTACGGCGGCTTCATCGCGGCCGCCCTGGGCATCGCCTACTACGTCCGCCGTGAGCGGCTGAGCGTCTCCTACCTCGACGCGATCGCCGCCGGCCTGCCGCTCGGCCTCGCCATCGGCCGGACCGGCGACGTCCTCAACGGCGAGCACTACGGCCGCGCGAGCGACTTCTTCCTCGCGGTCCGCAACACCCACCCCGACGCGCTCACGCCGAACCCCGAACTGGCCTACCACTCCGGCGGCCTGTACGAGGTCCTGCTCGGCGCGATCGTGTTCGCGATCGTCTGGCCGCTGCGCAAGCGCCTACACCGGCCGCTGGCGCTGATGTGGCTCATGCTCGCGCTGCTCGCGATCGGGCGCTTCATCGAGTTCTTCCTGCGCTCAGACTCCGCCGACCTCGCACTCGGCCTGGAGACCGCCCAATGGACCAGCCTGCTGCTCCTCACGATCGCCGTCGCCGGCGCATGGCTCACCCTCACCCGCCGGCCGCCGCCCCCTCCAGGCGCGCCGCCACCGGCGCGCATGAAGCGCCGCCGGGAGCAGACCTAGAGCCTCGACGAGCAGGGGCACTGCATCTACCGCTGGGGCACCGGCCGCTGCGCGTGCTGCTTGCGCCACCCGTACCGCGTCATGCCGCGCGGCTTGAACACCGCCAGCGTCGTGGCCACGAGCAACAGCAGCACGGCGGCGCCGGCGTGGAGCACCGGGGAAGCGCTCCGCAGCCCGCTGAGATCGTCGGCACCGGAGGTCGACTGTGCCGGCCAGCAGCCTGCCGTCCAAGGCCGCCGTCCGCCGGCTTGTGACGGTCATTCTGGCCGGGCTGCACCCCGCGCGCCTGACGCGCGGTCGCGCGGCTCATCCGTCGCGGCTGACCGGCCCCGGCTTGGCTCAGTCGAGCATCGACCGCCAGCTGCGGCCGCCGTCCTCGGATGAGACGACGCGCGACTCTTGCGTTGCGGCGAGCAGCTCGCCGGCCACCCCTTCGAGCGCGGCCGGGGCTCCAGGTAGGCGGCCGACAATCTGCCACTCACCGTCGTCGACGTCGTTCGCGCGCCGCACCGTCCCGTCCGCGTCGACCGCGACGAGGCCCAGCTCGTGCGTCCACGTCACGAGCCCACCCGGAACCCCGATCGGTCGCCACGTCGAGCCACCGTCACGCGAGACGTGGCCGCGCTCCTCGCCGAGCGCCACGACCCGCTGGCTGTCGCTCGGGTCGATGGCCAGGCCGAGCAGCTCCTCCGGCGGGGGGAGCCGCGACCAGGTGCGCCCGCCGTCGTCGCTTCGCAAAAAGCGCGGCTGCCGGGTATCGAAGTCGCTGCCGAACCCGTACACGGTCTTGCCCGCCGCCTCGAGCACGTGGAAGTCAACCTCGCCCCGCAGAGAGATCGGGCGCCAGGCGTTCCCGGCGTCGCGCGACTCGATCAGCCCCAGGAACGGCGGGTCATCGGCGCTCCCCGGGTGCCCCGAGCCGAGGAAATGGTCCGGTCCGACCACGGTGAATCCCATCGTGTCCTGGTACAGGCCGGCCACCCGCACCGGCTTCCCGCCCTTCGCATCCACGCGGAACAGCCCCGTATGCGTCGCCACCATCACCGCGCCATCGGCAGGGTTACGACCGAGGCCGTGAACATGAACGACGCCCGGGTCCGGCGCG
>Ga0126306_10001285_pt1 | contig 13263 bp, 14 predicted proteins | sample Plot27_FD_92592 | JGI IMG/M metagenome (GOLD analysis project Ga0126306, IMG submission 92592) | Serpentine soil microbial communities from UC McLaughlin Reserve, CA, USA - Plot27 | ecosystem: Environmental > Terrestrial > Soil > Grasslands | place: USA: UC McLaughlin Reserve, Lake County...
ACCGTGGTATCCGACACGCCAGGGATGTTAGCAGGTCAGGGCTACCCCTCCCCCACCTCGCGCTTCTGCAAGCGGCGCAAGAAGACATCTATCTCCTTTACGGTCTGGAGGTCGCCGTTCCCCCGGGCAACCTCCTTGCCCTTTTCGAAGACGCTTCTGGCTTCGGCATCTTCGTGGATCTCGTAGTGGGCGCGGCCCAGCATCCTGTAGGCGACGGAGTAATCCGGCTTGTTCTCGACCGCGCGCTGGAGGTGATCCCTGGCCTCCCCATAACTTCCCTCCTTGAAGAGCTCGTTGCCAAGCGAGTAGAGGACCATGGGATTTTCTGGATCCTTCTCTAGCAGCTTGCGAAACATGTCCGATCGGGGAGCGTTCATATGCCCTTTTTAGCACGCGAAGGAGGGATCGGAGCACATTCTGACGCCGATCGGTTTAGACTCGAACGAGCACAGGGTAGCACTACTGCTGGCTACCGAGAGGAGATCGAGATGCAGCTGAGCACCCGTAACCGCCTACCAGGCACTATCACAGAGGTCGTGAAGGGAGAGGCGGCAGCCAAAGTAACGCTCCAGGTCGGAGATAATCACCTGGTGGCCCTTATCACCCGCGAGAGCGCCGACGAGCTAGGCCTCGAACCGGGCAAGCAGGCGACCGCCCTCGTCAAGGCGACGGACGTCATGATCCTCACCGAAGCCGGAGACCTCGCTTGACCTGTAGCCGCGGTTCGTCGTTGGGCGGTTCGCGAACCGCCCCTACAAACAAACCGCTCTAGATATACGGACCGACCCTTTCGTCGTGCGCTAAGCGCCTGTACGCCTCAGCTACGGCGAGGACCTTCTTCACGTACCAGTCGGCGTGGTTGTAGGAGTAGAGGGCTCTGTACCAGTCACGCGGCGCCCCGCTTGCTCTCAGGTAGCGCGCGGCAGCGGGGATGGCGTCTTCCGGGTCCATTATGTTGGCTACCCCGTCGCCGTTGCCGTCCACGCCCGAGGTCTCCCACGTCGACGGCATGAACTGCATCGGGCCCATCGCGCCGGCGTAGGATGTTCCCATACTCTGGCCGTGGTTCGACTCCACCTTCCCGACGGCCGCGAGTATGTACCAGTCAGGCCCGAACCCGTATTCGTTGGCCGACGCCCTGTAGAGCTCCATGTATTGCTTCGTGGAGATCGCATCGACGTCCGTGGCTACTATGTCGTCATGCTCGGCATCGGGCTCGTACCCGGTAGCCGCCGCGCTCTCCTGAATGCGCGCCCTCTCCGCCGCCTTGAGCCTCTGCAGGCGGGCTTCCGTACGCGCGTTGTTGGTGCCCAGGTGGTCTATGGACTCGTCGAGCTCCTGCTCGCGCCGGCGAAGATCTGCGGCGGTCGCCTGCTGCTCCTCAATGGCGGCGCTGTAGTCGCGCCGCTTCTGCCCGATCTGACGTTGCGTGTTCCTGAGCGCCTGCTTGGCATCCCGATACTCGACCAGGTTCTCTCGGCTATCGAGGAGGATGCGGATCACGTCGGGATCGCCGAGCCCCTCGACACCTTCCCAAGAACCGAACCACCCTCCTAGCAGGGCAGAGAGGCCCTCGAGGCTGTCGCTCTTGTAGGCGGCCCTGGCCTGATCTCTATACCTGGCTTGCGACTCGCGGAACGATGCATCCTGCTCGGCCACCTGCCGCTTCAACTGCCTCGTCTGCCCCCTGAGGTCCTCGACACGCGCGCTCGAAGCGTCCGCCCGCGCTTGGGCCCTGTCCAATTCAGCGCCCACGGCGGTAATCTCCTCGATGCTCTCCCGCAACGCGGCATCCTGATCGCCGATCTTGGCTTCCAGAATAGGCACCCGCGTGAACCCGGCCGCATCCGAATCCTCAGCCGCCAGTTGCGCCCGAACCGGTCCCTGCGCACCTGCTGCTCCCGCATAGACGAACACCAGCGACAGCACACCCAGAATTGCGAAGATCCTTAGCCGCCCTCCCGACATGCCATCTCCTCCCCCCCACGCGCCAGAAACCCGAGAAAGCGCAGAGAATCAATTCTATACTACCGCCGCGCCTCGCGGTAGGTCTTTTAGCGATGCGCGGAGGGTCATGACCCTCCGCGCATCGCTCCGTCAGCTCTCAGCCAAAACAAAGCCCGGGCTTCATCTTACTATGCACACAAAGCTAATTGTGCCTTCAGCGTCTTATACTAGGGCGGTTTGTAGAGGTACCGACTACCCGCGAATCGCGTATTGGCCTTCGAGTGAGAACAAGAAGCTGAAAGCTGAGTGCTGATGGCTGAAAGCTTGCAAGGAGGTTCAACCTCCTTGCGAATGCGAAGTCAGGAGGGCCACGAGTGCTCTCAGGTCTTCTGTCTGGCGGAAGCGGATCTCGATTTTTCCGCCGCTCTTCAGGCTCTTTACCCTGACGGGCAATTCGAGGGCTTCGCGCATGACGCGCGAGGCTTCGTGGAACTCGTCCGGGGTCGTGCTACCAGTCTGGTGCACGGAATGGAAAGGTTCGCGGGGGCTGCCGAGCAGTTCGCGGACCAGCTCCTCGGTCTTTCTGACGGAGAGCTTCTCGTCCTCTACCCTCTGTGCCAGCTGGATCATCTGCTCCTCGGTTTCCAGCCCCAGCAGGGCGCGGGCGTGTCCTTCTGAGAGCTTTCCTTCGCCCAGGAGGGCCTGGATCCTCTCCGGCAGTTGCACGAGCCGCAGGGTGTTGGTGACCGCGGCCCTGCTCTTGCCCAGCCTGCTCGCGAGCCGCTCCTTGGAGAGCCCGAACCCGTCTATCAGAGTCTGGTAGGCGGCGGCGGTCTCCAGGGGGCTCAGGTTCTCCCTCTGCAAGTTCTCCACGAGCGCTAGCTCCATGGACTCGTCCTCGCCCGCCTGCCTGATAAGTACCGGCACCCTCTCCAGGCCGGCTTCTTTCGCCGCCCTCAGTCTTCTCTCCCCCGCTATGAGCTCGAAGCCCCCGGGCGTCGGACGTACGACCAGTGGCTGCAATATCCCGACCTCCTGTATGGAGGCGGCCAGCTCTCTTATCCCAGCCTCGGGAAAGCTACTCCTCGGCTGGCGAGAGTTCGGGCTTATCGCCGACACGGGTAATTCCTCGAATTTCAGCCCCCCTACAGTCTCCCCGGTCGCGATGAGGGCGGAGAGGCCCCGGCCAAGACCCCGCTTACCCACGACCCACCACCTCGTCCGCAACGGCCGAATACGCCTCGGCACCCGTGCTCTTCGGCGCGTACAACGCAATAGGCATACCGAAGCTGGGGGCTTCGCTCAACCTCACATTCCTCGGGACGATGGTGTGGAAGACGCGGTCCCCGAAGAAGGAACGCACCTCGTCGGCCACCTGATGGGCCAGGTTCGTACGTGGGTCGAACATGGTCAAGAGTACTCCTCCGACCTCGAGACCCGGATTCAATTCCTCCCTGACCATCCTGATGCTCTGCATTAGCTGGGTCAGCCCCTCGAGCGCGTAGTACTCGCACTGTATCGGGATAAGGACCTCATCCGCTGCGGCCAGAGCGTTGAGGGTCAACAGATCCAGGGACGGCGGACAGTCGAGCAACACTCTGTCGTACGACGACAGTTTGTCTAGAGCCCGCTTGAGCTTGAATTCTCGCGCCAGGCTCGATACCAACTCGACTTCTGCCCCGACGAGGTTGATGGTGGCCGGCGCCACGTCCAGGCCTTCGATCTCCGTCTCCACCGCCACATCCTGCAACGGTTTGCCCTCGAGCAGAACATCGTACATGCATCCACCCGGGCCGGGAGATACGCCAAGGCCACTCGTGGCGTTTCCCTGCGGGTCCATGTCGACGACGAGTATTCTTTCGCCTTTTCCTGCGAGGTAGGCCGCCAGGTTGATGGCGGTCGTGCTCTTGCCCACGCCGCCCTTCTGGTTCACTATGGCAACGATAGTCCTCACCGCGGGCATCTTAGCACGTCGTTTGTCGGCATTGCTCAGCCAACGCCCAGCGGTCTCCTGGCTGCGACGCCCGCCCGCCGTGGATACTGCCCGGGAGTTTCCCTGAGCTTCTCCAGTATCACCAGGTTTCGCTCCTTCTCGCCTGCCTCCGGTAGTTTGGGCACCTTCAGGATCTCCGCCACCTCCGCCCCGAGCGCAGCGACGGCCCTGCTGCCCTCCTCCAGCTCCGCCGGTTCCAACCTGCCTTTCATGGTGATGGCACTCCCACCGAGCTCGAGTAGCGGCACACAGTACTCCGCGACCACCGATAATCTGGCGACCGCCCTCGACGTCACGACTCCGTATGCGCCGCGATGCACCAGTGTTCGGCCAAGATCCTCTACCCTGCTATTTGCGACTTCTACGCCATCGAGGGAAAGCTCGCCGACCACGTACCGCAAGAACGTGGCCTTCTTGCCGGTCGATTCGACCAGAGTCGTCATGAGTTCGGGCTCCATGATCTTTATCGGGATGCCCGGAAGCCCCCCACCACTGCCCACGTCAACGAATCGTCTCGCCTTTGAGAGCGGTCCATACAGAAGGCAACTCAACGAATCCAGAACATGGTCCACCACGATCCTGCCCTCATCCTTCGTGCCAATGACGTTCGCACGGTCATAAGAGGCTAGGAGGCGGGCGTACTCCAGCAAACGATCTCGCCGGGCGTGGTCGAGATGCAGCCCCCAGTCATCTACCTGTGCATCCAGAATGCTAAGGGAATCCATAATGGCGTTTCACGTGAAACATAAGTGGACGACAAAAATTTGTGCAAACAAACTCTTGTCGTGAAGTGCGTTCAGATGTGGTGATTGAGGTCTGCGTTTCACGTGAAACGAGGCCTTCAGGCTTACGAGGTCGGGGAGACCTTCACGCGGCGGTTATCGCCGCTCCCTTCGCTCTCGGTCGTGACCCCGGAATTCTCTGAGAGATAGAGGTGGACGACACGCCGTTCAGAAGAGTTCATAGGCGGCATCTCGACCGTCCGCCGCTCGCGGACGGCCCGGCGGGCGGTTCTATGGGCCATACCCTGGATCGCTTCGACGCGGCGCTGACGATATCCCTCTGCGTCGAGCACCACCCGCTTGAAGTAGGGCCGCTCCCTGAACGCGGATACGTTGACGAGATACTGGAGCGCGTCGATAGTCTCGCCCTTCTGGCCTATAAACAGCCCCGTATTATCGGGGGCGACGTCCACGGCGATAAAGCCCCCGGCGTCGTAGACCTCCACATGGGATTCGAAGCCCATGGCTTCGAGAATCGAGGAAACGAGCTCCCTTACTTCGACGAGAAGGTCCTCGGGGGCCTCGACCTGCTCGTACTCCGACGAATCACCGTAGATTTCGGAAAGAGAAGAAGTACCTGCATCTACGGAATCTTCGGACGATTCCTGCTCGGGAATGTCCGTCACGGAGGCATCGGCTGGGGTGGCCTCCAGAACAGTGCCCTCATCCGCCGAGAGATCAGCCTCCGTTTCGACGAGGATGCGGGCGTCCCTAGCCCCGATACCGAGGAAACCCGCGTTGCCCTCATCGAGTACCCGGAACGGCACCTCCCCCGAAGATAGACCGAGTTCGTCGGCGGCCTTATCCACGGCTTCCTGGACAGTAGCGGCGTAAAATTCCCTATCGTCCGTCATTTCTTCTTCTTTCTACGCTTCCGCTTAGCGATTTTGGCGGCCCGTTCGGCGATCTCCTCCTGGCTGGCCCCGGACGTTTGTTCCTTGCCGTTCTTCTGTGCCTGACCGTCGCCGGCGGAGTCTTTGGACCTGTTGGCATCAGTGCCTTTCGTGCGGTCAGACGACTTCCTGCCGGGGCCGTAGTTATAGATCACGAAGTTCTGGCCCAGGGTCATAACGTTCGAGGTGATCCAGTACATGAACAGTCCGGCGGGGAAGTTGAGGAGGAATATAGTGAAGCCGACGGGGAGCAGTCGCATCAGCCAGCGCTGCTGGGGGTCCACGTTCTTGGCCGTGATTTCGGTCGCCGCGAGCATGGTCACAGCCGAGATTATCGGCAGTATGTAGTAAGGGTCGGCGTGGGCGAGGTCCTGGAACCACAGGATACCGCCGTGGGTAAAGCTCTCGTACTCAGGCGGCGTCCTGCCGGGAGTGCCGCCGAACTTGCGGATAACGTAGAACATGCCGATAAATATGGGCATCTGGACCAGGATCGGTAGGCATCCGCCTAGAGGGTTTACCCCCTGGTCCTGATAGAGCTTCGCCATCTCTTCCCGCTGCCTTTGCGGGTTGTCCTTGAACTGGGCGCGGACCCTATCCATGTGCGGTTTCAGGTCCTGCATCGCGCGCATACTCCTGACCTGCTTCACCGTCAGCGGGAAGAGGAGGCTGCGTACTATCACCGTCAGGATCACGATCGAAAGCCACCAGGCTACGCCGAGCGTCTGATGGAAATACAACAGTACCGCGCCGAGGATATTGACGATGGGGCCGAAAACGCTCTGGAAAAAGTCTGCGATGCTGTTGATCATCAGATCCTACTCATCTTACGGGGTCGAATCCTCCCCTCGCGAACGGGTGGCAACGGAGCACCCTGAGGACGCCCATGAAGGTGCCCTTCAGCACGCCGTACTTCTCTATGGCCTGCAGCGTGTACAGGGAGCAGCTCGGCGTATATCTGCAAGTCGGCGGGAGCATGGGGGAGAGGTAGGCGCGGTAGAGCCGGATCAGTCCTATGCTCGCCCTTCTCATAAGCGTCGCTACCGTCAGACCGGCCGGCGCCCGGCCTGGCTGCCGACCTTGCCCAACGACCTGCCGAACTCCTCCCGGAGCTCCTCGAACGTCGCCCCGGAGGCGGCCGGCTTCGCCGATACCACCAAGTCCAGGTTCCCCGAGATTTCAGAGATACACGAGTGGAACACCTCCCTGAGCCTCCGGCGTACGGCGTTCCGCGTTACCGCGTTGCCGACCCTCCTGGATACCGAGAGGCCAAGCCGGGGAGTGCCGAGCTCGTTGGGAAAGGCGTGCACCGAGAAGAGCCTGCCCCTGTAGGCGGTGCCCTGACGGTAGACCCTCTCGAATTCCGGCGAGTCAGTCAGACGCATGCGCTTGCTGCGTGGCAAAGGTCAGACCGCCAGGCGCTTGCGGCCCCGCCGCCGGCGATTAGCGACCACCCTGCGCCCGCCTACCGAACCCATGCGTTTGCGGAAGCCGTGCGTCCTGGCTCTCTTGCGACGATTTGGCTGATAAGTGCGCTTCATTGAACTCCTCTACAGGCACTCCGAAGTACTCAGACGACCGACAGGAGTATATCCGAAGCCAGCAACGCCATCCAGCAATCTCGGAGTAATTGCCGCCCTCGCAAACGAGAGACAAAGCGTCCCGCCTCGCAGAAAAATGCTGCAAAACAGCCGTTAGAGTGCGCACGTATCGGCGGCGATCCCCGACTCTACAGGACCAGTTGCGTACCCATAATCGGCCTACGACGACCTCACTGCGCAGGTTCATTGTGGTTATCCACATCCTGTGGATAACCTTGTGGATAACCACGTTAATTACCTGCAAAAGCAGATTTTAAGGATTCGGGCTGTAGCGCTATGATGAGGGGTGCGCTAAATTCCCTGTTGGGGATGATGCACGCGCAGCGGACACCAGGGGAGACGGACCATGCGGGCGTAGGCGTTCGCATAGCGGTGTATCCGAGTGGCGGCGCGCCGGAGATAACCGAGGTATCGGCGGCCGACCCTAGTTCCGCCACGCGGAAGTTCACGAGGTTGGTGTCGGAGAAGGTGAGGGAGGTGGGGGGCAGGGTTCCCCAGGAGGCTATCAGGGAGGTAGTGGAGAACCTCATTCACGCTGGCTACCGTGGGGTAGTCATATCCATCCTCGACGACGGTAACGTCGTGCGCGTTTCGGACAAGGGACCAGGTGTGGAGAACAAGAGCAGGGCGATGGAGTTCGGCTTTTCCGGCGCAGCGCCCGAGGCCCTCGGTGAGATTCGGGGCGTCGGAGCCGGGCTCGGCATCGCGCGCGCGGCGGCCGAGAAGGTTGGCGGGACCCTCACCATCGAGGACAACATCGGCGGCGGTACCGTGGCCACCGTCTCGGTGGCCGGCGAAGAGAGAGTGGTCGACGAAACGGGGGCCCCTCCGTCGGCTCCGCAGAGGAGATACCCTGACGGCGTGCCGCGGATGAACATCTCCGAGAGGCAGCAGAAGGTGCTCATCACGGTTTTGGAGTGCGGTGAGGTCGGCCCCTCGACCGTAGCCGAGCGGCTTGAGATAAGCGTAAGCACCGCGTACAGGGATCTCTCGGTCCTCGAAGAGCACGGGCTTGTCATGGCCGACGAGTCGGGCAAGCGCCTCATCTCCCCGCTGGGCAGGGATCTGGTCGAGGCCATCATCAACGCCTGGGTCAAGTAGGTGGTCGGTAAGGCCGAGCAAGTCTGGACCGAGGTCTTGGACCGGGCCTCCGAACACATAGATGTCTCCTCACTGAGAGTCTGGTTCGAGGGCATACGTCCTGTTGCCCTCCATGAGGACCAGCTGGAGATCTCCGTCCCCAACACTTTCGCCAAAGAGTACATCGAGAGCCGCTTCAAACCGCTACTCGAGGAGGCGCTCGACGACGTGGTTGGCCAGGAGACCTCCCTGGTCGTCAGCGTCGGGGGTCCCGGCAACAATACGGGGAACGGCGCTGCCGCCGAGGGCGCCGAGTCCGCACTGAACGCGCGTACGCCGCGGTCTTTCAGGGCCAAGTACACGTTCGACACGTTCGTTATCGGGGCGGGAAACAGGTTCGCCCACGCCGCGACGCTCGCCGTCGCCGAGACCCCTGGTCTCGTGTATAACCCGCTGTTCATCTACGGCGGCGTGGGTCTTGGCAAGACCCACCTGTTACGCGCCGTCGGGCACTACGTGGAGGACCAGGATCCCAGCATGAGGATCCGGTACGTCACCTGCGAGCAGTTCACCAACGATTTCATAAACTCGATGAGGGACAACGCGCCCCTCGAGTTCCAGAAACGCTACCGCGAGAACGACGTTCTCCTGGTCGACGACATCCAATTCCTGGAGAACAAGGTCGAGACCCAGGAGGCCTTCTTCCACACCTTCAACGCGCTCTACGAGGAGAACAAGCAGATCGTCATAGCCTCGGACAGGCACCCCAGGTACATCCAGACGCTCGAGAACCGCCTGGTAAGCCGCTTCGAGTGGGGCCTCGTGACGGACATCCAGCCGCCAGATCTCGAGACGAGGATAGCCATCCTGCGCAAGAAGGCCCTGATGGACCACCTCCAGGTCGACGACGACGTGCTGACCTTTATCGCCTCCCAGGTCTCGACGAACATCAGGGAGCTCGAAGGCGCACTCGTGCGTATCCTGGCCTACGCTTCGCTCTACGGCCGCCAGGTCAGCGCCGACCTCGCCGAAGAGGTCCTCAGAGACATCCTGCCCGACCAGGCATACCGCGAGATCCCCATAGAACTCATCCAGCACGAGGTGTGCCGCTACTTCGGTATCACGAAGGCCGACCTCATCGGCCAGAGTCGCTCCAAAGGCTTCGCCTACCCACGGCAGGTCGCCATGTACCTCTCCCGCGAACTCACGGACGAGTCACTCCCCAAGATAGGGAAGGCCTTCGGCGGACGCGACCATTCCACCGTTATGCACGCCACCGCGAAGATAGCCAACCTCATAAACAGCGACCGCGATGCCTTCTCCCAGATACACGAGATCACCCAACAGGTCAAAAGCAAAAGATGACCTTACCCCCCTCCCCCAGGGGTAGGAGATTGTAACACGAAATATGCATTGAATGTGTATTCTGTCCACAACCTATCCACAAGCTATCGTGGTCCTGTGGATAAGTCGCCAGAAAGTTTCCACAGCCAGAGCCGGTTATCCACAGAAACTGTGGATAAGTCCTCCGAGCTGTGGATAAATATAGCGACAAACAAGGGATTAAGGCTGCTTGCAACATTAAGTTGTATCTCTACCTGTGGATAAACCTGTGGATAAGAGGGGTAAAATCTGTGGATAAAGTTGTGGATAGAATTGTGGAAAACTCCGTCCTGTGGATAAGTGGCGAGTTATCCACATTTCATCCACAGGAAATTCCGGGTTATCCACAATTTTGTCCACAGGCGCGAGGGCGACTATTTGGCTTAGGTAAAGCGAATTTTTCGAGTTATACACATATCCACAGACCTTATTATTATTATTATTCTAATAGATATATGGTCTAGTAGTAATAATAAGGTGAGAAGGGAGGCTGCATGAGGGCTGTTTGTAACACAGAGACGTTCGGCAAAAAGTTGACGCTGGTCTCGCGCGGGGTCTCTGCGAGGTCGACCATCCAGTTGCTCGGGGGGATACTTCTCGAGGGTAGGGGGGAGGCCTTAGGGTTATCGGCGACGGACATGGAGATCTCGATCCAGACGTCGTCGGTGGCCGAGGTCGAAGGAGAGGGTCGGGTGGTTATACCGGCCCGCATCTTCAACGACATCGTGAGGTCGCTGCCTGGCGGGAGCTTCTCGCTGGAGCACGATGCCTCGGAGGGGACGGTCAGGCTCGTGGCCGGGGAGAACGAATACCGCATTCGGGCTTACGCGGCCGACGACTACCCACAGCTCCCCGTCTTCCCCGAGGAGGGCAGCTTCAGGATGTCGGGGGAGTCGCTTGTGGAGACCGTGGAGAAAGTCTCGCGCTCGTACTCGCGGGACGAGACCAGGCCCGTGTTGACGGGGATCCTGATCAGCTTCGAGGACTCGCGCGTGAGGATGGTCACGACAGACTCCTACCGCCTGAGCATCAAGGAGACCGAGCTCGCGACGACCTCTTTCGAAGGATCGAGGGAGGCGATCATACCCGCGCGGGCGATGCAGGAGGTCTCCAGGGTCTTCTCGGGTTCTGACGAAGAGGACGTCGAGGTGGCGCTCTCGGAGAACCAGGCGCTGTTCAGGATCGGCGACGTCGTGTTGGGCACGCGGCTCATAGACGGCAACTTCCCTGAGTACAGGCGGCTCTTGCCTGGTGGGTTCGAGCGTGAGATCTCGGTTTCGCGGGAGGAGCTGATCGGCACCCTTAGGCGGGTAAACCTCTTCGCCGCCCGCCAGACGCCGCCGGTCCCCGTGAGCCTCTCCTTCTCGGAAGGTTCCGTCGAGGTGATCGTAAGCAACGGCGAGATCGGCGACGCGCACGAACGGCTGCAGGCGGACAGCGAGGACGAGTTTTTGATCTCCTTCAATCCCGGCTACCTGCTCGATGGGGTCTCCGCGATAGATTCGGAGAACGTCGTCTTCAAGCTCAACGAGCCACTCAAGCCCGGACTCATCGTGCCCGAGCAGAATGGGGACGGAGAAGAGCCAGACTTCCTGTACCTGATCATGCCGATGCGCGACCCGTCCCGCGGCTGAGGGTAGGCACCTTGCGGATCCCACCCGGTACGACGCTGGGCCAGGCGCTGAAGGCGGCCAGCTTCGTCGGGACGGGCGGGGAGGCGAAGGTCTTGATCCAGGCCGGAGAAGTAAGCGTGAACGATGAGGTCGAGACTCGCCGCGGCCGCAGGCTCGAGGAGGGCGATGTGGTCGAGGTGGGGGACGAGCGGTTGGAGATCGGTTGAGCGCCTACCTGCGGGCCCTGCGCCTGGTCAACTTCCGCAACTACGTCGACGCCACTGCCCTGCTCGCCCCCGGCCTGAACGTGGTCGTCGGCGATAACGCCCAGGGGAAGACGAACCTGCTCGAGGCCATCGCCTTCAACGTCGCTGGCTCTTCGCCGCGAACCCCGAAGGAGAACGAGGTCGTCCGGTGGGGGGCGGACTTTACCCGCACCGAATCCCGCATAGTGAGCGACGGCTCCACGGACGAACGCAGCGTGGCCATCGGCTACGCCCCGGGGCAGAAGAAGCGCATCACCGTCGACGGGGTCCCTGCCCGTTCCCTCACCAACTACGCCGCCGGCGGCGCGGGGGCCCGCGTCGTCACGTTCTTCCCCGATGACATAAGGGTCGTGAAGGGCGCCCCATCGGACCGCAGGGAGTTCCTGGACGACCTACTCTCCTCGCTGAGGCCCGCTTATGCCAGAGCCGCGGCCGAGTACGCCAGGGCCATCCAGCAGCGCAACCAGCTCCTGAGACGCATCAGGGACGGGTTCTCCTCAGAGAGGACGCTCGCGACGTGGGTCAGGAAGGTCGTCGAACTCGGAGAAATCGTCCTCGCGGGGCGCGAGACGGCCCTGCCCGTCCTCGAGGAACACTTCAAAGACTCTCTAAGGGCCCTATATGGCCGTGAGAAGGCTGCGGTGCGCTATCGGCATAGTGGCCCACTCGAAGAGTACTCCGAGGCGCTCAGAGAGGCGCACAGGCCCGATATCGAGCGCGGGACGACTTCGATTGGGCCGCACAGGGACGACTTCGAAGTCTTGCTTGGCGGGGTGAACCTGACCACCTTCGGGTCCCAGGGGCAGCAGCGGATCGCGACGCTGGCGCTCAAGTTCGCCGCGAGGGACTACGTGCGGGGGGAAGTGGGGGAGGACCCGATCCTGCTCTTCGACGACGTAATGAGCGAGCTCGACGAGCGCCGCAGGGAGTACCTGGCAGGCTACTTCCTGGAGAGCACACAGGCCGTGGTCTCGACGACCAACCTCGAGTATTTCGACGAGGAAATCCTGGGAAGAACGCGTATCATACGCATATCTGGTGGTTCGATTCTGGAGAACGCAACAGATGGTGTCAGGAAGTAGCGCTGCCCCGCGAAACCGGCTTATTTAAGCCACAAATGGGCGTGAGAGGCGTTGGGAAAGCGCGGGGAATGTGTTACAATCTACGGGTGCAAAGTTACTATGAGAAGAACGTCTCCGGCGGAGGCGCCGGTCTAGTTACGAGGAGGGTACGGTTCTTTGGCGGCTAACCCTGTATCCAAGAATGCTAAGAGCGCGTACGATGCAAGTTCGATCCAGGTCCTTGAGGGCCTCGAAGCCGTCAAACGGCGGCCTGGTATGTACATCGGCTCGACGGGACCGAGGGGTCTTCACCACCTCGTCCGGGAAATTATCGACAACTCGATAGACGAGGCGCTCGCCGGGTATTGCACGGAGATACTCGTCACCATCCACCCGGACAACTCTGTCACGGTCACCGACGACGGGCGTGGCATGCCGGTAGGCACGATGGCGAAGTATGGCAAGCCAGCCGCCGAGGTCATTATGACGACCCTTCACGCCGGCGGGAAGTTCGGCGGTGATGGCTACAAGGTTTCGGGTGGGTTGCACGGCGTCGGCGCTTCCGTGGTGAACGCACTCTCCGAGTGGCTCGAGCTTGAGGTCAGGCGCGAGGGCCACGTGTGGAGCCAGCGCTACGAGCGCGG
>Ga0126306_10001286_pt1 | contig 13261 bp, 16 predicted proteins | sample Plot27_FD_92592 | JGI IMG/M metagenome (GOLD analysis project Ga0126306, IMG submission 92592) | Serpentine soil microbial communities from UC McLaughlin Reserve, CA, USA - Plot27 | ecosystem: Environmental > Terrestrial > Soil > Grasslands | place: USA: UC McLaughlin Reserve, Lake County...
CCCGGGTTCCGCATCCCCAAGTTCGGCTACGAGAACTGGGTCGGGTTCGCGGCCGGGCCGTTCGGCTTCTACGACGTCGCCTTCACCGCCAACGGCGCCGTCCGGGCCGGGGTCTACCTCGACATGCAGGAGCGCACGGCCACCAAGCGGCTGTTCGACGACCTGTTCGCCGAGCGCCTGGCGGTCGAGACGGCGGTCGGCCGGATCCTGTCCTGGGAGCGCCTGGACGACCGGCGCGCCTCCCGCATCGTCGACTACCGCGAGGTCCGCGACCTGGACAGCCTGGCCGACCGGCGGGCGCTGGCCGGCTGGGCCGCCGAGACCGTGGTCAAGCTGATGGAGGCGCTCGACGACCGGCTGCGCTCCACGGCCCAGGTGCTCCTGTCCCGGGTCCAGGGCGGCGTCTAGCGGCGCCCAACCGTGACCGGCCCGCTCGACCCCCTGGACACCGGCGCGCTGGAGGCCGCGGCCCGCGAGCGCCTGGACCCGGGGGTCTACGACTACATCGCCGGCGGGGCCGACGCCGAGCGCACCGTCGCCGACAACCTGGCCGCCTGGTCGCGGCTGCGGCTGCGGCCCCACGTGCTCCGGGACGTGACCCAGGTGTCGACGGCCACCACCCTGCTGGGCAGCGAGGTCCCGGCCCCGCTGCTGGTCGCGCCGATGGCCTACCACCGCATGTGCCACCCTGACGGGGAGGCCGCCTCGGCCGCCGGGGCGGCCGCCGCCGGCGCCTGCTACGTGCTCTCGACCCAGGCCACCATGTCGGTCGAGGAGGTGGCCCTGGCCTTCCCCGATGCGGTCCGCTGGTTCCAGGTCTACGTGGTCCGCGACCGTGGCTGGACCGCCGAGCTGGTCGCGCGGGCGGCCGCCGCCGGCTACCGGGCCCTGGTCCTGACCGTCGACGTGCCCCTGCTCGGCAACCGCCTGCGTGACCTGCGCAACGACTTCCGGCTGCCCACCGGGCTCAAGCCGGCCAACGCCCCACCGGCCGGGGCCGCCCGCCAGCGCGAGCTGGAGGTCGACGTGCTCGCCCAGGCCGGCCAGTTCGACCCCGGCCTGACCCCGGAGGTGATCGGCTGGCTGGCCGAGCGGTCCGGCCTGCCGGTGGTGGTCAAGGGGGTGCTGCGGGGCGACGACGCGGTCGCCTGCCTGGACGCGGGCGCGGCCGGGGTGGTGGTGTCCAACCACGGCGGCCGCCAGCTGGACACGGTGGTGGCCACCACCGACGCCCTGGCCGAGGTGGCGGCGGCGGTGGGGGACCGGGCCGAGGTGTACGTGGACGGCGGGGTCCGCCGGGGCACCGACGTGGTCAAGGCCCTGGCCCTGGGGGCGCGGGCCGTGCTGGTCGGCCGGCCGGTGCTCTGGGGGCTGGCCGTTGGCGGGGCCGCCGGGGTCGAGCGGGTCCTCTCGGGCCTGGCCGGCGAGCTGCGGCTGGCCATGGCCCTGTGCGGGGTGACCGGGGTGGGGGAGCTCAGCCCCGACCTGATCGCGGGGGCAGGGCCCGGCGCAGCCAGGTGACGATCATGTCCATCAGGTCGGGGATCCGCGGGCCGCGCTCGTCGTCGCCGGTGGCCGGCAGGCGCAGGCCGTGGTCGGCGTCCGGGACCACCTCGAGGCGGAAGCTGCCGTTGCCGGCCCGCCCCAGGGCGGCCGCGAACCGCTCGGCGCTGGCCGCCACCGGCACGTAGATGTCCCGCTGGCCCCAGATGGCCAGCAGCGGGCAGGTCACCCCCTCCAGGGCGGGCACCGGGTCGTAGTCGTAGATGCGGGCCATGAAGGCCAGGTGCTCGACCACGCCGTCGTCGCCCAGGGCCGGGTACCAGGGGGCGTCCCGGTGGGCGAGCTGCTCGGCCAGGACCTCCTCCAGGTCGTCGCCGCGGCGCAGCCGGGTCGCCCGGTCGTGGAAGAAGGCCATCGCCTCGGCGATCTGCTGCTCGGCGACGCCGGCGTGCCGGAGCATGGCCTCGACCCGGTAGGCCTCCTGCCGGTACGGGCTGACCCCCGGCCCCGACAGGCTGATCACGCCCGCCACGGTCGGGGACATGGAGGCGGCCAGGGGGGCCACCCAGCCGCCCTGGCTGCCGCCGAGCAGGACGATCCGGGCCGGGTCGACGTCCTCCTGGGCGGCCAGGCAGGCCACGGCGGCGAGCGCCTCGGCGGCCCGGTCCTGGAGGCTCTGGTCGCGCCAGTCGCCGCCGGAGCCGCCAACGCCCGGCTTGTCCCAGGCCAGGCTGGCGAACCCGGCCCCGGCCAGCACCTCGGCCTCGTCGTCCCAGCCGTCCCGCTCGGCCGGGCCCGAGCCGTCCACGAAGGCCACCGCCGGGTACGGGCCTCCGCCCTTCCGACCCGGTTCCGGCTTCCGGAAGCTGCCGGTCAGCTGGGTTCCCTGGTTCTCGAACTTCACGTCCATGTCCGGTATAATAAACCGTACATACGGTTTTGTATAGTTGCTCTCTGAAGGAGCGCGATGCCGAAGGTCAGCCAGAACTACCTCGAGGCTCAGCGGGCCGAGCTCCTCGAGGGGGCGCGGCGCTGCTTCGCCGCCTACGGCTACGAGGAGGCGACCGTCGTCCGCCTGGAGGAGGCGACCGGCCGCTCGCGAGGGGCGATCTTCCACCACTTCCCGACCAAGCTCGACCTGTTCCTGGCCGTCCTGGAACGCGACGCCGAGCGCGAGGCCGCCCGCTGGGAGACCGGCTCGGTGGCCGACGTCCTGGCCGGCCTGGCCGCCGAGGACCCCGACTGGGCGACGGTGGTGGTCGAGCAGTCCCGCCGCCGCCGCACCGATGCCACCTTCCGCGCCCGCTGGAGCCGCCGCACCACCCTGGTCCGCTCCGCCCTGGCCACCCTGGTCGCCCGCGAGCGAACCGCCGCCCGGGTCGCCCCCACCATCCCCGACGAGGTCGCCGCCCGCTTCATCAGCGTCCTCGGCGACGGCCTCCTCCTCCAACGAGCCATCCTCGGCGAGGTCCCCCACGCCCCCGAGGTCATCGCCCTCGCCACAGCCGCCCTCAGCGGTGGGTCCGGTCCCACGGGCGCGGGTCCCACGGGCACGGCTCACCCGGAGCCTTCGCCGCCGGCCCCCCCGGTGGGGGAGCGTAGCCGACGGTGAAGCGGGGTGCCCGGCGTTGTCCACAGCCCCGGCCTCCCATCTCGGCTGTCACACCCTCCGGGTAGCCTGTCACCGGTAATCAGGGTATGATGGTGTTCAACCCAGGAGGACTTCGGTGCATCCACTTCTGCTCGACGAACTGGCCGCCGCCCGGGTCGAGGAGCTTCGCCGGGAGGCGGCGCGGGAGCGGGTGGCGCTCCCGCTGCTGCGGCCGTCGCCGGTGGCGCGGGCGGCGCGGCGCTCGCTGCACACGTTCGGGTACCTGCTCGTCGGGGCCGGCCTGCGACTGGCCATGGCCGGCGAGCGGCAGGGCCACGCCGGCCGGAGCGTGGGGTGAGGCGGCCGGCCGACTTCCAGGCGCGGGAGCCCGGGCCGACGACCTACCTCGACGGGGTCCGGGCGGCCGCCCCGATCGGGGTCGCGGCCCTGGCCTTCGGAGTGTCGTTCGGGGTCCTGGCCCGCGCCGCCGACATGGGCCGGGTCGCCCCGGTGGTGATGTCGGTGACCACCTTCGCCGGGTCGGCCCAGTTCGCCGTGGCCTCGATTCTCGGGGCCGGTGGTGGGCTGGTCACGGCGATCGTCGCCGCCATCCTGCTCAACCTCCGCTACGGCCCCATCGGCCTGTCCGCGGCCACCACCTTCGAGGGCCCGTGGTGGCGGCGGGCGCTGACCGCCCAGCTGATCGTCGACGAGTCCTGGGCGATCGCCCAGCGCGACGACGGCCGCCTTGACCGGCATCTGCTGATCGGGGCCGGCCTGCTCCTGCTCGTCTGCTGGACCACCGGCACCGTGATCGGGACCTTCGCCGGCGACCTGGTCGCCGACCCCGAGTCGCTCGGCCTCGACGCCGCCTTCCCCGCCCTGTTCCTGGCCCTGCTCTGGTCCCAGGTCCGCGACCGCTCGCGCCTCCTGGCCGCCCTCGCCGGCGCCGCCATCGCCCTGGCCCTGATGCCCTTCACCGGCCCAGGGATCCCGATCGTCGCCGCCAGCCTGGCCTGCCTGGTCGGAGCGAGGAAGCCGGCATGAGCGCCGTCTGGATCAGCGTGATCGTGGTCGGCCTGGCCACCATGGCCATCAAGGCCGCCGGCCCCCTCCTGCTGGCCCGCCGCACCCCGCCCCCCCGGGCCCAGGCCGCCCTCGAGCACCTCGCCCCCGCCCTCCTGGCCGCCCTGGTCGTCACCCAGGCCCTCGGCGGCGACAACGGCGGCTTCACCATCGACGCCCGCCTGGCCGGCCTGGCCGCCGGCGCCGGCGCCCTGCTCCTGCGCGCCCCCCTCCTGGTGGTCATCACCGCCGCCGCCGTCACCGCCGCCCTGGTCCGCCTGGTCGCCTGAGGCACGCGCCGGAGCCGAGCGCCGGCCGTAACGGTGCCGTGATGGCGGCGGGCGATGCTTGCCGGCGACGGCGCGAGCGAGAGGGGGGAGGGCGGCCGGCGCAGCCCGGGACGTGGCTCCCCGGTCGGCCGTGACCCGGCTGGCCTGGGTCCTGTGCCTCCTGTCGATCCTCCTGGCCACGGCGGCCCTCTTCCTGGCCGCCGTCAACGGCGAGAGCCTGCTCGACCTGATCGCCGACCACCACGCCGTCGGCATCATGGACGCGCTGGTCCTGGCGCCCATCGGGGCCTTCGTCGTGGTCGGCGACCGGCGCCACTGCTGGCCTGGCTGCTCCTGGTGTCCGGCCTGACGCTGGGCGCCCTCAACGTCGCCAGCAGTACGCCCCCCTGGCCCTCGGGCTCACCCCGCGGCAACTGTCGCTGCCCGGTGGGAGCTGGCGAGCTGGCTGGCCAGCTGGGCTTTCGTGCCCGGCATCGTCATCGGCGTGGTGTTCCTGCCGCTGCTGTTCCCCGACGGGCGGCTGCCGTCGCGCCGCTGGTGGCCGCTCGGCCTGGCCGGGGCCCTGGTCATGGCCGTGCCGACGGTCGTCCTGGCCGTCGGCACCTGGCCGCTGCGCGGGCCGGGACTGGTTCCCGAGGACGGCGAGGACCCGGACCTGGTGACCGCCGTGTTCGGGATCACCCTCCTGACGGCGCTGACGCTGGGGGCCGTCAGCGTGGTCGCGCTGGTCCTGCGGTTCCGCCATGCCGGGGCGGTCCAGCGCCAGCAGATAAGTGGTTCGCCTACTGTGCCGTCCCGAGCGTCCCCCTGGCATGTTCGCCCAGGTGCAGCCGTACGGGCCCTACCTCGAGTTCCTGGGAGCGGCCCTGCAGCTGGCCGGGCTGGGCATCGGCATCTTCCGGTTCCGCTGTGGGACATCGACCGGCTGGTCAACCGGACTCTGGTCTACGGGGTGCTCACCGTGCTGCTCGGTGCCGTCTACGCCGGGTTGGTCCTGCTCCTGGGGCGGCTGTTCGGCGAGCTCGGGGGGCGGCCGCCGAGCTGGGCGGTGGCCGCGGCCACCCTGGCCATGGCCACGCTGTTCCAGCCGGCCCGCCGCCGCGTCCAGCGGGCGGTCGACCTGCGCTTCAACCGGCGCAAGCAAGTACGACGCGACCCTGACCATGGAGCGGTTCAGCGCCCGCCTCCGCGACCAGGTGGACCTGCACACCCTGTCGGCCGAGCTGCTGGCGGTGGTCGACCACACCATGCGACCGACGGCGATGTCGCTGTGGCTGCGTCCCTCGGCCGCCGACCCGGCCCCGGCGTCGCCGCCGGCGCGGACCTGAGCAAGACCCGGCTTGCAGGCCGGGCGGTCCGCTGGCAGCCTCCGTGGCCGACGCGGGAGGCGGCATGCCAGACGATGAGCACAGCTTCGACCTGGCCACGGCCGTGGCCGGTGGACCTGAGCACTGGACGGCCGAGGTCGACCCCGGCTGGACGGTGGCCGGCCGGCCGAACGGCGGGTACCTGCTGGCGCTGGCCACGCGGGCGGCGCTGGAGGCGGCCGGGCAGCCTCATCCGCTGGCGGTCAGCGCCCACTTCCTGGCCCCGTCCGATCTCGGACCGGCCGAGCTGGAGGTGCGCCGGCTGAAGGCCGGCCGCAGCCTCTCGACGGTCCGGGTGACCCTGGTCCAGGAGGGCGCCGCGCGGCTGGAGGCGCTGGTCACGGCCGGGCGGATCGACCGGGACGCCGACCCCGGGTGGCGCCGGAGCGGCGGGCCTGACGGCCTGGCGCCGGTGGAGGACTGCGTGCCCGGGCGGCCCGAGCTGCCCGGCGGCGTGCGGGCCAACCTGCTCGAGCACATCGACCTCCGGCTCGACCCCGCCACCCTCGGCTGGCTCGCCGGCCGGCCGGGGGGCCGCCTGGACATGCGCGGCTGGGTCCGGTTCTCCGACGGCCGCGCCGCCGACCCGCTGGCCCTGCTCCAGGTGGTCGACGCGCTGCCCCCGACCAGCTTCGACCTTGGCCTGGCGAGCTGGGCGCCCACGGTGGAGCTGACCGTCTACCTGCGCGGCGTCCCGGCGCCGGGTTGGCTGGCCTGCATCGTCCGCGGCCAGCTCTGGCAGGGTGGCTGGTTCGACGAGGAGGCCGAGGTCTGGGACTCGGCCGGCCGCCTGGTCGCCCAGTCCCGCCAGTTCGCCGGCGCCCGCCCCGCCCCGGCCGGCGACGCCCGGCCGCCGTCATGACCCGCCTGGACCGCCTGGACGGCCCGGCCACGGCCGCCATCAGCGAGCAGCTGGTGGACGTCTACCGGGCGGCCATGGGCGCCCCGCCCTTCCACGAGACCGAGGTCGAGGCCGGCTGGTTCGCCGACGAGCTGGCCGACGAGCTGGAGGAGCCTGGGTTCCGCTGCTGGGTGGCCAGCGAGGACGACCGGGTGGTCGGCTTCGCCTACGGCTACGAGACCCCCCAGGTCCCGTCCGAGGGCTGGTACGGCCTGCTGCGCGACGCGGTCGGGCAGGGGCCGGACGGCGCCGGCCGCTGGCTGGAGGGGCAGATCGCCGTCGTGTGGATCGCCGTCCGCCCCGACCGGCGCGGCTCGGCCTCGGCCGAACCCTGCTGGAGCGCCTGCTCGCCGGCGCCGGCACCGACCGGGCCTGGCTGATCACCCACGACCTCGACACCCCGGCCCAGGCCCTCTACCGCTCCCTCGGGTTCCACCAGCTGGGCCGCGGCCCCCTCGGCTGGCACGACGCCGAACCGGTCGTGCTCGGCGCCGACCTGCCCCCGGAGCGCTAGCCCCCAATCGACCCGCCCGCCCGCCATCCCGACCCGGGCGACCACCAACCCGACCCGCCGGTACCGGGTCCCCCGGTGGGGGAGACATCCCACCGTGGCTGGCTGTCAAGGCGTCGCTGACGGCGTGTCGTCCCAGCCGTACAGCGCCCAGAGCCTGGGGTAGCGCCGCCGCACCTCCGCAGCATCGTCGAAGTCCCAGTCCTCCCCCGGGTCCCAGTCCTCCTCTTGCAGCTCGGCTGGCCACGGGTGCATGTCAGCGACCTCAACAGTCAACTGCTGGCCGGTCAGCGCCTCATACGCGTCCCAGGCCACCCCCCACATGGCTTCACAGTCCAGCGTGTCGAACCGCTCCCGCTGCGACGCGCGAGCCCGCACCTGGGGATGCGACGCCAGCGAGTCCGGATCCGCCAGCGCGGCCTGCCAGGCGGCGCGGCCCTGCCCCAGCAGCCAGCCGCGGAAGTAGTCGAAGCCGTCGTTGGAGCAGCCACCGTTGATCAGGTAGGCGGCCCCCCACAGCGGCAGCCGGTAGGACTGGGCCATCAGCCAGCTGTGGATGTGGTGGTAGTCCAGGACGTCGCTGACCGACCACCGGCGCAGCGCCGCGGTCAGGTGGGCGGTCTGGGCCTGGCAGTCGCCGCCGGTTGTCGCCTTGGCGGCCTCGATCAGCGCCCAGAACTCCTCCCGATCCATATCGGCCTCCCGGTGTCTGCCGCGCAGGCGACCCGGCGATGATCCACCGCAGGCGGGACAGCCAGCCGGCTGGCGTGGCTGCTTGACCTCGCGGCATCGCCGCCGCAGCTGCACCACCGGCCCCCCGGGCGATCCGGCAGGCCAGTATCGCCGGGGGTTGCACCCCCCGGCACCCCCCGCCCCGAGTCAGGCCACCGACGCGGTGGTCGGCCAGGCGACTTGTTCCTGGTAGGCGACCCGGCGGGCCAGGCATCCGTGCAGGACGCCCACCAGCCGGTTGTCCAAGGCCCGCAGCGCCTGATGGTGGGTCTGGCCACGGGCGCGGTAGGCGTCATAGCAGCGCCGCGCGCCCGGCGAGGCCGAAAGCGCCGCGAACGCCCACAGGTAGCAGGCATCCACCAGCCGCTGGTTGCACGCCGACCTGGCGACCACCGTGGTGCGCAGCCCCGAGGATCGGGTGACCGGGGCGGTGCTGGCGAACGCCTTGCGGCCCTTGGCGGTGGCGTAGCGGGCGGGGTCATCGCCGAACTCCGCTAGCACCCGCCCCCCGGCACCACGCCAAGCCCAGGCTGGCTACGAATGATCGCGGCGTCCCGATGGTCAGCGAACCGGGCGGCGAGCTGCTGCTCCAAGGCGGCGACCTGGTCGTTCAGGCAGCACAGCACGGCACCAGGGCGCCGACCACCTCGCGGTAGGCCGCCTGGATTGGCTCGGGTGCGGCCAGCTGGGGCGCCGCCAGCGCAGCATGGATGGCCACCACCCGGGCCTGCAGGTTGCGGCGCCGGCCGGCAGTGACCAGCCCCCTCCGTATGGCCGCCCTGGTGAGCCGTCGGCCCTGCTCGGGGGTCGCGGCCAGCTCCAGCACCGCCAGCGCCTCGGGCTCCGCCAGCTGGATCCCCAGGGCGGCCAAGGCGCCTGGGTAGAACTCCCGCAACGCGCTCCGCAGCCCGTTCACGTGCCGCTGGCGGGTCCAGATCAGGCTCTGATGGGCCCGGGCCAACACCTTGACCGCCTCAGCCAGCGCGCTGTCGCCGGCGACCTGGCGGTGGTTGTGCCGTCGGTACGGACCAGATCGGCCAGCACCTTGGCATCGCCGCGGTCGGACTTGGCCCGCGAGACCTGGTGGCGGCCGCGGTAGCGGCCCACCACCTGCGGGTTGACCGCATACACCTGGTAGCCGGCGGCCACCAGCGCCCCGACCAGCAGGCCCCGGTCGGTCTCGATCCCGACCGCCACCTGCGTCGGGTCCTGGGCATGGGTGGCTACCAGCCCGTGCAACTCGCCCGCTCCGGCCAGCCCGTCGGTGATCCGCCTGGCGGCCAGCAGGTTGCCGTCTTGGTCCAGCAGGCACAGGTCATGGTGGCGCTCGCCCCAGTCCACCCCGACAAACAGCATCGCGTCCTCCTCCGCTTCGAGCTGCTGGCTGTGAGCCAGAGAAGGACCTGCGGCGCCCTAATGGCAGTGCTCACCGGCACGACATCCCACCAGCCGTCCGCCCTCCTCAACACCGGCCGGGGCACGGTCTCCCCCGAGAGCTCCAGGGCTCCAAGCCTCCGAGTGCTCACCGGCTGGCGGCTCCGCCGTAGCCTCCCATCGAAGGCTCGTGCGGGCCCATTAGGCTACCTCCGCAGGGGGAAGGGTGCGCGGCGCTGTCCAGACCACCCCGTCCCGCCAGGTGCCGCCTCGCCCCGCCGCACCCGGTGGCGCCCTGCGGTCGACCTGTCCTGACGCTGTGGGAGAGTGGCGCCATGGACGAGGAGGTCATTCCCATCCTGCGGGTTGCCGACGCCGCCGCGGCGGTCGACTGGTACGGGCGGCTCGGGTTCGCCCAGGAATGGATGCACCGATTCGAGCCGGGCATGCCGGCGTTCGTCTCGGTCGCTCGGGGCCGGGTGCGGCTGTTCCTGTCCGAGCACCGCGGCGATGCCCGACCCGATACCCTCGTCTACCTGCGACTCGATGCCGTCGACACGATCGCGGACGAGTTCGGCGCGACCGTCGAGGAGGCGCCCTGGGGGGCGCGGGAGATCGAACTGCGCGACCCCGACGGCAACCGGCTGCGGATCGGCACCCCGACCGGCTGAGCCGCCGGTGCCCGCCCTCCTCAGCCCTGGAGGTTCTCGAAGATGCCGGCGGCGCCCTGGCCGCCGCCGACGCACATGGTGACCATGCCGTAGCGGGCGTCGCGGCGGGCCAGCTCGGCCAGGAGCTGGACGGTGAGCTTGGCGCCGGTGGCGCCCATGGGGTGGCCGAGGGCGATGGCGCCGCCGTTGACGTTGACCTTGTCGAGGTCGAGGCCGAGCTCGCGGATCACGGCCAGGGTCTGGGAGGCGAACGCCTCGTTGAGCTCGATCAGGTCGATGTCGTCCAGGGTCAGGCCGGTCAGCTCCAGCACCCTGGGGACGGCCACGGTGGGGCCGATGCCCATGACCTCGGGGGCGACCCCGCCGACGGCGTAGCCCACGAACCGGCCCAGTGGCGTGAGGCCGAGCTGCTCGGCCCGCTCCCGCTCCATGACCACGACCGCGGCCGCGCCGTCGCTGCGCTGGGAGGAGTTGCCGGCGGTGACGGTGCCGCCCTGCTTGAACACCGGCTTGAGCTTGGCCAGGGCCTCGGCCGAGGTGTCGCGGCGCGGCCCCTCGTCGCGCTCGAAGGTGCCGTCCCGGTGGGCCGGCCGGCCGTTGTCGCCCACCCAGTCGACCCGCACCGGCAGGGGCACGATCTCGGGGTCGAAGCGGCCCGAGTCGACCGCCTCGGCCGCCCGCTGGTGGGAGCGGAGGGCGAAGGCGTCCTGGTCCTCGCGGCTGACGTTCCAGCGCTCGGCCACCCGCTCGCCGGTCAGGCCCATGGCCATGTAGTACTCGGGGTGGCCGCGGACCACCTCGGGGTTGGGGGCGAAGGTCGGGGTCGGCGTCGGGGTCGAGGACATGTGCTCGGTCCCGCCGGCCACCACGGTTGTGGCGAACCCGGCCATGATCCGCTCGGCCGCGCTGGCGATCGTCTGCAGGCCCGAGGAGCAGAAGCGGTTGACGGTCTGGGCGGGCACGGTGTCGGGCAGGCCGGCCCGCTGGGCGGCGATCCTGGCCACGTTGAGGCCCTGGCTGCCCTCGGTGATGGCGCAGCCCAGGAGCACGTCCTCGACCTCGGCCGGGTCGAGCCCCTCGGCCCGGCGCAGGGCCTCGGCGATGGCCGCCCCGGCCATGTCGTCGGGCCGGCTGGTCCGCAGGCTCCCCCTGGGCGCCCGGCCGACCGCGGTCCGGGCCCCGCTGACGATGACTGCTTCCTTCATCTCGTCGTTCCCTTCAGTTCCGGACCACCTTGCCGGTCATCAGAAAGCCCTGGATCCGCTCCATCGTCTTTGGCTCGCGGAGCAGGGCCAGGAAGGCCTCCATCTCGAGGTCGAGGATGTGCTGCTCGGTGACCCACTGGCCGAGCGACAGCTCGCCGCCGCACAGGACCCGGGCCAGCTCGCGGGCGACCACGCCGTCGTGCTCGCCGGCCTGGCCGGCCCACTGGAGGGTCTGCACGCCCAGCTCCAGGGCGGCCAGGACGGGCAGCCCGGCCGCGTAGATGGACGCCTCCCGGGCCGGGGGGCGGTAGGCGTCGGCCAGGTCGAGGACCTCCTGCTTGGCCGCGGCCAGCTGGTGCTCGGCGTTCAGCACGATCACGTCGTGCTCCTCCAGGTACCCCAGCTCCTGGGCCTCGACCGCCGAGGTGGCCACCTTGGCCAGGCCGATGGTCTCGAACACCCGCTGCACGAACGGCAGCACCGGCGTGTCGGGGGCGGCCCGCACGGCCGGGGCCACGACCCGGCGCAGCAGCTCCTTGCAGCCGCCCCCGGCCGGGACGATCCCCACCCCGACCTCGACCAGCCCGATGTAGGTCTCCAGGGCGGCCACCACCCGGTCGGCGTGGAGCACGATCTCGGCCCCGCCGCCCAGCGTCTGGCCGTGGGGGGCGGCGACCACCGGCCGGGGCGCGTGGCGCAGCCCCATGAGCACGTCCTGGAGGCCCTTCACGGCCTCGCCCACCTGGTCGTACAGGCCCTGGTAGGCGGCCATGCCGACCTCGCCCAGGTTGGCCCCGACGCAGAAGTTGCGGGCCTGGTTGGCGATCACCAGGCCGGCCCAGCGGCCGCTCTCCAGCTCCTTGAGGGCCCTGGCCCCGAGCTCGACCACGGCGGCGTCGATCGCGCTGGCCGGGGCGTGCAGCTCGAAGCAGAGGACCCCGTCGCCCAGGTCGACCAGGCTGGCCGAGCCGTTGCCGGCCACCTCGGCCCCGCCGGCCTTGAGCGCCTCCAGGTCGACGACCTGCGGGTCGGCCGGGACCGGCTGGTAGTCGCGGGACAGCGGGCTGTAGACCTGCCCGTCGCGGTAGAAGGTCTGGTGCCCGGCAGCCAGCAGCTCCTGGACCCAGCCTGGCACCTCGATGCCTAGGGCCTCCATGCGGGCCACCCCGTCGGCCACCCCGATGGCGTCCCAGGCCCGGAACGGCCCCAGCTCGTAGCCGAAGCCCCACTCCACGGCATGGTCGACCTCGACCAGGGAGTCGGCGATCTCGGGCACCCGGCGGGCCGCGTAGGCCAGCGACGGCAGCAGGGTGTCGCGCAGGTAGCGGGCCCCGCGGTCCTCCTCGCCCTTGTCGAGCAGGAACCGCAGGCGGGCCCCGAGGTCGTCGTGGTCGCGGGCCGCGGCCACGATCGGCAGGTCAGGCTCGGCCGCCGGCCGGTACTCCAGGGTGTCCAGGTCGAGGACGTCGAACACGGTCCTGCCGTCGCGCTTGCCGCGGCGGTAGAAGCCGCCGCCGGTCTTGTTGCCGAGCCGGCGGGCCTCCAGCATCCGCTTGAGCGGCCCGGGGGCGGGCAGGACGTCGCGGCTCTCGTCCTCTGGGGCGAGCTCGTGCAGGTTGCCGGCCACCCCGACCATCACGTCCAGCCCGACCTGGTCGAACAGCCGGAAGGTGGCCGTCTTGGGCCGGCCCACCAGCGGCCCGGTGAGGGCGTCGACCTCCTCGATCGAGTAGCCGTGCTCCAGGGCGTAGCGGACGTCGTGCATGCCGGCGAAGCTGCCAAGGCGGTTGGCGATGAAGTTGGGGGTGTCCTTGGCCACCACCGCGCCCTTGCCCAGGACCCGCTCCACGAACGCCCGCATCCCCTCCAGCACCTCGGGGTCGGTGTCGGCGGTCGGGATCAGCTCGACCAGCTTGAGGTAGCGGGGCGGGTTGAAGAAGTGGGTGCCGAGGAAGCGGCGGCGGAAGTCGTCCGAGCGGCCCTCGGCCACGCTGTGCAGGGGCAGGCCGGAGGTGTTGGAGGAGACGACCGCGGCCGGGCCGGCCACCTTC
>Ga0126306_10001287_pt1 | contig 13260 bp, 14 predicted proteins | sample Plot27_FD_92592 | JGI IMG/M metagenome (GOLD analysis project Ga0126306, IMG submission 92592) | Serpentine soil microbial communities from UC McLaughlin Reserve, CA, USA - Plot27 | ecosystem: Environmental > Terrestrial > Soil > Grasslands | place: USA: UC McLaughlin Reserve, Lake County...
CTCCGCCCCGGCCACACCGCCAACGTAAAGCGCAGCGGCGAGGGCAACGGCAACGAACAACGCCCCGAGCCTGCGACGACGATATTTCGCGTGATACTTTCTCACCAGGGGAATATACGGGTGGGCCCCTACGATCCCAACGGTGTTTTCTCGCCGCCACCACGCGCCGGCCGTCCGGTAGAATCCATTCTGTGCGTTTCACGAAGATGCAAGGTTGTGGCAACGATTTTTTGATCTTCGACCCGGGTGAGGTCGAGGGGACGGACCTGCCCGACCTCGCCAGGAGAGTCTGCGACAGGCACTTCGGCGTCGGGGCCGACGGGATCCTCATCCCCGCTCGCTCGAAGATCGCCGACCTCGAGATGGTCTACCTGAACTCCGACGGCTCGTCCTCCGAGATGTGCGGCAACGGCCTGCGCTGCCTGGCCCGCTACGCGAAAGACCGCGGTATGGTCGATGGCGAAGCTATGACCATCACCACCGGCGCAGGGGTCAAGAAGATCGTCCTCTTCGACGACGGGTCCTCGCGGGTGGACATGGGAGCTCCCCGCTTCGATGCCGAGGTCGGAGTCGGCGACTTCCGCTTCCTGCGCGTCTCGATGGGCAACCCGCACGCGGTAACTCTCCTGGAGAGCGAGGCCGCCCTCGAGGCGCTGGACCTCCCTACCGTAGGACCACCCATCGAAGACGACCCCATCTTCCCCGAGAAGACGAACGTGGAGTTCGCCTTCGCGCGGGGCGAGCGCGACGTAAGGATGAGGATCTGGGAGCGCGGCGCCGGCGAGACCCTTGCCTCCGGTTCAGGCTCGTGCGCCGTCGCAGCCGCCGCAGTCAGACAAGATCTCGCCCAGAGCCCCGTCAGCATACACCTCGACGGCGGTGTAGTAGAGATAGAATGGTCCGGCGAAGGCGAACCCGTCTACATCAAAGGCCCCGCCGAATACGTATGCGAAGGAGAGCTCTACACAGATCAAGAAAGCTGAAATGCTGAAGTGCTCGGTTTTCGGGAAGAGCCTTCCCGAAAACCGCCTACCGGATCTCGACCAGGCCGTGGCGGGTTGCGAACACGAGAGCCTGAATCCGCGAGTGTACGCCGAGCTTGTTCAGAATGTTCATCATGTGGGTGCGCTCGGTATCCACGCTCATGTGCAGTCTGGCCGCGATCTCCTTGTTCGAGAGACCCCCGGCGAGCATCTGCAGGACCTCCCTTTCCCGGGGTGTTATCTGCTCGATGCTCGCGCGCGCCTCTACCTCTTCCTCGCGGTTCTGTCCGGCAAGGCGGAGCAGCTCGATGAGCTCATCCTCGGAGAGCAGGGTCTCGCCTTCGCCGAGGCGTCGCGTGGCATCGAGTATGGCATCGACATCGGCTGACTTGTGCAGGACGCCGGCAGCCCCGGCCTCGACCGCCCTGGCGTGCTCCGTCCTATCCAGGCTAGCGGTCAGGACGAGCGCCGCGAACTCAGGGTTCGCTTCGCGAAGCTCCCCGATCAGCTCGGTGCCCTCTCCGTCGGGTAGGCTCAGGTCTATTACCCCGAGGTCGGCCTCCAAGCCGTCCATCGCCGTGCGGGCCTCGGCGAGCGTCCCGGCCTGGGCGACCACCTCGAATTCGGGCTCCTCGTCGAAGACGAAAGCGAGTGTCTGACGGAACGAAGCGTGGTCCTCTATGAGCAAGACTCGCTGCATTTCTCCCCTCTGCGGACCTCCCTTGCGATTCAACGCACGAAAACAATATACCAGCTTTCAGCTATTAGCTTTCAGCAAAAACAAGAAGCTGACATGCTGAAGTGCTGACAGCGCGAGGTGCGGAAGGTCAATCCTTCCGCACCTCGCCATAGACGCCGCCTTCTCTCAGGTGTTCGAGAGTTCTCCGGCCTCCCCGCCCGTCAGGACGGCCAGCCTCACCCTGAGAAACACACGGGTTCCCACGCCCTCCCTGCCCTCGACCTCGAGCATTCCACCGAGGGCGAGTACGCGCTCGCGCATCCCCGTCAGTCCCATCCCGTACGACGTCTCCGGCCCGAAACCCCTGCCGTCGTCTTCGATCTCCACGAGGACCTCGCCGTTTACCACCCCGAGGGTGACCACCGCGCGCCTGGCGCCTGAATGGCGCCTGACGTTGGCCAGCGCTTCCTGAACGACGCGAACAACCTCGACACCTGCGGGCCCGGGGATTGCGTCCGGAAATCCGTCGTCCACGATCAGCTCGAACTGGCACCCGTCGCCAATCTGGCGGTTCAATTCGACGATCGACTCCACGGCACGGACCAGGGATCGCTCCCTGTCGCTCTCGAGCCGCAGGTCGTAGATGGCGTTGCGCAGGCCTGCTACCGCCCTTTTGAGTGCCTCTACCTGGCGTCCTATCTCTCCGGCGCGGTCCGTGCCCTCGGGCATCCTCCGGAGAACCTGCAGCGACTGCAGGGCGTACGTAAGGTCCTGCAAGACGACGTCGTGCAGCTCGCGGGCGATCCTGCGGCGCTCGGCCTCCCTGATCTCTCGCAGGGCCTCCTCGGCCTCTTTGCGCTCGGTAATATCCTCCACGGCACCCTCGTAACCCGAGATTTCTCCATCTGCGTCATAGACGGCGCGCGCGTTGGCCGAGATCCACACCGGGTTTCCATCCTTACGGAGCATCTGCACTTCGAAGCCGCCCACGAAACCGTCCTGCAGCGCGAGCCGGTAAAACTCGTCCCTGCGTGCTGGATCGACGTAGAGCTGGTCCCTGATGTTGGAGATGGCCCCGAGCAGTTCGTCGGTAGACTCGTAGCCCAACATCCTGGCCATAGCAGGATTCGCCGTAAGGAATCTTCCATCGACCGTGGTCTGGAAGATCCCTTCGACGGCGTTCTCGAAGATCGACCGGTACTTCTCCTCTGCCTGCCGGCGCTCGCGACGTACGTCGGCCTCCCTGAGCTCCCGCTCGATGGCGCTGTTTAGCCTGGCGAGGTTGTCCTTCATTAGGTAGTCATGGGCCCCGGCTTTCATGGCCGCGACCGCGGCGTCCTCGCCGATCTGGCCGCTCACGATAATGAAGGGCAGGTCCACAAAACCCTTGCGCCTGAGCAACCCGAGCGCCTCCGACGAGCTGAAGGCCGGCATGCCATGGTCGGAGACGACGAGGTCCCAACTGCCTCCATCGAGCGCGGCCTCCATGGCCGGCGCGGTGTCGACCCGTTCGTAGGTGGGATCGTACCCGCCCCTGCGCAACACCCTCAAAAGGAGCAGGGCGTCGTCCTCGGAGTCCTCGACGAGCAAGACTCTAAGCGGCGCGCTCATTCAGGCACAAGCCCCGCAACACCCGCGCGGGCCACAGCCCATGCTACTGGGTCCGAACAGCAGTTGGGGGTCCCTAGTTTGTGTAATCCACGTCACATCTAGCCACTATTCTATTGCCACCGGGGCGTCGTGGCAAATCGTCGCCGGAGGACAAAATTCCCAAAAATCACCCATTTGGGGGATACGTCGGCTCCCTTGTAGCGTTATCATAGCGGTGCCTGTACGCCTGTGTGCGAACGAACAAGAACAGCAGGACAGAAGGAGAGAGTATGCAACAGGAGCCCAACCCAGGCAATGAGGGAGAACGGTTCTCCGAAGGCCAGGACACGGCCTCGACGCAGACGATGAGCGCACAGGACGAGCGAACGTGGTCCGTGATCGCCCACCTAAGCGTGCTCCTGGCGCTCGTTGGCCTTATGCCTTTCGGGGCCCTGCTCGTCTGGCTGCTGTACAAGAACCGTTCCCGTAAGGTGCGCTTCCACGCCCTGCAGGCGCTCTGGTACCAGGTAGCCTGGATCGTCATCTTTATCGTTTACGCCCTCGTTACGGTAGTCCTCTCTATAGTGACGCTCGGCATAGCCGCCTTCGTACTGGTCCCCCTTGGGTTCGTGCTGGCCATCGTGCCCCTGGTCCACGGTTGCTACGCAGCCTACCAGGTGAGCCAGGGCGTAGAGTACCGCTACCCGTACATCGCGGACAGGATAGAAGGCCCGCGGGGCGTAGTCTGAGACGCCCCTTGCTGAGTAAGTCCCGAGAGCAAAGCGACATGCCGTGCAGATACATCAGAGCATCAAAGAGAAACAGGGCGTGCAGGCCCTCCAACGACTGGTTCGAGGCGAGATGAGTGACAAGGCCATACTCCTCGTCGAGGACAACCCCGACGACGAGCTGCTAACCTTGCGGGCGCTCAAGAAGGGCGGCGTGAGGAACGAGGTCGTTGTCGCCCGCGACGGCGTCGAAGCACTCGATTACCTGTTCGCAAGCGGTCCGCACTCGGGAAGGGACCCGGCCATGATGCCGCGGTTGATACTGCTAGATCTCAACCTGCCCAGGGTCAACGGGCTCGAGGTACTCAAGCGCCTGCGCTCCGACGAGCGTACGCGGCGCCTGCCCGTGGTCATCCTGACCTCATCCAGGGAGCAGCGCGACATGCTCGACGGGTACGGTCTCGGCGCCAACAGTTACATCCGCAAGCCCGTGACTTTCGAACAGTTCGTCAAGGCCGTCGAGCTACTCAGGAGCTATTGGCTGGTGCTGAACGAGGACCCGCCAGTGGTCGTGTAGCAGTTCAGCATTTCAGCACGCTCAGGCCTTCGGCCTTCGCTTGTCAGCATGTCAGCTTATCAGCCAGGACCTGCCGATCCACAAGCTGAAATGCTGACTAGCTGAAATGCTGACTTGCCAGCTCGGCTTCTAGCTCGTCCACGAACTGTCTGGCGGTGCGTCCCGAACGTCCGGCGTGCCAGCGGTCCCACAGGAGGGCGCGTTCCTTCAGGTGTTGTGCAGGTATGGCAAGGCCGCGTTCCCGGGCGAGGCCGGCTACGATCTCGAGGTAGCGTGCCTGGTCGGGAGATGGGAAGGTCACGCGCAACCCGAAGCGGGCCGCGAGGGAGAGCTTCTCCTGCATGGTGTCGCGGGCGTGTACATCATCGCCTGCGGAGCCCTCGCCACGTTCCGAGAAGGTCTCACGGATCAGGTTCCTGCGGTTGGACGTTGCGTAGAGCCTGACGTTCTCGGGCGGCTCTTCGATGCTGCCTTCGAGGAGCGCCTTGAGGGCCTTGTACTCGACCTCGTGTTCCTCGAAGGAGAGGTCGTCGACGAAGAGAACGAAGCGCTGCCCACGTCCGCGCAGGACCTCGAGCACCCGCGGCAGCTCCGCGAGGTCCTCCTTCTTCACCTCGACCAGCCGCAGGCCCTCGTCGACGTACTCGTTCAGGATAGCCTTGACGGTTGATGACTTGCCGGTACCTGGCAGGCCGTAAAGGAGCGCGTGGTGGGCCGGAAGCCCCGCGAGGAAACGCTCCGTGTTCCTGATGAGAGGCTCCCGCTCTCGCTCGTAGGCGACCAGCCCGGTGAGGCCGACAGGGTCGGGACGTGAGACCGCCCGGAGCCGTCCTTCCCTCCAGTAGAAGGCCCTGTGACGGCCGAAGGGACCAGCACCGTGCCTGGCGTAGTGGCCGGCCAGAAGTTCCGCGCAGGCTCCCCAGTCTTCCGCCGCCGAGAGCTTGCGGGCGATCTCGCGGCGCGGAGACTCCTCCACGGGCACGGGATCCTTCCATGGGACCCAGATGCCGGTCAGATCAGGCACGGCCGACTCGACGCTGCCGAGCAACGCGGTCGCATCGAGCGCGAACATCTCTCGCAGCGTGCGCAGATCCCGCCGTGCCTGACCGAGCACGGAGGGGCCGATCTCCCCCCTCTCCGCCCCCAGGCTGAACGGGTTCTCGTCGTCGAGTACCTTGCCAACAAGGTGTGACTGCCAGGCGTCAGGTAGCAGACGCTCCTCTTCAAGGGCGAGCCCTTCCCACAACTTCCCGAAGACCTCCGCCACGGCGCCAGGATCAGGGCGCTCCACTTCCAACAGCTCAAGAAGCGCGAGGAGATCCCGCGCCACGGCCGAGTCGAGTACGCCCCGCAGCGTCGCGATCCCTCGCACCCTGCGCAGAAGCGCCTTCGTGTCCCCAGGCTCCATGAAGCAGCATGTTAGCAGTTAAGCATGTCAGCACTTCAGCAGTGTCGTTCGAAGCTTCTTGGCTGGCTGAGCAGCTGAGCGCATCACAGAATCCGGCTGTGCGCTTCGCGACACTTCCTGAGAAGCTGACTAGCTGACATGCTGACAAGCGAAGGCCGAAGGCCTGAGCGTGCTGAAATGCTGAACTGCTACGTATATATGTCCCGTCGTCTGAAGACGAGTGCGGCCAGGAGGACGAGCGCGAGTGCCACCAGGGTTATGCTGCCAAAATGGGTCCAGTCCATGCCGTGCTCGATGGCCGAACCGTAGTATTTGAACACGGAGATGGGCCGCCAGTCTTCGAGGTCCTCCGAAACCCTGCCTATGGTATCCATCAGGTACATGCCGAAGAGCAGGAAGGCGGGGATGGAGATGGCGAGACTTCTGCGGTGGAACAAAGCTGAGCATAGCAGCGCGAGGGCGCCGAATACGATGCAGATGGGCCACAGGTTGAGGACGGCGTCGGTCACCTCTCGCAGGGAGAGTTCCACGTCGAAGAGCACTGCCGCACCCCACGTCAGCAGGCCGACGACGGCGCAGATCTCCAGTAGCGAGACGGCCACGGCGATGAAGTTGCCCAAGACGATCTGCCAGCGAGGCAGGGGGTTGCCGAGCAGGACGTCGATGGTACCGCGCTCCTCGGCACCTGCTATGGCGTTCGCGAGCGCGAGGATCGGGAAGAAAGCCAGTGCAAGCGGCGCGAGCCCGAAGACCTGCGAGTGCATATAGTTAGCAGGGTCACCGAGATCGGTTACGCCGAAAGCCTCCAGCATCCCCTTCGGGTAGGCCTCCATAAGCTGATTCAGCTGGGCCGCGCTCCCCTCGATGGCCGTGAACGAGGCGACCATCGCGGCGCTGTAGAGCCCTAGCGCAGCCCCCCAGATGACCACACTCCGGAGCTGCATCCTGATCGTGTGCGAGACGAGCGCGAACAGCGTCCCCCAAGGCCTTGCTGTATGCGTCCCCTTCTCGCCCCGATCCATAACCACGCTCATCGCTCTTCTCCGTTCTCCCGCTCGTAGTAGGTAAGGAAGACCTCTTCGAGGCTGGGCCGCTCATACTCCATGTTCACGAGCCTGTGCCCGGCCGCCAGCTTGACCATCTCGTCGAGGTCGTCGTAGAGGGTGAAGGAGATCCTCTTCCCATCACCCCTGAGATTCTTGACGCCAGGGAGCGCCTCGAATGGCTCTTTGTCGACGTCTTCTGCGAACGTGAGGACTACGTGCCTGAAGGACTTGTCTACGAGCGTCGCCGTCGTCTCGACCGCGGCGAGCCTGCCACCGCGGATGATCCCGACCCTGTCGCATACGCGCTCGACCTCGGCAAGGTTGTGCGAGGAGAAGAAGACAGTGCGTCCCTCGGCCTTCATCTCCTCGATGATGTCGAGGAACTCCTCCTGCACGAGCGGGTCGAGCCCGCTGGTAGGCTCGTCGAACATCAAGAGCGGCGGCCTGTGGAACATGGCCTGCACGAGTCCGATCTTCTGCTTGTTACCCCGCGAAAGCCTGCGCATCGGACGGTGCAACTCGGCCCCGAGCCTCTCCGAGATCTCGTGCGCGTAGCCAAGATCCCCGACGCCGCGCAACCTGGCGAAGTACTTGAGAAGCCCCTCGCCCGTCATCTTGTCCTCCAGGGCGAACTCCCCTGGCAAATTACCGACTCTTGCCCTTATCTCCACACTGCTCTTCCTGATGTCGAGGCCGAAGACCTCGCCGCGTCCGCTCGTCGGCCGTAGAAACCCGAGCAGAGTCCTTACCGTCGTCGTCTTGCCAGCCCCGTTGGGCCCGAGGAAGCCGAAGATCTCGCCCTCTTCTACGGCGAGATCGACATCCTCTATACCCCGCGCTTTGCGTCCGTAGGCCTTGGTAAGCTTCTCAGTCTCTATCGCCAGGCTCATCTCTTCCTTCTCTCTCCCACCGCTCCAACACGGCGGGCATCTCCTTCTCCCAGTAAGCGTAGAAGTCGCGCATCTCCTCCAGGCTGCGCCTGGCTTCAGGATTCTCTGAATCCAGTAACTCCAGGCCACGCTCAGCCGTCTTGCGGAAGCTACCGAGTGCCTCCATCTCGCGGCGCATGATCTCGTGCCACGCCCCAGGCTTTATCCTGAAATAGTCCCTCCTCTCCCCTGGCCTGGACCATCGCTGTACGAGACTCATCTGGATGAGCGATCGCGTCGTCTGGCTTATGGACCCCCGGCTCGCACCCAACTCCTCGGCCAGCCCTTCAGCCGATCGCTCCGGCGGATCGGAGATCATGAGTACCCCCAATACCCGCCCTAGCATCCGCGAGAGCCCGAACTGCCCGAACAGAAGCCCGAACTCCTCGATATACCTCCTGCGCTCTTCGTCCAACATACCTCCGTGGAAGCGCAACCAATGCCAGCATACTTCTTACTTTCATAGATTTCAATATCTACTGAAACTTTTGAAAGTAAGGAGTGTTGGTTGGGCGAAGACCTATTCGCCTTTCCCCGTCTCCTAGTGGGTAGCGTGGTAGTGTACGATGCCCGACTTGAGGGCTTCCGCAATTTGCTGCTGGCGCCCATAGGTGGCGGGGTCAGCCAGCTTAATTGCTTCGTTGGTATTCGTGATGAACACCGTCTCGGCTATAGTGGCGGGCATGTTGCTCTTGAGCAAGACCCCAGAGGCAAACTGGTAAGGGGTTCTCGTGGCGATGGTACCCCAGGTAGTACCGTTGCCGTTGACCACCGACAGAGTTCGCAGGCCATAAGAGGGTTGGTTCTTGAGCTGGTTCACGTTATCACCGAAGACTGCGTAGGCCAGTTCCTTGTCTTTCTGCCATTTGCCGAACAGGGTGGTAGTGTAGTCGACCGTCTGGTCTGTGGAGCCGTTCATGTGGATGGAGACCAGCACGTACGTTCCTGGATGAGCAGCCTTCAGCCTGTTGGCGCAGCCGTAGCGGTCGCTGTTCGAGAGCGTAGCGTCGTCGGGATTGCAATCGTCGTTATTACCGGCGGCGTCGCCGCCACGCGTCATGTAGACCGTCGCGCCAGAGGTTTGGAGCAAGCCCTTCAACCTGTAGGCTACATCGAGATTCTGGTCCTTCTCGTAGAGTTTCTTGTCTTCCGAGAACGTGTAGGTTGCCCCTACATCTCTGCCGCCGTGTCCGGGGTCGATTACTACAGTCTTTCCAGAGAGGGGCTGCTCCTGTGCCCCGGCTCCCGTGGTGAAGGCAGCCGTAGAGAGAAGGATAGCGGCAAGGATTGCTATAAGCACCGTCGCCCACACCTTGAAGTAATTGGCGTATGTCATTCCCCATCCTTTCCGAGTGGGGCGGAGCCTGCTGCTTCCCTCCACCCCACGTTACGTGACGGCTGGCATCATACCCGGGTATGAGGGACCGCGCATCCCCCAAATAGACTATTTTCCCTTAGCCGCCGAAGAGGCGGGACCAGAAGCCGCGGTTCTTGAGGGCGTTGAGCTCGGCTTCGAGGCGGACCCTGTCTTCGGAGAGGGCCGATTTCTCCTCGGTGAGGTCCATCCGTTCCTTGAGGAGGCGTTCGCGCTCGGACTGTAGCGTGGCCTTCTCCTCTTCGAGCGTCGAGATCGTCTTCTCCTGCAGTTCGCGCTGGAACTCGACGAGGTTGAGGCGTTCGATCTCGGACCAGAGGCGGTCGATCTCCATCCTCGCCGCATCGCGCTCCTGGCTAATCTCCTCTATCCGACGGGTCCGTTCTTCGAGGCGAGTCTTGTAGTCCTGGCCCTGCTGAAGGAGGCGCTCGTAGCGCTCGAAAGGCACGGCGGGGAGCCTGGAGTTGCCACTCGTCTCATCCCCGATCACCTCGCCCTCGAAGATCTCCTCCGCGGATTCGGCGACGAGCTCGCGCGCGAGCTCCAGTACATCGTCCAGGCGGAAGACGTATCCCCCTTCCTCCCCGCCTTCTGAGCGGAGCCTACCCTCTCGGGCGAAGCGCCTTACCGTCTCTGGCGGGACGTCGAGAACGGCCGCCGCCCCGTTGAGCCCGATGATCTCCTCGTCCCTGTCCATGGGCGCCATTCTACTTTAGCTTTCAGCCATCAGCCATCAGCCGTCAGCTATTTTGTGGACAGAAGGCGTCTTGCCCGGAAGACGGGACAGGCCTGAGGCCTCTAGCTCACTGCTCTCACAGCGCCATGCCTCTCCCACACGTCAGCAAACAAAGAGCTGAAAGCTGACTGCTGACCGCGCGTGTTGGGGAAGGCCTTCCCCAACACGCTTTCAGGCGCGGACGACCTCGTCGTCCTGTACCTCCACCGGGATCTCGGGCAGTGGACTCGGGGCCGGGCCCGCAATTACCTCGGCACCTTTGGCGGGATCGAAGACGGAGCCGTGGCACGGGCAGGCGAGGTTGCCGCCCTTGTAGGCGACTTTGCAGCCCTGGTGCGTGCAGACCGCCGAGTACGCCACGAAGTCACCGTTGTTCAGGTGGACTAGGACAGCGGGATTTCCCGAGTCCTCGAACGCAAATGCACTCCCGGGCGCAATCTCGGATGCGTCCGCAATAACCGCCCCGCCCGCCTTGGCCTCGCCACCGGATTTCCCACCGTTTGAATCTCCGCCACCGGCGTTTCCACCCTCGGACCCTCCACCGCCGTAGGGGCCACCGCCGGAGCTGCTGGCGCCCCCTCCGCAGGCTACAAGTGAGGCGCAGGCTGCGCCCACGCCGAGCGTGGTGCCGAGCCGGATGAACCTCTCGCGCGAAATCCTCTCCAAGACTTCCTCCTCGTTGTCGCCGGGGGTCTCCCTGATATACGCAACGTATCCGGCATTGGATTTTGTAAGCATTTCAGCATTTCAGCATTTCAGCATTTCAGCTGGTCAGCACTTCAGCTTGTCAGCTAGATCCTTAATTCTCTCTGGTGCGTATGTAGGATACGAGAGCCTAGCAGCTTGTGACAGCACCGAGCATAAGGCATAAGCTTTACGCACGACGAGCAATCAGCCAGTCGGCCTTCAGCAACCAAAGAGCTGACCTGCTGAAGTGCTGACTAGCTGACCAGCGCGGGTTCTGGAAGTTCACTCCCAGAACCCGCTTCAGAGAGGAGTTAGAGACGTGAACGGCATGGTGTGGGTACGCGTCCTGGTTGGAGCCGTCTGGCTCAATGGTGGGCTGGAGAAGCTGCTGAACCCGGATTTTCCCGGGCAGTTCGCGGCCAGTCTGCAAGCCGGGGGATTTGTCTCGCAAGCCCCTCCGTTCTTTCAGGACTTTATGAGGGGTTATGTGGTTCCTAACGCCGAGCTTTTTGCCCAGCTCATGCGCGCGGGGGAGCTGACGCTGGGGATCGCACTTATCCTCGGCCTGCTCACCAACCTCGCCGCGATCGGCAGCGTCGGTTTGAGCGCCGTGATCCTGCTCTCCCAGGGGGGCGTTGGCCTTGGGACCGGCCTCGGCTCCCCGGAGTTCCTCACGATAAACGTACTTGTGGCTCTGCTCTCGGTGATCATATTGCTCAGCCCGGCCGCGAAGGGCCTCTCCATAGACTCTCGCCTCGCAGAGCGCAGCCCCGGGCTCTCCCCCCTCCTCATCAACCGTCGCCAGCAAGGCTAGCCAAACGCGCAGACCTGAAACCTACAAAAACGCCGGAACCAATTCCCGCTTCACGAGATCGGCGCTGTGCTCACGTTCGCGCACGACGGCCCAGCTATCCCCTTTGACCATAACCTCTGCGGGCCTGGGGCGAGAGTTGTAGTTTGAGGCCATCGAGAAACCGTAGGCGCCGGCGTCCATGATGGCGAGCACGTCGCCCTCGGAGGCGTCCGGCAGCTCGCGGTCGCGGGCCAGGTAGTCACCGGACTCGCACACGGGCCCGACGAGGTCGGCGTTCGCGACGGAGCCATCCTCATTCACGGAGAGGACCTCGTGGTGTGCGTCGTAGAGACTCGGACGCAGGAGGTCGTTCATTCCCGCGTCGGCAACGATAAAGCTCTTCTCGCCGCTCTTCTTGCGGTAGACGACGCTGGTCATCAGTACCCCGGCGCAGCCCGCTATATAGCGGCCCATCTCGCACAGGATCTTGGTCCCCGTCGCCTCCAGCATGGGCCTGATGGCATCGACAAGCTCCTTCGGGGTCGGGGTCACTTCGTCCTTGTACGGGATGCCGAGGCCGCCCCCTATGTTGAAGTAGCGGATGTCGAAGCCGCGGCTCTTAAGCTCGTCGACGAGGCCGGCGGAGTGTTCGACGGACTCGGTGTAGGGGGTGAGCTTGGTGATCTGGGACCCGATGTGCTGGTGGACCCCGATGAGGTCTATGCACCGGTAGTCCTCTACTCTCTCGGCCAACGCCAGCGCCTCGTCGACGGGGATGCCGAACTTGTCGCGGCCCCTCCCTGTTGCGACGTGGTCGTGGGTCCCCGCGTCGACGTCGGGGTTGACGCGCAGCGCCACACGGGCCCGCTTGCCGAAGCGGGCGCACAGGCGGTCGAGGTGGTCGAGCTCAGAGGCCGACTCGACGTTGAAGAGTAGTATGCGCTCCCCGAGGCCCGACATGAGCTCCTGCTCAGTCTTCCCGACTCCGGCGAAGACCACCTTCTTCGGGTCGAATCCGGCCCGCATCACCCTGTAGAGCTCCCCGCCGGAGACGATATCTGCCCCGGCTCCCAGGGACGCGAGCGTCCGCAACACGGCGAGGTTCCCATTCGCCTTGACCGCGTAGCAGACCAGGTGATCCAGGCCCGAAAACGCGCTGTCGAGCTCCGTGTATGCCCTCTGGAGGGTTGCCTGACTGTAGACGTAGGTGGGGGTTCCCGCCGCCGCGGCTATCTCGGAGAGCGGCACGTCCTCGCAGCGGAGTCCGCCCCCCTCGTAGTGAAAGTCGTCCAAAACGTACCTCCTCGTGTAGCCGGGGCGTGCTATATTTCTGGCTCTGCTGATGGAGCCGTAGGGAGAATATACTCCGTGCCGAACCCCCGCGCGACACACGAGAGCAGCGAGCACCCTTTGCTCCTGAATCCCATACTCGCCAGCCAGGGCGCATACCCGCTCCTGCGCCTCGACGAACGCCGCCAGGAGCTCGAAGAGAAGGGGACAAAGCTCTTCGACTTCGGCACCGGCGACCCGCGCGAGCCGACGGACGAGAGGATCCGCCACGCCCTGATAGACGGCGTCCCTGAGGTCAGCAGGTACCCGAGCACGGCTGGCAAGCGGGCGCTGCGCGAGGCCTTCTGCGGCTGGATGGAACGCCGCCACGGGGTCACGCTCGACCCCGAGAGCGAGGTCCTGCCGGCGACGGGCTCCAAGGAGGCCATCTTCCACGCGC
>Ga0126306_10001288_pt1 | contig 13259 bp, 8 predicted proteins | sample Plot27_FD_92592 | JGI IMG/M metagenome (GOLD analysis project Ga0126306, IMG submission 92592) | Serpentine soil microbial communities from UC McLaughlin Reserve, CA, USA - Plot27 | ecosystem: Environmental > Terrestrial > Soil > Grasslands | place: USA: UC McLaughlin Reserve, Lake County...
CCGTCACGGCGGCGCTGGACCGAGAGTCCTGTGCCCACGGGCACGGTGCTCTTCATCACCAGCGCGTGCTCGTTCGAGTCGCCCAGCTCGCGAACCACCGCCTCCACCCGCGAAAGATCCGCGTCGCCCGAGTAGGTCGGTGGCGTGTCCACGCAAACGAACAGGAGCTGGGCATGCGAGAGCACGTCGGGCATCTCCGTCGTGAAGTGGAGCCGCTCCGCGTTCTTGCGCACGAGCTCCGACAACCCGGGCTCGTGGATCGGCACCTCCCCGCGCGAGAGTGACTCGACCTTCTCGGGGACGATGTCGCGCGCCCAGACCTCGTGGCCGAGCTCTGCAAAGCACGCGGACGTGACAAGACCAACCCAGCCGGCGCCGACGACGCCTATCGGTTCCCTCTCCATGACGGCAGCAGGCTATCTAGCAGCAGCGCCGCGCCGAGCGCGCGATGGCCATCATCTGTTTCTTGGTCAGCGTCTGGAGCAGCGTGTTGGAGACCCAGTAGGCGGCCTTGGGCGTGCGCCAGGCCACGAGCCGCAGGCGGTCACCCGCGAAGTGCAGCTCGTACTGGCGGCCGCCGACCGTGCGCTTCTCCGTGGGCTTGTCGAGGATCGGGGGGTCCCTCCAGGTGGTGCCCTGGAGGCCGTAGTACTCGCCGTTCGCGTTGGTGCGGTTCATGACCATCCGGTAGGCGCCGTACTTCTTGCCGTCCGGGCTCCTCAGCTTGTACACGCGCGGCGGTTGCGAGAACTGGGACGAGTTCAGGAGCAGCGTCGGGTACATCACCGGCAGCGAGCCGCCGGCGCCCGCCTGTACTGCCTGTAGCCCCTGATCCTCGCCCAGGCCCGTGGCGTCGTAGACACCGATCGAGCTGTCGGGCCGCTTCTGCCTGCGCTTCGGCTTGCGCGCGGGCCGCTCGTCCGGTGCCTTGCCGCGCGGGCCGGGCGAGTCCTCGACCCTGAGGAACTGCTGGACGAGCTTCTTCACCTGGGCGTCGCTGGCCTCGACGAAGCTCGGCCCGATCTCGCCCTCGAAGTGGATCTCCTGGATCGGCTGGCCGGCCGAGAAGTATGCGAGCTTCACGAGGCGCAGCACCTCCTTGGCGCTCCTCAGCCCGGCGTCGGTCGACGTGTTGCGGCCAAAAATCTTGATCAGCCGGTCGCGGTTCTCGATCAGCTTGGTGTAGGTGACCTGCTGCTTCATCTGGCGCAGGAAGTCCTGCTGGCGCGCAGACCTCACCAGGTCCGTGTCGAAATGGCGGAAGCGCACGTACTGAAGCGCCTGCCTGGCGCATAGGCGCTGGTAGCCCGGGTCGATGTCGATGAACGTGAACTCAGCAGTGTCGTTGAAATAGTCGCGGTCCACGTCCGTGTAGACACAGCCGATCGCGTTCACCGCTCGCCAGAAGCCCTTGAAGGTCACGTTGACCACGTGGTTGATCGACAGACGGGTGAGCTGCTTCACGGTCTGGAGGGTGAGCGCCGGTCCGCCGTATTCGTAGGCCGCATTGATCTTGTCGACGCCGTGGCCCGGGATGCGAACCTTGAGATCGCGCGGCAGCGACATGATCGCCGTAGCGTCCTTGTCCGGGTTGAGCCGAACCAGCATGATCGTGTCCGAGCGCGCGCCACTCGCGCCCTCGCCGTTCTGCCGCGGCCGCCGGTCCGAGCCGAGGATTAGGATCGTCTGCGGCTGACCCGGGTCCGTTGTGGCGAGGGTGTTCTTGCCGAGCTTCAGCTCCGTGCCGAGCTCCAGCGCGCTCACCACCTTGTCGACCTCGTGGAACGCGGCCACCGCAGTGGCGCCCGCCGCGGCGAACACGACGAGGAAACCTCCCAGCAGGAGGCGCTTCCAGAGTCCGGGGCGGGGAATGTCCTGGAACATCAGGCGATCTTCAGCCGGCGCGCGGCCAGGAGGTCGACGAACTCGACAAGTGCGGCCCGATACTGGCCGAGCGATCGGATCGACACCCACTCCTCGGGGCCGTGGTGGCCCCCGCCCGTGGGCCCGCACTCGACGGCGGGCACGCCGGCCTCGAGGAAGGAGATGGCGTCCGAGGCGCCGTCGCGACCCACTCCGAGCCGCTCGCTGGTGGGCTCCGCCACGCGCGCGATCGCGGCGCCGAGCGCCTGCACATACGGGTCGTCGCGCGGGACGATCACCGGCTGGCGATGGAACACCTTCACCACGTGCACGTCGGGCAGGGCCTCGACCGCCGCACTGATCTCCTCGTGGTCCTGGCCCGGCAGGTAGCGGATGTCCACGTCGATCGCGCACAGGTCGGGCACCTTGTTCATCGCGTCCCCGCCGATGATGCGGCCCAGGTTGATCGACGGTCTGTCGAACAGGTCGGACGACTCGCGCGCGAACGGCAGGCTCTCGATCTGCCGGAAGGTGTCGATCGCCTTCAGCACCGCGTTGTCGCCCTCCCATGGGGTCGAGCCGTGCGCGGCGGTGCCGGTCACCTCGATCCGCATCGCCAGGACGCCCTTCGCCTGAATCCCGATGTGGAGGTCGGTGGGCTCACCGGTGATCGCGAAGTCGCCGAGGAAACCCTCCCGGACCAGATAGTCGGACCCGCGGTCGTCGATCTCCTCGGACTCCTCGTCCGAGACGCAGACGAAGTGCACGCGCACGCGGTCCTGGACGGCCACGTCGCGCAGCGCGCAAATCATGGAGGCGAGACCGCCCTTCATGTCGTAGGCGCCCCGGCCGTAGAGGCGGTCGCCGTCGGTCCGCGGCTCGAACTGCTCCTCGCGGCCGGGCACCACGTCCAGGTGCCCGTGCAGAACGATTGTCGGGCCGATATCGGGCCCGACGGTGGCGGTCAGGAGGGGCCGCCCGTTGTGCTGAGCGCCCATCACCTCCACGTCGCGCGCCTCGAGCCAGCCCTTGACGAAGCCGGCGGCCGCCTGCATGCCCTCGAGCGTGGACGTGTTGTAGGTGATGAGGCGCTCTGTCAGAGCGCGTTCATCCACCGGCGTGAGGATAGCCGTGCCGCGCGGGGCCGCGGCGCGCTGCCTCGACCTGCGCCCGGACCCAGCAGCCGGCGAGGTGGTCGTTCACGAGGCCGCAGGCCTGCATCGTCGCGTAGGCCGTCGTCGGGCCGACGAAGCGGAAGCCGCGCTTCTTCAACTCCTTGCTCAGCGCCGTGGACTCGGGCGTCAACGCCGGGAGGTCGTCGAGCGAGCGCGGCGCGCGCCGCCGCCCGCCCGGGGCGAACGACCAGACCAGCTCCGCAAGCGGGACGTCGAGCGCGGCCGCCGCCTTCGCGTTGGCGATCGCGGCCTCGATCTTGCCGCGGTGGCGCACGATGCCGGCGTCCGCAAGCAGGCGGTCCACGTCGCGCTCGTCGAAGCGGGCCACCGCGTCGATCTCGAAGCCGGCGAAGGCGGCCCGGAAGTTCTCGCGCTTGCGCAGGATCGTGAGCCACGACAGCCCCGACTGGAAGCCCTCGAGGACCATGCGCTCGTACAGGCCGCGGTCGTCCGTGACCGGGCGCCCCCACTCCTCGTCGTGGTAGCGCTCGTAGTCGGGAGTCGAGCCGCCCCACCAGCAGCGCCGGCGGCCGTCCGTGCCGGTTGAGAGCCCGGGCGCCAAGCGAGCGACGTTATAGGCTCACGCGGGTGCACATATTGGTCTTGACGGATCGGGACTGGACGCACCCGCAGGGAGGTGGGACCGGGACCAACCTCTACGGGCAGGTCTCGCGCTGGCTCGCGTGGGGACACCGCGTGTCGGTGATCGCGTGCGGCTATCCGGGCTGCGCGCGCCGGGAGCAGTTCGGCGATCTGACGATCCACCGGGTCGGCGGTCGCTCCACCGTCTTCCCGCGCGCGATCTGGGCTCAGTGGCGCGGCCTCGTGAGCGACCCCGACGTGACGCTCGAGGTGGTGAACGGCATCACGTTCCTGACCCCGCTGTGGCTGCGCACGCCGCGCGTGACACTCGTGCACCACATCCACCGCGACCACTACGTGCGCGAGATGGGACCTGCCGGGAGCGTGGCGGCATGGGCGCTCGAGACGGCGCCGTTGAAGACTCTCTACGGGAGCTCCCGCTTCCTGACGATCTCGGATGCGGCGGCGAGGGACATCGCCGCGCATGGGATCCCGCGCGACCAGATCGACATGAACTACCTCGGCGTGGAGCTCGACGCCTACGGCCCCGGGCCGCGCGCGAACCACCCGATGCTGCTCTACCTCGGCCGCCTGAAGCGCTACAAGCGGATCGAGCTGCTGCTGGACGTGCTCGAGCGCATCCCGGAGGCCACGCTCGAGATGGCCGGTGAGGGCGACCACCGCGAGGCGATCGAGCACGAGATGGCACGCCGCGGGCTCGCGCCACGCGTGCTGATGCACGGCCACGTGAGCGAGGAGAAGAAGCTCGCGCTGCTCCAGCGCGCCTGGGTGAACATGACCGCCTCGTCGGCCGAGGGCTGGTGCCTGTCGGTGATGGAGGCGGCGGCGTGCGGCACGCCTAGCGTGGCGATGGCCGTGGGCGGGTTGCCCGAGTCGATCGAGGACGGCGAGACCGGACTGCTGGCTGGGACGCCCGAGGAGCTGGTCGAGAAGACCCGGCTGATCGTGGAGGACCACGAGCTGCGCGAGCGGCTCGGTGATCGGGCCCGCGAGCGCGCCCGCGAGTTCACGTGGGAACGCACCGCCGAGCGCAACCTGCACGTGCTCGAGGAGGCGCGCGAGGAGTGCGCGGAGGCTCCATCGTTCGTGCGCGGCCTGGCGCGGACCGACACCGGCCGCGCCGCCGGGCTGGCCCTGTCGGTGATCGCGGGCAACGTGATCGCGCTCGCGTTCACGATCGTGTTCGCACGGCTGCTCGGCGCCAGCGACTACGGGTCGCTCGCCGCGCTGCTGTCCGCATTCATCATCCTCATGGTCCCCGGCTCCGCCCTGCAGATCGCGGTCGCGAGGGACGTGAGCACGTCCGTGGCCGCCGGCGATCCGAACGCGGGCGCCGGAGTGCGTCGCTGGCTTCCACACCTGCTGCTCGCCACCGTTGTGGTGGCCCTGCTCGCGATCCCGCTTCGGCACGTGCTGGCCGCGGTGCTGAACGTGGACGAGGACTGGGCAGCTGCCGCCGTGCCGCTCACGGCGATGCTCTGGATGCTCGTGTCCGTCGAGCGCGGTGCCCTTCAGGGGCTCCAGCGCTACAGGCTCGTGGGCTGGAGCATCATCGGCGAGGCGGGCGCGCGGCTCGCCTTCGCCCTCCTGCTCGTGGGCGTCGGCCTCGACGTGACCGGCGCCTTCCTCGGCAGCGTCCTGTCGCTGGTGGCGATCGCGCTGGCGCTCGCCGGACCGCTGCTGAGGCACGTCCCGTACGGAGAGGGCACGCCGCTGCGCGACCTGCTCGCCGGCGCCTGGGCGCCCGTGATCGGGCTGATGCTGCTGTTCGCGCTCCAGGAGGTGCACGTGATCGTGGTGAAGCACGAGGCCAGCGGCGACGCGGCCGGCTCGTACGCGGTGGCCGCCGTGGCCGCCAAAGCGATCATCTGGGTGGCCGTGGGACTCGGCATGTACCTGCTGCCCGAGGCGGCGCGCCGTGTGCGCGGAGGCGAGGACGCGCGGCCGATCCTGCTGCGAACGCTGGCGCTCATCGCCGCGGTGGCCGTGCCGATGGTCCTGGTCTACGCGGTGGCGGCGGAGCCGCTCCTGGGCGCTGTGTTCGGTGACGACCTCACCGAGGCATCGGGCGCGCTCCCGTGGCTCGGACTCGCCATGGCGCTGCTGGCGTGCGCCTACCTGTCCGTGCAGTATCTGCTCGCGATCGGGCGCATCAGCTTCATCGCGGTGCTCGTCGTGGCCGCGGCGGCGGAGGTGCTGCTGCTGATCGCGGTCGGGGCCAATCTCACACAGATCGCGCTCGTCCTGTTCGGGCTACAGCTGGTCTGCGCCGTATCGATGCTCGCGCTGTCCCTGCGCCGGCCGGCCGCGCCGGTGCCCGCCGCCGCGTGAACCCTCGCCCGCGCGGCCTGCGCCGCTTCGTCGTCCTGTTCAGGCTCTGGCGCCGCGAGGCGGAGCACCCGGAGCCCTTCTACTCGCTGCTCGCCGCTGAGGCGGCCGAGGACTTCGAGCGCCGCTACGGCCCGCTGTCCGGCCAGCGGGTCGTGGATCTCGGCTGCGGTCCCGGCTTCTACACCCGGGCGCTGCGCCAGCACGGGGCGGACGTGATCCCTGTCGACAACGACCTGGCCGAGCTGGCGCTCGCCGGCGAGCCGCCCACGGGCGCGCTCGTGGCCGACGCGACGGCCCTGCCGTTCGAGGACGGCAGCGTGGACGGCGTGCTGTGCTCGAACATGCTCGAGCACACGCCCGATGCCGAGGCGGTGGTGGCCGAGATCGCGCGCGTGCTGCGGCCGGGTGGCTGGGGCTACGTGTCGTGGACCAACTGGTACTCGCCCTGGGGCGGGCACCTGATAGCCCCGTACCACTTCCTCGGCCCGCGGCTCGGCCCGCGCGTGTACGAGCGTTTTCACGGCAAGCCGCGCAAGCACGCTTACGGCGAGACCCTGTGGGCCGTCCACGTGGGGCCGATGCTGCGCTTCGTGCGCGGTCTGCCAGGCGTGGAGATCGAGCGCGTTGAGCCGCGCTACTGGCCGCGGCTGGCGTTCATCGCCCGGATCCCGCTGGCTCGTGAGCTCTTGACGTGGAACTGCGTGATCCGGATGCGGAAGCGCGCCTGAGTCGGACCGCCAGCAGCAGCCCGGCCCCCAGCAGACAGAGCACCGCGAGCACGGCTATCCAGTGGGCGCCCACCAGGTCGTTGGAATAGCCGAACTCGTTGCCGCCGCGGTCGCGCGCGGGGAACACGAGGTACACGAGCGGGAGCGCCGCGATCAGCACGGCGGCGGCCGCCAGCAGGCGGCGGACGCCGATGCCCGCGCGCAGCGCGAGCACGGTGATCGGCGCGAGAACCGCTCCGGCGCGCAGCGCGAACACAAAGCCGCCGGCGAGGCCGACCGCGACCCCGGCCGCAAGCGCCCAGCGCCACGGCAGGCGCACGAGCGGGTCGCGCGCGGGGGCGTCGGCGAGCGGCTCGCGGGCCCCCCGCGTGGCCGCGCCGCGCGCGGGCGCCTCCCGCTGCGCGCCGTGCCGCAGCGACAGCGCCAGCAGCGCGAGCATCACCAGGACCGCGGCCGCTGAGAGCAGGTACGAGCCCGTCGCGAGCTTCTGCGGGGCGAACGCGAAGCGAGCCGTCGAGCAGCCCGCCGGTGAGCGCCAGCCCACCGCGAAGGCGTCGATCGGGGTGGGCGCGCCGAGGTCACGCTCGTCGCCGTCGTGGCCGGCGCAGTATGCGTGCCAACCCTTCGACCAGCTCTCGGCGAGCACGAGCCAGCCCGGACCCGCGGGCGCGAGCCTCACTTGGTCGCGACCGCCGTTCCAGCCCTCGCCCGAGTCGAGCACGCGCCCCGCGCGCGGCGGCGCCGCGGGCTGCGGCGCCGCGGAGGCGAGCCGGAGCTGGTCGGCGCGGAAGACGCCCCCCGGAGGCGCCGTGACCGTGGAGCCGCCCGCCGGCAGCGCCACGCGCCCGCAGCCCCGCAGGCGCAGGGCGCGACCGGAGTCGAGCTGCTGGAGCGTGCCGCTCACGCGCGCCGGTAGTCCGGCGACGGTGATCGCACCGCAGCGGGTGGTGAACGCTCCGACCCGCCGTGGCTGCGGCGCCGGCTGGCCGATTCCCTCCAGCTCCGCGATCGCGACGCTGCGCAGCCGGCGCTCAGGATCGCGCGCCCGGCGCGTGGCCACGATCTCCAGGCGGAACTCGCTCCCGCTGAGCGGCCGGCGCAGCGCGACCTCGCCGTCCGGCGCCACCTCCGCGCTCACCGGCTCGCCGCCGTCCGCGGAGATGCGTACGCGGGCCGGGGTGCTGTGCTCCGCCAGTCCTGGCGCAAGGCGCAGCCGGCCAACGCGACGGCTATCGGGCGTGCGCCACTCGATCCAGGGGGTCTCGCCCGGCAGGTGGTCGCCGACCCAGGCGGTCTGCGTGTCGGTGTCGAACGCCGAGGAGGCGCGAGTCCGTGGGATGCCCTCGAAGCGGCTCGAGCTGCGGAAGCGCCAACCGCTCCCGAGGCGCGCCAGGCGGTCGAGCTCATCGTCCGGCGCGGCCGGGTCCACGCTCGCCCAGCCGCTGATCTCGAACGTGCGCGCCTCCGGCAGCGTCACGCGGCGCACGAGCCCGCGCTCGGGATCGACCGCATCGAGCGGGCTGCGCGCCTGCGGGACGGCCACGTCGGCGCCGGCCCGGTACGGGAAGTCGGTGGTGGTGCGCTCGAGCAGAACCTCGATCGGCGAGCGCGACAGGTCCGCGTCGCGTGCCTCGCGCGCCGCCTGCACGGGCAGCCTCAGCGTCTCCCGCACCCGCAGGCCGGGCAGCTCGAGCTCGTCGATGCCGCCGCCGCCGCGCCCGCGCTCCTCGCCGCTCACGCGGCCGATCCGGACGCGCAACGAGCTCAGCGGGCGCCCACTCAGCTCGATCCGGTTCCAGCCGCTCTCGAGCTCGACGGTGCGCTCCCCGCCGCCGTTCTCGGAGATCCTCACCGACTCCGTCGTCCCGCGCGCGTCGGCGCGCGGGTACAGCCGCAGCGTCTGCGCGCTCAGCTGCCTTCGAAGGCGGAGCTCGATCCAGCGCTGACCCGCGTCCAGGTTCTTGTCCGCGAGCCACGAGCTGTCGAGGTCGCCGTCGACCGCAGCGAAGGCGCGGTGCTCGGGGAAGATCGCCTGGCCCGGCTGGATCGGCGATTCCAGGGCGCGCAGGCCGCTGTAGAGCGCGAGCGTGCGCCGCTCGTTCGACTCGCGGTCGAACAGCTCGAAGGTTGGCGAATCCGGCGAGATCTCGTCCTCGGGGCCGAGCGTCGGGCCGTAGCGCAGCCGCAGCCGGGCCGAGTTCACCACCCGGCGCCGGTTCGAGTCCGTGAGCACCAGCGTGCCGCCGCGTTCCAGCTCGCCGCGGAGCTCGGACGGATCGAGGTCGCCGGCGTAGCGGAGCGCTCCCGCCGGCAGGCGCCCGTGCCCCGCCAGCGCCGCAACCCCGTGGGCGTCTCCCTCGAGGACCGTCGTCCCGGACAACGGGTGCAGGCGCACCGCATCCCCCGCTCCCGCGAACTGGAAGCGACGCACGGCGGGAAGTTCGTATGCCTCGCCGCCCCAGCCGTCGGCGGGTCGAGCCGGGTCGCGGCCGCCGTAGGCCTGGGCCGGGCGCCGCCACCACGGCTCGCCGCGCAGCGCGTGCTCGACTCGCGCCGGCTCGAGGGCGCCGCTGCGCTCCGGTCGGCCGTCGGCGGGCACGAGCACGCTGCCCACGCCCATCAGGCGCAGCAGCCGCGCGAGCTGGCCCGGCACCAGCCGGTCCTGCTGGACGAGGTCGTCCACCACCTCCTGGAGCTGGCTCGAGCGCCGATCCGCGTAGGGCACGATCTCGCGGATGAGCAGCGGGCGCTTCGAGAGCGCGGGGGCGATCGGGTCCATCGTGTCGCCCCAGCGGTAGTAGCCGAACAGCTCGCCGGGAAGCACCGCCACGCGGCGCCCGTGCGCGCTGTCACGTCCCGCGTCCGCGACCGCGTGGCGCCAGTGGGCGGGCACCTCTCCGTAGGCCTGCCGCTCGTCCACGGCGTCGCCCGTCACGAGCGGCGCGCCGAACACGAACGGCAGCGCCAGCAGCGGCAGCGCGAGCCAGCGCCGCCGCGCCACGAGCGCGGCCGCCGCCGCGCCGCCGAGACAGGCCAGGCTGAGCGCCAGCAGCGGCGCGACCTTGTACGTGGTGCGCAGGAACTGGAGCGGCTCGAGCCGCTCGTAAGCGAACAGGAGGAAGCGCCGGTACGGCGTGCCGCTGGGGAAGCCGGCGAACATCACCAGCATCGCGCCCACCGCCATCAGCACCAGGAACGGCGCGTAGCGCCAGCGGCGAGTGAGCAGCAGCCCGCCGAACGCGAGCAGCGGCACGAGGAACGTGCCGACGATCACGGCCTGGTTGAAGAGGTAGGTAGGACCCGCCGGAAGGAACGGCTCCGTCACGCCGAAGCCCACCCCCACGTACATCACCCAGAAGCCGAGCAGGCGGATCGACTCGGACAGGCTCGATGTGCCCCAGATCGTTCCCGGCTGCTCCGTGAACGACAGGAACTCCTCGCCGTACGGGCCCTGGAGCAGCACCGGCACCGCCCACCAGGCGGACGCCACCGCTGCGAGCAATCCCGCCCGCCACGCGAAGCTCCACACCTCGCGCCAGGTGCGCCCGAGCACAGCGGCCTCGTAGACCAGCAGGCCAGCCGGCGCCACGAGCGCCCACGCGATCACGCCGGCGTTCACGCCGCCGCCCGCGAGCGAGAGGATCAGCGCGAACGCGATCGGCCAGCGCCAGCCGCGAGGACGGTGCAGGCCGCGGTGCGCCGCAAGCATGAGCCACGGGAGCGCCGCGTAGGCGAGCAGCGACACGGTGCCGCGGCTCGTGAAGATCACCGTGTACGGGTTGAGCAGGAACAGCAGCCCGGCCACCACATGGGCGAGCCCGCGCTCGGGCCGGTAGAGCTCGTCCATCAGCCGCACCGCGCCCCAGGCGGCGAGCGCGAGCAGCAGCGCAAGCCACAGGCGCTGCGCGACCCACGTGGAGATGCCAAGCGCATCCGCGGCCGCGAACCACGGCCCCATCGGGAACAGGTAGCCCACGAACTGGCCGCTCTGCACGTGCCCGAGATCCGTGGTCGAGCTCCACACGTCGCCCACGCGCGCGAGGAACAGCGATGGGTCCGCGGACAGCTCGAGGCGAGTGTCGGAGTAGGCATCGCCGGGGCGCTGGAGGAAGGCGAGCACGAGCGCGAGCGCGCCCAGCGCAGGGGAAATCAGGCGTCCGGAGAGGAGGCGGGCCACGCCCTGAGCGTATGCTCTCCGGCCGGATGCCCCGGTCCGCTGCGGTCGTGATTCCCTGCTGGAACGGCCGCCACTGGCTCGACGGCTGCCTCGAGTCCGTGCTCGCGCAGACCCGGCGGCCGGACGAGCTGATCGTCGTGGACAACGGCTCGCGGGACGGCTCGCCGGACCACGTCCGCGAGCACTTTCCGGGCGTGCGAGTGCTCGAGCTCGGCCGCAACACGGGCTTCGCCGGCGCGGCCAACGTCGGCCTCCACGCCGCCACGAGCGATGCCGTCGCGCTCGTGAACCAGGACGTGCGCCTCGAGCCCGACTGGCTCGAGCGGGCCTGCACGGCGCTCGACGCGGCACCGCGAGCCGCCTCCGTCGCGACGAAGATGCTCGACCTCGGCGACCGCTCGCTCGTCTACGACACCGGCGACATCCTGCGCCGCGACGGCGCCTGCGAGCAGCGCGGCCGCTTCGAGCGCGACGATGGGCGCTTCGACCGGCCGGGCGAGGTGTTCGGCGCCTGCGCGGGCGCGGCGCTCTACAGGCGCGAGCCGGTGCTCGAGCTGGGCGGCTTCGAGGAGCGCTTCTTTCTCTACATCGAGGATGCCGACCTCGGGCTGAGGCTGCGCCTCGCGGGCTGGACCTGCGTGTACGAGCCGGCCGTGGCGCTGCACGCCGGCGAGGGGTCCGGCGGGCCGCCGGAGCGACCCGTGCACGCCTGGGCGGAGCGCAACACACTGCTGCTGGTGGCGCGCGCATTCCCCTGGCGCTGGCTGCCGCTAGTGGCCTGGCGCCAGGCGGGCTGGGCCTGGCACGCGCTGCGCGGCGGCCGGCTCCGCAGCCACCTGCGCGGCGCCGCGTCGGCGCTTCCCCTGGTGCCCGCGATGTGGCGCGAGCGGGACGCGCTGCGGCGCGCGGCGGTGGTGCCGATCGAGCAGGCCGTGCCGCCGCACCCGCTGCGCGGCCAGGTGAGTGCTCAGCCGGCCCCGAGCACCAGCTTGCCGACCGCCGCGCGGAAGCGCTCTGGGGAGTAGCGCTTCGATTGCTCCCGCGCGGCCGCCGCCAGCCGCGCACGCCGGGACTCGTCCTCAATGAGGTCGTTCGTCAGCGCCGCCAATTGCGCCGGCGTCCGCCACCAACCCCCAGTGCGACCGTCCTCCACCACCTCGGCCGGGCCGCCCGCACCGAACACGAGCGGCACCGCGCCGTTCGCCATCGCCTCCACGGTCGTGATGCCGAAGTGCTCCAGGCGCTCCGGATGGCGGCGCTCGTCCTGGCCGTGTCCGGCGGCGTGCCAGAACAGCGATGCCCTCGAGTACAGCTCGAGCAGCTCCTCGCGGGGAACGTCCACGCGCAGCTCCGCCGGCAGGCCCGACGCCCGGCGGCGGAGCTCGTCGACATAGCTGGGATCGTCGCCGCCACCCGCGAGCACGAGCCGCCAGCCCGTGGCGTCGAGCTCGGCGAGCGCCTCGAGCAGCACGTGCTGGTTCTTCGAGTGATGGCCGCGGAAGAAGCGGCCCACGGCGAGGATCAGCGGCTCCTTCGTGGCCGTGGGGCTCGCGGGCGCCTCCACCGGGGGCGCTACCACCACGGCCTCCACCCCCAGCCGCTCGCGGATGTGGCGCCGCGTGAACTCCGAGTTGCACACGAAGCGCTCGTACGAGGCGAGCGCGTCCGGCGCCCGGCTGACACGAAGGGCGCGCAGCAGTCGCGCACGCGGGCCGGTGTGCGAGCGGTGCGGAAACTGCACCATCGCGACGGAGCGGCGCGCGCGGCTGGGCGGCGGCACCTCGTTCACCATCGCGAACAGCAGGTCGAGCTCGGGGCTCAGCGCCGTAACCGCGGCGTCGCCGGCCGCTCTCCATTCGTACGCGCCCTCGGAGACGTCGATGCCGAGCCGCCGCCACGCGACCGGGTCGGGACGCTCCGGGGACAGCAGCACGACCTGCGCGCCCGGCAGCCGCACCGCCTCTTCCAGCACGGAGAGGAAGTAGCGCTCCCCACCACCGAGCGTGGCGAGGTGCGGGTCGTAGAGGCCGATCCTCACGCGGCGGCCGGCGTCAGGTTGCCGGTGCGCACGTAGCGGGTGAACTCGCGCAGCAGGTCGCGTTCGAGCGCACGCGTGGCGAGTGCGGTCACAGCCAGGAAGAGCGCGAGCTCGCAGAGCACCTGCCAGAGCGGGCGCTCCCCGCCCCAGAGGGCGAGCCGCAGCGTGAGCGCGGCGGCGGTACCCGCGGCCACCGGCGCGGTCCCGCGCACGCCGAGCGTCCACAGTCGCACGCCCGGGAGCAGCCTGTGCACATAGCGGGCGCGGACGACGAGCATCGCCAGTGAGACGAGTCCACGGCCCACGACGAATCCGGTGGCACCCCAGAGCGCGAGCCCAGGCAG
>Ga0126306_10001289_pt1 | contig 13257 bp, 8 predicted proteins | sample Plot27_FD_92592 | JGI IMG/M metagenome (GOLD analysis project Ga0126306, IMG submission 92592) | Serpentine soil microbial communities from UC McLaughlin Reserve, CA, USA - Plot27 | ecosystem: Environmental > Terrestrial > Soil > Grasslands | place: USA: UC McLaughlin Reserve, Lake County...
GCGCCGCTCATGCTCATCTGCCTGGCGCGCGACGAGCTCCTCGACCGGCGCCCGAGCTGGGGCGGCGGCCGGCGCTCGGCCACGCAGCTCATGCTTAGCCCGCTGAGCGATGAGCACAGCCGCGCGCTCGTCGGGGCGCTGCTGCCTCAAGGACAGGAGGTCGTGCCCGCTGTCGCCGAGCGGTCGGGCGGCAACCCGCTGTTCGCCGAGGAGATGGCGCGCCGAATCGCCGAGGAGGGCACGATCGAGGCGGCCGAGCTGCCCGACACGGTGCAGGCGGTGCTGGCCGCGCGGCTCGACTCACTCGAGCCATTCGAGCGGCGGCTCGTGCAGCAGGCGTCCGTGGTCGGGCGCACCTTCCCCGAGGGCGCGCTGGCGAGCCTCGCGCGCGCCGAAGGGCGCGACTTGGAGCGCGCACTGATCTCGCTCCAGGAGAAGGACATCCTTGGCCCGGCGGTGGAGGGCCCGCTCGCTGGTGAGCGCGAGATGGCGTTCAAGCACGTGCTGATCCGCGACGTGGCCTACGGGATGCTCCCGAAGGCCGTCCGCTCCCGGAAGCACTTCGAGGTCGGGGGCTTCATCGAGGATCGCGCCGGCGATCGCACCGACGAGATGGTGGCGCTGCTCGCCGAGCACTACGGCCGCGCCGCGGCGCTGGGCCGGGAGAGCGGCGTAGCTCCCCAGGAACTCGACGCGATGCGCGGCCGGGCGCTCCGCTTTCTGGAGGAGGCGGGCGACGCCGCGGCGCTCCTGTACGCGAACCGCGAGGCCGCCGCGCACTACCGCCACGCGCGGGCGATCTGCCCACAGGACGCGCGCGCCGAGGGCGTCCGGATCGGCGAGAAGCTCGGCGACGTCTCGCTGCGGCTCGGGCGCGTGGACGAGGCGATCGGCGTCTGGTCGGACTGCCTCGAGTGGCACCGCGGCCAAGAGGATCTCGAGCGGGTCGCGGACCTCCACCGCAAGATCGGCGCCGCGCTGTCGCACAAGGGCGAACGCAAGGCGGCCATCGAGCACTACCAAAAGGGCATCAACCTGCTGAAGGACGGCCCGCCGCGTATCGAGCTCGTCCGCCTCTACGAGGAGGCGGCCTGGCTCTACCTGCACACCGGCGACAACATGCTCGCGATCTACGCGTCCGAGAAGGCGCTCCGGCTGGCGGAGCGACTCGAGGAGACGCGCGCGGCCAGCCGCGCGCACGGGATCTTCGGCCGCGTGTTCGGCCGGATCGGCGACACGGAGAAGGCGCGCCAGAACCTCGAGCGCGCGGTGGAGCTGGCGCGCGGCTCGGACGACAGCGAGACGATCCTCGCGCTGTCCGCGCTCGGCCGCCAGCTCGAGATCTCGGAGGCGGACATAGCCGGCGCCCGGACCGTGTACGAGGAGGCGCTGGCAGTCGCGCAGCAGGTCGGGATGCTGCCCGCCCAGGTGGAGCTGCACGCCTGGCTCGCCCAGCTTGCGGCCTACGGCGCCGATTGGGAGCGCGTCGAGCAGTCGACCGAGGCGAGCGCCACCCTGGCCGAGCGCGAGGGACTGGTGGGGAAGCTGTGCCTGCCGTACGCGCTGCGCGGCCTGCTCCGCTGGCGTGACGGCCGGATCGGCGAGGCGACCGTCCTCTTCCACCGCGCGCACGAGCTCGCCGAGCAGGTCGGCTGGTCGGAGATTGCCTTCCAAGCGCTCTTCGGGCTCGCGCTCGCGCTGCGCGACCAAGGCGATCTCGACGGCGCCACGGCCGCGCTCGACCAGGCAATCGAGGTCTGCGAGCGCGCAGGCCTGATCGCCCAGTCGATCCAGGCGACCGGCGCGCGCGCCGTGATCCTGGCGCTTGCCCACCGGACGCAGGCGGCCAAGGAGGCGGCGGCCATGGCGTCGCAGATGGCCGAGCGGCTCCACTACCCGGTGGGGCGGGCGGCGGCACTGGAGGCGCGCGGGGTCGCGGACGAGGACCCCGTGGCCGGCGCCGAGCTGCTGGCGGAGGCCGAGGAGGCCTGGCGGGCGCTCGACAGGCCCCTGGAGGCCACACGGGCGCATCTGCTCGCGGGCCAGGTTCTGCTCGGCCACGACGACGAGCGCGCTCAGGAGCTCCTGGAGGAGGCGGCGGCGCAGAGCGAGGACCTGGGCGTGGCGCACCTGGCGGAGAAGGCGCGGACGCTTGCGGCGGACGGCGCGCGTCTACGGCAGCACTGAAAGCACGCCCGACCCGCCTCTACTGCGCCCGGTCCGCCCCCGCGATCACCACGACTGTCGCATCCCCCGCCAGCCCCTGGCTGGCGGGATCGATCGGCTGACGCTGGATGATCGACAGACGCCGGCCCACCGCGCGCGCCTCGTTCTTGTGGCCCGGAGCGAACAGCACCACCGACTCGGCGCGCTGCTGCTCCTGGTCGGCGGTGTTAGCGACGGTGCCGAGCTTGAAGCCGTGCGACTCCACGTCGTCCCCGACCTGCTTCGCGAGTCCGGGCACGGTCGTCCCGTTCAGGACCGCGACCGTCACCTTCGCCGGCGCGACGGCGGGCCGCTTCTGCTTGGCCTCCCCGCCGGCGGAGTCACCATCGCCGGCCGACGCGGCGGCGTTACCGGGGGGCGGACCTTCGTCGCTGTCGTTCGACAGGTTGCTGACGCCGAAGGCCGCGGCGCCGCCGATGATCAGGACCCCGGCGACGACCAGGACGACATAGCGCGGGCTGGCGAGGATTCGCCGGTACCACGGCTTGGGCGGGGGGATGATCGTCGTCTGCTGCGGCATCGGGCGCGGCGGAAGCACGGGCCGCACCGGCGCGCGCGCGACGTCCGGAACCGCTGGAGGCGTGCCCAGCGGCCGCCCGCCCGCCGGCGTCGCGGGACCGCCCGGCCCGCTCGGAGCCGGGGCCGGGCCGGCTGGGGGCGAACTTGCCTTTCCGGCAGCTGGGGCGGCCTGTGCCTGACCCGGCTTCGTCTGCGTGGCGGCCGCTCCACCGGCGCCGGCGGAAGCGGCGATGGCGGGAGCCTTCTCGCGCGCTGCCTCGCCCGGCTCGCCCTCGGCATCCGCGGACTTGGTCCCGGCCTGCGCGGGCGCGGGCTCGCTCTGAGCGCGCGCACCGGCGGTCTGAGGCTGGCCCAACTTCGGCGGGCCGTCCGCCTGCGCGCCCGCCGTCTGCGGCTGCCCCGAAGCGGCACCACCCTCCGCTACGGCGGCCGGCTGCGGAACCGACTGACCCGGCTTAGCTGCGCCGCCTTGACCCTGGGCCGCCGTCGGCTGCGGAACCGGCTGACCCGGCTTCGCTGCTCCTTGACCCGGCGCGGCCGCCGGCTGCGGAACCGGCTGCGTCGCCTTGGCCGCCCCTTGTGCCTGCGCGCCAGCGGGCTGAGGCTGCGCAGCGGGGTGAGGCTGCGCCTTCCCCGGCACCGCCTGCGGGGCCACCGGCTCCCCAGCTCGCTCCGGGGCGCGGCCTGCCCATTCGCGCAGGCGCTTCACGTCTCGGGCCTGCGAGAAGTAGAGCACTGAGAGGACCGCCAGCCCGGCCACCGCGGCCAGGCCGGCGACCGCCCCGATTTCCTGGACGATTTCCGGCAAGGGTCGAACTGTAGAGCGGGAGTCGGCTTCCAGGCCGTACGCCGGACGGGCCGCCCGGCGCGAGCCCGAGGTTAGCCGCCCTGCACGGCCAGTGCCCGCTCGACCGACAGCTCTGCCACGGCGGCCGCCAGCGCGGCGGCATCGCCGGCGTACGCCAGCTCTTCGATGCGAGCGAACGCGCTCTCCACCCACTCCGGATCGAGCGGCGGATGGACGGCGCACACGATCTTGTCCGCGGGCGTCGGCTCCGGGCGCTCGCCCGGGTTGAAGAGCTCCTCGTGGATCTTCTCGCCCGGCCGGCGGCCGATGATTTCGATCCCGATGTCCATCTCCGGCTCGAGCCCGGCCAGCCGGATCATGTTGTGCGCGAGCTCCATGATCCTCACCGGGTCGCCCATCTCGAGCACGAACACCTCGCCGCCGGTGGAGAGCTCGCCCGAGCGGATGATGAGCTGCACCGCCTCGGGGATCGTCATGAAGTAGCGCGTCATCTTCTGGTCGGTCACGGTGACCGGGCCGCCCTGGCTGATCTGGCGGCGGAAGATCGGGACGACGGAGCCGGACGAGCCGAGCACGTTCCCGAAGCGCACGGCCGCGTAGCGCGTGCCCTTCCAGCGGTTCTGCGCGGCCTCGATCGCCCACTCGGCGAGCGCCTTGGACGCGCCCATCACCGTCGCCGGGCTCACCGCCTTGTCCGTCGACACGACCACGAAGCGCTCCGCGCGCGCCTCGCCGGCGGCCGCCGCCACGATACGCGTGGCCACTGCGTTGTTTCGCACCGCCTCGACGGGGTTCTCCTCCATCAGCGGCACGTGCTTGTAGGCGGCGGCGTGAAACACCACCGAGGGCTCGTGCTCGGCGAACACCTCGCGCATGCGCGTCGCGTCCTTGCAGTCCGCGAGCACGGCCGCCGTGCGCGCGAAGTGGCGCTCCTCTTCGAGCTCGCGCCGGATCTCGAAGAGCGCGTTCTCGGAGTTGTCCACCAGCACCAGCCGCTTCGCCCCCACGCGAGCGATCTGGCGGCTGAGCTCGGACCCGATCGAGCCGCCCGCCCCCGTCACCAGCACCGTGCGCCCGCGCAGGTATGCGCCCACCCTGTCGATCTCGACGCGCACCGGGTCGCGCCCGAGCACGTCCTCGACCCGGACCTCGCGTACCTGCCGCATCAGGTTCACCCCGCCCGACAGCAGCTCGAACGTGGTCGGGAGGGTGCGCACCGGGATCGCGCGCTCGCGGCACGCGGTCACCACCTGCTGGCGCAGCATGCCCGGCGCCGACGGGATCGCGATGATCACCTCCTCGGGCTGAACGCCGTCGAGGATGCGCGGCAGGTTGCCGGTCGGCCCGAGCACCTTGATGCCGGCGATCCGCATGCCCTGCTTGCGCGGGTCGTCGTCGACGAAGCCGACCGGAGCGCTGCGCAGCTCCGGATTGCGGCGTAGCTCGAACGCCACCTGCTGGCCGCCGTTCCCGGCGCCCACGATCAGCACCTCGTTCGCCGCCCGCTCGAGGATCGCTCCGCGCGCCGGCCGCTCGACCAGGGCGCGTACCGCGAAGCGGGCGCCGCTCACGAACACGAGCGAGAGCAGGAAGTCGAGCGCGAGCACGCCACGCGGCGGGTCGTGGCGCCCGATCGAGAACAGGAACAGCACCACAATGAGCCCGACCGTCGAGACGACGACGGCCTTCAGGATCGACTCGAAGTCCTTCTGGTCGACGAATCGCCACAGCTTCGAGTAGAGCCCGAACATCGCGAAGATCACGAGCTTCATCGCGACCGTCAGCGCGATCGTGTCCCAGAGCAGCTCCTCGTAGCGGTGCGGGATACCCTCGTCGAAGCGGAGGACGTACGCGAGGTAGTACGCGAGCGCAAGCAGGCAGGCGTCGATGCCGACCTGTGCCAGGCGGCGAGCGTTGACCGAGGAGCTGAGCGATCTCATGCGTCGGTTGCGGAGAGGAGCAGTGTGACGAGTTCGTGCGGGCCCGGGCGGACCCCGCAAGCCATCATGTCAACCCGGACACCCGTTCCACGACCTGGCGCAACTGGTCCTCGGTGAGGTCCGTCCCCATCGGCAGCGCGTAGTTCGTGCGCGCCGCCTCCTCGGTCCCCGGCAGCTCCACGCCGGCCGCGATCGCCGGCTGGCGGTGCACCGGCGTGCGGTAGTAGCCGCGCCCGATCGGCAGCTCCCGGTCCGAGCGGACCACGAAGAGGTGGTACGCATGACGCGCGCCCTCGGTCACGCGCGGCAGCGCCACGTGCTCACTGAGCCCGAGCCGCTCGTACGCGCCAGCCACCTCACGCCTCCGCTTCGTCCACCCCTCGAGCTCCGGCAGCAGCACGCGCAGCACCGCCGCCTGCAGCTCGTCGAGGCGCGAGTTGTAGCCCACGTCCGTGAACGTGGTCTTGTCCTTCGAGCCGTGGAAGCGCAGGATGCGCGCCCGCTCGGCGAGCTCGTCGTCGTCCGTCGCGATCGCACCGCCATCACCCAGGCAGGGCAGGTTCTTGGATGGGAAGAACGAGAACGTGGCCACGTCGCCGATCGCGCCGGCCTTCGCTCCGTCGAGCTCCGCGCCGGCGGCCTGCGCGGCGTCCTCGACCACGGGCACTCCGAAATCGCGCAGCCCGGCAACTGGCGCGACGTTGCCGAAAAGGTCCACCGACACGATCGCCTTGGTGCGCGGCGTGAGCGCGGCCTCGACCGTCGCGCGGGTCACGCAGAAGGTCTCGGGGTCGATGTCGCAGTAGACCGGCTCAGCGCCGAGCGCGAGCGCCGCCTCGGCGGTGGCGTAGAAGGTGAACGAGGGCATCACGACCTCGTCGCCGAGGCCCACCCCGACTGTTCTGAGCGCGATCGTCAGCGCGTCCGTGCCGTTCGCGACCCCGACGCAATGCCGCACTCCGAGATAGCGCGCGAACTCGGCCTCGAACGCCTCGACCTCGGGCCCGAGGATGTACCGGCCGCTCCGGGTCACGCGGTCGAGCGCCTCGCCAAGGCGATCGTGGTAGGGCGCAAGGCTGCTCGCGAAAAGCGGGACGTCGGTCATCACCGGCCAGCTACCCTACTTTGCCCACGTGGCCCTGATCGCCTCACTGACGGACCCGATCGTGGAGGTCGCGGTGGACGTGGTGGATGCCATGGGGCTCCCCGGAGTGTTCGTCCTGATGCTCCTGGAGAGCGCCTGCATCCCCGTGCCCAGCGAGGCCACCATGCTCTTCGCGGGCTTCAACGTCTCACGCGGCGAGTACAGCCTGTTCGCCGCGACGATGGTGGGTTCGGTCGCGAACCTGGTCGGCTCGTGGCTCGCCTACTGGATCGGGCGCGCCGGCCGCGTGGACATCCTCGAGAAGCACGGCCGTAAGCTGCACATCAAGAAGTCGCACCTGGCGTGGGCGGACCGCTGGTTCGAGCGGCACGGTGACGCGACCGTCTTCTTCACCCGGATGATGCCGATCATCCGCACCTTCATCTCGCTGCCGGCCGGCGTCGCGCGCATGCCGTTTTGGCGCTTCAGCCTCCTGAGCTTCCTCGGCTGCGTGCCCTGGGTGCTGATGCTCACGTTCATCGGCCGCCAGGCCGGCGACAGCTGGGAGGACTGGAAGGACAGCCTCCACTACGTGGACTACGCCGTCGTCGCGGGGATCGTGATCGGCGTCGTCTGGCTGGTCGTGCGCAACCGGCGTCGCACACAGCCCGAGAGCGCGTAGGTCCGTCCCGGCGCTGGCGAAACCGCCGGACCGGACCTATTGTCAATTCAGGCGGGGGGCATTATGACCCAGCCGACCACCGTTTCGTCGACCCCTGCGCCAAAACCGTCGGCGCCATGGCGTGAGCGCACGCTGGAGCGCTTCGTGCAGCACGTCCGCACGGTGCTTTCGGGGGTGTCCGCGGTCGCCTTCGTGCCGGACGAGGCGAGCGCCGAACGCGCCGTCGGGTGGTTCGCGAACGAGAGTCTGCAGGATGCGATGGAGGCCTCGATGAGCCGTCTCGCGCGCGGCCGGGCGCTGCTCCTGCCGCGGGTGGAGGCGTGGCAGGCCGCCCCGGAGCTGATGGACGCCGTCACCGCCGAGCTGGGGGTGGATCGTGCGCGCAGGGCCTGGTCGGCGTACAGGCGGGCGTCCGTGATCGGGTGCCCGGTGCGCGGCGAGTTCGGCACCCAGCTCGGCACGCTGATAGTCGCTTCGCTGGACGGCCGCCGCAGGCTCGGCAAGGCGCAGCTGCCGACGGTCGAGGCGCTTGCCGACCTTGCAGCCATCTCCCTGGAGCGCACCGATCTGCTCGAGGCCGAGGGCCGCCGGGCGCGCGAGGAGCTCCGGCTGAAGCACGCGGCCGAGGCGATCTCGAGCTCGCTCGACCCGGCGGAGGTCTACGTCCGGGTGGCAACGCACGCCGCGACGGTCACGGGGGCGACCTGCGCCCTGCTCACGCGATTGAACGCGCGTGCCGGCCAGGTGTGGACGGGCGCTACGGCCGGCTGCCCGGAGGAGCTCGCGGCTCGGCTGTCCTCGCTTGACAGCTCCTCCTACGGGCACGTCGCGCGCACGCGGACGGCGCTGGTGCGGAGCGGCGCGGATGCCGCGCCGCTCGGCTCCGTGATGCACGCGCCGATCGAGCTGGGGCCACGTCTTTATGGCGTCCTGACGGTCGGCCATGAGGAGCCCGACCGCTTCGGAGAGGACGATCTGGAGGTCCTCGTCAAGCTGGCGCGCTCATCGGCCGCCGCGATCGCGAACGCCATCGACTTCCAGCGCGAGCGCCACATCGCCCGTGCGCTGACCCTCGGCTTCGTGCCCGAGTCGCTCCCGGAGCTGCGGGGCTACGAGACCGGCCTCCTGTACGCGCCGGCGGCGGGAGAGGCGACCGGCGGCGACGTGTACGGCGCGTGGCCGGTGAGCGGCGGCGACAACGTGGCCATCTTGGTCGGCGACGTGGCCGGCAAGGGGGTCGAGACCGCAGCGCTGAGCGCGATGGTCCGCTTCTTCATCGAGGCCCGCAGCTGGGACACGCTATCCGCGGGCCAGGTGCTCGAGCAGGCGAACGCGATGCTCCTGGGTCGCCTGCCGCGCGACGCGTTCGTCACCGCGTTCTTCGGAATCCTGTCGCACGACTCGCTCAGGTATTGCAATGCCGGCCACCTGCCACCGCTCTTGATTCGCGGCGACGCCGCATGTCCGCTCGAAAGCCACGGGCTGCCGCTCGGGGTGCTGGACGGCCAGCGCTACTCGTCGAGCGAGCTGAAGTTCGAGCACGGCGACCTCGTCTTCGCCCACACCGACGGCCTGATCGAGGCGCGGCGCGCAGGTGAGATGTACGGCTCTGAACGGCTCGCCCAGGTGGTGCTGGCGGCCGCGCGCAAGCACGCGCCCAGGGAGCTCGTCCGCGCGGTGCACGAGGAGGTCATGGAGTGGGCCGACGCCATCTCGGACGACGCTGTGGCATTCGCGCTGAGGCGTAGCAACTGACCTGCGTTCGTTTCGGTTGAATGGGGACCGTGGCTGAGGGCGCATACGCACGTGCCGGGGTCGACCAGCTGCTGTCGGGCAACGCGGTGGCGGCGCTCGTCGGCGTCCTGTCCGGGATCCGGACGGGGCGACCGTCGCGCGCGGCGCTCGCGAGCGGGCACTACGCGAACGTCCTCAGGCTGGACGAGACGCGGGGCTTGGCGCTCTCGTGCGACAGCGTCGGCTCGAAGGTGATCGTCTGCGAGCAGCTCGGGCGCTACGACACGATCGGGATCGACCTGTTCGGGATGAACGCCAACGACGTGGTCTGCGTGGGCGCCGATCCGATCGCGCTGCTCGACTACATCGCCGTCGAGGAGGCCAACCCGGAAGTGCTGGAGCAGATCGGCATCGGCCTCCGCGAGGGCGCCGAGCAGGCCGGCGTCGAGATCCCGGGGGGCGAGCTGGCGGTGCTGCCCGAGGTCGTGCGCGGCCACCCGTCGCCGCACGGCTTCGACCTCGTGGGCTTCTGCGTGGGCCTCGTGGACCTCGACGCCGTGGTGACCGGCGCCCGGATCGAGCCGGGCGACGCGATCGTGGGGCTCCCCTCCAGCGGGATCCACTCGAACGGGCTGAGCCTCGCGCGCAGCGTGCTCACCGATATCGACGAGGAGCTCGAAGGCCGGACCGTCGGGAACCTTTTGCTCGAGCCGACCGTGATCTACGTCCGGGCAATCCGTGAGCTGCTCGAGTCGGACGTCGACGTGCGCGGGCTCGCGCACATCACGGGGGACGGCTTCCTCAACCTGCTCAGGCTCGAGGCAGACGCGGGCTACCGGATCGACGCGCCGCTCGAGGTGCCGCCGGTGTTCGTGCACATCGCCGAGCGCGGCGGCGTGGCGGACGCGGAGCTCTACGAGGTGTTCAACATGGGCTGCGGCTTCTGCGTCGTCGTTCCGCGCGATGAGGCCACCGCCGCGGTGCGACTCTTGGAACGGCACCACCCCGGCACGGCCGTGATCGGACAGACGACGACGGCGACCGGCGTGGTGGAGCTCCCGAAGCAGGGCCTGATCGGCCGTCACGGCGAGGGCTTCACAGCGGCTCCGTAGCGCGGCCCTTCTAGCGGCCGTGCTCGCTGGCGTCTGCGCGCCGGCCGCCGTGGCCAACCCGGTCGTCCCGGGCGACCACCCGGACCCATCGCTCATGCAGGCGCGGGGCGGCTGGTACGCGACCTCTACGTCGGGCGACTGGCTGCCCGCCTTTCCGATCCTCCAGTCGAAGGACCTCAGCCGCTGGCGCCAGATCGGCTCGGTGCTCAGCCGGCGGTCGGCCTGGGCCGACGGCGACTTCTGGGCGCCGGAGCTTGTGCGCCGCGACGGCCGGGTGTTCGTCTACTACGCGGCGAAGGCGCGCAGCGGACGGCGCTGCCTCGCGGTGGCAACCTCGGCGCGGGTGCGCGGCCCCTACCGGGACCACGGGCCGATCCTGTGCAGCGACATCGGCGAGATCGACCCGCTCCCGGTCACGGACGAGCTGAGCGCCAAATGGCTCGTCTGGAAGCGCGACGGCAACAGCCGGGGCCGGCCGACGCCGATCCTCGCCGCGCCACTTGCTCCGGGCGGCCTGTCGCTCGCTGCGCCGCCGAACGAGCTGTTCCGGGCGGATGCCCCCTGGGAGGGCGGCCTGGTCGAGGCGCCGGCGCTGCTGCGCTCGGGCGGCGCCTTCTACCTCATCTACTCGGCGGGCCGCTGCTGCGGCCGCCACTGCAACTACGCGACCGGCGTGGCGCGCTCGCCGTCGCTGCTCGGCCCCTGGGAGAAGCGGCCGGCGCCGATCCTCACCGAGAGCGCCGGCTTCCGCTGCCCTGGACACGTGGGGATCGCGCGCGGTCCGAGTGGCGAGCCCGTGCTCGCCTATCACGCGTACGTTCGCGGTGACCCCTCCAACCGGCAGCTGCTCCTGGCCCCGCTGAGCTTCGACGCCGCGGGCTGGCCGGTCGTCGGCCCGGCGGAGGATCCGTCGCCGCAGCCGCAGGCGGCGCGGTTCGGGTTCGATGACCGCCTCGGGCCGGGATGGGAGTGGCCGGCGGGCCCGGCGCCCGCGGCCCGCGTGGCCGCCGGCCGGCTGGTGCTCGGCCCCGGAGCACTCACGCGGCAGACCGGGACCGCCCGCTTCACGACGACGGCCGTGGTCACGGCCCACGGCGCATCCGCGCGACCGGGGCTGGCCGTCATGGCGCAACATGGGAACGCGGTGGGCATCGAGTTCTGGGCCGGACGGGCGCGCGTGTGGCGCTCCGATGAGGGCCACCGGACGGAGGTCGGGGCGGTGCGGCTGCCGCCGGGCCGGCCCGTGCCCGGAGCCGGCCAGATGGAGCTGCGGGTCTCCGTCGGAGAGCGCGTGCGGCTGGCTCTGAGAGTCCGCGGACGCTGGCTGGCGGTGGGCCGCGCGCAACCGCTGCCCCGCTGGGCAGGCGGCGCCCATGCGGGACTACACGTGAGCGGCCCGGCTGGTGCGCGGGCGCAGTTCGACTCCCTCTCGATCGAGCCGCGCTAGCGGTGTCCCGGCTCGACCGCCTCCCAGAGCTCGCCGAACAGCACAGGCACCCGTCTGGCGCGCCACTCGGTCGCGAGGCGCCACACCTCCGCGCCGGCACGCGGGCCGGGGAGGTCGCATACCGCCGCGAGCTCAGCGGTGGCCATCCGGCCGAAGCGGCGCAGGGCGCCCGCAACGTCCGGGCGCTGGGCCCGGTTAGGCGAGGCGCCCGCCGCGACGGCGGCCGCCCGCCAGTCGTCGTAGGCGTGGTCCCCGCCCACCCAGCGCTCGTCCTCGCCGTTGGCGATGAAGCGCATAGCGGGAAGCCGCAGGCGCTCGACGGTGGATCCGTGGCCGCTCGCGCCGGCGAGCCCCACCTCGCGCGCGGCGCTCGGGATCATGCGGGTCGCCTCCAGGTCGCTCGCGAACGCCTCGAGCGTCGCGTTCGACTCCAGGTCGATCCGGAACCGCTGCGCGTCCAGATCCGCGCGGCGCGCCTCCTCGACGAGCGCCTCCGGCCCGTCAAGCTTCCGGCGGTGGCACATCAAGCCCTCGCGAAGGCCGCGCAGGTAGCGCTCAGCCGCGCCGGGCCCCTGCTCGGATGCCGCCCTGAACGCTATGCAGGCCGGATAGCTGGACCGGGGCGGGTCTCCCGACCACGTGCGCGGGTCCAGCGGCATCCCCGACGCGGCCGCGTCGTCGAGCCAGGTCGTCACGAGCGCGGGCAGGTCCTCGAACTCGCGGGCGAGACCGCCCATCACGTACGCGATCTGGAGCTCGTCGCCGAACTCGACCATCAGGCGGCGGAGCCGCGGCTCGGCGGCCCACGACGCGGAGCAGGCGGGGTCGGTGTGATAGCGCGCGCGTACAGCCACCGGGATGCGGAAAATAGATCACAGTGATCGGCACGCTTATAAGCGAGCGCTACCGCCTCGACGAGAAGATCGGCTCGGGCGGGATGTCGAGCGTCTATCGCGCGTTCGACCCCACGCTCGAGCGCTGGGTTGCGATCAAGCTGATGCACCGCGACATCTCGCACGACCCCGACCAGCTCGAGCGCTTCAGGCGCGAGGCGCGCGCGGTCGCTCAGTTGAACCACCCGCATGTCGTCACGGTCATCGACGCGGGCGAGGACGATGGCGCGCCCTACATCGTCTTCGAGTACGTCGAGGGCGAGACGCTGAAAGACCGCATCCGGCGGCTGGGACGGCTCCCCGTGTCCGAGGCCGTAGCCTACGCGATCGAGATCGGGCGTGCCCTCGAGGCGGCGCACGCGAGCCGGCTCGTGCACCGCGACGTGAAGCCGCAGAACGTGCTGATCGACCCCGACGGCCGCGCCAAGGTCACCGACTTCGGCATCGCGCGCTCGCTCGAGACGCAGGGCCTGACCGCCACCGGCCGCGTGCTTGGCACGACCGACTACGTCTCACCCGAGCAGGCGCTCGGGCACGAGGTGACCGGGCAGTCCGACATCTACTCGCTCGGGATCGTCCTCTACGAGATGCTGACCGGCGAGGTGCCGTTCAACGCGGACACCCAGGTGGCCGTGGCGATGAAGCACGTGCGCGACCCGCTGCCGGACGTGCAGCGCCGGCGCCCCGAGATCTCGGCCGCGCTCGCCGCGGTCGTCGAGCGCGCCACCGCGAAGGAGACGCGTAACCGCTACGCCACGGTCGACGAACTGGTGCACGACCTCGAGGAGGTGCTCGCCATCGAGGTCGCGCGC
>Ga0126306_10001290_pt1 | contig 13250 bp, 14 predicted proteins | sample Plot27_FD_92592 | JGI IMG/M metagenome (GOLD analysis project Ga0126306, IMG submission 92592) | Serpentine soil microbial communities from UC McLaughlin Reserve, CA, USA - Plot27 | ecosystem: Environmental > Terrestrial > Soil > Grasslands | place: USA: UC McLaughlin Reserve, Lake County...
ATCGTGAATATCTGTCCCGCGATCGCCTGAGATAAAAAAGGTCGCATCCGGTTCCAGGGAAATGTGTTGAATATGAACATGCTGGCCGCCATGCGAGCGATGCTCACGAAAACACTGCAGGATCATATACGCCTTTTGGGCGGCTTCCAGCGGGTTGACAAGCGGATGCTTCCCACCGGGGAAATAATCCTTTTGGACATCGATAATAAGGAGAGCTGTCTTCATCGTCATATTGCAAAGTATAGCCGAAAAAAAGGAGTCAACGTCTCCCGACGTTGACTCCTTTTTTTTCCAATGAATCAAATCACATCGTTTGGAATACGCCTGATTGTATTTGCCTTCTTTACAAACTCATTGGCCACCGAAGCTGCGATGGAAACACTCTGGTCGCCGCCGACGATCATGGCATTGATGCCAACGACCTCGCCCTTCGCATTGACCAGCGGTCCCCCCGAGTTACCGGGGGCGAGAGGCACGTCGGAGCGGACAACCGGCAGCTTATCGCCATGGCGGTTGTGCGCGTGCACCATCGCGCTGACGATGCCGCGCGTCACTGTATTGCGCTGACCCCACGGATGACCAAAGGCAAAGACCACCTCGCCAACGCGCGGCGCGACCGGAGCGGGCAGCAGCGGCGTCAGATCTTTCGCGTCGATGGAGAGCAATGCCAGGTCCACATCGGGGTCCCGCGCGATCAGGCGCGATTCGTACTCACGATCATTCTGCAAAATCACGATGGGGTTATGACGACCAACCACGTGGTTGTTTGTGAGGATGAGTCCATTTGCATCCCAAACGATTCCTGCTCCCGCGCCAAAGCGATGACCGCGCACGATGACCAGCGAAGGCATCACCCGCTGGACAAGTTCATCGATCACTTGTGTGAATGTGCCATTGAAGTTCATTTTATTTCTCACCGATCAAAACGTTCAACGTTTGAGGCTGGCCGCCGCGCAGGATATCAATCGGCGTGGATTTGCCTGCCACTTCCCCATGGAGTTGTGCAAACAGTTCATCATGATGAACTACAGGTGAACCTGCGACTCCCACGAGAATATCGCCGACCATCAATCCGCTTTTGGAAGCCGGGCTGTCATTCTCGATGCCAACGATCAAAAGTCCGGTTACCTGTTCGCGCTGCAATGCCTGCTGTAAGCCATCAGGGATCTCAACCGATTGACTGCGGATTCCAAGATAACCACGTTTGATACGACCATGCTTGACCAGCGTATCTGCAATCCGCCAGGCAATGTCTGCCGGGATGGTGACCGCCGCGCCGTTTGCAAGGCCCGAGGTATTCAAGCCAAGGACCGTTCCATCTGCGGCAACCAGCGGGCCGCCGGAAAAGCCAGGATACGAAATGCTGTCGGTACGGAGATACCGTTCGAGCATGCCGCCGCGTCCGGTCCGGATCGGACCGCCAACCGCGCTCACCGTTCCCAGACTCGCTTCAATTCCATCCGGAGATGGACGACCCAGGGCAAGAGCGATCTGCCCCAGGCGCGCCGGGCTTTTTGTCGGTTCGGCAACTGTCGCTGCGGCGCGCTCGAGTTTCAATACAGCCAGGTCCGAACCGGAGTCACGCCCGGCCACGCGCGCCGAGACTTCGGCTCCATCGGCAAGAATAACTTTGATGCCCTCTTCGCGCTCTACAACATGGTCAGCTGTGAGAATAAGATCTGAGGCATAGACGATTCCGCTGGCAGGCATGCGACGACGGGCGTTGACTAGCACGGTTGCATTGCCTGCTTTTTCGGCGGCATCTGCCAGGGCGTCAGAAAGTTCTACCAATACATTTTGGTTCATGGAAATTCTCCTTATACTGGGGTCAGTATAGTTCTGCCGCTTTTGGAGCGCATCACCAAAATGACTGGTTTTGATACTGGAAAAACGGGTAGTCCCCTCCTCATTTCCTCCCAAAGTCCGCCGGGTTTTCCCCCCAGAGTTTTGTATCCCACTTCAACACCGCGTTATCATCCAATTCATTTTCCGCCAGCCAGTTTTCTGCGCCATGAATAATGGCAAAGAGAGGGGCATTGCGCGCGGTATGCTTAAGTTGAGTCCTGCATTTGCCGGTATACACCCACGAAATCCCGTTTTCAGAGTCAGAGTAAACGGGCAGGGGGCTTTTATGCTTCGCCATCCACGTCAGCGCGTGGACGATTGCCAGAAATTCGCCGACGTTATTCGTACCATCTGGAAACGGACCCACCCGAAAAATTTCATCGCCCGACTCGGTAAACACCCCCCGATACTCAAGCTGCCCGGGAGAGCCGTTGCAGGCGGCATCCACGCAGATAGAGGGAAGGATTGGTTTAATGCTTGCGTCCTGCCACCTTCGCTGGGAGGCTGGCTTGCCTTTGTACGCTTCATACTCTGAGCGATACGCGGCTTCTGCTTCCCTACGTGAGTCAAAAGCTTTGTACTGTGCCGCGGCAAACCCCTTCACCTGTTTTTCGCATTCCGCCCATGAAGTGAAAATCCCGGTTTTGCGCCCCTTCCAGACCACATAATACTTCTGTTTTGGCATGCTTGAAAGGAAGCTTATCCTTCCTGTTTATTCCTGACCCTCCTGCCAACCTGTTTCTTCGACAGCCATGAAAATATCGGTGGCAGAGATCAGGCCGATCAATGTGCCGCTTTCATCCGCGATCGGCAGGTGATGGATATGCTTTTCCTGCATGACCTGCGAACACTCCATGAGGGTCCAATCCGGGTTACCCGTAATGATCGGTCCCGACATGATCTCACGCACACTGGTCTCGACGGGGTTCCTGCCGGCCGCCGCGATCTTGTCACGAATATCGGTGGATGTGACAATGCCGTAGGTGGGATTCTTTTCTGACATGGCAACGATCACACTATGAATTTTGCGGCGGCGCATGAGTGTCAGCGCGTACTTGACGCTCGAATCAGGATCAACGACAACAACAGGGCTGGACATCCAATCACGAACTGTATTGGGCATGAGTTCCTCCTCTGAAATCATCCGCTCCCAGCGCCGGGGACGGCGGCGGGAGCCTATGGAATATACTTATTTTACAACCAATTCCACTGAATCCATCGCCAACAGGGACCCATCCGCCGCGCTCAGGTCCTGCACCTCGATCCGGATGATCGTGCCAGACAAAATACTCCCCAGCGGAATGATGGCATCGAATGTACCTGGCGCACCAAGATCGGGCGCAGAGACCGCAAGGGCGCCTGCCGAAAGCTCAATGCCAGAGATGTCAAAAATACGATAAACAAGATTGTTCTCGAAGGGCGCGATGGCAACATTCCCCTTGATCGAGACCGAGGTAAACACTTCTGTACCATCGGCAGGAGACTCAATGGTAATCGTGCGCGGCTTGCCATCGGCCGTGAACGTGGTGTAATCGATCCTATCCAATTGGGTGTCCACCCAGCGGTAATGACGCATGGTCCTCAACGTCGGGCAGCACATAGGCTCATCCGTCCCGTGGATCACAGCATCCAAAAAGATTTCATTGTTTTCAATCGAGAGCACATTCAATTGCGGTCTGTCGTCCACCCCGCTGGAGGTTTGGAAAGTGAAGGCTCCATTAACCTTCGAATAGACCGCCAGAAAGACAAAAACACCCGTACCGCCATAATTCTCTGAGACCAGCGCGGCAATTTCATCGGTGCCGTCTGCATCCAGGTCGCCAACCGCAACGAAGTCGGTAAGACTGACGGAGACGAAATCCTCGCTGCCCGGAACGCCCTGCTCGAATTTCCCCTCGGTCAATTGCACTACCTGCAGTCGATCCGTTGCGCCGAGTTCATACTCTGCGTTGCGGATCTCTGCTGCCTCGTCGGGCATTCTGGTTGCGCGGGCAGGTGTCGCTTCAATAACGGGACCCAGCGCGGTCTGAGTCTGATCGACCGATGCCGGTGGCGGCGTCGCTGGACTGCAGCCGACCAGGAAAACAGCCAGCAGCATCAGGGAACAACGGGTGACCAGGTGACTCCTCCATCATTTGTACGGTAAAGGGAACGATGATTGTTGGGATCAAGTGTCATGATCCAGCCAGTATTCGGATCGACAAACTCCATGCCATCAAAGGAATCCCCAAAGACAATATCCGATGTGACCGTTGTCCAGGTGCGCGCCGCGTCACGCGTGACGTAAAACTGCTCACCGTTATAAATCACGGCTTCCTCCGCCGAAATAAAATCGGATTCGCCCGCGTTGGGGATCAAGGTCGGCGTGAGCGTCCACGTGTCCCCTGCATCATTCGTCACATACACCGCGGTTTGTGTTGAATCACCCGATATACGAACGATGAGAAAACCATCGGTCGCTGAGACGAATTGTAACTGGTCTCTATCAATGCCCAATTCAAAGTTCTCCGACCCAGCCGGAATCTCAAGATCTACCGGAGCCCAATTGCGCCCACGATCGTCCGTGCGGAAAAGATAGATGGTACCGGGCGAATAGATCACGCCTGCCACCCAGGCAGTCTCCATGTCCAACGGCACCAGATCAGATTTGAGTCCGCCCAGCGGGAGCGAGTCTCCTGCATCGGGGAGATTCGGGTCGTTGGTATAGGTTTGAGTCCAGGTTGCACCTCCATCACCGGTTTGGAACACCGCGACCGCGTTCGAGCCAGCGCCCACGCCGAGGTCGGCAAGCATCCAGCCATTGTTCGCATCGAGGAAACTTAGATCCCCACCGCTAAACGGTGTGGATGAGATGATCCAGGTCAGCCCGCCGTCTGAGGTATGGTAGAGCAATCCGTTGTTTGGAAAGTTATTGAAATCAGGCTTTTGCACCCAGGCATGATCCTGATCGAGGATAAACGTTGCCACCGTGGAACCGATTTCCACCAGGTCCGCAGGCGTTACGTTGTACCAGCTGAGCCCGCCATCATTCGTGCGGACAATCTGAGTTTCCGTTAACCCCCAGCCTTCCAGTTCGTTGAAGAATTGAATATCGATCAATGCGGGGGCGTCGACCTGCGGCGCAGCAATTGCAGGGGGCGCAGGCGTATCGGGATAGGGTGTGGGGGGAAGCTCAGTGGCTTCAACAGGTTGACTCGGTGAGGTGGGAAAGGAAGTCACCGAGATATTGCAACCGGAAAGTATCAACGCCAACGCGCAAACGATCAAACTACATCTCAAAGTCATTCAGAACGCTCCTTTTCAACCATACAAACGAAAAAGAAGCCTCGAACGTTCCAAACAAAAGAGCTCCATCCGCCGATGGAGATAGCGGCTTGAGCAGGAAAAATAAATTATCCCAGATATTCAACGATCGTTGCCTCTCCCTGCCCCACGCCAACACACAATGTTGCGAGACCGTATTTCACGTCGCCGCGCAAGCGCATTTCGTGGATGAGAGTCGTCACCAGCCGCGCACCCGAACAGCCCAGTGGATGCCCGATCGCGATCGCGCCGCCGTTGACGTTGACGATGCCGGGGTCGACCTGCAGATCCTCGATCACGGCAAGTGACTGGACTGCAAAGGCTTCATTCAGCTCAACAAGACCGATGTCCTTCATTTGCAAGCCTGCGCGCTGCAGGGCTTTCTTCGTCGCAGGGACAGGACCATATCCCATCACGCGCGGCGGCACTCCGGCAGAGGCAGAGGTAACGATGCGTGCCAATGGCTTGAGGTTCAATGATTTGGCTTTCTTCTCATTCATGATCAATAATGCCGCCGCGCCATCATTTAATCCCGATGAATTACCTGCGGTCACAGTGCCGCCCTCTTTTTTGAAGGCAGGCTTGAGTTTTGAAAGTGATTCGATCGTTGTATCGCGACGCGGACGCTCGTCAGTATCTATCACTTTTGGTTCACCCTTTTTCTGAGGAATAGTGACAGGAATGATCTCCTGTGCAAAGCGACCTGAGTCAATCGCTTCTATGGCACAGCGGTGGGAACGGGACGCGAACGCATCCTGCTTCTCACGCGTAATATGCGGGCGCTCTGCGGCGATATTCTCGGCGGTCTCACCCATCGAGTCCGTTCCATGTTTTTCTTTCATGAGGGGGTTCGGGTAACGCCAGCCTAAGGCTGTATCCCAGGCGGTAAGGTTGCCAAATGTAAATCCTGATTCAGCTTTGGGAAGCGAGTATGGCGCGCGGCTCATCGATTCGACTCCGCCCGCGATGTACACGTCTCCCTCCCCGGCTTTGATGGCACGCGCGGCCTGATTGATCGCGTTCAGGCCGGAGGCACACAGGCGATTCACTGTTACACCGGCCACGTCAACGGGAAGCCCTGCCAGCAGGGCCGCCATGCGCGCCACATTACGATTATCTTCGCCAGCCTGGTTCGCGCATCCAAAGATAACTTCCTCCACCCGCGCGGGATCCAGCTTGCTGCGCTGGACGATCTTTTTGATCACCAGAGCCGCCAGATCATCAGGTCGAACGGAAGAGAGAGTTCCACCCAATGCACCGATCGGCGTGCGGATTGCATCTATGATGACAGCATGAGTCATTTCATCCTCCAAGAAATTTAGCGAATTGATTCTACCATCCCAAAGGATAGGATATTTGTACGCGGTGATAAATGACGCTTGGCACTATGCCCGTAAGATGCAAAAAGTGATAATCAGGCTGGAAGCATATTGACCTATTCCTGTCAAACTTCTCAGATAAGGAGTGCCGATGCCTGCAAAAGGTTGGATCGAAGTCAGTGACATATATTGCAAAGGCTGTGAGTTGTGCCTGAATGCATGTCCGCAGGAGGTGATGGAACTGGACATGACCAGGCTTACTCCGAAAGGCTACCACCCCGCGCACACATTCAAAGACGGATGCACGGGGTGTGCTATTTGTGCGCTGGTCTGCCCGGACGCGGCCATCACCGTCTATCGCCAAATCACCAAAGCGATTCCTGCAGCATAAATTTTCGTAGCACGATCTATCGTGCCCCTACCCATTACCGGAGAACTACATGACACGTGAATTATGGAAAGGCAACGAAGCCATCGCCGAAGCCTCGGTACGCGCCGGGCTCGAAGCCTATTTCGGTTACCCAATCACCCCGCAGACAGAAATTCTTGAGTATCTTTCGCGCCGAATGCCTGAGCTTGGGCGCGCCTTCGTGCAGGCAGAATCGGAACTGGGCGCGATCAACATGGTCTATGGCGCGGCCTGCGCGGGAGTGCGCGTGATGTCGACCTCCTCCAGCCCGGGCATAAGCCTGATGATGGAAGGGCTTTCCTATATCGCCGGTACCGAAGTCCCGGCGGTGCTGGTCAACGTGATGCGCGGCGGACCCGGTCTCGGCAATATCGCACCGGCACAGGCGGATTACAACCAGGCGGTCCATGGCGGCGGGCACGGCGATTACAAACAGATCGTGCTTGCGCCCGCCTCTGTTCAGGAGGCGATCGACCTGACTGTTCTGGCCTTTGACCTCGCCGAAAAATATCGCACTATCTGCATGGTCATCCTGGACGGCTGCATCGGTCAGATGATGGAGCCCGCGCAGATGCCGGAGATGAAATCGCTCCAGCGCGCCCACTGGGATTGGGCAACGGATGGCAGGATGGGAACGCGCGACCGCCGCATCCTGACGTCCATTTATCTTGATCCCATTCAGGAAGAGAAGATGAACCTGCGGCTGATCTCCCGCTGGAGGGCCATCCAAAAGAATGAAGTCCGTTATAAGGAATATTTCCTCGACGACGCGGAGTTCGTCATCATCGGCTTTGGGACGGCAGGACGCGTCGCCTTATCCGCGGTGCGCGCCGCCCGACAGCAGGGAATCAGGGTCGGCTTGTTGAGGCCGATCACGGTTAGCCCGTTCCCGTTTGAGATCATTGACCAGCTTGCGGGCCGTGTGACCGGCTTTCTGGTCACCGAGATGAACTCGGGTCAGATGCTGGAGGATGTCCGGCTGGCGGTGAAGGGACGCGCGCCCATTGAATTCTACGGGCGCATGGGAGGCGTGGTACCGCTCCCGGACGAGATCCTGCGCGAAATTCAGCGCATCGCCGCGGGACCGTTATCAGTCGACTCCAACCCGCGCGACGAATGGTATGAGCGCATGGTAGGAATGAGGTAAATCATGGTAACGACTGCTCTCAATAATCTGGTCTATGAACGGCCCGAGGGTTTCACCGATACACCCACCCATTACTGCCCCGGTTGTACCCACGGTGTGGCCCACCGGCTCGTCGCGGAAGTGCTGGAAGAAATGGGGTTGATCGATAAGACGATTGGCGTTGCCCCGGTGGGCTGCGCGGTGTTCGCCTACAACTATTTCGACACCGATTTCGTCGAAGCGCCGCACGGACGCGCGCCTGCCATGGCAACCGGCATCAAACATGTTCTGCCTGACCGCATCGTGTTCACCTATCAAGGCGATGGTGACCTGGCTTCGATCGGCATGGGCGAGATCGTCCATGCGGCGGCCCGCGGCGAGAACCTGACCGTGATCTTTATCAATAACGCCAACTTCGGGATGACCGGCGGGCAAATGGCCCCCACCACATTGCCCGGCATGAAGACAACCTCTTCGCCAAACGGGCGCGATGTGGAGACCCAGGGTTATCCTATCCGTATGGCGGAAATGCTGGCAACCCTCGACGGGGCAGGATACATTGTGCGCCGCTCCCTGCATGACCCGAAGAACATTCGCCTTGCAAAGAAGGCTATTCGATTGGCGTTCGAAACCCAGGTACGCGGACTGGGCTTCTCGATGGTCGAACTGCTTTCGACGTGCCCCACAAACTGGGGCATGACGCCCGTCGAGTCGTTGAAGTTCGTGGAACAGCACATGGTGCCTGCCTATCCGCTTGGCGATTACAAGGTCGCAGCGGGCATTGCGCAAATTAAAGGTTAGAATTTCGGACTTTCGATATTTGGAAAGCGGGCGCAGTGGGAATTCTGGATATCGAATCTTAAAGAAAGCGAAGTGACAAATGCAAAAAGAAATCATCATCGCTGGGTTTGGTGGACAGGGCATTTTGTTCAGTGGGCAGGTTGTGGCCCATGCTGCCATGGACGCAGGTAAGGAAGTGACCTGGATCCCCTCGTACGGTCCTGAGATGCGCGGCGGCACGGCGAACTGCACGGTTGTGATTGCAGACGACGAGATCGGCTCGCCGCTGGTCAAGAATCCGCCGCTGGCGATTGCCTTGAATTTACCTTCCTTTGACAAATACGAAGAGACATTGGCTACAGGCGGGACGTTGATCGTCAATCAATCCATGGTGGATCGGGAGGCGAAGCGCGAAGACATCAATGTCGTTTTTGTGCCATGCAATGAAATCGCTGAAGAACTTGGCAACAAGAAACTTCTCAACATGGTCGCTGTGGGTGCGTTGCTCTCCGTGTTGCCAGAGATCACATTGAAGGATGTCGAGAAGGCGCTGGAAGGTCATCTGCCGGCGCGACACAAACATCTTTTGCCGAACAATTATGAAGCGCTGCGGAGAGGGTTTGAGGCGGCCCAGCGAGTGCTTGCCTAGTGTAGTAAATAGAAATTGATCATTAGAACCCGTCTCTCAGCAGATGGGTTCTTTTTGTCCAGGCAGGAGGTGGGAAGGAGTTTCCCGGACGACCAATAACGTGTGAAATTGTCGTATACTTGGAATGTTGGGGTGACGACTTTTCAAATTTTTCCAAAGTCAATATTCTGCCTGTGCTCGTGTGCGGCGCGAACGATATAGAGTGACCAGATGTGAATAAAAGACCGCTACATTGTATCCGCCAACAATAGACAAAAGGAGAAAATATGATCAATCGAAGAAAACTGAGACGGCTTCTAATGATCAGCACGCTTTTAGTAACGCTGATGGCATCTGTGCCCATGCTTGCTTCGGCAATGCCGCGGAGCGCCCTTGATCCCAACACGCAATTTTATGTTCCCAAGCCAAACAACGGAGCGCTGCAACAGATCGCTACTCTCACCTCCAGCGGCAATAAGGCTGATGCCAATCTGATTAAAGCCCTGATCCAGACTCCACAGGCGGTCTGGTTCACAAAAGGCACGCCCAAGACGGTCCTCCAGGATGTGCGGAGCACCGTTCAACGTGCCGCGGACAAGGGGCGAGTGCCCATCCTCGTCGCGTACAACATCCCGTTCCGCGACTGTGCCCAGTTCAGCGCGGGTGGCGCCACGAACGTGGCAGACTACAAGGCATGGATCGATGGCTTTGCCGCCGGTATCGGCAATAACAAGGCTGTTGTCATCCTCGAGCCCGACGGACTCGGCATCATCCCCTGGTATAAGCAATTCCGTGGCCTCCCGTCGCAGGCAGGAGAGTATGAATGGTGTCAGCCTCAAGAGGCAAACGCAGCAACCGCCGCCAATGACCGCTTCGCGATGATGAACTATGCGGTGGACGCGCTGAAAGCTTACCCAAACGTCAGTGTCTACCTGGACGGTACCCACAGCGCGTGGCTCGGTTCCGGTGATGCCGCCCACCGCCTGAGCCAGGCTGGTGTCACCCGGGCAGATGGCTTCTTCCTGAACGTGTCCAATTACCGTCTTGACTCGCACCTGGAGAAATATGGTACCTGGGTCTCCAAGTGTATTGCCTTTGCGACGAACCCTGCATCCTGGGGGCTCGGGCACTTCGATTGGTGCGCAAGCCAGTATTATCCGGCAAGCCCCAACGACTTCAGCACCTGGGTTCTGACGGATCAGTGGTATACGGAGAGCGTGGAGAGCCAAACGTGGTGGTATTCGGAGTCCCTGCTCAAGCATTTTGTCACCGATACAAGCCGCAATGGACAGGGTCCGTGGACGCCGCCGGCAGATTATCCGGATCCCCAGGATTGGTGCAATCCGCCAGACCGTGGCGTGGGCGTGAGGCCAACAGCGAACACCGGCGTAGCGTTGCTGGATGCCTATTTATGGGTGAAGATCCCCGGAGAGTCTGATGGTCAGTGCACGCGCGGACTCGGGCCAACTGGGACGTTCGACCCCGAGTGGGGCATTGTAGACCCGGCCCCTGGGCAATGGTTCCCAGAAATGGCACTTGACCTGGTACACAACGCGAATCCAGCTTTGCCATAACATACAGGACTAGATCTTCTGAAACTCTAGAAGAGCAGGATGGAAATATCCTGCTCTTTCTTTTCATTTGGCGCTACCCTGAGCGTTCCCTGAAAGAACTGAAGCGTGTTGATTCAAGCCGAAATTTAGTGTATAGTAACCGCAACACTATCGCTTCTTTGCAACTACTATTCATCAATAGGAGTAAATCAAATGGCGAAAGAAAAGATCAAGATCAACCGCGCCCCGGTGCTGACTCTCTGGGCCGCAGTCGTGGCCGAGAGACTCGGTTATGATGAAGAAACCGCCTTGACCCTCGGCAAGGCGGTGGCGGGATTGAATGCCCAATCCAAAGGGAGAAAATTGGGGATTTACGAAGAGAAATCAGAAGAAGAAAAGAAAGAAGAGAAGAAGCAGGGAAAGAGCGACAAGCCAGAGTTCATTGAGATCCTCGGGCGAGGTGTACCTGCGATCAAAACACCAAAGGGATTGCGCGCCGCGCTCAAAGGAGAAGCCATCGACGCAGAGAGCGTCGAAACCTATCTCAAACAGAAGTTCAAAGATGATCTCAATGAAACCCGCAAGGCGATGAAGAAGCTGGCGAAAGCCTATACGCCAAAACAGTTAGAAAGCAAAGCTTACGGCTTATACGAAAAGTTCCGCCCCGAGATCCCGGAGGGGAAGAAGGGCTGGGGAGCGAAAGGCGAACTGGACCTCGACTATATCCGCTCCCTCGCGGAATGAAGGTTTATCATCCCTGTGAGTTTTCACCCCAAAGCATAGACAGTCCCGTCCTTGAAACGCTTATTCCGTTCCGCCCGACAAGCTCTGGGGTTTAGCTGGTCTTTTCTCATCTATTATGGACTGACTTTCCATCACTATGCACTGCGTCGCATCTACACTCCGCTAATCAAGCCGGGCGACCTGTGTTTTGATATCGGCGCACACCTGGGTGACCGCTTGCATACCTGGTCCAAATTGGGCGCGCGTGTCGTCGCACTGAAACCTCATCCCGACATGATGACCTGGCTGCGACGCTGGTACGGGCATCACCCAAATATTGTGCTGGTCAAAAAGGCGGTCTCTGCCCAACCCGGCAGAGAGACCTTATGGATCAATCACCTCACCCCGAGTGTCTCGACCATTTCACAGAAGTGGCTGACCCGAATTCAACAGAACCGCAGGTTTGCAGGTGCTCGTTGGGAGGAGCAAATTCCCGTCACCGTCACAACTCTCGATCAACTGATCAGACAGTACGGGAGCCCCACCTTTTGCAAGATCGACGTTGAAGGCGCAGAGTTGGATGTGCTCCAGGGCTTGTCGCAGGCGATCCCGCGCTTTCCTTTGAATATCTTCCAGCCGCGATCGAGGCAGCGATTGGCTGTATCGATCGCGGCTGGATCAATTGGGCCGTTACGAATACAACTGGCGGCTGAGCGAATTCCCGCGCCTGCGCTCCCCCGTTTGGCTGAGTACAGAAGAGATGCTCGCTACCCTTGGGGGTCTGCCGCAGGATGCTAATTCGGGGGACGTGTATGCCAGGCTTAAATCTTGACCCGAAATTCCGGGATTATTCTTGTGTAAAATAGGAGGACTGTTGAGTCGAGAGACAATGTAGGAATGTAGAGCGACAACGCATGAAATAACATTGCTTATTAATATTGCCGTGGAACGGTTGTTATCTGAGTCTGAATCAGAACCCAGCGATATAGGCGTCGAATGGGAAACGTAAAAATAACAACATCCGATTTTGAGCAACTGATGCAAACAGTCGCGAACGGCTGGAAGGAAGGCAACGCGCGGAAGGCCGCCGATTGTTTCAGCGAGGATGCCATCTACATTGAGCCACCGGACAAACAGCTCTACCACGGCCGCGCAGAACTTTACGATTTTTTCGGGGGTGATGCCGGCACGGACCTCCCTATGAAGATGACCTGGCATCACCTCGCCTTCAATGAAGAGGAACAGCTTGGCTTTGGCGAATATACCTTCCAACTCCGCGGGCGCTATCATGGTATTGTTGTGGTAAAGATCGAATTCGGTTTGATCAAACACTGGCGCGAATATCAGTATCGAACTGATCTGAACTGGGAAGAATTCACGAGCCATAACCCGTTTTAGGGTGTTGAGCTGAACCATTCGGCCGAGCAACATACAGGACGAGAGGCATTTTCGTTGCATCGAATTGAAAATTATCGTCTGAACTCCCAAAGCTATCGGTGGTTTTCAGGAGCTCCACCATGTTGACAAACATTCGACGATGGCTTGCACCGCCCGTCTTTGAAGG
>Ga0126306_10001291_pt1 | contig 13247 bp, 16 predicted proteins | sample Plot27_FD_92592 | JGI IMG/M metagenome (GOLD analysis project Ga0126306, IMG submission 92592) | Serpentine soil microbial communities from UC McLaughlin Reserve, CA, USA - Plot27 | ecosystem: Environmental > Terrestrial > Soil > Grasslands | place: USA: UC McLaughlin Reserve, Lake County...
CCCACGACGACGAGGACCTGCGTGCTCGAAAGGCGCTGCTGGTCCTGATCTCAGTGTTGATCCTGCCGGTCGCGGCGCTGTGGGGGTCGCTGTATCTCGCGCTCGGATCGCCGGTCGGTGTGGTGCCGCTCGTGTACTTCGGCATCCTGCTCGGTGCGATCGCCGTGTTCTCGCGCACGCGCGACTTCCCGTGGTTGCTCCGGGTGGGCCAGGTCGACATCCTGTTCGCGCCGACGCTGTCGATGATCCCGCTCGGCGGATTCCTCGACTCCGGCGGCGTCGGCCTGTGGGGGATTCTCGCCCCACTCGGGGCGCTCGTGTTCAGCGACGTCGGGTCGGCGGCCCGCTGGTACGTTGCGTACGTCGTCGTGTTCCTCGTATCGGGGGCCGCAGGCGAGGTCGTGGGCCCGATTCCGCCGCCGCTGCCCGGCTGGTTCACGAGCACGATGCTGGCCCTGAACATCGCGGTCGGCGGCACCATCGTGTTCACGCTGCTCGCGGTGTTCGCCAGCCAGCGCCGGGATGCGCTTGCAGCGCTCCGGCAGGAACAGGCGAAGGCCGAAAACCTCCTGCTCAACATCCTGCCGCGCTCGATCGCCGACAAGCTGAAGGCCCAGACCCAGCCGATCGCGGATCAGTTCGGGTCGACGTCGATCCTGTTCGCCGACGTGGTCGACTTCACGCCCTGGTCGGAGCGGCTCCTGCCCGCCGAGGTAGTTGGCTACCTCGATCACCTATTCAGTCACTTCGACGAGCTCGCGGAGCGGTATGGGCTCGAGAAGATCAAGACCATCGGGGACTGCTACATGGTCGCCGCGGGCGTTCCGACACCACGTCCCGACCATGCTCGCGCGCTCGCACTCATGGCGCTCGACATGGTCGAGGCGATGCGCTCGAGCGCCGAAGTCGGGCACTTCGGCCTCGAGCTCCGGGTCGGCATCAATTCGGGCCCGGTAGTGGCCGGCGTGATCGGCCGGAAGCGCTTCCTCTACGACCTCTGGGGCGACGCCGTGAACACGGCCAGTCGCATGGAGTCCCACGGGACGCCGGGGCGGATCCAGATCACTCGCGCGACGTACGAGCTGCTCGCCGACGAGTTCGAGTGCGAGCCGCGGGGGACGATCGCGGTCAAGGGGAAGGGCGAGATCGAGGCGTGGTACCTCATCGGTCCACTGGGCGACCGCGCGTCAGCCGACGACGGGGCCTGCGAGCCGACGCTCGCCGACCGAGGGCGCGCCTGAACATCGCGCAATGCGTGATCGAGATGCCCTTCGCCGCGCGACGCGTCGGCAGGCGACCGAATCAGCCGTCCCTCGATCAAGGGAGACACCGCAAGAACCGAAAGTTCTCCGACTCTGTTATGTGAGGGGGCCGTTCCGGGGACTGAAGGGGTGAGGCGACCGGACGACCCCCTCGTCTGCTTCCGCGGCCGCAGACGCTCTCCTCGAACGAGCGCGTGCCACCTTGCGACCGCTACGTCGACATGTGAGCATGACCGCGGCGCTTTCGCTACGCGAGGAGACACGTGAAGACCCGGCCTTGTCTGCTGCTCGTCGTGGTGGCCGCCTTCGTCACAGGATGTGGCTCGGACGGATCATCCTCCGAGGGGCAGGTACCGGGTGACGCGACCACCTCGACGACTGCGGCCGCTACGACTGCGCCGGCCACGATCGTCGGCAGATGGAGACGCGCGCATGAGTGCGCGCAGCTGGTGAACGCGCTCGATGAGGCCGGCCTCGTAGCGGTCGCGCCGTCGGTCGCAGGCGAGTACTTCCCTGGAAATGAGCGCCGCGGACCTCTCCCGGAAGGACGATCTCTGTGAGGGCGCTGAACCGTTCGTTCACTATCACTTCTTCGACGCAGACGGCCAGTTCGGCTCACTCGACGAGACCGAGAACCAAGTCGATGACGCCCCCTACGAGATCATCGACAGCCGAACGTTCCGGATCGGCGCGGGCCAAAGCGGCGCCGGCCCAGGCGTTGAATTTCACTATGAGATAAACGGCGACACGCTGACGCTCTCGCCCGTGATCACTCAAGCAATGAAAAAAGATGAGGCTTTGGCTAACCCGTTTCAGTTCACCGATGCGGGGTGGGCGGTCGCGGTGGCCTACCCGGGTGAAGAGTGGAAGCGCGTTAGCTGCGGGAACTGGTGCTAGCGATCGCCAGCGACGTCGTCGCCGCAGAGGCGAGAACCCATGGCCGCCCCGTCAACCGCACCTCGACCTCCACTATCCGTGTGCTCCGTAGGTCCGCTACATGGGCGCGACGCTGACGTGCACACGCTGCCGCCGCGAGAGGCCGCTCAGCCTCTTCAGGGGCAGGCTGAAGGTCGTCTACGACGGCCTTTGAGATGGTCTGCCGGACGTGCCAGGCCGAGTGGTGGCGAATGCGGCAGTTGGCCGCAAAAGCGCAGTTCCACCTACAACCCCTCCTAGGCGAGCGCCGATCCGTGCGGTGGGCGTTCTCCGTCGCTCCGCACACGGATCGGGACGAGCCGCCGCGGAGGCCGGGCTTCGCCCGGCCGTGAGCACCTGCGGCGAGGCCGCCCCCTGCGAAGAGGAGGGGTTCGTGGGGGAACCACGGGTTCCCCCACGTTTACGGAGAGGGCGGGATTTGAACCCGCGACGCACCTTGCAGCACGTACGCGATTTCCAGTCGCGCTCCTTAGACCACTCGGACACCTCTCCGAGCGAGGGGAGGGTAGCCGCTAGTGGGTCGGGAGTACGAGCGCTTCGTGGCCGCCGCCGGGCTCTTCTTCTTCCACCGCGAAGAGCTCGACGGCCAGCAGCATGGCGACGAAGAGCACCGCGGTCACGGCGATGAAGAGGTTCCGCCGGTCGCCCGGAAAATTCGGATCGCGCCGCGGGAGGATGAACGACGAGACGAGCGAGAAGACGATGAAGATCAGCGCCATCCCGCCGAGCAAGAACTTGTTCTGCGTCGAGACCGCCGCGAGCACGGGCGGAGCCTAACTGCTCGGCGTCGGCCGAGGCTGCTCGAGCAGGCGCTCTTCCTCGCGGCGGCGAAGCGAGCGGCGGACGAGGAAGAGCAGGGCGGCGATCACGGCGAGCGGCGCGAGCACGATCAGCAGGAAGAGCCCGGCCGCCGCGGCCACCGAGAGCACCTCGACGGCGTCCCCGACTGCGCCGTCGATGCGGCTGTCGCCGGCGGCGGCAGCCGCGCGCCTCGTCTCGAGCGTGAGCGAGAACTCGGAGAGTGCCACCTCGTTCGCAATGCCGGTGCGCTCCCGGGTCAGCTGCTTGAGCTCGCCCTGGAGCCGCTGCCTGCGCAGCTCGAGTCGCAGCCGGTCGACCTTCGAGAGACCTCCCTGCGCGAGCTGCGCATCGATCTCCGCGACCTGGATCCGCAGCGTGTCGATCCGCTTCGCGAGTCGGTCGAGATCGGCCTGGCGGTCCTGGACCGTTACTTGCTGGCCGGTGATCGCGCCGAGCTCGGAGAACTGCGCGATCGCGTCCTGGACGCGACGCTGCGGGATCCGCAGCACGAGGTCAGCCCGCCCGGTTCGTCCCTGCGTGGCGACGTTCGACGAGACGACGAAGCCGCCGAGGGAGCGTGTCGTGCGGATCGCCTCGGCGCTCGCGTCGGAAAGGTTGCGGTTGTCGCGCACGGCGAGCGCGAGCGACACGTCCCACTCCTGCGCGCGTGCGGTCTCGGAGATCGTTGGTGCGAGTGGACCAGCGAACGCGTCCTCGGCGTCCTTTGCCTGCGGCGCGGGCTGCGCCTCGAGCGCCGCCGCGCGCTCCCGACTGAACGCGACGCCCTGGTCGGAGTTGTCATCGCCACGCCCGAGAAGTGCGGCACCGGCGAACGCCAGCGCCACCGGGACGACCACGAGCACCGGCCGCCAGCCGAGCGAGCGTTGTCGTTCGGGCTCGCGCAGGGTGCGCACGCGCTCACGCACTTCGCGCGGCGCCTGCGGCGAGGCGGTCCGCAGCTCGCGGATCATCCTCTCCAGCTGCGCGTCACGCTCGGTCTCCGGCGGCATGCCGCGCAAGAGCCCTTCGATCCGTTCAACGTCGGTGGCGTCAGGCGAGCGCATCCGCTGCCATCCTTTCTTCGAGCTTGGTCAGGGTGCGTGCGAGCCGCATCGAGCACGCTGTGCGCGAGACACCGAGCACGCGCGCGGCGGACTCCGCGTCGAGATCGAGCACGACCCGAAGTGCGAGCACCTCACGCTCGGCGGCCGTCAGCTCCCCCACAGCGGCCTCGAGTTCCGGCGAGAGCCCGGCGAGGTGCAGCTCCTCCGCCTCAGGCTGTTCGAGCGCGAAGCGCTCCTCGCGGCGGCGGCGGCGGGCGTCGGCCCGGAAGTGGTCGAGCGCGGTCGTCCGCGCGATGCTGCAGAGCCAGGTGATCGGGGCGGCTCTACGCGGGTCGTAGCGCCGCCACTGCTTGAGCGCCTTCTCGAACGTGGCTCCCGTCAGGTCGTCGGCGAGGCTGGGGTTTGCCGTGAGCATGAGCAGATAGCGATAGACCTCGTCCAGGCAGTCCTCGGCGACCCCTGCAAACGTCGGCCGGTTCACATCGCTTCTACGCCGCGGGCGGCCCATCACGTCACACGGAAGCGGTCGATCGCCTTGCCCGCAAGGTCCAGGACCTGGACGACGACGCCGTCCACGTTGACGGTTACGTGGAGAAAACCGTGCCCGACTCCGGCCGCGAGCCTCCGCGGGTAGCCGCGTGGGCACGCCGTCAGCTTGTAGAGGCCTGCTCCGCCTCCCCCGTGGACGACGTAGGTGACCCCATTTCGAGAGAACCGTTGGTAGTTGTGGTCGTGCCCGCTCAAGACCAGCCGGACGCCGTAGCGCTCGAAGAGCGGGACCCACGCATACCGAACGACCGCACTCCCGAGATGGCCGCCGCAGGTGTACGGGGGATGATGCAGGACGACGATTCGGCGAAAGCCGGAGCGACGCGCGAGCGTGCGCTTCAGCCATCGGGTCTGTGCGGTCGTGATCGCGTTCGAGTCGAGCACGATCAGCTCGACCTCGTTGACGCTCCGCACGTAGTACGGCCCGGGCATGCCGAGGAGGCCGAACTCGTAGCGACCGCGGTCGACCTGGACGTCGTGGTTCCCAAGCGTGCCGGCGACGCCGATCCCCTCAGCGCTCAGCCACCCGAAGGTGGCGGTCCAGTTCGCACGGAACGAGCGACCGCGCGTGTAGTCGTTGTCGCCAAGCGTCACCAATACGTCGGCGGATGAGCGTGACACGTAGTCGCGCACGGATGTGCCCAACGCTTGCTGGCGCTGGCCACCGACGCCGAAGTCGCCGATCGCAAGGATGCCCGTGGCCCCGCGTGCGGACGGAATGACGAGCAGTGCGACGACGATGCAGATCCGGAGCGTGACTATGGTTCCGAATCATGGCGACGCAAGAGCTCCTTCAGGGGTACGCACGGTTGGCGGTCGAGATCGGCGTGAACCTCCAGCCGGGTCAGGATCTCCAGGTCAACTGCAACCCCGAGCACCTCGAGCTCGCGCGCGCCGTTGCCGACGAGGCCTACCGCGTCGGCGCACGCTGGGTCGATCTCAACGTCACCGACCCCCGCGTCCGCCACTCTCAGATCGAGCACGGGCCCGAGGAAGAGCTGGAGTGGACACCGCCGTGGCTGCTCGCCCGCCTCAACGATCTGGCCGAGCGGCAGGGAGCGGTGCTCCTCCTGGTCGGCGACGCCGAGCCCGATCTCCTCTCCGATCTCGACCAGCAGCGCGTTGCGAAGGCACGCATGAAGGAGCTCCGGACGCGGCAACTCGAGCTCGTCGCGTCCGGGAAGCTCTCCTGGGCAATCGTCGGCAGCCCGAACCCGGGCTGGGCCGAAGCGGTGCTCGGCGAGCCGGACGTCGACCGGCTCTGGGAGGCCGTCGGCGCGACCGTCCGGCTGGACGAGGCCGACCCGGTCGCCGCGTGGCGCGAACACATCGACACGCTCAAGGCACGCGCCGCATCGCTCAATAGACGCCGCTTCGACGCCGTCAGGTTCTCGGGGCCCGGGACCGACCTCACGATCGGATTGACTCCGCACTCTCGCTGGTTGGCAGCCGAGACGCGCACGGCGTGGGGCCAGACGCACGTGCCGAACATGCCGACCGAGGAGGTGTTCACAACGCCCGACCGGCGCCGTGCGGATGGCACCGTCCGCTCCACGATGCCGCTCGTCCTGCAGGGGACGATCGTGCGCGACCTCGAGCTGCGCTTCGCGAACGGCCAGATCGTGGACGTGAAGGCGTCGAGCGGCGAAGAAGTGTTGCGCAAGCAGATCGAGACCGACGAGGGATCGCGGCGGCTCGGCGAGGTCGCGCTTGTCGACGGCGACTCCCGCGTCGGGCGGACCGGCCTGACGTTTCTCAACACGCTGTTCGACGAGAACGCGACATCGCACATCGCGTTCGGTCAGGCGCTGACGGAGGCCGTCGAAGGCGGCTCGACCATGACGCAGGAAGAGATGGCCAACGTCGGGGTGAACGAGTCGACGGTCCACGTCGACTTCATGATCGGCGGTGCCGGTGTCGACGCCGACGGGGTCGACGCTGACGGCAAGGCCGTCCCGATCATCCGCGAGAACGCCTGGGTGCTAGAGCACGACGCCGATTAGCTGCGCAAGTCGCGAACCCGCTCGCGCGGATCCGCGACTGCGCGAAGACCCCTAAAGGCGGCCGCTTCGCGGCCGCTGTCGCAGCGATTTCACATCAGGCCTCTAGCTCGACGACCGCCGCTGCACGCGCCGCAGGCTCGGGCAACGCGCCGGCGTCCGACTCCCACGCGAGCACCTTGACGCCTTCCCACCAGTGCGGGTACCCGTTGTCCTTGCCCGGGATCCAGACGAGCAGGCGTGCCTTGGGCTGCAGCTCCAGGTAATCGCGTGTCGCACGCTCGACCTGCTCCCAGTCGGTGTCGTCGACGATCAGCAAGGCGCGGTCTGCGAGCCACGGCTCGATCATGCGAAGACCGTCGAGCTGCTTTTCGTACGTGTGCCCGTTGTCGTAGTAATAGACGCCGACGGATTTGCCGGCGAGCGCACCGGACGGCACGACCTGGAACGCGTCGCCCTCGACGATCGTCGGCAGCTCGAGCCCGAAGTGCTTGACGTTCTCCTCGAGCTCCTTCCGCGAGGCTCCACTCATCGAGAAGTTGTCGATCGCGACGAAGTCGGCATCGTCGTTGCCGACCATCGCGGCGATCAGGCTCGTGCCGTGGTAGCTCCCGACTTCGACGTAGCTCTCCGTCGGCTCGAGCATGCTCGCCGCGAGGTTGAGTAAAGCGAGGTTGTTCTCGCACGCGAGCCCGGGCACCTCGTCGAGGATGCGCGTGAAGCGGCGACCGTGCGGGTTCGGCGAGATCGGAAACTCGTCGAAAAGCGCATGAAGCGCCGGTTCGAACCGGTCCGGATCCACGGGCTACTCGGTGGCGGCGCGGAGGACGGCGCGAATGCTGATGATCCCGATCGCGCGCTCGCCATCGACGATCGGAAGGTGACGAAAGCCGTTGTCGAGCATGATCTTCGCCGCCTCGTCCGCGGTGTCGTCCGGACGGGCGGTGATCGGGTCCGGCGTCATCCATGCGCGGACGCGCTCCTCCGAAGAGTGCGTCCGGGCCGCGACCGAGCGCATGACGTCGCGGTCGGTGAGGATCCCGATCAGCCGCCCAAAATCGGACACGGCTGCGGCACCGCGGCCTGCGTCCACCATCTTCTGGGCGGCCTCTCCGATCGTGTCCTCGGGCGCCACCGTGACGAAGGTGTCGTGCATCAGCTCACCGAGGGTGCTCATCCGGCGAGGATAACCCGAGGAGCGGCGCGAGGTGTAGCAGGAGAACGGCCCGAGACCGAGTAGTGGCAGGACCCATGCGCCGTTTCGCCGTCCTCCTCACGGTCGCAGCGCTGGCCGTCGTCGCCCCCGCGGGCGCCTCGGCCATGGCGCCGTACGAGGTCGCCGGCCTCCAGGTCGCCCTCTACCGCTTCGGCCACTACAAGGGTCCGATCGACGGCATCGCCGGGCCGATGACGAAGCGCGCCATCGTCGCCTTCCAGCGCGAGCGCGGACTCGCGGCCGACGCGAAGGCGGGCAAGCAGACGCGCGTCGCGCTCGGCCGCTACGGCCGGCCGCTCTTCGGCGTGCGCACGCTCAAGCGGGGCAAGGTCGGCTTCGACGTGTCGGTGCTGCAGTTCCTACTCGCGAAGAACGGCCTCCCGCCGAACCGGCTGAACAGCAACTTCGGCCCTGCGACCGAACACCTCGTGCGCCGGTTCCAACGCAAGGCCGGCCTGCCGGTCGACGGCGTCGTCGGCAAGGCGACGCGCAAGGCGCTCGTTGCGGCGAAGAAAGGGAAGCAGCCGAAGAAGGCATCGAAGGCAACGAAGCGCCACGTCGTGCGGCCGGGTGAGACGTTGACCGCGATCGCCGATCGCAACGGAACGACGGTGCGCGCGCTCGCGAGCCGCAACAAGCTCGATCCTTCGAACATGCTGCTGATCGGCACGAAGCTCGTCGTCCCGAAGGGCGGCTCGGTCGCGGGCAGGACTTCGGTCGTGGCCTCGATCAACCGATGGGCAGCCCACTACGGCGTGAGCGCGGACCTCGCGCGCGCGCTCGCCTGGCAGGAGTCAGGCTTTCAGCCGCACGTGCGCTCGTCGGTGGACGCCGTCGGAGTGATGCAGGTGATCCCCGAGACGCGCGACTTCGTCGAGGTCTTCGTCATCGGTCTTCGCATCGAGCGCACGACGGACGGGAACATCCGCGTCGGCGTGGCCTACCTCGACCATCTCCTCCGCCAGTTCAAAGGCGACGTCCGCCTCGCCGTCGGCGCGTACTACCAGGGCCCGGCAGCCGTGCGAAAGCACGGCCTCTACCCCGAGACCCGCCGCTTCGTCGCGAACGTCGAGGCCCTCCGCGGCCGCGTCTGACCAAGCGAACGCCGGCCCAGTGACGCGAGGCTCATCTACGCGAGTAGGTAGATCAGCAAGATGATCAGCAGGACTACGAGAACGCCACCCCCGATATACATGCCTTTCCTCCGATCCTTGTTCAACGTGACTTGACGCCGAGCGCATTCCCGTTAGTCCCGGCTCGAAACGGGTACTGGTTGATCACCTGTAACGACGAAAAGAAGGGGGTCTGATGAATCTCCGGGTCATCCCGACGAAGGCGCATGGCGCCGTCGACATGGCGACCGGTCCGGCGTTGATCGCCGCGCCAACCTTCCTGCGCATGAACGGCAACAAGGGCGCGACGATCCCGCCGCGGGTAGTCGGCGCCGCGGCGTTGGTCTACGCGCTGCTCACCGACTACGAGTTCGGCCTCAAGCGGGTCTTGCCGATGCGGGCGCACCTCGCCCTCGACGCCGTGGCCGGCACGGCGCTTGCAGCGACGCCGTTTCTCACGCGGGCGTCGAAGAAGGGTATTCGCCACTGGCTGCCGCACACGGTCATCGGAGCGAACGAGGTCTTCCTTGCCCTGGCGACGAAGGAGCGCCCGCCGCGGGCTCGGCGGCTGCGCGCCTGGGCGCCGAAGGGGGCGCTCGGCGCTGCAGGCGTCGCCGCGCTCGCCGGCGCGGCGATCGTCGCGAAGCGCAAGCGAACGGACTACTGACCTGTACCGAGGGCGCCCGCGCAGGCGGGCGCCCTCGGCCTTGCATCTGCCCGCGCGAAACGCGAACCTTTGGCGATGGCGCGGGAACGATGACCCGACCGATCGTGTTCCTCTCGGACTTCGGCTACCGCAACGAGTGGGTCGGGATCTGCCACGCGGTCATCGACAAGATCGCGCCCGAGAGCCACGTCATCGACCTTTCGCACGGCGTTCCACCGTTCGACGTCCGAGCGGGCGCGCTGCTCCTGGCGGACTCGCTCCCTCTGCTCAGGCACGACGCCGTCGTCCTCGCGGTCGTTGACCCGAGCGTGGGCCGCGACCGGGACATCGCTGTGAGAACGGGGGACGGACGCCTGCTCGTCGGCCCCGACAACGGGCTGCTCTCTCCGGCCTGGCACGCGGCGGAGGGCGTCGCCGATGCGGTCTCGATCACGAAATCGTCGATCCTGCTCGAGCCGGTGTCGCCGTCCTTCCATGCTCGCGATGTGCTCGCCCCCGCCGCGGCGCACCTGGCGACGGGCGCAGCGCTCGAGGACCTCGGCGACCCTGTTGAGCCGCAGACGCTGGCAGAGGTTCGGATTCCGGAGCCTGAGGTGGAGCCCGGCAAGATCGCCTGCGAGGTGCTCGACCTCAACCGCTTCGGCAACGTGCAGCTCAACGTACGCAGCTCGCACCTCGCTTCCGCCGGCCTCGATCAGGCGGAACGCGTGTCGGTCGAGGCGCATTCCGGCGCCGCGGTGGTCAAGCGTGTCTCCACCTACGCCGACCTCGCCGGGGGCGAGTGGGGAATGATCGTCGACCCTCGTGGCTGGCTCTCAGTGGTCCGGGGCAACCCGGCCAACGCTGCCGAGGCACTCGGGGTCGGGAGCGGCGACCTCGTCTGGCTCAGCGGCGACCGCATTGACGCGAAGTAGCTCGAGGTTCGGATGAGCGCGGGCGGATTCGATGGGTTCTTCTATGGCACGAGCTAGCCTGCGTCATCGGGTGCAACACCGTGCCCGAGCCGTGCGAACCCTGCGTGGAGCTCGTTCACAACGACGGGCGCGTTGCCCAGTAGCTCCCCCTTCCGGCGCATCTGATCCAGCACCGCGCTGCTCGGCTTACCGTAGAAGTCGACCCTCGAGAGCTTGACCAACTCCGTGAACTTCCGGAAGACGGGGCCTGCCACGTTCATGTGGAGCTCCATCGATGCCGAGCTCGGGTGGATCTGGACGACCGTCATCCGGGTGCCGTCCTCGTCGAAGTAGATGTTGTAGGCAATCGGGTCGGCCTCATTGGCCTCGACGAACTCGACCAATTCCCGCAGCGCCGTCTTGAGCTCCTCGAGCTTTCCCTCGCAGATCTCAGAGGTGTCGACGACGATGATTTGATCGGACATGCTTCCGCGGTCTTGTGCATGCTCCGCGGTCTCTCCCGAAGCGTATGAGTCGGAGCGATCAAAGCAACGCCAATAAACGAGCAGTCTCCGCGGGATTGCGTGCGAAGGTAGGCGGGTAAGGCTCGACGGAATACCGAGCGAGGACGACATCATGGCCGACCATGTGGCCACCGCAGAAACCGAGATCGATGCGTCACCGGACCAAGTCTGGAGTGCGCTGACGGACCCCGACCAGATCAGGAAGTACATGTTTGGCTCTCAGGTCGAGACTGACTGGCAGCGCGGCAGTGCGATCGTCTGGAAGGGCGAGTACGAAGGCAAGAAGTACGAGGACAAGGGCGAGATCCTCGAGATCGAGCCAGAGCGACGTCTAAAGATGACGCACTTCAGTCCATTGAGCGGCCAGGAGGACGTTCCCGAGAACTACCACACGCTCGTCTACGAGCTCGAGGAGCACGGGCAGAAGACGTGCGTCTCACTAAGTCAGGACAACAACGCGAGTGAGGAGGCAGCCGAGCACTCGCAGGCCAACTGGGAGAAGATGCTCTCCGGGTTGAAGCAGGTCGTCGAGGACCGCTAGCGCGAGACGCTAATCGGGAACCATGAGTTTCAGCTGGGTAGGTACCGATCGCGCAGGGCGGCGGCCGTCTGCCCTGGGAGGACATTGGCGTCGAGGAGTTCCTCGACGGTCACAGAGGAGAACGTCGACTGGTCCGCGAGGAGGTCTCGGTACCGGGCGCACGCGCCGGCGAAGTCCGAGTTGCCGGCGGGGTGGACGACGACGTAGCGGCCCCAGTTCCACGTGCCGCTTGCATGCTGGAGCATCGACAGCAGCAGAAGGTGCTCGAGCCACATCACGGCGAGCTCTGACCTCCCCTTGACTGCATCCATCGCCCCCGGCGCAAAGACGCCCGATCGCTCGGCGACCTCCAGGTACCTCGCGAGGTTGCTCGGCTTCGGGATCTCGGGCTTGGTCCACTCGTGGTACTTGGTGTCGAGTCCGACGATCCCCTGTATTCCGTCGTCGAGGTCGAGCACGAAGGCCACATCGAAGGCGCGGAGGCTGTTGAGGTATGCCGGATCGAACCGGGCCGGCGAGTGCGCGAACCGGACGTCGCACACGGTGCCGGGCGCGTCCGGCCACCAGGTGCGGACGGCCCGGTCGGCAAGCCCGAGTTCGCCTGCCAGGTCGCCGAAGAGGTTGAAGGCCATCGCGGGCGACCACAGCAGGTCGGCCCACAGCCGCTGGTGATCGAAGCTCTGGTGAGGTTCGATGTTCGACGTTCTGGCGCTCGCCGCCTCGAGCGCGCGAGAGGTGAGGAAGTTCGCGCCGGTCTCTCGGGCGTAAACGAGCGGGAGTCGACTCCCGACGGGGCGCACCGGCTCGCCATCGCGTTTCGGCGCGATCGGCTGAGAACCGATGGGGTGCCCGTTGGCCTCACGCCACTGCGCCTGGTGGTAGCGCAGCCTCCGACGGAACTCGGTCATCGCCGGTCGCCGCGGCACCTGGTCGTCGGCCTCCCAGCAGTGCGCGGCCTCGAGCTCTTGCCTGGTGAGAGTCGCGGCCACGTCGACATCGTAGAGTCGACCTCCCCGAGCGCCCAAGGGCGATTTCGAGTCCGTTGATTCTTCTCAACGGTCTCGGTACGGACGCTTTTCCGCGGTAACGTGACATCAGAGCTTTGCCCTCCTCGTTTGCAGCAGAAGGCCCGCCCACGCGGGCCTTCTGCTTCGCTGGCCGAAAACGAGGGCGAGGCGGGAGAGGTTCAAAGACGGACCCCGACACATCCGGCACGCAGTCACGCGACTTTGGCCGACTCAGGATTTCTCGAACAGCGCCTCAATGGGTTCCACCGTCAGGTCGTCGATGTCGGTGGTCGCGGCTCGGAAGCACGACGGGAATCGGAGGACGATCGGGCCGTAGCCGTACTCCTCGTGCTCCCCGTACGCGTCGTGCAACTCGGCCAGCATGGCCGGATCAAGATGTACTGGTTCCTGCGGAGCATCTCTGAGCCCGGCCTCTACCGCCTTCAACTCCCGAAGATGCAACGCCACCTTCAAGGGCCTGAAGTTGCACCACTGCAGAACGGGGCAGCACCTTTCGGGCGAACGCCTTCGTCAATCTCGCCGGATGTCGAGATGGGCGCACCTGGGATCGAACCAGGGACCTCCCGCGTGTGAATCAGGTGCGGGAAGCTCCGGGAGGCCCGCCGAAGCGGGCCTCCCGGAGACCGACTGTCTCAGGCGATGGTGACGACCACG
>Ga0126306_10001293_pt1 | contig 13238 bp, 13 predicted proteins | sample Plot27_FD_92592 | JGI IMG/M metagenome (GOLD analysis project Ga0126306, IMG submission 92592) | Serpentine soil microbial communities from UC McLaughlin Reserve, CA, USA - Plot27 | ecosystem: Environmental > Terrestrial > Soil > Grasslands | place: USA: UC McLaughlin Reserve, Lake County...
ACGGCTCTTCACCGATCCGGCTGACGCGCGCCGCGTCCTGGCCTGGATCACCGGGCGGGGGGAGTGGCCGGACCGTATCGAACTCCGCCCCTGGATGTGAGCCGTCCTGGCCGGCCTCACTGTGTGACCGTCGCGGCGGAGTCGAGCAGGGGGCCAAGTTCGCGCGCCACGGTAGTGAGGGCGTTCACGTCGTGTTCGGCCCGAGCAATGAGGATCGCGCCCTCCAGGGCGCTGACCATGAGGGTCGCGAGTGAGTCGGCCCGGCCGACCGGCGTGCCCATCTCGGCGAGGAGGTCCGGAAGCTGGTCGACGGCGACTTCGCCGTCCAGGCGTCGATCACCAAACGTCCTGGAAAACAGCCGGCTGGTCGCGGAGGCGGCACGAGCGTCCGACCTGGCCTCGCCGCTCCTGGAGGTCTGCCACGCGCTCTACGGCGAGGCGCTGGCGCGGGGCCACGGGGACGCCGACATGGTGGCGGTGGTCCGCGCGATCGAGGCCCGGACGGCCGCTCAAACGCAGGCTCGGGCCGCCTGGCCACGGCGAGCACGCCGACCCTGGACGTGGGCACGAACCCCACCACGCCCCAGCCGCGCGGCCGCTCTGCCAGCGCAGATCACGGACGCGCCCGAATGAGCCAGCGAATCGCTGCAGTTACTCGCGCCTTGGATGGGTTTCGTACATGCGTGCCCAGGCGAGTAGGCCGGAGGCGGCGGTGAGGGCGGCGACGGCGCCGGTGGCGGTGCGGATGCCGTAGGCGTCAGCGAGCAGTCCGGCGAGGAGGGCGCCGATGGCGAAGCCGCCGTCGCGCCATAGCCGGTAGACGCCGACGGCGCGGGCGCGCCAGGCTGGGTGGGCGACATCGCCGACGGCGGCGAGCAGCGTGGGGTAGACCATGGCGGTCCCGGCGCCGAGCAGGATCGCGGCGGCGGCCCAGGCGGTGAACGAGTCCGCGGCGGCGATCCAGGCCAGCGCGGCCGCCTGGGCGAGCATGCCGGTGACGATGAGCGGTTTGCGGCCGTACCGGTCCGACAGCGGGCCGGTGGCGAGTTGGCCGATGCCCCAGACAGCGGGGTAGAGGGCGGCGAGCGCGCCGATCTGGGTGAGGGTCAGGCCGGCGCTGGCGAACAGGAGCGGGAACAGTCCCCAGGCGAGGCCGTCGTTGAGGTTGTTGACGAGGCCCGCCTGGGACACCGAGGAAAGGGCGGGTTCCCGGTAGCTGACCAGGGCGGCGACCTGCCGGGTGGACAGGTCGGCATGGTGATCGCCGCGCGTCCAGACGTGGCCGGCGGCCTCGTGCCAGGCGTGTCTACGGGTTTCCCGAACGAACAGGCTGGAGAGGCCGAGGCCGAGGGCGGCATAGGCCAGGCCGAGCAGGAACGGCGCCGGACGCAGCCCGTACTCAGCGGCGAGGGCGCCCGTAGCCAGGGCGGTGCCGGCTACCGCGAGGTAGCCGGCGGCTTCGTTGAGGCCCATCGCAAAACCACGGCGGGCCGGTCCGGCGAGGTCGATCTTCATGATGACGGTGATCGACCAGGTAAGACCCTGGTTGACGCCGAGGAGCACGTTCGCCGCGACCACCCAGCCCCAGGACGGGGCCCAGATCAGCAGTAGCGGCACCGGCAGCCCGATCAGCCAGCCTGCGAGGAGTACTGGTTTGCGGCCGTAGCGGTCGGCGAGGGTGCCGGCGAAGAAGTTGGTGATCGCCTTGGTAGCTCCGAAGGCGAGTATGTAGGTGAGCGCTGCGGTGTAGGCGGCGAGGCCGAACTCGGTGTCGGCGAGCAGCGGCAGCACCGTGCGTTCCTGGCCCAACAGGCCGCCGACGAGGGCGTTGACGGCGACGAGCAGGGTGAACTGGGCGGCGTTGGCTCGCAGCCCGAGGCGGATTCCGGTGACTGAAGTGCTCACCGGCCTTCCTCGAGCGGGCGGCCCGTGGTCGCGGCCCAGTCTTCGGCGCCACCGACGAGCACCGCGACATCGCTGCGGCCAGCGCGTTGCAGGATGCTGGCAGCGGTCAGGGCGCGTTCGCCGTGCCCGCACATCACCACGGTTGACCCGGCCGGCGCGGTGTCCACTGTGGTCGCTAGCGCGCCGAGTTCCACATTGGTCGCTCCGGGCAGGTGTCCGGATTCGTACTCGGAGGACTGCCGCACGTCGAGCACCGCTCTATCGAGGTCGCCGGGGCGTGCCAGCGCGGTCGTGACCACGGGCTCCCCGGCTTCGCGCCATGCAGCGACGCCGCCGGTGAGTTCTCCGGCGATGCGGTCGAAGCCGATGTTGAGGGCCGGCCACAGGATGTCGGCTGGATCCTGGTCGGGATTGCGCACGATGACCACCGGCGTCGCGGGATCGATGAGCCACCCGAGCCAGCTAGCGAACTGGTCCCGAAGCGGGATCGCCACCGCATCGGGCAGGTGGGCGGCTGCGACGTCGCCCACCGGCCGCACGTCCACGACAATCGCCCCCGCCGCGAGCAGACGACGGACCGCGTCCACGTCCAGCGAGGCGAGGGTGGGCTCGCCAGGCACGAGATCGGGTCCACGCCGGTTGACCTCACCCAGCCAGGCGAAGTACGCCGGGTAGGAGCCCAGGCTCGACACCAGCCGGGTGACGAACGTGTCCTCGTCGTGGGCGGCGAGCAGCGCGTTGGCCGTCTTCTCCCGCCCGATGGTGGAGGTCCGGTCCGCGCCGGGCGGAGCGGCGCAATATGAGCCGGCGCCGTGGGTGGGCCACACCGCGGTGGCGTCGGGCAGCGCGGCGAGGCGGTGCAGCGACCGGTACTGGGCCCGCGCCAGGTCCACGGTCCGGTCGGCGCCGAGCAGGTCGGTGCGGGCCGCGGATCCGACGATCAGCGACCCCCCGGTGAACACCCCGACCGGCGCCGCGCCGTCGAGCAGCAGGAACGACAGGTGCTCGTCGGTGTGCCCGGGCGTGGCCAGTGCGCGCAGCGTGAGCCCACCGAGCTCGACCTCGTCACCCTCGGCCAGGCCGCGGTGCTCGAAGCCGCGACGGCCGGCGGCAGCGGCGAGAATCGTGGCCCCGTCGGTGGCGGCGAGCTGTCGCGCGCCGGTGAGGAAATCGGCGTGTAGGTGCGTGTCGGCCGCGAACACAACCCGGAGCGACCTACGTTCCGCGGCGGCGCGCAGCGCCCGCAGGTCCCGGGGCGGATCGACGGCCAGGGCCCGGCCGTCACCGAGATCGAGCAGGTAGGACGTGTTGCCCAGCCCGGCGTCCACGAGTAGCTCGAGGTCGACTCCGGCGGCGGTTGTGTGCACGGCCACTCCCACGTTTGGCGGCCAGCCGGTACGCTGACCTCGCCACCAATATTCCAAAGAACTCTGGAGAACGCTAGCGATGGGTGACCGGGACCGCAAGGACACGCTGTTCGCCGAGTTCGCCCGGGTCGGCAAGGCGCTGGGCAGCCCGAAACGGCTGGAGCTGCTCGACCTCCTCGCGCAGGGCGAACGCTCGGTCGACGCCCTGGCCACGGTCGCGGGCATGTCCGTCACCCTGACCTCGGCGCACCTGCAAACGCTGCGGGGGGCGGGGCTGCTCGCGGTCCGGCGGGACGGGACGAAGGCCTACTACCGGCTCGCCGGTCGCGACGTCGCCGCCCTGTACGCCGCGCTGCGTGACCTGGCTGCGGCCCGCCTGCCCGATGTCGCCGCGGCCGCGGCCAGCTACCTCGGCGCCGATCCCGACGGCGTAGACGAGATCGACCGCGACTCCCTGCTGGAACTCGCCCGCGCCGGCCAGGTCACGGTCCTCGACGTGCGACCCGCCGAGGAGTACGCCGCCGGGCACATCCCCGACGCGATCTCGATCCCGCTGGCCCAACTCGCGGACCGCATGGCGGAGTTGCCCGCGGGCACCGAGGTCGTCGCCTACTGCCGTGGCGCCTACTGCGTGCTGGCCCGCGACGCGGTACGGCTACTCGCGGCCGACGGTCGCGCGGCACGGCGGCTCGCTGAGGGCATGCTCGAATGGCGCCTGGCCGAGCTGCCGACCGTTGCCGGGACGCCGGCGTGACCACCGCGCATCCCGGCCTGGTTGGCGGACCGATCTATCTCGACTACAACGCCACCACTCCGGTCGACCCTGCGGTGGTCGAGGCGATGACCCCCTACCTGGCCGCCCATTTCGGCAACCCGTCCAGCGTCCACGCCTACGCCCACCCTGCCCGGGCGGCGTTGGACCGCGCCCGCAACCAGGTGGCCGAACTCATCGGTGCCGCGGGCGAGCAGATCCTGTTCGTCGCCAGCGGATCGGAGGCTAACAACCTCGCCATCCGGGGCGCCGTCCTCGCCAGCGGCCAAGACCGTGCCCACGTGATCACCCAACCCACCGAGCATCCCGCCGTCCTGAATACCTGCCGCGCCCTGGCCAGGCTGCACGGCGCCGAGATCACCTACCTGCCCGTCGATCGTGAAGGCCTCATCGACCCGGCTGAGCTGGCCGCCGCGATCACGCCACGCACGGTGCTGGTCAGCATCATGGCCGCCAACAACGAGACCGGCGTCGTGCAGCCCGTCGCCGACCTGGCCCGGGTCGCCCACGAACACGGCGCGCTGCTCCACACCGACGCCGCCCAAGCTGCCGGCAAGGTCCCACTCGACGTGGCCACGTCCGGCGTTGATCTGCTCACGGTCGTCGGCCACAAGATGTACGCACCCAAGGGCGTCGCTGCCCTCTACGTCCGCGCCGGTGTCGCGCTGGAACCCGTCATCTACGGCGGCGGGCAGGAACACGGGCTGCGCGCCGGCACGGAGAACATCGCCCTCGCCGTGGCCCTCGGCACCGCCGCCCGGCTCGCCGCCGACGACCTCGCCGCAGGCGGCGACCACCGGCTCCAGGCATTGCGTGACCGCCTCCACCAGCGCCTCGCCGACGCCCTACCGGACCGGGTGGTCCTCAACGCGCACCCCGACCGGCGGCTGCCAAACACGCTCAACGTCAGCGTCGATGGCGTCCGCGGCGACGAACTCCTCGCCGCTGTACCCGAGGTCGCAGCTTCCACCGGCTCCGCCTGCCACGCGGGCGCCACCGAGCCGTCGCCGGTCCTCCAGGCGATGGGCCTCAGCCGCGACCGCGCTCTGGCTGCCCTGCGGTTGTCTGTGGGCCGGTGGACCACAGAGCACGACATCGACAACGCCGCTGGTCGACTCAGCATCGGTGCCCTCACCCTGATGACCCGGTGCTGAACCCGACGTAGCTCGCCACCAAAAGCTTGACTGACCGGGTCGGTCAGTTATTCTGCAGGCATGGCCCGCGCTATCCCACCGGATCGGTTCGCCGCCGTCGTCCACGCGACGGCGCGGACCTTCATCACCCACGGCTACCAACGTACGCAGGTGCAGGATGTCGCGGACGCGCTCGGGCTGGCCAAGGGCACCCTCTACGGCTACGCCCAGGGCAAGGCAGCCTTGTTCGCCGCCGCGGTCCGCTACGCCGACAACGTCGAACCCCTCCCGAAGCCGGGCGATCTGCCGGTGCTGGCTCCGGCGGGTGGCGAGGTCGCCGCGCTGGTGACCGCGCGCCTGTCCGGGGAGCTCGCCGACCTGCGGCTGACGCAGGCGCTCGCCCAGCCCGGAGGGGATGGCTCCGCCGCGGAGCTGGAAGGTATCGTCACCGACCTGTGTGCCCGGCTGGGCCGGCACCGGGTCGCGATCAAGCTGGTCGACCGGTGCGCGCCGGAGCTGCCAGATCTCGCGGAGGTGTGGTTCGGTGCCGGACGCTGGGCGCTGGTCGCCGCGGTGGAGGAGTACCTGCGCCGCGGCCAGGCAACCGGTGCGCTCACGCTGGCCGGCCCGGCGCCGCTGATCGCGCGGACCATTGTCGAGCTGTGCGCGCTGTGGGCCGTGCATGTCCACTTCGACCCGTCACCTGCTCAGTCACCGGCAGGGCCGGTGGACGAGGCAACGGTCGCGGCCAGCCTGGCCAGGTTCGTCGCGCGCGCTACCAGTCATGACTCACCCGGAACCTGACCCTCTAACCGGAGGAGGCCGCTCATGCTCCGTCGTGCCTGCCCCGTCCCCGGCACCAAACGAGCCGGGCCGATCTCCCGCCGAGTGTCCCGGCAGGCGGCCCGCCCGCACGGGCTCGCAGGTCGACTCCTCGCCCGCCTGTGGCTCGCCGAGACCGCCGCCGCCAACGACGTCGCGGTCGAACTACTCGGCCCCGTCGCGGGGCAGCGGGTGCTGGAGATCGGCTTCGGCCCGGGCCGCACCCTCGACCGGCTCGCCGCCGCGGGTGCCGAGGTGGTCGGCGTCGAGGTGTCGGAGGCCATGCTGGCCACTGCGGCTCGCCGCAATGCCGCGGCCATCGCCGCCGGCCGTGCTCAGCTACACCGTGGCGACGGTACCGTCCTGCCTGTGCGGGGTCACAGCGTCGACGCGGTGATCGGGGTCCACACGGTGTACTTCTGGCCCGACCCGCCGGCCACTGTGGCCGAGATCGCCCGGGTGTTACGGCCCGGCGGCCGGATCGTGTTCGCGCTGCGGACTGCCGACCACCCGGTGCCGAGACGCTTCGACCGGGCTGTGTACCGGGTACCCACCACGGAGCAAGCCGTCGAATGGCTGCGCTCGGCCGGGTTCACCGACGTCCAGGTTCACCGGCGCCCCCAGGTCGCCGACGCCGTCATCTGGTTGACCGCCGCCACTCCCTCAGCCAACCGCCGCGGTTAGTACGTCGGCGTGGCGAGTCCGTACAGCCACGGGCTGACCGGGATCCACCGCGGCATCGGCTGGAACTCCTCGACCTCGACGAACGTGAACCCGGCACGCTCCACCGCAGCGCGGGTGTCCCGGCCCGGGTGGCAGCCGGCCGCCGCCCGTGTCCACAGTGGGGTGACCCGGTCCTGCCAGTGGGCCAGCCCACCGGTGCCGCGCACATGTTCCAGCACGATCAGTCGCCCGTGGGGCTTGAGTACTCGTCGCGCTTCGGCCAGCGCGCGGTCCGCATTCGTGACGGTGCACAGCACGACGGTGAACAGGACGGCGTCGAAGCTGGCGTCCGGATAGGGCAACGCCTCGGCGGCGGCGTCGTCGACCTGGACCGGGATCTCGGCACGGCCCGCCTTCTCCACGAGGCGCAGGCGCATCGCCGGATCCGGTTCGGTCACCACTACCCGCGCCGCCCGGCGCAGGTGGGACAGGTTCGCGCCGGTCCCGGCGCCGACGTCCAGCACCTCACCGGTCAGCTCGCTCAGTAGCCGCTCGCGCCGGGGCCCGAGGAAATCACGCTCGGCGGGCCTGGTGATGCGGTCGTAGACGGCGGCGAAGAGGCGGTGTCCGCGCGTTGCCATGTCGGTCATTCTGGTTCACGTGATGCCCCGGCGCATGGTCAGTCGCCGAACGCCTCGATCGCCGTTGATCGGATGCGCCCGGCCGCTGCGCGCCTGATGGAAGCGTACTCGGCTGCTCGCCGCCGACACGACACCGCCGACGAGTCCACCGGCCACCCGGCGACGACGCGGCTGGGCAGCGGCGCCGGGGGTGACGCTTGCCGTAGCCATGATGATTCCTCCAGGTCATGTGGGATCCCGGACCGGGATGTCGACACGACTCTAGGCACCGTGTGGCCGGCCGGTCGGTGACCGCGCACACTTCTCCGCGCCGACTGGTTCAGGGTCGAAGTTGGGCGCGGCCTCGCGCCGGCCCCAGCAGCGCAGCCGGTATTCCTCGACCGTGACCGCGCTTACATAGGCTCCTCTTGGGTCACGTGCCGTCGGTACGTAAGCGCGATCACCGAGACGGCATGGCCGGCCCAGTCAGGCTGGGACTTGCCCGCTGTTGCAGTCGCCGCGAGGAGTGTCATGACCGCTGTCGAACCCGCCGCCCCGTCGACCGGCTCCGGGCTGGTGAAGCGGGACCGCGATGAGGTATTCGTCGAGTACACGAAGTCGATCTGCCCGGTGTGCAAGGTCGTGGTCGACGCGCAGGTGAACATCCGCGGCGGCAAGGTATACCTGCGGAAACGCTGCCGGGAGCACGGGCAGTTCGAGGCTCTGGTCTACGGCGACGCGCAGATGTACATCGACAGCGCCCGGTTCAACAAGCCGGGCACGATCCCACTAACGTTCCAGACCGAGGTCCGCGACGGTTGCCCGTCGGACTGCGGGCTGTGTCCGGAGCACAAGCAGCACGCGTGTCTGGGGATCATCGAGGTGAACACCGGCTGCAACCTGGACTGCCCGATCTGCTTCGCCGACTCCGGCCACCAGCCCGATGGCTACTCCATCACTGTGGAGCAGTGCGAGCGGATGCTGGACGTGTTCGTCGCGTCAGAGGGCGAGGCCGAGTTGGTGATGTTCTCCGGCGGGGAACCCACCATCCACGGGAATATCCTGGAGTTCATCGACGCCGCGCAGGCCCGCCCGATCAAGTCCGTCAACCTCAACACCAACGGCATCCGGCTCGCCTCCGACCGGCGGTTCGTCGCGGAACTGGGTGCACGCAACCGGCCCGGCCGGGCGGTGAACGTCTACCTGCAGTTCGACGGGTTCGACGAGCGCACCCACGTCCAGATCCGGGGCCGGGACCTGCGGGCGGTCAAGCAGCGCGCCCTGGACAACTGCGCCGCCGCTGGCCTGACCGTGACCCTGGTGGCGGCGGTGGAGCGGGGCCTCAACGAGCACGAGCTCGGGGCGATCATCGAGTTCGGCGTGGCGCACCCGGCGGTGCGCAGCGTGTCGTTCCAGCCGGTCACCCACTCCGGGCGGCACGTCGAGTTCGACCCGCTGACCCGCTTGACCAACTCGGACATCATCCACGGCATCGCCGCGCAGCGCCCCGACTGGTTCCAGGCGAGTGACTTCTTCCCGGTGCCGTGCTGCTTCCCGACCTGCCGCTCGATCACCTACCTGCTCACCGACGGCACCCCTGGCGAGCCGGGCTTCGGGGTGGTGCCGATCCCGCGGCTGCTCCGGGTCGAGGACTACCTGGACTACATATCGAACCGGGTCGTGCCCGACCACGCGATCCGGGAGGCGCTGGAGAAGCTGTGGTCGGCGTCGGCGTTCATGGGCACCGACACCACGACCGAGCAGCTCACCGCCGCGGCCCAGGCCCTGGACTGCGCGGACGCGTGCGGGGTGAACCTGCCGGCGGCGATCGCGAACCTCACCGACCGGGCGTTCATGATCGTGATCCAGGATTTCCAGGACCCGTACACGCTCAACGTCAAGCAGCTGATGAAGTGCTGCGTCGAGGAGATCACCCCGGACGGGCGGCTGATCCCGTTCTGCGCCTACAACTCGGTCGGCTACCGGGAGCAGGTCCGCGAACAGATGTCCGGGGTTGCGGTGGCTGATGTGGTGCCGAACGCGGCGCCGATCCAGCCGTTGCTCACCGACTCCCCGTACGGCTCGAAGATCGCCGCCGGCAATGAGCGTGGCCGGCCGACGGTGGCGCCGGATGCCACCAACGTCGGGTCGAAGGCGGTCCAACGATGACCGCGCCGCAATCCACGCCGGCATCGACGCCGGAGCAGACCAAGGCGTGCTGCGCCGCAACCTATGGCTCCGACGTGGTGGCGCTGCTGCTCGGCGACTCCTACCACCCCGGTGGGCCGGCGCTGACCCGCCACCTCGCGGACCGGCTCGGCCTGCGCGCCGGTGACCGGGTGCTGGACGTGGCCAGCGGCCGGGGCGCCAGCGCGTTGCTGCTGGCGGCCGAGTACGGCGTCGACGTCACCGGTGTGGACCTGTCCGAGGCCAACGTCGCCCTCGCGGCTGGCGCGGTGCAGGGCGCCGGCCTCGACGCCAGGGCCCGGTTCCGGGTGGGCGACGCGGAACGGCTCCCCGTCCAGGCGCGCTCGGTCGACGCGGTGGTGTGCGAGTGCGCGTTCTGCACGTTCCCCGACAAGGCCACCGCGGCTGCCGAACTGGCCCGGGTACTGCGATCTGGTGGGCGGCTCGGCATCACCGACGTCACCGTCGATCCCGACCGGCTGCCGCGCGAGCTGACCGGGCTCGGCGCGTGGATCGCCTGTGTCGCCGATGCCCGGCCCCTTGACGAGTACGCCGCCTTGCTGGGCGCCGCCGGGCTGACGGTCACCCACACCGAACGCCACGACGCCGCGATCGCTGCAATGCTCGACCAGATCGAGGCCCGGCTCACCCTGGTCCGCATGACCGCCCCTGCCCGCGCCGAATCGCTTGGGCTCGATTTCGATCGGGCCCCGGCCGTGCTGGCCGCCGCCCGCGCCGCGGTCGCCGATGGTGTCCTCGGCTACGCCCTCCTCGTGGCGACCAAACCAGCATGACTGCCGGCTACGACCTGATCGTCATCGGCGGCGGCGCCGCGGGGTTGGGCGCGGCCCGCGCCGCCGCCCGGGTGAAGGCGCGGGTGCTGATGATCACCGACGGCCCACCGGGCGGGGAATGCACCTTCACCGGCTGCGTACCGTCGAAAACCTTGATCGAGGCCGCCGCCCGCCGCCTACCGTTTCCGGTCGCCGCGCGGCGGGTCCGCGACGCAATCGCCACGATCGCGGCCACCGAGACCGCCGACGCGCTGCGGGCCGAAGGCATCGACGTCGAACTGGGGCGGGCCCGGTTCGTCGCACCGGGCCGGATCGAGGTCGACGGCAAGCCGGTCACCGGCCGCCGGCTCGTCGTTGCCACCGGCGCCGCACCGCTCGTCCCGCCGATCCCCGGCATGGCCGAGGTGGCGTACCTGACCAACGAGACCGTCTTCGACCTCACCGACCTACCCGCCTCCCTCGCGGTCCTCGGCGGCGGCGCGATCGGCTGCGAACTCGCCCAAGCCTTCGCCCGGCTCGGCAGCCGCGTCACGCTCATCGAGAGCCAGGACCGGCTGCTGGGCGACCAAGAACCCGAAGCCTCCCAGGTCATCGCCGACGTGTTCACCCGGGAAGGCATCGACCTGCGTCTTGGCGTCGAGGTCGACAAGGTCGGCACCGACCCCGGAGGTGTCCTGCTGTCGCTGCACGACGGCACCCACCTCATCGCGCAGCGGCTGCTCGTGGCGGCCGGCCGCACCTCGCTCAACGAGGGACTCGGCCTGCCCGCCGCCGGCATCGTGGTCGACGAGCGCGGCTACATTGTCACCGACGATCACCTGGCCACCACCGCCCGCGGCGTCTACGCGGCCGGCGACGTCACCGGCCGAGCACCGTTCACCCACACCGCGTTCGCGATGGGCCGCCTCGCCACCGGCAACGCGCTGTTGCGGCGCCGTACCCGCTACCGCGCCGACGCCACCCCCTGGGTCACCTTCACCGACCCGGAGGTCGCCCGCGTAGGCATCACCGAAGCCGAGGCCGCCCACCACGGCGGACAGGTGGCGCACCTGCCGATGACCGACGTGGACCGGGCCATCACCGCCGGCCAGACCCACGGATTCATCAAGCTGATCGCCGGACCGCGCCGGCTGCTGGGCAACCTCGGCGGCGGGCGCATCCTCGGCGCCACCATCGTCGCCTCCCGCGCGGGCGAGATGATCCACGAACCCGCTCTGGCCATGGCCACAGGCATGTTCACCGGCCGCCTCGCCCAAGCCACCCACGCCTACCCGACCTGGTCGTACGGGACACAGCTGGCCGCCGCCCAGTTCTTCATGACTATCGGCGGCCGACGAGCCCGCCCGGCCCAACCTTCGGTGAAGTAGTGGTTGCATTCCACCACCACTGTCGCGTCGCTCTCAGCGATCACGGCGCCGTTGAACACTGCTCGTATTGTCCGCTCTGTCCAGGTCCGCCGCTGTCCTCACTCGCCGGGCCCGCAGGCTGGAGCGGATCATCACCGCGGCGTACACCAGCAGCAGCGCATCCTGCGCGAGCACGAAGGGGCTCAACCGCTGGCTCAGGTAGATCCCGAAGCAGCCGCAGTTGTCGACGGACAGACCGCGCACGTACGCCTGAACGCCGAGGGCCGCCCACGCCAGCGACACCGCCGTGTACGCCCACACCGGCGCCAGCACCTGCGACCGCGGGCGGGCCAAGAACCACACCCCACACACCAGCTCGCCCACCACCAAGGCGCCCGCGAGCCACGGCACGGCCGCGGCCGGCAGCACGTCGTATGCGCCGAGGATCTGCGGCATCCGCTGCCACGACGCGAGCTGTCCGGCCGCCATCGCCAGGCACACCGCGCCCAGGATGATCCGCAACACCATGACCCGACGCTACGGCCAACGGGGCCGCGCGCTCCGTGTGCACGCTCACATTCGATCGCTCCGGCGGTCGCTATGTTGGCGCCATGTCCTACCTGCCGTCACTGCCCGACGACGCGCCGCTGCTGGACGTCTTCCGGGCCTATCCCGAGGTCGCCGGCCCGCTGCTGGACTACCACCAGGCCCTGCTCCGCGGGCCGTCCCCGTTGACTGTGGCCGAACGTGAACTGATCGCCGCGTACGTGTCCGGGCTCAACGCGTGCGGCTACTGCCACGGCATCCATCGCGCCACCGCGGAGGTGTTCGGGATCGCGGAGGGCACGGTGACCGCGCTGCTCGCTGACGTGGACACCGCGCCCGTCGCCGAACGAATGAAACCGGTGCTGCGCTACGTCGGCAAGCTGACCCTGACCCCGAGCCGGATGACGCCAACCGATGCGCAGGCGGTGCTCGCCGCCGGCTGGGACGAGAAGGCGCTGCACGACGCCGTGTCGGTGTGCGCGCTGTTCAACATGATGAACCGGCTCGTCGACGGACTCGGCGTCACCGCCGGCGAGGACTACCCAAGGGTCGCCGGACGCCGGCTGGTTGACATCGGATACACCGGCCTCAAGAAGCTGATCTGACCGGCGGCGGCAGTGCTCTCCCGGTCATGGGCGTGTTCGCCGGGGCTGGCGAGGTCGCTGGGGGGCCAGGCCCGTTTGGCGGAGAGGTAGCCGACGCTGGCCACCACGAACGGAACCAGGTAGTTGACGGCGACCCGCCATCACGTGCCGGCTGTCGCGTCGCCGTTGACCACGACGGCGCCGTGGTTCACCGCCGACAGCACGGTCCCGACCACCGCGGCGGTGGGGCCGGCGATCCTGTCTGCGCCCCTTTCGCCTCGGTCACAGTAATCACGCACTTCCCCCGGTTCCCGACGGTGGGCCGGCTCACAGACCGGACACGACGGCAGGGACAAGGCTGGGATCAAGTCCGCCCTGAAAGACATCCCAGGAGCTTGAATGTCAAGCAGCAGCCTCGGTGAGGTGATGCGACCAGGCGGTCGCCTCGTCGTAGGGCCTGCCCGTTTTGAGGCATCCGTGAAGGATGCCGACGAGCCGG
>Ga0126306_10001294_pt1 | contig 13235 bp, 15 predicted proteins | sample Plot27_FD_92592 | JGI IMG/M metagenome (GOLD analysis project Ga0126306, IMG submission 92592) | Serpentine soil microbial communities from UC McLaughlin Reserve, CA, USA - Plot27 | ecosystem: Environmental > Terrestrial > Soil > Grasslands | place: USA: UC McLaughlin Reserve, Lake County...
CCTGCTCGGCGCCGCCCTGATGGCATTGAGGCTGAGGGCGCGGCTCCGCCCGGTCCGAAGATGATCATCACCGTCACGCTCAACGCCGCCATCGACAAGACGCTGGCCGTGCCGAACTTCCGGCTGGGCCGGCGCCACCGCGCCGTCGAGCAGACGGCCATGGCAGGCGGCAAGGGCGTGAACGTGGCGCGGGCGCTACGGGCGCTCGGACAGCCGGTGATCGCCACGGGCGTTGCCGGCGGCCCCACCGGAACGCGCCTCGTGGAGCACCTGACCGAGGAGGGCGTCCTCAACGACTTCGTGCGCATCCGCGAGGAGTCGCGCACGTCCACTGCGGTGGTCGACCCAACGAGCGGCGATCAGACCGAGATCAACGAGCACGGGCCGCACGTCTCCGACGGGGAGCTCGAGCTCTTCATCGACAAGCTGCTCTACCTCGCCAAGGGCGCCGAGGTGTGCGTCTTCGCGGGCAGCCTGCCGCGTGGGGTCGACGCCGGGCTCTACGGCCGCCTGATCGAGGAGATGCGTCGCCTCGGGGTGACGGCGGTGCTCGACTCGGAGGGGGAGCCGCTCCTGATCGCCACGCGCAAGGGGCCCGACGTGGTGAGCCCGAACGAGCTCGAGGCGGAGGGTCTCGTCGGGCACGAGTTCTCCGACGAGGAGGACCGCCGTCGCGGGCTGTCCGAGATGATCGAGATGGGCGCGCGCGAGGGGATCATGACGCTGGCCGACGGCTGCCTCGCGGTGCTCGGTGAGGGCGCCGACCGCCACCTCTACCGGGCCACGCTGGAGCCGCTCGAGCCGGTCTCCTCGGTGGGCTCGGGGGACGCCTTCCTGGCGGGGTTCGTGGCGGCCCGCTACGGCGGCCGCCCCACCGAGGACTGCCTGCGCTTCGCCGTGGCGTGCGGGGCCGAGTCGACCCAGCATTTCGGGGCCGGTCAGGTCGAGCAGCGCGAGGTCGAGCGGCTGCTCCCGGAGGTCCGCGTGGAGACGCTGGAGGCGCCTGCGGTCGGCGTGGGGTAGTGCGCAAGCAGCGGGCGTGGCCCGCTGCGCAGCGACCCGGTAGTGCGCAAGCAGCGGGCGTGGCCCGCTGCGCAGCGACCCGGAAGTGCCTCCGGACCACTGCTATGGTCGGGAGCCCGTCCGCCGTCGAACCTAGGATGCCTCCATGGAAGTAGAGATCGGTCGCGGCAAGAAGGGCCGCCGCGCTTACGGCTTCGATGACATCGCGATCGTGCCCTCCCGGCGCACGCGCGATCCGGACGACATCGACATCACCTGGACGCTCGGCCCGTACCGCTTCGAGCTGCCCCTGCTCGCCTCCGCGATGGACGGCGTCGTCTCGCCCGAGACCGCCGGGATCCTCGGCAACCTGGGCGGCCTCGCGGTCCTCAACCTCGAGGGGATCTGGACCCGCTACGAGGACCCCGACGCCGAGCTCGAGCGGATCGCGGGGTACCCGAAGGAGGTCGCCACCAACGAGATGCAGCGCATCTACGCGGAGCCCGTCAGGGAGGACCTGGTGGCGCAGCGCATCCGCGAGATCAAGGACCAGGGCGTGGTCGCGGCGGCCTCGCTCACCCCGCAGCGTGTCCGCGGCTACTACGAGACGGCCCTGGAGGCAGGTCTCGACATCCTCGTCATCCAGGGCACGGTCATCTCGGCCGAGCACGTGTCCACGCGGAGCGAGCCGCTCAACCTCAAGGAGTTCATCCGCGAGGTGCCGGTGCCGGTCGTGGTGGGCGGCTGCGCGTCGTACGCCACCGGCCTGCACCTGATGCGCACGGGCGCGGTTGGCGTGCTCGTGGGCGTCGGACCTGGCGCTGCCTGTACCACGCGCGGCGTGCTCGGGATCGGCGTGCCGCAGGCCACCGCGATCGCCGACGTGGCGGCGGCGCGCTCGCAGCACATGCTCGAGACGGGCGAGTACGTGAAGGTGATCGCCGACGGCGGGATGCGGAACGGCGGCGACGTCTCGAAGGCGATCGCCTGCGGGGCCGACGCCGTGATGATCGGCTCACCACTCGCACGGTCCTACGAGGCACCCGGCCGCGGCTACCACTGGGGCATGGCCACCTTCCATCCCTCGCTCCCGCGCGGCGCGCGCGTGAAGACCACCCAGAACGGCTCGATGGAGCAGATCCTGCTCGGGCCGGCCCACGAGAACGACGGCACGTTCAACCTCATGGGCAGCCTGCGTACGTCCATGGCCACCTGCGGCTACGAGGACATCCCGGCGTTCCACAAGGCTGAGGTCATGGTGGCGCCGGCCCTGCAGTCCGAGGGCAAGCAGCTCCAGCGGGCGCAGGAGGTCGGCATGGGCGCCACGTCGGCGGCCACCGCCCACCCCGCCGCGGACGGCGTCTCGGAGAACGGCGTCACGAGCTCCGACCCGGCACTCGTCATCGAGTGAGCACGAGTGCCTCGACGAGCGCTGCCAGGTCGGCCACCACCCCTGCCACGACAACGGATGAAGTTCTTGTACTGGACTTCGGGGGGCAGTACTCCCAGCTGATCGCGCGGCGCGTGCGGGAATGCGGCGTGTTCGCCGAGCTGCTGCCGCACCACGTGCCGCTCGAGGAGGTCGCGCGGCGCCAGCCGCGCGGGTTGATCCTGTCGGGCGGCCCAGCCTCCGTGTACGCGGATGGCGCCCCGAAGCTGCGCAGGGAGCTGCTCGAGCTCGGGATCCCGGTGCTCGGCATCTGCTACGGCATGCAGGCGATGGTGCTCGAGCTGGGCGGGCGTGTCGAGGGCGCCGAGGTGGGCGAGTTCGGGCGCTCGCGGCTGATCGTGAACCGCCACGGCCGCCTGCTCGAGGGCACGCCGGCGGAGCAGAGCTGCTGGATGAGCCACCGCGACACCGTCTTCGAGCCTCCGCCCGGCTTCACGGCGCTGGCGTCCTCGACCGAGTCGCCGGTCGCCGCGGTGGAGCACGCCGACCGTGGGCTCTACGGGATCCAGTTTCATCCCGAGGTGGTGCACACCCCGTATGGCACGCAGATCCTCGAGACCTTCCTGCGCGACATCGCCGGCTGCGACATGGCCTGGTCGGCCGCCTCCGTCGTGGACGAGCAGGTGGCCCGGATCCGCGAGCAGGTGGGGGACGGCAAGGTGATCTGCGGGCTCTCCGGCGGGGTCGACTCGTCCGTGGCCGCACTGCTCACCTACAAGGCGGTGGGTGACCAGCTCACCTGCGTCTTCGTGGACCACGGCTTGATGCGCAAGAACGAGGGCAACCAGGTGGTGGCCGCCTTCCGGGACCAGTTCAAGGTGCCGCTGATCGCGGTGGACGCCGAGGAGCGTTTCCTCGCCCGGCTGGCCGGGGTGACCGAGCCCGAGCGCAAGCGCAAGATCATCGGCGAGGAGTTCATCCGCGTCTTCGAGGAGCAGGCGGCTCGGCTCGGCAACCCGCGCTACCTGGTCCAGGGCACGCTCTACTCGGACGTGATCGAGTCGGGCGGAGGCACGGGGGCAGCCACGATCAAGTCGCACCACAACGTGGGCGGGCTGCCGGACGACCTGGAGTTCGAGCTGGTCGAGCCGCTGCGCATGCTCTTCAAGGACGAGGTGCGCCAGGTCGGGACGGAGCTCGGCATGCCAGACAAGCTCGTCTGGCGCCAGCCGTTCCCGGGCCCCGGCCTCGCGATCCGAGTGGTGGGCGGCGAGGTCACGAAGGAGCGGTTGGAGATCCTCCGCGACGCCGACGCGATCCTGCAGGACGAGATCAGGGCCGCCGGTCTCTATCGCGAGCTGTGGCAGTCGTTCTGCGTGCTGCCGGCCGACCTGCGGAGCGTGGGCGTGCAGGGCGACGAGCGCACCTACGGCTACGTGGTGGTGATCCGCGCGGTCACCTCGGACGACGCGATGACGGCCGACTGGGCCCGGCTTCCGTACGACCTGCTGGAGAAGGTCGCCGCGCGGATGATCAACGAGATCGCGCCGGTGAACCGGGTCACGCTCGACATCACGTCGAAGCCGCCCGGCACGATCGAGTGGGAGTAGGCAGGGCTTCCGCTTAGGGCCCGGGCGCTGTGAGCGCGGTATTCGCCTGATCGACTAGCCTCGGGTCACCTCGTAGTGGAGGTGAGTGACTCCCTTGCCCTCGGTCACCCGCGGCTGCCCGAGCTTGATCGGCGTCCCCTCGAGCCCGGCGAAGTAGGGGATTCCCTCGCCGAGGAGGACAGGGACGACGCTGAGGCGGACCGCGTCGAGGATCCCGGCGTTCAGGCACTGCCGGGCGACGTTCGGCCCGGCGACGCCGACGATCCCGTCGCCCGCGGTCTCCCGTGCCTGGGCGACCGCGCTCTCGACCCCCCTCGGTGACGAAGGTGAAGGGGGCATCTTCCCAGCCATCCGGGGGGTTGTGGGTGGGGATGAAGACCGGCGCCCCGACTGGGTGCCGGCCGCCCCAGCCGCCTGCGAGGTCGAACGTCCGGCGGCCGATCACGAGCGCCTTCACGTTGGCCACCGTCTCCTGGAACTCCGCCGCGCTGGCCTCGTCGGTCTCGAGCCCGAGCTCCGGGTTGTCGGTCTCCACCTCGACCTCGCCGCCGCTCATCCAGGAGAACACCTGGTCGACCTCATCCGACGGACCCGCTACAAAACCGTCCAGCGACACCGACATGTCCGCGACCACCGTTGCCATTGGCATCCTCCTGGTGAATGGGTACGGTAATTAACCGAATCGTTATCAAAGTGCCATGGAGAGCGACCGCCTCAGCCTGATCTTCGCCGCCCTCGCCGACCCGACCCGCCGGGGGATCGTCACCCGGCTGGCGGGGGGCGAGGCCACCGTGAAGGAGCTGGCCGATGAGGCGGACGCCTGGATCGAGGGCTCGCGCGCGATCTGGGAGGGGCGGATCGAGCGCCTCGACGAACACCTGAAGGAGCTGAACAGGGACGCGAGCGGTGACTGAACAGGACCCCGGCGACGCGCCCGAGCGCGGCTTCCGGATCTCGCACCTGTTCGACGCGCCGCCGGACGCGGTGTTCGCGGCGTGGATCGAACCCGACCAGGTCGCACGGTGGTGGCGACCGGAGGGACTGGAGATCCCACGCGAGAGCGTCGTCATCGAGCCTCGGGTCGGCGGGCGCTTCAAGCTGACCATGGTCGAGCCCGACGGGCCGAGCTATCCGCTGCGCGCCGAGTTCCTCGAGTTCCTCGAGCCGGAGCTGATCGTGATCAGGAGCGAGCCGATCCCCGAGCCGGCATCACCGAGGCGACGATCACGCGGGTCGTCTTCGAGCCCGAGGGCGATGGAACGCGGAGACCGTCACCGACGGCCCCTACGGCGACCAGGTGCGCCCGAGCGCCCAGGCCGGCTGGCAGAGCCCGGTCCGCAATCTGGAGCAGCTGCTCGCCTCCTATACGTCACGCGCAGTCAAGGCCTCGAGAGCGTGATGCCCGCCAGGATTCCGCTGAAGCCCTCGACGCGGGATTCGTCGATGTCTGCGCCGGCGCGCAGCTGGCACCCCACCACGTCGTAGGTGGCGCCCGCCGCGACGATGGCCTGCTTGGGGTCGTAGTCGAGACTCGACTGCGCCTTCGCGTTCACGACCCAGCGGCCGGCCGGCAGCGGAAGCGAGGCGACGACCGGCGGCGCCTGGGCATGCGTGATACCCAGGAACGCCGCGAGCGCCGACGGCAACGCCACCGGCCCATCCCGGTAGGCGGCGCGCGCCTCGCCCGGCTCCGGGTCGGCCGCTCAGGACACACGAACGATCATGGGGCTTGGCAGCAGAGTGAGCGTGACTAGCCGGCACCGACGGCCGCGTCCGTCCCGCTGCCGAGGTCCTTGTTCTCTGGCACGAACTTGCTCGCGATGAACGTCGCGCCCTGCGGGTCGCCGATGACCGTCATGTGGACCCAGGGGGCGTCGAACGGCGGGACGATCACCTTTCCGCCGAGCTCGGTGGCCTTCGCGGCCGCGGAGTCGGCGTCGTCGACCGCAAAGATCACGCTCCAATGCGCCGGCGTGTCGGGCTGGTCGTCCGCGATCGGAGTGATGGTGCCGACGACGTCCTCGAACCCCTCTGGCGCGTCCGCCTCCGCCATCTGCTTGCGGAGGTCGGGGTTGTCGCGCTCGAGAAAGTCGCCGAAGCCGGACAGCGTCCACATCTCAGGCCCGCCGTCAAGGGCGAGCGTCCGCCAGCCGAACACCGAGCCGTAGAACGACTTCGCGCCATCCACGTCGCGGGTATTGAGGCCGTTGAGGTTGAGCGAGCCCGGCTCGTTGACGATTCGCGCGCCCTTGTGCTGGTTCGCCTGCAAGACGCAGAACGTTGCCCCCTCGGGGTCCGCGAACATAGCCATCCGGCCCGCATCCATGACGTCGTAGGGCTCGATCACGACGCTCCCGCCGGCGTCGCGGATCTTGGACGCGGTCTCGTCGGCGCTATCGACCCAGATGTAGGTGTTCCACATCGCCCACTGCGGCGCGGCATCGAGGACCGAGCCCACGGCGGCCACGTCGAGGCCGCGGATCCGAGCCATGAAGTACTTGCCCTCCGACCCCGGCGGCATCACGTCCTCGAACTCCCAGCCGAAGAGGCCGCTGTAGAAGCCGACCGCGGCCTCCGGGTCGGGCTCGCTCGCATCCACCCAGCAGGGGACGCCGGGGATGTATCCGTCGCGTTCGGGCATCAGGCCGGGCATGTATTCGTCGCGCTCGGGCATTGGTGCTCTCCCTCCCGGTCATTGACACGTCGGTGCACCCTATTCGCTGTTTAGGTCACGATCTGTCGTCAATTTCCACGACGATGAAAGGGCCGTCGACGCGATGTGGAGCGGCTGCGCGATCTGCCTTCCGCGTCGATCGGCTTGCACGTCCGGAGTCGAGCGGCGTCCGGTTCACGCCGCGCACACGTCTGGCGCTAAACGTCAACAGCCTGGCCGTTAGGATGCGCGCGATGGCGGCGGAGGATCGGCGGCGGTGGATGGCCCTGTACGTGCTGTGCGTCGGCATGCTGATGATCGTTCTCGACGCGACGATCGTGAACGTCGCCCTGCCGACGATCCAAGAGGACCTGGGCTTCTCGCAGAACGACCTCGCGTGGGTGGTCAACGCGTACCTGATCGCGTTCGGCGGATTGCTCTTGCTGTCCGGTCGGATCGGCGACCTGATCGGTCAGCGGCGCATCTTTCTCATCGGTCTCGCCGTGTTCACCGGCGCGTCGCTGCTCTGCGCGCTCGCCCAGAGTCAGGGCCTGCTGATCGGAGCGCGCTTCGTCCAGGGTGTCGGCGGCGCGCTGACATCCGCGGTCATCCTGGGAATGGTCGTGACCATGTTCCCGGAACCCCGGGAGCAGGCGAAGGCGATCGGGGTCTACACCTTCGTTGCCGTCGCCGGCGGCTCGATCGGGCTCCTTCTCGGCGGGGTGCTCACACAGACGATCAACTGGCATTGGATCTTCTTCGTCAACCTGCCAATCGGGCTTGCGACCGCACTGTTCGCGATCAGGCTCGTCCCGGATCGCGAGGGGATCGGTCTAACCGCCGGCGCCGACCTCCCCGGCGCAGCGCTACTGACCGGTGGTCTGATGCTCGGCGTGTACACGATCCTCGGGGTCGCCGAGGAGGGCTGGGGATCGACCCAGACACTCGCGCTCGGCGCGGTCTCGATCGGGCTCCTCGCCGCATTCGTCGCTCGCCAGGCACGCGTGGCAAATCCGTTGATGCCGCTGCGGCTGTTCCGCTCGCGCAACGTCGCGGGTGCGAACGTGGTCCAGGCCCTGCTCGTGGTCGGGATGTTCGGGATGTTCTTCCTCGGCGCCCTCTACATGCAGCGAATCCTCGGCTACGACGCGCTCCAGGTCGGCCTCGCCTACTTGCCGTTGACCGTGGTCATGGGGACGATGTCGTTCCGCTTCACTGGGCAGCTCAACCTGCGGTTTGGCCCGCAGGCGACGCTCGTCCCCGCGATGGTCTGCGTCGTCGCCGGGCTGCTCCTCCTCGCCCGCACGCCTGTCGACGCGAGCTACGCGATCGACCTACTGCCGGCGATGATCCTGATCGGGCTCGGGGCCGGGCTCGGCTTCCCGTCGTTGATGACGCTTGCGATGTCGGGCGCCACGGCGAGTGACTCGGGGCTGGCCTCGGGGCTTGTCAATACCAGCGTCCAGGTGGGCGGCGCGGTCGGTCTCGCGGTGCTCGCGACGTTGGCGACCGAGCGCACGGACGGACTGCTCGCGGATGGCGAGTCGGCCGCCTTGGCGCTCAACTCCGGCTACCACCTCGCATACGTGGTCGGCGCTGGGCTAGTGCTTGTCGCGATCGCAGTGGCGGTCAGCGTCCTGGGCTGGCAGGTGCCCGAAGCTGCCGCCGAACCGGTGACCGAACCGGTCGCCGAGACGGTCGAGGCGCAACCCATCCGAGTCATCCCCCTGCCGGCCTACGATGCTCCCGGCGGCGGCTGCGTGGAGACCGGCATGCGAGTCGTGATCGGCTGCGGTGGGTGCGCAGGCTCGATGCCGTAGAGCTCGCGATCCTTCACCGTAAGCGGACACTCGAACGGCTCGAAGTCGAGCGGTCCGCCGGCGACTGGGTCGATTAGGGCCGATCGTTAACTGCGGCGGTCAGGCCGTGCCCGGTGGCTCGCCCGGGACTGCGCCGGTCTCAGTGAGATCGTGCCCGCCTGCGGGCAGCGGCTCCGCGTGTCGGCGGCCGATCCCGGCTGCCGCAAGCGCCGACAGCAGCGAGAACACGCCGGCTATGGCGAGCACACCGGTGCGAGCCTGGCGCGGTATGCCTCGGCCGGCTGCCCAGGTGGCGCCGAAGTCGACCGCGTCGCAGATCGCCGCCGCCGACAGCCACGGCCGTGCCGAGCCGTCGTTGCGCCTAACCGCCTGCAGGCCGCCGAGGCCGAGTGCGAGGTCGCGCGCGTCCACGGCGCGAGCGAGCACCTGTGCGCCCGGCAGCTGGGCCTGCTTCCCGATCCAGCCCCGGTCCATGAGCTTCGGCTGCACGATGAAGGCGACCCCGAAGAGGAAGCGGCCGAATGAGATGAGCCCAGCGAGACTGCGCATACGTGTTGTCTACCCAGACCGGGCGAACGATCCCGCAACACGAGAACCGGCCCGGCCGGTCGAGAGGACATGCGACGGCGGTGGCCCTGAACTGGCATGTGCGCCATCATCGTGGCGTTCTTCGTCCTCAGCTCCCTGGGCGAGCCGGCGAGCGCTGACAGCCCGTTCGTCACAGTGGGAGTAGGCGGGGATAATCCGCCACAGCGGTCAGATCGACCGTTGCCGGCGGACGATCCTCGCGTCGAGCTTGTGCGCAGTCTCCGGGCAGCCTGGAACCGCGGCGACATCGACGCGGCCATGGCGGAGCGCGTTCTGCTCATCCTCAACCAACGCAATCGGGGCGAGGCCGGAGGGGTCGAGACGACCAACCGCTGGGCCCTCCTGCTGTCCTTCAGGGAGGGACTCGTCAGCCGGGCCGAGAGCTACTACGAGGTGGACGAGGCGCTCGAGGCGATCGGGTCGAGTTAGCCGGCCCGGGTGCCCACCGCCACCAGGTACTCCATCTCGAACCGTGCGTCGTCGGGTGTGCCGCGGTTCCATTCGTCGCAGAACTGGTCCAGCGCCTCTTCGAGCTCCGCCTCGCGCCCGTCGCGGGCGGCGTTCGCCAGCGCCGCGATCGTTGGGCCGTACCGCTCCTTGAAGTGCTCGGCGTACTCGTGTGGACGCTCGAAGGCGGTGACCTCCAGCACGCCGCGCTCCAGCGTGCGGAATTCTACGCGGTCGCCGAACAACTCGCGAACGTGGGGCTCGCCGCCCCATAGCGGCGGAGGCTGCGCTCCCGGCGGCGGTGGCGGGGCAAACGGTCCCATAGTCCGAAACAGCGCCCCGATCATGCCCTCGGGCGTCCAGCTCAGCAGTCCGATCGTGCCGCCGGGACGGCACACCCGCACGAGCTCGTCGGCCACGTCCTGGTGGTGGGGCGCGAACATCGCGCCAATCGACGACATGACGACGTCGAACTCCCCGTCGTCGAACGGCAGCTGCTCGGCGTCGGCCTCGATCCATTCGAGCTCGACCCCCGCGGCCTCCGCGCGGCGCCGGCCCGCCTCGAACAGCTCGGGGGTCAGATCGCTCGCCGTGACGGCCGCGCCGCGCTCTGCTGCGGGAATGGAGGCGTTGCCGGTACCGGCGGCGACGTCGAGGACCCGCATCCCGGGGCCGATCTGGCACGCCTCGACGAGCCGTGGCCCGAGCGGCAGCAGAAACGTCTCGACCATGGACGGATAGTCGCCGGACGCCCACATCGCGCGGTGGCGCGCCTTGAGCTCGGCGTCGGCGGAGGTGGACGGCAAGACGGCTCCCTTCTGGTTGACATACCGACCGTACCGTACGCTCACGCCATGATCAGCAAGCTCGACTACGTCGCAATCCCATCGCGTGACGCCTCCCGTTCCCGGGCGTTCTACGTGGAGACGCTCGCGCTCAGACCCGACGAGCGCACCCCGTCCGAGTTCTGGCTGGGCGACACCTGCTTCAGCATCTGGGAGCCCGAGAAGTTCGGCATGGAGTTCACCCCGCAGAAGAACGCCCATCTGGCCCTTCACGTGGACGACGTCGGGGCGGCTCGGGCGGAGCTCGAGGCGAAGGGCATCCAGTTCGCGGGGGACACCATGGACAGCGGCGTCTGCCACATGGCGTTCTTCACGGATCCGGACGGCAACGACCTGATGCTGCACCACCGCTACGCACCCCACGAGTGAGGGCAGGCCGCTCGCTGACTCAGAGGTGCCTGTCCACGTAGTCCTGAGCGAGCCGCTTGGGCGCACGAGCCAGCCAGGCCTCGACGATCACCTCCTCGAGGTCCGGGACCGAGATCTGGTCAAGGCGGACCAGTACCGCCGGGTAGCCGTCGAAGTGCGGGGTGGTGAAGAAGACGTGGGGGTCGTCGGCCAGCAGGGCCTCCTTCGCGACGAGGTGCTCCACCCGCGCACCGAGGATGGGAGCCGGGGGCGCGGCGTCGCCAAGCGCGCGGAGGTCTGCCTTGCGAAGCGGCCGCTCCCAGACGAAGGCCTTGTCGCGCACGCGCCACGAGGGGAGCTCACGGGACGATTCCTCGTTCGTCTGCGGCAATGCGAGCGCGATCCGGCGGACGTCGTCCCAGTCGGCCATGCGCCCAAGGTAGCTTGCGTCAGCAGAGGACTTCGAGCGTGAAGCCGCCGGGCGCCTCCACGTGGAAGCCGTCATCCCTGAACCGCTTCATCCGACCTGAGCCAGGCCAGTCCGCCTGGCGACGCTCGGGTAGTCGACCACGATCCCGTCGCCGTCGAATTTGATGTCGGCCACGAAGTCGCCCTCTTGGGGGTCCGGAGCCTCGAAGCGCACCACGTGGTTTCCCGCACCGTCCTTCCCGAGGTGCGAGTAACGCTGAATCGAACGGTGAAGCGCCAGGCTCGGCAACTCCACCCAGACCATCACCATCTCGGGCGCCGCGCCGCCCTCGAGCAGACCGTGGCGGAGCGTGGGCGGTGAGTTCAGGATGGGGCAGAGCTCCACATCGGGATCGAGTGCGCCACCGAACTCGGCCAGGTCGCCTCCGGGCGCAGGCAAGTCCACACTGCCTTCGCCCCCCGCCTCCGCGCTCCAGACGCCCGACTCTGAGCGGCGCAAGTCGAGGCTCCGCCCCCAGCCGAGCCCGCGCGTGGTGATCGCCAGGCGTGACGTGATGAAGTCGTCGCCGGTCTCGAGCTCGAGGTCCATGCGGTAGGGAACCGGTGTGGATCCAACCGCCGTGCTTCGCGCCGTGAGGCGTGTGGCGCCGAGTGACAGCTCCGCGTATTCCGCTCCCTGATCCTCGTAGCGCAGCCAGCTGACCGCGTGCGTCTGTCCTTCGTTCTCCATGGCGCCACGATAGATGCGCCTGTACACGCCCCGTGCTCAGCTGTAGGGCAGTGCCGCCACCGCATCCCGCACCGCGGCGAGGAGCGCCTGCGTCGACGGGCGCGCGGCGTCTGCCGAGCGCGTGGCCGCGAAGATCGCTCGGCTGACGGAACCTTCGGCGATCGGGCGCACGGCGACGCCCGGCTCCACACCCAGCATGGGCAGGTCGGGCAGCAGTGTGACCGCCAATCCGCGCGCGACGAGCGCAAGGCTGATCGTCGCGTCGTTGGCTCGGTGGCGGATGTCGGGGTCGAAGCCACCGAGCTCGCGGCAGGTGCGCTGCGTCATCTCCTCCCAGCCCATCCCCGCGTGACCGGTGGTCCAGGCCTCGCCGGCGAGCTCGGCGAGCGGTACGGCGTTCTCGTGCCGGCGCGTCGCCGGGTGCCCGGCGGGCAGCACGACGTTCACCCGGTCGCGGAGCAGGTCGTGCCGTTGCACGCCCTGGGGCAACCGGCGCGGGTGGTGTTGCCACTCGTCGCCAAGCACGAGGTCGATGTCTCCCAGCGCCAGCGCCGGCAGCGCCTGCTCGGGCTCGGCCTCGATCACCTCACAGCGCAGCCGCGGCGCGTCGCGCGCCAGCGCCTCGACGGCCGGCAGGGCAAGCCACAGCATCACGGACTGGAACCCCGCGATGCGACCGCGGCCCGTGACGGTGCCCGCCGCCGCCGCCAGATCGGCCTCGGCCAGCTCCGCGTGCTCGAGCAGCGCATCGGCGTGGTCGACCAGCACGAGGGCGGCGTCGGTCAGGCGAACCCCGCGGCCAGCGCGCTCGAGCAACGGCACGCCGGCCTCGCGCTCGAGCAGCGCGAGCTGCTGCGAGACGGCCGACGGCGTGAACCGCAGGGCGTCTGCGACCGCGGCGATCGTCCCGCGCTTGTTCAACTCGCGCAGCAGGCGCAGACGACGGAGCTCGAGCATCGTGCAGCAACGCTACCGAATCTTTTGCAGGAATCGGAATCGATCTTGATGCTTCTAACGGCCAGGATGCCCGCCGTGCGCTCTTCGGGAACACTTCTCTGCCTCGGCTCCGGCGCCGCGTTCGGCGCGATGGCCGTCTTCGGCAAGCTGGCCTATGACGACGGCGCGACCGTCGGGACGGTGCTCGCCGTGCGCTTCCTGCTCGCCGCCGCGCTGTTCTGGGCCCTCGTCCTCGCCCACGGCGGCGCCCGCGAGATCCGAGCGCTGGGCCGCCGCGACGTCGGCCTGGCCCTTGCCCTTGGCGGGGGCTGCTACGCCATCCAGGCCGGGTGCTACTTCGCGGCGCTGACGCGCATCGATGCGTCGCTGCTGTCGCTGTTGCTCTACACATTCCCGGCGATCGTGGCGGTGGCGGC
>Ga0126306_10001295_pt1 | contig 13230 bp, 10 predicted proteins | sample Plot27_FD_92592 | JGI IMG/M metagenome (GOLD analysis project Ga0126306, IMG submission 92592) | Serpentine soil microbial communities from UC McLaughlin Reserve, CA, USA - Plot27 | ecosystem: Environmental > Terrestrial > Soil > Grasslands | place: USA: UC McLaughlin Reserve, Lake County...
ACGGTGGCCGCGTCGTGGACCTCGATGAGCTCCTCCTTGGACGGGGCGATGAGGGTCTGCTCTGCAGTGTCGGCACCCTCGGGCGTGTCGAACTTCCATGCGGTGAGAGTCGCCATCAGGCCTCTCGTGTGGTGGTGCCGACCGGTGGTCCCGGACCTGGTCGCCACTGTGCGCCGCGCTCATCGGGGTTCGCATCACGCCGGTGGGATGAATCGCGCTGCCCGACAGGCGAATCAACCCTTGTGGGCGATGCGTTGGTCGGGTGACTGGGGCTGGATGAGACGTGAAGCTTCGAGCGCGGAGAGAAGGCTGAGATGGACCAGACCGGCGGCGCGGCCGTTGGCCCGAAAACGACCACGATCGGGGCTCTGCCCGGTTACGAGACGTTGGCCGGCGCCGACACCAACGTGCCGACCGCCGTGCAACAGCTCGCGACGGCGTCGGCCACGACCCTCGACGCACTCGGCTGCTCGTCGTCCTGCTGACCGGTGCTCGACGCGTCCCAATGGGACGAGGTGAGCGGTGAACCGAGACCACGAAGACCTCTTGCGGAGGCTGACCGTCAACGACGAGGGCGTCCTGGAGGGACTGCTCGGCACCGAGCTCATCGACGGCGAGCCGGCCGGGCTGGATGCGAAGACCGCGGCGCTGGTACGGCTCGCCGGGCTCGTAGCGGTCGAGTCGGCACCCGCCAGCTATCAATGGGCTGTCACGAGCGCCCTGGCGGCCGGGGCCAGCGACGCCGAGGTGGTGGCGGTGCTGGCGACGCTGGCGCCCATCGTGGGCAGCGCCCGGGTGAACTCGGCGGCACCGGAGGTCGCGCTGGCCATCGGCTGCGACCTCGACCTGTACGACGGGTGAACCGCGGGTGACCTGCCGCTGAACGCCGTGCGTGCCGCTGCCGGCGCCCATTGAAGTCATCCCGGCGTCCGCTTAGCCTGCGTGAAGTGGGCGTTGTCGAATCCCCCGGCGCACCGGCCGTGCAGTCCGACGCGGCCAGCTGGTTCGGGCCGTCGTACCTCCTGGAGGAGTCGAAGCTCCGGCCTCCGACATCGCGGCCAGGCTCGGTACGCCGCACCGGCCTGCTCGATCGGCTGCACGCCTCGCCCGATGCACCGGTCGTCTCGGTCGTCGGTCCGCCCGGATACGGCAAGTCGGCGCTGCTGAGCCAATGGGCCGAGGACACGTCGCGGCGCGTGGCGTGGGTCTCGATCGAGGACGAGGACAACGACCCCGCCGTGCTCCTGGCATACATCGCCGCAGCCCTCGACCGTGTCCAGCCGATCGACGTCGACGTCTTGCGGACCCGGGCGCCGCCGGGCACGTCGGTGGCGGCGACGGTCGCCCGTCGCATCGCCACCACCATCGCGGGGATGGTCGATCCGGTCGCGTTGGTGCTCGACCACACGGAGCTGCTCCACAACCACCAGTGCCGCGACGCCGTCGCCGAGCTCGCTGTCCACGTCCCGCCCGGTGGTCAGCTCGTGCTCGCCTCCCGGGGTCCGCCGCCGGTCCCGTTGGCGCGCCTCCGCGCCCGAGGCTCGGTCGTGGAGATCGGTCCGGACGATCTGGCGATGGACGAGCCGGAGGCGCGCATCCTGATCGAGGGTGCCGGTGTCGAGCTGGCGGACAGCGAGCTGGCCGACCTCGTCCTGCACACCGAGGGATGGCCGGTCGGCCTGTACCTGGCCGCGCTGGCGCTCAGGTCCGGCGGCCGGCATCCCGCCGCGGGGTTCGCGTTCAGCGGCGATGACCGCCTGATGGCCGACTACCTACGGACGGAGCTGCTGTCTCGCGTGCCGCGTGGCCGCATGTCGTTCATGACGCGAACGTCGGTGCTCGAGCGCATGTGCGGTCCACTGTGTGACGCGGTCGTGGACGGAACGCGCTCGGGCAGGCTCCTGGAGGCGCTGGAGGGCTCCAACCTGCTGCTCGTGCCGCTCGATCGCCGCCGGGAGTGGTACCGCTACCACAAGCTGTTCCAGCAGTTGCTTCGTGCCGAGTTGAACCAGCGCGAGGCCGATGTGGTGGCCCAGCTCCATGCCCGCGCCGCTGCCTGGTACGAGGCGAACGGGCTTCCGGAGATGGCCATCACCCACGCCCAGGCGGGGGGCGACGCCGACCAGGTCGCCCGCCTGGTCACCGCCTGTGCGCTGGCCGCGTATGCCGGGGGCCGCCTCGAGACCGTCGATCGTTGGTTCCGGTGGTTCGACGACCAGGGGTTGATCGAACGGCATCCATCGGTCGCGGTCCTCGGCGCCGTGCTGCGAGCGGTCATGGGCCAGCCGGCCGCGGCCGAGCGCTGGGCGGCCGTTGGCGAACGGGCATCCGTCGCGGGGATGCTCCCGGATGGCAGCCCGCTCGAGGCCTGGCAGGCACAGCTGCGCGCCTTTCTGTGTCGCCACGGTGTGCGTCAGATGCGACGGGACGCCGAGATGGCACGCGACGGTCTGGCGCCCGGGAGCCAGTGGCTGGCGTCGGCGCTGGCGCTCGAAGGGGTCTCGTGGCTGCTCGACGGTGAGCCCGAGCGTGCCGATCCGATCCTGGCGCGGTCGGTGGAGGTCGGGCTGGACGTGGGTGCGTTGCCCGCGGCCGCAGCCGCGCTCGCCGAACGCGGCATCGTGGCGATCGGGCGCGGCGACTGGGCCGATGCCGAGGCCCTGGCGGAGCAGGGCCTCGCCATCCTGCGGGACGGGCACCTCGACGACTACGGACCGGGCACCACCGTCCATGCTCTCATGGCCCGGACCGCAGCTCACCGCGGTGACCTGCCTCGCGCTCGGGAGCACCTTCGGCACGCGGCTCGCCTCCGGCCGCAGCTCACGTACGCGATGCCCTCGTTCGCGGTCCAGACGCTGCTCGAGCTGGCGCGGGGCTACCTGGCGCTCGCCGACGCCGCCGGTGCCAGGGTCGTCCTGCGGGAGGCCGGCGCCATCCTGCGGCTCCGCCCCGACCTCGGCAGCCTCCCCCGGGAGGCCGCCGCGCTGCGGTCCACGCTCGACAGCCTCCACGTCGACTCCGTGGGGGCGTCGTCGCTGACGACCGCGGAGCTGCGCCTGGTCCCGCTGCTGTCGACCCACCTCTCGTTCCGCGAGATCGGGGACCGCCTCCACGTCTCGCGGCACACGGTCAAGACGCAGGCGATCTCCGTCTACCGGAAGCTCGGTGTCTCGTCGCGCAGCGAGGCGATCGAACGCGTGCGGGAAATCGGCCTGCTGGCGTAGGCGGCGCCGGGGTCCACCAGGCCCGGCGGCGCCAGATCGCTTCATCCCATCGGGGCGATGTGACCGGCCGGCTCGTCGGCGTCCAATGATGGCGTGGGCCACGACACCACGGGCTCGATCGACCCGCAGGGGTTGAACGAGCGGACGGCCGCGCTGGCTCGCATCGCCGCCCTGGTGGCGATGCATGCCGGACCCTCGTCCTACCAGCGCTGCGTGGATCGCGCGCTCGCCGCCGGTGCGACCGTCGACGACGTGATCGACACGTTGAAGGTCGTCGCGCCCACGGTCGGGCTCGCCCGCCTGGTGACGGCGGCGCCGGGCCTGGCGCTCGCACTCGGCTACGACATCGACGCCGCGCTCGAGGCCGTAGACCTACCTCGACCCGACAGACCGGGTGGATTCTGACCGCTCGGCCCTGTCATTCCTCCGGGGCGCTGTCGGCGCCCGGCGTAGGCCCTTGCCAGCCCCTGGGCCTCCAGACGGTCACGATCTTCGCCACCGCGGTGACCAGGAAGAGCTGGCCGACGAGGGCCTCGAGAACGGCGAAGCTCTGGCCGGGATTGCCGGCCGGGACCAGGTCCCCATAGCCGGTCGTGGTGAGGGTGACGAAGCTGAAGAACAGGTCCTGGCTCATGGTCCCCTCGCCGTGGTCCCCGAAGAAGGGCGCGTCCTCCACGGAGCCCAGGAACCGGTACGTGAAGGCAAAGGCCATCCCGATCAGGAGGTAGGCGGCGAGCGCTCCCAGCATGGTCTCCTGGTCGACCTGCCGCCGGTAGGCGATGTGGCGCACGATCGAGATCGGCGCCACAACGTACAGGATGCTCGAGGTGATGAACACGAACGAGCGGACACCCGACTCGTGCTCGGAGAACAGGTTCGCCACCGCGCTCACCGCCGCCACGACCAGGATGAAGTTCGACACCGCCAGCAGGCCCCGTCGTGCCCGGGAGGTGTGCAGGGACAGCCGCACGGTGGCGATCTGGACGAACAGCACGATCGACCCGGCCCACCGCGCCGACAGCGTCACCGCCAGGATGTAGGTCGTGATGATCATCAGCAGGACCAGCCCGTAGCTGTCGGTCGATCGGAACGAGCGCAGGAAGCGCCGGAGGGCGCGGGCCTCGCGTTCCTGCTCCGCGGCGTCGTTCGTCGGCCTCCGCATCCGTCCTCGCTTCATCGTCAGGGCCGTCCCGCGCCGGACACTAGGCGTGGGCCAGGAGGCCGAGCTCGTGCACGCGCGTGATCGCTTCGCTCCGGGACGAGACGCCGAGCTTGCGGTAGACCGAGATCGCCTGCGTCTTCACGGTGTGGCGTGACACGTACAGGCGGTCGCCTATCTCCCGGAACGTGAGGTGGGTCTGGAGGAGCGGCAGGAGCCGGAGCTCGGCGGTCGTGAGCGACGAGGCTCCCGGAGCCCCTCCCCGGATCGTGTCGAGCGTCTGCCGCAGGTCGGCGGCCTGCCGCGGCAGGTCGCCGAGCTTGGGTCGCTGTCGGAGTATGTCGTCTATCTGCCGGAGGACGACCCGCCCGCCGGCCGGGTCTGCGAGTGCGACATACGCACGGCCCAGCTCGAGCAGGGCCTGGACGGACACCACCGGGAGGGCGTAGGTCAGCAGCCGCCGGAGGCGGGCGGCCCGCGCCGCGAGCTCCTGCCCGCGTGCCACGTCGCCCCCGTGCAAGGCGACACGGGCCATCCACGCGTAGACCAGGGCGCTCGTCCAGTAGTCGTCGAACTGGCCCTCCTGCATGACCGCCTCTGCCTGGTCGGCGAACGCCTTGGCCTCGACCCAGTCATCGCGCTCGACGGCGACGATGCCACGTGTCGCTAGCACGACGGGCACGAAGGGAAGGACGCCCGCCGCCGTGGCGACGTCGAGAGCGTGGGCAAGGATCGCGGCCGAGCTGTCGAGGTCCCCGTCCAGCAGATGGGACACGCCCTCGGTGTACAGCATCGTCGCCCGGTACGGACTGGCCGGACCGAGCCCGCGCAACGCGACCTGTGCGTCTCGTCGCATGGCGTCCACGCCGTCTCGCGCCAGGAGCGCCCGCAGGTACGCAATGGTGCCCTCCACCGTGTTCCCGTCGTCGAGTGTCCCGCCGGATGGCGCACGTTCGGCCGCCGCCGCCCAGCGTTCGGTCTCCGCCGGCCGGCCCATCAACGCGAACATCAGCGCACCGTGCACTGCGATCCCTGGGTAGCGCCCCACCAGGCCCTGGTCTTCGAACCACTTCATCCACCGCAACACGGTGTCGGCCCTGCCGCTCGCCCACACCGGGTTGGCGACGTTGAGGGTCACACGGGCGACACGATCCGCGTCGCCCGCGGCCTGTGCGTGATCGATGGCGGTCTCCGGCATGCCGTTCGCCTCGAACCACGCCGCCGCCCGGAGGTGGAGCTCGGGGACGATCTCCGGTTCCGCCCGCCGGAGCTCCGTCGACAACAGCTCACGGAACAGGTGGTGATAGCGGTACCACTCACGGCGATGGTCCACCGGCAGCACCAGGAGGTTTCGGTTCTCCAACTCCTCCAGGCCGCGCCTCGATCCGGTTGCCCCCAGGGTGGCATCGCACAGCGGACCGGACATGCCCTCGAGGATCGACGTGCGGATCAGGAACGACGCCTCCATGGGCGAGACCCGATCGAGGATCTCGGAGCGCAGGTAGTCACCCATGAACCTGTCATCCCCGGTGAACGTCAGCCCCGTGCCGGTGTGGGGGCTGCCCGACGTCATCGCCAGGGCCGCCAGGTACAGGCCGACCGGCCAGCCCTCGGTGTGCCGCACCAGCTCACGTACGTGCTCGTCGCCGAGCTCGACGCCGGCGCCTAGCAGCAGCGCCGGCGCCTCCGCGGCGCCCATGGCGAGATCATCGACGCCGATCTCCAAGATGCCGCCCTGGGCGCGCAGGCGCGCCGTGGGGAGGGGCAGCCCGTCGCGAGAGCCGATGGCGAGCTGCGATCCGGGTGGGAGGCCAAGCGCGAGCTGGGCGATCGCGTCCAGGCACTCGCGGTTGGTGATGACCTCGATGTGGTCGAGGACCAGCGACACGGGCTGGCCGAAGGCGGCGATGGCCGATGCCAGCAGCAGGGGCACGGAGACCGCAGCGGCGGGGGACATGAGCGCCCGGAACACCGCCGGGTCGATCCTTTCGATCCGGTCGATCGCCACCGCGATGTACGTCAGGAGGACTGCGGGATCGTTGTCGCGAACGTCGGCGGACACCCACGCGACCCGCGGCTGTCGGCGATCGGCCCACTGCGACAGGACGGTCGTCTTGCCGTAGCCCGGCGGGGCGACCACCGAGATGACCGGCGGTTCATGAGCGCGGACCAGCCGGTCGATCAGGGCCGCCCGGGGAACGATCCCGGCGCGAGCCACGGGGGCGCGGAGCTTCGACTCCGACAGCTCGAACGCGGGCTTCGGCGGAGGATGGCGGCCCCGCTTCGAGGTCCGGGGTGGTCGGCCCGGCGCCGGCGTCGACACACCGCGAGCGTACCGTCCGGCGCCGCTCACCCAGCGTAGGGGCCGGCCTCCTCCCGGGCGCCCCTGCGGCTCGGCCGGGGCGAGCCCAATCGCCCGGTTCACCCGGTCGGGGCGATGCGGGCGGCGGGCGGGCATGCCTCCATGGACCCGTCCCCCTACGACGGTCGAGGCCGATGACCGACGACACGATGCCAGGCGCGGGCGAGACGAAGAGGGCGGTGCCGTCGACCGGCCCGTCGGCGGGGTGAGCGATCCCGAGGACCTCGACCGCGACCTGTCCGGAGCCGGCCATGGCGACACGCGACCTTCCCTCGTCGTCCACGAGTCCCGGGCCCCCATCCTGGTCGCCCTGCTCGTAGCGATGGCGCTGCCGTTCCTGATGCCCGCCAACTACAGCCCCGGGGCGAGATGGCTCCTGCCGCTCGTGGAGGGTGCGCTCCTCGTGGCCGCCCTTTCATCGACCCGGGCGGGATCGACAGGCGGTCGGGGCACATACGACGGCTGCGCATCGCCATGGTCATGATCATCGCCTTCGGGGCGGCGTGGGCGACGAGCTGGCTCGCGGTCGATCTCGTGCAAGGCGAGAACGTGACGGACAGCGCCGGCGAGCTCCTCGCCGCCGGGTCGCTCGTCTGGATCGACCTCGTCATCGCGTTCGCCTTCGTCTACTGGGAGCTGGACGGCGGCGGTCCCGGCCGGCGATCGCGCCGGGCGCCCCGCTACCCCGACCTGGCGTTTCCCCAGCACCTGAACCCCGACGTCGCGCCGCCGGGCTGGCGCCCGGTGTTCGTCGACTACCTGTACCTGGGGCTCACCAACGCCATCGCGTTCAGCCCGACGGACGTGATGCCGCTCGCGCACTGGGCCAAGCTCACGATGGGGCTCGAGTCGGGCGCCTCGCTCGTCATTCTCGGCCTGGTCATCGCGCGGGCGGTCAACATCCTCGCCTAGACGCCCGGAGGCCCTTACCGGCTTTCACCCTGTCCGGGCGATGCGCGCGCGGGCCTGACGCGACACGGTGCCTGCGTGGACGCAGGCTCGGACTCCGTGGGCGACGCCACGCCGACCGACGACGAGGTCTCTCGCCTCGTCGAGGATCAGAACCGCCTTCAGGCCGAGGTCGACGGCCTGCGCGCCGAGCTCTCGGCGACGCCTCGGCGGCGGGCAGTCCGCACGCGGGGCGTCGTAGCCGTTGCGCTCGTGGTGGTCACCTCGATCCTGTTCACGGTCTCCGTCACCGCCGTCTGGGCGCGCCGGAATGCCCTGAACACCGATCGCTACGTACAGACGATCGGCCCCGTGGCGCAGGACGTGCGGGTGCAGCGGGCGCTGGCGCGGTACATCACTGACCAGGCCATGAGTGCGATCGACCCCGAAGAGCTCTTCGAGAGCGCGCTCCCGGAGCGCGGGCAGATCCTCGCCGCGCCCCTCACCAGTGCCCTGCGGGGGTTCGTGAACGACCGGGTCGACGCGTTCCTGGCAACCGACGAGTTCAGCCGCCTGTGGGTGCGGATCAACGAGGTGGCCCACGAGCGGGTGGTCGACGTCCTCAACGGAGACCTCCCGCCCAGCCTCCAGATCCAGGGCAACGACGTCGTGGTCAACGTGATTCCGGTTCTCAACCAGGTGCTCGCCCGGATCGGCGAGGCGTCGCCGGAGATCTTCGGCCGAACGGTCAACCTGCCCACGGTCACGGCCGACGAGATCCCCGAGGACGCGATCCAGAAGGTCGAGCGCGCTCTGGGGCGGGACCTGCCGGATAACTTCGGTCAGTTCACGGTGTTCGACGCCAGCAAGCTCCAGCAGGTGCAGGACACCGTGACCCTGTTCAACAAGCTCGCGGTCGTGGCGGTGATCCTGGCGGCCGTGCTGTTCGCCCTCACCCTGTGGGTGTCGCCGCGCCGTCGGCGGACGCTGCTCCAGCTGATGGTGGGGATCGCCCTGGGCATCGTCATCATCCGCCGGCTGGGGCTGCGGTTGGAGGATGACGTCGTCGAGCTCGTCAAGCCGGAGAACCGCGACGCGGTCCAGGTCGTCGTGGGAGCGTTCGTCTCGAGCCTGTTGGACGCCACCGCCTGGATCCTGGTCATCGCCGCGGTCATCGCCGCCGTCGCGCTCCTGACCAGGCCCTACGGCTGGGCCAGGGCGCTCCGCCGGGGGACGGTGTCCGGTGCCCAGGCGGCGGTAGGCGCCGCCCGGTCCGCGATCAACCGGCAGCCCGACGATCCCGTCGTCGCGTGGGTGGGCGCACATCGGGAGGTCCTGCAGGCGGGCGGGATCGTCGTCGGCATCCTGGCGCTGCTCGTCCTCGACCTGTCGTGGATCGGCCTGTTCGTGCTCGTGGCGCTCGTCATCGCGTACGAGCTCGTGGTGCAGCGCCTCGCCGACATCGGGGCCGGCGGGGTGCCCCCGGAGGAAGGCCCGGCGGTGCCTTCGGGAGGGGGCCCCGCCGTCGAGCCTCAGTGAGCCCGCGCGACTCGCGTCACCACGCGGGCGTGGAGGCGTCGGTGGCTCGCTGGGAGTCCACGCTTTCCTCGGGAAGCATGCTCCGCTGGTCGAGCACGTAGAGGAGGGCGAGCGACGGCAGGATGACAACCGCGGCGACGCCGAACACCACCAGCAATGTGGTCAGTGTGGCCGACGGTGCCGCGGCGGCCGACACCTTCAGGCTGGTCGGGAGGATGTACGACCATTGCGCCACGCCCCAGGCCCAGACGATGCTCGCCACTGCGCCCGCAGCCAGCAGGCGCGCGCCGCGGGGTGACCGCCGCAGGAGCAGCACGAGCGACCCGCCCCCGCACAGTGCGGAGAGCACGACGAGCGGCAGCGCACGCGAGGTGAACCCGTCGAAGACATAGCGGGCGTCGGACCGCAGCACGAAGATCCCGGCGAAGGCCACTGCACCGGCGGCCACCGCGGCGACGACCGCACGCCGCCTGAAGTACTCGACCATCGAGTCGTCGGCCAGCCGGCGGGCATCCCAGATGAGGTAGACCGCGGCGAGGTAGGCGCCGACGGTCACCGCGAGCACGCCGCCGACGATCGAGGTCGGGTTGATCCAGCTCGACCACGGGTCACCCGCCTCACCGCCTGCGGGTACCCGGCCCGACGCGATCGCGCCCGCCACGGCGCCCATGCAGTAGGGCACCAGGACCGAAGAGAACGCGAAGATCGCACCCAACACCCGCCGCTGGGACGTGCGGAAGAGGGTCTTGCGGAACGCGAAGCTCGCGCCGCGCAGCACGATCCCGAGGGCGACGAGCGTGAGGGGAACGAAAACGGTGAGCGTGATCGACGCGAGCGCCTCGGGGAACCCGGTCCAGAGGACGACGAGCGCGAAGATCAGCCAGACGTGGTTGGCCTCCCACACAGGCCCGACGGAGTGGTCGATCAGCGCGCGTGGCCGGCTGCCTCTCGCACGAGCCGGGCGCGGTCGAGCGTCACCAGCACGGCACCCACACCGCGGTGGGTCACGACCTGCAACGGGCTGCTCGCCGAGAGACGGGAGCGTGCGGTCGGGGTCCGCGACCTCCGACGGGTCGGCGGCGTACACGGTGTCGAAGACCTCGCGAGCGGCCGTGTCGAGCCGCTGCACGACGTTCGCCACCCGCAGCCCCTTGGCGGTCCGGTCGATGAGGAGCAGGAACATCACGGTGCTGAGCACGGTGAGCGCCAGCGCGGCGATGAGCGTGCGCGTGGGCACGAAGTCGGCCTCGCCGCGACCGACCTGCGCCGTCGCCACCAGGGCGAACAGGAAGGTGGCGACGAAGGTGCTGAGCGCGAACTTCAACGTGCGGTCGCGGCGGAGCCATCGAACGAGCCGCGGCGAGAACTCGCTCGTGCCGAACTGCACCAGCACCAGCACGACGGACGTGACGAATCCGGTGAACGCCAGCATGCCGCTGCCCAGGGCGGCCAGGGCGGTGCTCGCGCTGCCGGCGCTCAAGGAGCTCGAGAGCTCGACCGGATCGGACTCGTCCCAGCGCACGAGGACCGTGGCCAGCGCGAGGGCTCCGGCGATGTACGCGGCCGGCACGACCCAGAGGCTGTCGGCGACCTTGGTCAGGACCCGCCGCCGAGTCACCCGTGGCGTTGGCATCGGCCGATCCCCCACCTCTCTGTCCGGGACCGGGCGGCTCCGACATTGACGGTCAGCGGATCGAGGAGGCCCATGGCTGCCTACCACTTCGGTACATGGCATTGGAGCGTGCCGACGGGCGAGCGCCGGGCCGGGAGGGCGGGGGAGCTCCTCCCGGCGCGGCGACCCGCCCGGCGCTGGCCTTATGAGAACCGGCGGGGCCTCACGGCCGCATCGCCCGCTTGGGATGAATCGCCACCATGGGGTTCACCCCGTCGGGGCGATGAGTCGGTATCGGCTCGACGGTTTTCATGCCCGGGAGCGATGATCCGATTGGGGCACAGTCACCGTGTCGAAGGGACGACATGTCTGATCTCTGCATCACCGTCGCCGCGTCCGACGACCTGACCGAGGCCCAGACCGACTGGACCCCGGTCGAGGCCGCGGGACGACGCCAACTCCGTCTACATCTCCGACGCCGCCATGCTGGGACGAGACCCAGACGGCAGGGGTCCAGAACATACACCGGCAGTCCCACCACGGATGACGCGGAGGGGTAGGACCTACGGTTCGCTAGGATCGGCGGATCGCAACGACGGCGGTCCCGCCGAGTGGCGCCGCGGGCGCCGGGGTGACCCTGTCCTCCGGCCTGCTCGACGCGACCTTCCTCCCCGAGCTCGGGATGCTCGGCAGCTCGCTCCGCCACCGTGGCGAGGAGCTGCTGGCGCTACCGGGTGGGCTCGACGGCTACCGGGCGGGCAGCGTGACGGGTTTGCCGCTGCTTGCCCCGTGGGCGAACCGCCTCGGGGCCCGCCGCTACGAGGTCGAGGGCGTGGTCGTCGACCTCGACGGCCTCACCCTCCACACCGACGGCCACGGACTCCCGATCCATGGCACCATGTCCGCTCAGCCCGGCTGGGAGGTCGTCGCCGCGGGGCCGCGCTCGCTGGCGACCCGCTTCGACTTCGGCGCCCACCCGGAGCTGCTGGCCTCGTTCCCCTTCCCCCACGAGCTCAGGATCGACGTGGCCGTCGAGGCCACGACCCTGACGGTGGCCACCACGCTCGTCCCGACCGGCGACCGGGCGGTCCCGGTGGCGTTCGGCTACCACCCCTACCTCCGTGTTCCCGCCGCCGGGCGCGCCGACGTCCGCCTCCGCCTTCCGGCCCGCCGGCACCTCGACCTCGACGATCGGGGGCTTCCGACCGGGTCGTCCCAAGCCGAGGACGCTGAGGACGAACCGCTCGGGACCAGCGCTTTCGACGACCTCTACGAGCTCGACGACGACCGGCGCCTCGCGGTGACGGCAGGCGGACGCCGTCTCGCCGTGGTCGTCGGCGACGGCTACCGCTATGCGCAGGTGTTCGCGCCGCCGGCGACCGCCTTCGTCTGCCTCGAACCGATGACGGCGCCGGTCAACGCCCTGGTGAACGGCGGCTACCCGCTCGTCCGCCCGGGCGCATCGTTCACGGCCCGATTCGCGCTGCACGTCGAGGACGACGGCTGACCGGTCCGACCCGGGACGAGCCGCGTTGCCTAGCGTTGCGGGCGCGCGTGGCACGCGACCGCAGGAGGCGAATGGCGTGGTGATCGAACAGTTGGCCCCCGACGGTGTCGAGCCCGTGGCCGGCGGGCCACCGGCCAACGGCGCGGCGCTCCTGACTCTCGCTGGTCAGAGACCCTCGCGGCCGGCCGTCCGCCACCGGGTCGCGTTCGCGGTCCTCGCGGTCGCCCGGCTCAGCTGGCTGCTCGTCCTGAGCCTGCTGGCTGCCCCCGCGCTCCTGCTCCGTAGCCTGTTCGGACCGACGGGGGGGCCTCGCATCCTGCGCTGGTACTTCGAGACCTGCGGTGGCGGCTACGTGAAGGTCGGACAGTTGCTGGCCACCCGGTACGACCTCCTCCGAGCCGACTACACCGAGGAGCTCGGCAACCTCCTCGACGCGCTGCCTCCGGTGCCCACCGCGAAGATCAGCCGGGTCATCGAGCGGGAGCTCGGGCGGCCGCCCGCCGACGTGTTCGCGGTGTTCGAGGCCCAACCGATCGCAACGGCATCGCTGGCGCAGGTGCACGGCGCCGTGCTCGCCAACGGCGACGGGGTGGTGGTCAAGGTCCTGAAGCCGGGAATCAACGAGCGGATGCGCATCGACCTGGCCTTCCTGCGGCTCACGGCGCGGGTGGTCGACGTGCTTCCCGTGCTCCGCGGCCTCGACGTAAGCCGGCTGGTCGAGGAGCTTTCCCGCACCGCCATCGACGAGCTGGACCTGAACCGTGAGGCGCTGTACACCGCCTACCTCCATGACCGGATGGCGGCGGACCCGGTCGCCCATTACGCGCCGGCGGTGTACCGCGACCTGTCCAGCCGGAACATGCTCACCCTCGAGCGCGTCTACGGCGTGACCGTGCGGGAGATGCTCACGGCGATCACGAACGGCGACGACGGCGCGCT
>Ga0126306_10001296_pt1 | contig 13229 bp, 12 predicted proteins | sample Plot27_FD_92592 | JGI IMG/M metagenome (GOLD analysis project Ga0126306, IMG submission 92592) | Serpentine soil microbial communities from UC McLaughlin Reserve, CA, USA - Plot27 | ecosystem: Environmental > Terrestrial > Soil > Grasslands | place: USA: UC McLaughlin Reserve, Lake County...
GTACAAGAGGCCGACTTTGACCTTAGGTTTCTACCTTGAAGGAGATTCTGCCTGCAAATCAACGCCTTCCGATAATAGGGGCGGTGGGATTCGAACCCACACTGTGGGGATTTTAAGTCCCCTGCCTCTGCCGTTGGGCTACGCCCCCAAAGGCTCCTACCGGGAGTATAGCAACTAGCCCTTTTCCTCCCGCCGCAGCGCACACCCGGGGCAACGGGAGGGATCGGCGTACGCCCTTTCGAGACGGGCGAGGGTCCATTCGGCGACCGGGTTGGGGATGGCCCCCGAGAGGTGGAGGGCGGTGAACGCGTGCAGGCACTTGACGCGCCCGCTGGGCTCGTCCGCCGGGCCGCCGACGCCGGCGACCCTCGCGCCGTAGCGCCTCCGGTGCTCGGCGTGGACCTCGTCCACGGCTTCGACCCCGATCTCCTCCTGCGCCCGGCGGACGCCCGCGCCGGACTCGACGCGCGAGATCGCCGCGTCGAGGCTCGGGCAGGTCACCCAGAACGTCGTCGGCATCTCGCGCCGTGGCTCGTTCTCTATGACGCTCGGCAACCCGGTGGGGCAGCGTGCGGCGACCCGGAACGGCGCCGGCTCGCGTCCAAGCTGACGCGCCACGATCTCATGGTCGTCGGAGTCTTTTGTTCTTTCAGTCATTCGGACTTTCGGGGCCTCGATTGACGCGAGGTCGTTCCGAAGACCCCCAGGCTGATCGACCGACAGACTGACAAACTCATTCCTCGACTATGTAGATCCGCTCCCCCGGCCGGACCATCCCGTAGCGTTCGCGGGCGGCGCGCTCTATACCTTCGGGGGTGTTTAGCTCCTCGACGATGCGCCTTTGGGTGACGTTGTTCGCATCGAGTTGGCGTACCTGGGCGTCGAGTTCGGAGACGCGGGCGCGGCCGGTGACTATGTCCTGGAGGGGGGTGATGTAGGAGGCCAGGAGGAGCCCGATCAGGGCCGCGTACAGCACCACCTTGAGTGGCCTCGCGAGGCTCACGCGGAGGTTACTCCCTCCCCTCGCCGATGGTGTGCAGCCGCAGGGCGTTCGTCGAGCCTGGCGTGGCGCTCAACGATCCCCCGGTGAGGATGACGCGGTCGCCGTCCTTCAGGAGCCCGTTGTCGACGAGGGCGTCCATCGCGCCCTCGTAGCGTTCTTCAACGAGCCCGAGCTGCTGCCCGGTCACGGCGGTGACGCCCCACACCATCGCGAGCATGCGCGCCGTCGACTCCTCGGGGCTCACGGCGAGGATCCTGTTGGGCGGCCGGAAGCGCGACGCCCTTATGCACGAGAGGCCGCTCTGGGTGGAGGTGATGATCGCGTCGAGGTCGAGGTCCTCGGCGAGCTCGCACGCCGCGTGCGTCAGGGCGTCGTAGACGTCGCCCCGACCCCAGTCCGTCGAGGCGACGATGTCGCGCCCGTAGTTTATGGCCCCCTCGGCGGTGCGGCAGATGCGCTCCATCTCCCGCACGCTTTGGAGCGGGTAGCGTCCCACCGCCGTCTCCCCCGAGAGCATCACCGCGTCGGTCCGGTCGAAGATAGCGTTTGCGACGTCGGAGACCTCGGCTCGCGTGGGGCGGGGGTTGCGGATCATGGAATCGAGCATCTGCGTCGCGACGATCACCGGCTTGCCAAGGCGCCTGCAGCGCGCCACGATGCGCTTTTGCTCTATGGGGACGCGCTCGGCGTTCAGCTCGACCGCCAGGTCGCCGCGCGCGACCATGATGCCGTCGGAGGCGAGCAGGATGTCCTCGATGTCCTCTATGGCCTCGTGTTTTTCTATCTTGGAGATCACGGGGACGCTCCCGCCGAACTCCTTTATCCTTTCCTTGATCTCCCTTACCTCGTCCCCGCTCCTCACGAACGAGAACGCGATCCAATCAGGGTGCAGCTCCTCGATCCCGAAACGCAGGTCTTCCACGTCCTTGCTCGTCAGGCCTTTTATTGAGAGCGACGAGTCCGGGAAGTTCAGGCCCTTGTGCGAGCTGATGGGGCCGCCCACGACGACCACGCACCGGACCTCGCTGTCATCGACCTCCTCGACCCTGAGCTCCAAGAGCCCGTCGTCTATGAGGACCCGGTCCCCTGGCTGGACATCCTGGGCTATCTGCTCGTACGAGGTCGCCAGCCGGCTCGCGTCGCCCAGGAAATTCCCAGGCGCTATGGTGACGCGGTTGCCCGAGATCAACTCCGTCTCCCCGACGACCTCGCCGGTCCTTATCTTGGGGCCCTGTATGTCCTGCATCACGGCGACGTTGCGCTTGAGCTCCTTCGCCATCCGGCGCACCGTGAGGGCGTTTTCGGCGTGAACCTCGTGCGAGCCGTGGCTGAAGTTGAGGCGCGTGACGTCCACCCCGAAGCGGACGAGTTCCCGGATCATCTCCTCCGTCGAGGTCCCGGGACCCAGGGTCGCGACGATCTTGGTCCGCCGCTCGGTGACCCGTCGATCTGCCTGGCTCTCCTCGGCCACGCTCAAGCCCCTACCCCGGCCCGGATCCTGGGGTTGAAGGCGGCCCTTCCCGGATAGTGGGCGGCATCCCCGAGCAGGTCCTCGATGCGAAGGAGCTGATTGTACTTCGCCACGCGCTCGCCGCGGGCGGGGGCGCCGGTCTTTATCTGGCCCGCGTTCACGGCGGCGGCCAGGTCCGAGATCGTGGCATCCTCCGTCTCACCGCTGCGGTGGCTGATCATGGTCGTGTACCCGGACTTGTGCGCAAGGTCCATCGTCTCGAAGGTCTCCGTCAAAGAGCCGATCTGGTTCACCTTCACCAGGATGGAGTTGGCGACCCCCTGCTCTATGCCGCGCGCCAGTATCTTCTTGTTGGTGACGAACAGATCGTCCCCGACGAGCTGCACCCTATCCCCCAGCCGCTCGGTGATGAGCGCCCAGCCCTCCCAGTCGTCCTCGGCGAGGCCGTCCTCTATGGAGAGAATGGGGTACTGGTCGCACAGCCCCGCCCAGTAGTCCACAAGCTCCTCGCTGGAGAGGCTCTTCCCCTCGCCCTCCAACTCGTAGCGTCCGTCCTTGTAGAACTCGGAGGCCGCCGGGTCCAGGGCGAACGCCATCTGGTCGCCCAGGGAGTACCCGACGCGTTCGATGGCCTCGGACATCAGCGCCAGCGCCGCCCCGTTGCTCTCCAGGTCCGGCGCGAAACCGCCCTCGTCCCCGATGCCGCTCGACAATCCTCTCTCCGAGAGCAGCTTCTTGAGCCCCTGGTACACCTCGGCAACGGCGCGCAGCGCCTCGGAGTAGCTGTCGAAGCCCGCCGGCACGACCATGAACTCCTGGAAGTCCACGTTGTTGGCCGCGTGCGCCCCGCCGTTGAGGATGTTCGCGCACGGCACCGGCAGCGTGTACGCCCCGGGTCCGCCCAGGTAGCGGAACAGCGGAAGCCCCGCCGACTCCGCCGCCGCCTTCGCCGCCGCCAAAGAGACGCCAAGGATGGCGTTCGCGCCGAGGCGGCCCTTGTTCTCGGTGCCGTCAGCTTCAATAATGGCCAAGTCCAACGCGCGCTGGTCGGTGACGTCCATCCCCAGCACGACCCCGGCGAGCTCGGAGTTGACGTTCTCGACAGCGTTCAGGACGCCCTTGCCGCCGTAGCGGTCGCCCTCGCCGTCCCGCAGCTCGACGGCCTCGTGCTGGCCCGTCGAGGCCCCCGAAGGGACGGCGGCTCGGCCCACGAAGCCGCTCACCGTCGCGAGCTCGACCTCGACCGTCGGGTTCCCCCGCGAATCCAAAACCTCACGCCCACGAACGGCCACGATCTCCGTCATCAGCACTAGCCTCCCCAGCAGTTAGCCTCGACGCCCACAAAAGCACTTTGTTCTTACCCGTAACTCTACTGTCCGAAGACGCGCGGCGCCACCCGGGTGGCGCCGCGCCGCCCGTTACCGCCTCTCGCCCTCGGGCGGGGCCTCCTCCGCCGGGGCCTCCTCGCCGCCCTCGGGAGGGGCTTCGGCGCCCGGGGCTTCGGGCGGGGCCGCCTCGGCCGGGTCGTAGCCTGGCAGGTACTTGACGTTGCGTTCCTCGAGCTGGTCCTGGATCCAGGCGTCAAACTCGGTGGCTTGCTGCTCGTCGGAGAGCTGTTCCTCGATCTGGGGCTGCACCTCCTCGAACGGGGTCTCCCCGGGCGGCCGGATTTCCGTCACCTCTATGAGATGGAACCCGAACTCGGTCTCGACGGGTCCCAAGAGCTCCCCCTCCTCCGCCCCGAACGCCGCCTTGTCGAACTCGGGTGCGAACCCGCCGCTCGGGTTGCACCCCAGGTCCCCGCCCTGCTCGCCGCTCCCCGGATCGTCGGAGTTCTCGCGCGCCAACTCCGCGAAGTCGCCGCCGTTCTCGATCTGGCGCCGCACGTCCTCGGCCTCGGCGCGCGCCTCCTCCGTGGCCTCCTCCCCTTCCGCCGAAGACCCGGTAGTCTCCTCGCCCGGGGCGCCGCCGGAGGCGAACAGTATGTGCCGGATGCACCGCGTCTCTGGGTTGGTGAACTGCGCCTCCCTGTTCTCGTCGTAGTAGTTGCGGACCTCCTCCTGCGTGGGCCCGACGTCGCCCACGGCCTCCTCCTGCACCCTCTGGATCAGGAGGCCCGTCCGGACCTCCTCCCGGAAGGACTCCTCGGTGAAGCCAAACTGCTCGAGGGCCTGCTGGAAGGCTTCAACGGGGTTCGGCGGCTCCTGGCCGGCGGCCTCGGCCTGCTGCGCGGCCTGCTGGGCGACCTGCTCCCGGGCCGCGTCCACCTCGGCCTGGACGTCCTCCTCGGGGACCCGGATGTCGTTCTCGCGCGCGTAGGCCCGCGCGAGATCCACGGTCAACAGTTGCGGCACGACCTGCACCTTCGCCGCCTCGAACTCGGGCGAGCCCGGCTCGATCTCCGGCGCCGGTCCGCCCATCTGGGCGGCCTGGGCCGCGTTCGCGCGCTCCACCCCCTCCACCACCTCGCCTTCGGTGATCTCACCACCCTCGAAGGTCACGACCTTGCGCGCCCCCGAGTCCGTCTCCGAGGTCGGCGACGCCGGGCTGCACCCGGAGAGCAAGAGGGCGACCACAAAGGCCGAACACGCGGCAAAAACCGCTCTGCGAAAAAGAAAGCTGCTCAAAGCGAAGGGATCCCATCTCTGCTTGCCTGCACACGGGTCCGAAAACCGCAGGCGAGTATAACACTCTGGACTTTCGGTCTGTCAGTCTTTCGGTCCGTTGGCGCAGAGCGGCTCGTAACCGAGGCCAAAAGCGCGTAGCCGCGGCGCTAAGATGGATCCCGCAGCTCACAACGAGGAGGTTCCCTTTGCGTCCACCTCCCGGTGGCGCAACTCTTCAACCACCAGAGGCACCACCACGGCCAGATCCACGACCTGCTCACCCAAACCCACGTGTCACCACCCGTCCTGGGCCTGCACCGCGTCATAAAACCGGACCCGTAGACCGGCAGGCCGAGGGACTGACCGGTTGATAGACGGAGCGGGCGGCCCTAGGGCCGCCCGCTCCAGAGCGCGCAGCGCTCTTCGGCGAGCTGCAGCGGGCTCACGGGGGAGCCCTTTACGGTCACGCGGCCCTCCCAGCCGCCGACCACCCGGCGGATCAGGGACGGGGCCGCCGCCGAGGCGGTGACGCCGGTCACGCTGAGGGCGCCGGCGCGGTAGTTGACCGCCGTGGCTCCTAGTGGATCGCGTCGCTGCAGTACGCGACCCGGCTATTTCCTGGCGAAGGCCGGGTTGCGGGCGAGACGCCAGCGGTCCACCGGGGAGCTCAACGCCAACGAGCACTGCTTTCAGGGGTAACGTGGACGGACAGTTCGCGAAGCTACGAGACCAGCGCACCGCGTTCTCTAACGTGGTGTTCCCGGTAGCTCTGTTGCTGTGCTTCCTACCCTAGCGCCTGGTCCAGGTGGACGGCGGCGCTGATGAGGGCCAGGTGGGTGAAGGCCTGGGGAAAGTTCCCCAGCGCCTCTCCAGACGAGCCCACCTCTTCGGCGAAGAGCCCCAGATGGTTGGCGTAGGAGAACATCTTCTCCAGGGCCAGGCGGGCCTCCTCCAGTCGCCCGGCCCTGGTAAGACACTCGACCAGCCAGAAAGAGCAGATGCTGAAGCTGCCCTCCTCACTCGAGAAGCCGTCGCTCGCGGCCTCCGCTACCCTGTAGCGGTAGACGAGGGTGTCGTGGGTGAGCTCTTCCTGGATGCGGTCGAGGGTCGCGAGCCAGCGGGGGTCGGTGGGTCCGACGAACTTGACCAGAGGCATCAAGAGCAGCGACGCGTCGAGGGCTTCGCCCCCGTAGTACTGGACGAAGCTCTTGCGCTCGGGGCTCCAGCCTTTTTGCATGATCTCGTCGTAGATGATGTTTCGCTGCTTGGTCCAGCGATCTTCGGGGGCGGGTAGCCCGCGCTGGCGGGCGATGCGCAACGCCCGATCTAGCGCCACCCAGCTCAGCAGCTTGGAGGATACGAAGTGCCGGCGCCCGCCTCGAACCTCCCATATGCCTTCGTCCGGCTGGTGCCAGTTCTCGCTCAGCCAGTCGACGATGGGAAGCAGGTTGTGCCAGACATCGTAGTCGAGGGGGACGCCGTGTTTGTTGTGCAGGTAGGCCGCGTCCATCATGGCGCCGTAGAGGTCGAGCTGAAGCTGGCCGTAGGCGCCGTTGCCAAGCCTCACCGGCCGCGAGTTGTGGTAACCGGAGAGGTGGGTGAGCTCTTCCTCGTGGACCTCCGCCCGGCCGTCTATCCCGTAGAGCGGCTGGAGCCTGCCCTCGGAGTTGCGGCATATATCCCGCACCCAGCCCATGAAGTTGTGCGCCTCTTCGTTGAACCCGAGCCGGATGAGCGCATAGAGCGTGAAAGCCGCATCCCTGAGCCAGGTGTAGCGGTAGTCCCAGTTGCGCTCGCCTCCGATGGTCTCGGGCAGCCCCATGGTCGGGGAGGCCACCAGGGCCCCGGTCGGGTCGTAGACCATGAGCTTGAGGGCCAGCGCCGAGCGGTTGACCATCTCCCGCCAACGCCCCTGATAGGTGCTCCCGGAAATCCAACGCCGCCAGTAATCTAGCGTCTGCTGCAGCCTATCCCAGAACCGGAACCTCTCCGGTACGTCCCCGGGCCCTTCGCGTTCCTTGAGCTCTTGAAGGACAAACGCGGCGACTCCTTCCTCCTCCTCCAGGGTGAACCGTGCCAGGGCGCTCCGGTTCGGACCCTCCCGAAGCGGCACCGTCGTCGCGAGTCCCAACCTCATGCCCGCGCTCTCGAAGACTGCGCCGGTCTTGCCGACGGTGATCTCGTGCTTCTGGCGAGCGTAGTCGAAGGCCGGGCGACACTCGACATGGAACTCCATCTTTCCCCGTATGACGCGCACGCCGCGGACGAGGCTGTGGCGCTTGTCTAGCGTGTCCTGAATGGGCATGAAGTCCAGTATCTCGGCCACGCCCTGTGGCGACAGGAAACGGGTCAGCAGCACGTTGGTGTCCGGCAGGTAGAGCTGCTGGCTGCGCGTGTAGAACAGGGGGTGTAGCTTGAAGTGACCGCCCTTCTCGTCGTCCAGGATGGAGGCGAAGACGCTCGGGGCGTCGAACCTGGGGAGGCAGAGCCAGTCTATGGTCCCGTCCACCCCCACCAGGGCGGCCGTGTGCAGGTCTCCTATGACCCCGTGGTCTTCTATCGGGAGGTACCCCACGCGCTTCTCCATGGACGCGGACCGTGCTGCCGATGCGGGCTCTGCTCCTACTAACAGTAGCGGATAATGATCGTTCCGGCCAGTGTGGGTCGCTTCGCTCCCGGAGAGTAGGGAGTAGGGATCAGGAAAAACATCCCTTGCTTCTCACTTCTCCCCCTTCGCGAGGGTCTGGGCAGGAGGGATGAGTCCAAGGATCGGGCCGCGGGTGGCCGACGTCCCTCGTGGGGTTCTGGATGAGCAGTGCGCAGGCCCGCCGCGATGCGGCGGGCCTGCGCGGGCGTGGCGCCTGCCCTCTCGGGCTCTCGTCCTTTTAGCAGACCGACGCGGGTAGCTCGACCGGCAGATCCGGCGATAACGAGACCTTCTCCGGTACGTAGGGTTGTCCCGTGGAGAGCGTGGCCCCCTTTATCACCTCGCCCGAGCGCACGTGGTAGCCGTGGCCGACGATGCAGTCCTCGAGATACGCGCCGACGCCGACGATCGCCCCGGGGAGGAGGATGCTCCGCTTTATGGTCGCGTCGGGGCGGACCCGGCAGCCGCTCCCTATCGTGACATCGCCGGAGAGAGTGGCGTCGGACCCGATCAGGACGTCTCCGCCCACGGCGACGCGACCTTCGAGGTCGGCGGACGGGTGTATGCGGGCGTCCTCGCCGACCCACAGGCTCTCGCCCCACCGCTCTCCGGACACCCTCACGCGAACCTGGCCGGAGAGCACCGCGTGATGCGCTTCGCGGTAGGCTTCGAGGTTACCGATGTCCGACCAGAAAAAGTCTCCCTCGTAACCGACGAAGTTTTCCCCCGCTTCGAGCAGCCGCGGGAACACGTCTTTGGCGAAGTCGAAGAAGGTGTCCTTGGGGATGTAGTCGAAGACCCCCGGCTCGAAGACGTAGATGCCGGTGTTGGCGAGGTTGCTGACCGCTTCTTCGGGATCGGGTTTCTCCTGGAAGCCCAGGATGTTGCCCGCGGGGCCCAGTTCGACCACGCCGTACTCCGAAGTATCTTCGACCCGCTTCAGGGCGATCGTGGCGAGCGCGCCCTTCTCCTTGTGGAAGGCCACGACCTCCCCAACGTCGATGTCGGTCAGGGCGTCGCCCATGATGACGACGAAGGTGTCGTCGAAGTTTCCCTCCAGGCGCTTCACGCCCCCGGCCGTGCCCCTGAGCTCTTCCTCCCGGCTTAGGTGTACATCCATTCCTTGTACCGTGGAGGTCTCTCCGTAAGCCTCCAGGAGAGCGTCCGCCAGGTAGCAGACGTTGACGTGGACCTCCTGAGTACCCGCCTCCGCCAGCAGCTCGAAGATGTGCTGGATGATGGGCGTGCCGGCGATCGGGGCCATGGGCTTGGGGATCTCGCCGGTCAGCGGGTAGAGTCGGGTGCCCTTTCCGGCGGCCAAGACCATCGCCTTTACCGGAACGGCCTTCACTTCAATCGACTTCGCGAGCTGTTCTCTCATGATCCGTGACTTCCTTTCTATCTCGTAGTGGTAATTGCGCAAGCCGACCCTAACTCTTGGCCATGTACACCCCCTGGCGGAGGAGCGGAACGGGCGGGTACCTAGTGGGCCAGTTCCACGAACGGCTGGCGGCGTAGTTCCACAGCGTCGCGGCGCCGATGGCGAAGAGGTTGGCGAACAGGTAGTTGAAACCCGCGAAGAGCGTGAGGGCGGCGAGCACCGCGATCGAGATCGCCAACCCTCCCAGGGCGATGAGGTTGTATCGGAACGCCCGCCGTACCACCGACGCGGCGGGCTTGCTGTCGCGGAAGGTCCACCGGTCGTTGAGCGCGAAGTTGCTCAGGATGGCCACCTCAGTGGCGAACACCGCCGCCACCAGATGGTTCAGTCCGCCAACCTCGATGAGCAAGTAGAGGAGCGCGGTGTTGATCACCACCCCCGAAGCTCCGACCAGGCCGAAACGCACCAGGCACTGCGCGTGCGCCGCAATCCGTCCGGCGAATAAGGCGCCGTAAGCCGAGGGCAGGTCACCGAGAGATCGAACGCTCGCGTTTTTCATGTTTCTAGCCCCTTCCAATCTGTGTCGCGTAGCTCGGCGTCGTGCGCCGATTAGCTTCCGTCGTGGTCCGTGGATGGGGATGCAACCGAAGCTTCCAGACCAGCGTGGCGGCCTCCAGGAAGATCCCCCAGGCCATCTTCGACCGGCCGGCGGCGCGGTCCGGGAAGACGATCGGCACTTCGACGATCCGAAAACCGGCGCGGTTGCACAGGTGGTTCATCTCAACCTGAAAGCCGTAGCCGTTCGACTTGACGCCGTCGAGGTGGAGAGCCTCGAGCGTCTCCCGGCGGAAGCACTTGAAGCCGGCGGTGCAGTCCTGGATCGGCAGATCGAGGAGCGTCCGCGCGTAGAAGCTGCCGCCTTTGCTGATCAAGCGCCGCGCCAACGATCGGTCCTCCGCCCGGCCTCCCGGCACGTCGCGCGATCCGATCACCACGTCCGCGAACCGGGCCGCCTGCAGCAAGCGCGGCAGATCTTCCGGACGGTGGGAGAAGTCCGCGTCCATCTGGATCACGTACTCGTAGTCGTGGTCGAGCGCGTACTCGAAGCCGGCCACGTAGGCGGTGCCCAGCCCTTGCTTGCCTGCCCGATGCAGGACCTTTACGCGGCCGGTCTCCCGGGCGAGGGCCTCGGCGATCTCGCCGGTACCGTCGGGCGACCCGTCGTCCACCACGAGGACCTCGACGCTGGGCGCTCTCTCTAGCAGAGCCGCCACCAGGCGCGTCAGGTTGTCCCGCTCGTTGTAGGTGGGAATGACGACGAGCGCTCTCGCGCCGCTCGCTTCCGTTGCTGCTATCCGGTTCATGCCGCTATCCCCTGCGCCTGCTCGGCCAACCCGGAAGGCTGTCCGTCGAGGTTTCCGTTGGTCGAGTAGGCCCCCAGGATGCGCTGGCCCTGCTCGTAGTAGTAGCGGTACTCGTCGTCGCGGCAGAAAGGCGGGCATTGCGGCGGTTGACCGGTGACCCCGTGCAGATAGCCGATGTGCCTCATGATCTCTCCTTCCCGGTTCGTCCTGTCAATAACTAATGAGGTAACTATCGCGCGGGAGAGCCACAAAGTAATCGACCGTGGGGATGGTTGTCGAAAGTCGAAGGGATGAGTTTCCAAATCAACCGATCGGTTGACCGCTTACACGGAGAACCGGGAATAACGACCCGCGAAGCGCCGCGATCAGCAAGGCGAAGCTCCCCCTCGGACGGACCCGCCCAAAGCGATGCCGAAACCGGTCGGACATTCTTTCGTCCGACGCGGGCAGGGATACGGTCTCTTTCGACTTTGCACCCACGAAGAACAATAGGCAAACCCTCTGCCCGGCTCCGGCCTGACCCGTTGCCGGGCAACCTCTTCGACGCGAGGCGACGCAGACCCCGCCCGCGGCCGCGGCGGATCCCGGCCTCGCGTCCTTTCGCGGCTTCCTGGGGAGCGGGCGGCGACCGGGCACGATCAGGGGAGATGGTAGGGGCAGGTCTTTGCTGTTCTTTAGCAGGCCGCGTTGCTACGATTCGTTCGACTGCTGTACAGTAGGGAAAAAGGAGGTCTCATGGACGGACTTACCCGCGAGTTGGAGGCCCGCCACGGCTCCGCGCAGCAGATCCTCGGAGACGGGCACCCGTTGACCCAATTTATCCGCAACGCCCTCGAGAGCGGCGATCCGAAGCTGCTGCTGGTCGCCAAGGCGGCGTGCGACGGGGGGCACGGGATGCTCCACCCCTGGACCAGCCTCCAGGAGCCGCCGCGCGAGGAGCTGGTCGAAGAATACGCACGCAAGCCCGTCCGTTGTTTCCTGCAGGTCGACGGCTGGGAAGACAAGAACGGCGGGGGTTCCGCCGTGCGCCCCGACGAAGAAGGGCACGTGCTCACGAGCGGCACGCGTTATGAGTTGCGCAACACCGACTTCCCCATGCGGGTCCAGATCTACGAAGCATCGGATAAAGAAACGGTCCTGGCGCTACTGGGCAAGGCCCACACCTGGCTGGAGCGGGGTTGGGAGGGGTTGACCACCCCGTCTCCCCCACAAGCCCCCGACAAGCAACGCACGGAGGAGGAACGTGCCCCCATACGCGCCGAAGAGCGACGCGTACAAGAGGTGCGCGCCGTGCGCGATGAGCCGCAGCCTGAACCTCCCCCGCCACCGCCTCCCCCACCGCCGCTGGAGGCACGAGGGCCGACGGGCCGCGAAACCGAGTCCCCGAAGAAGCCGGGCGGGGAGTTATCTTTTCCGTCCGGGGATGGCCAGGAGCAGGCGCAGACGCTGTTGGAGCGCGTTTTCGTCCTGAGCGCGGACATGTCGAGGTTGGATCCCGAAAGGGTGGCTCAGATCGCCGCCGATCGCCCAAAGTACGTAGAGGCGTATATAGAGGTAGCCGACCAGGGGATCGAGTGGTACACGAAGTTCCGCAACGCGCTTGCATCCACGAGGTAGATCCCGCAACGAGGACTCAGCCGCCGTCGTCCTGGGCGAGCCAATCCGGGGCGACGGCGGCCGTCCAGGACTGGTCGGAAGCGCCAGCGGCTCCCCAGTGAACGGCTCGAAGTACTCGGCGAAACCGTTGCTCGCGAGCCGCTTCAGGCCCACCCGTCTTATCCATTCGGCCCTCTCGAGCTCATCGGCCCGGACCAGGGACCACCACAGGAGCCAGTCGGCCACCGGTCACACGGGGCCGCGCCAGTAGCTGCGGGCTTCCACCCCTGCAGCTACTGGACTGGTGCTCGGCGCCAACGGCCAGAGCAGCTCCTCGTTGCCCAGAAAGTAGGGGAGTCGAGCGTCTTCAGCACGGCTTCGAGCCTCTCGGAATCGATGTCGCCGGCCACGAGAGGCGCGAAACCGGCTATGGTACGCACCCGCAAGGGCGCCTTCGCCCGCACGTCGTAGTCCAGAGACAGCCCGAGTTCAGGCTCCCAGCACCCTTCGAGCCCAAGCCGGCCGCGTGAGATCCAGTAATCGATCGTTGCCCGCTCCTCCGCCGAGGCTCCGAGTATTTGGGAGATCGCGCGCAACGCCTCGTTGGCGGCGATGAGGATCGCGCTGAAGAGCACGTCCTTGACGAGAAATGGATGCGACTCGTAGATGGCTTATTCGTCGTAGCGAGCTCGCTTCAACGACTCCAACAGCCACAGGTACCGGTCGTACTCGGCCGCGGTCAGCCTCTCGGAGGGATCATCTACGTGCTGGAGGTCGCGGCGAGCGTACGGCGGCAGTCGCCGCTCGTCGGGCTCGACGGCCACCAGGGCAGCGTCCCAGCGCGGGGAGTTATCGGCGCCGCCCTCCCAGGGGTGGTAGATCGTCACCAGCCCCGACCCTACGGGATCGCGGTGGGTCAGCAGGTACTCATGCCAGGACAAGAGCTTCGGGTAGATCTCCTCCACGAAGACGCGTCCGAAAACGGCCTCCCCTCCTCCCTCGTGTCGGGCGGCTTCCCAGGCGCGCAAGGCCGCGATGGCGTGGACCGGGAGCTGGCAGAGGCCGCTGGTGTAGGCCTTGGGGCGTCGGGGGATAGCGCGCTGCAGTCCCAGCGGTCGGCCCCCGGGAAGTAGCCTCGCGGTGGTGCGTCGGGGTCGAAGA